>Ga0082335_1000677_pt1 | contig 81667 bp, 120 predicted proteins | sample Subgrocontami58m_FD_72375 | JGI IMG/M metagenome (GOLD analysis project Ga0082335, IMG submission 72375) | Subsurface groundwater microbial communities from S. Glens Falls, New York, USA - GMW37 contaminated, 5.8 m (SPADES assembly) (version 2) ... | reverse complement strand
TCCCCCCCCGCCCCCACCGCGCTGTTCCCCCACGCCACGACCCTGCTGTTCTCCCACGCCACGACCGTGCTGTTCCCCCACGCCACGACCCTGCTGTTCTCCCACGCCACGACCGTGCTGTTCCCCCACGCCACGACCGTGCTGTTCTCCCACGCCTCGACCCTGCTGTTCTCCCACGCCTCGACCCTGCTGTTCCCCCTCGCCACGACCGTAATCCACTCTGTGGACTCGATTCGGAGAACCGTATATTCCGTGAACGCCTTAGGTAGAGCGTCCAATTCCGCCTGTGTTTTGATTGTGATTTCCATATGATCCTATTCGTCGTCGAAGTTGAACTTGCGTTGGGGTTTATCCGCGATTGTCTTATCGACGGCGGACTTTAGCAGGGTGAACGCTTCGGCTGTCTGAGCCCGAAGCTGCGAGGAGTCCCGAATCACCTGAGCTTTACTCTTGGCATCACCGCCACTAACATTGGCGAGGATTGACTGAGCAGCTTTGACGCATTTCTCAAGCTCGGTGTCGTTCACTAGGTTCCTGGCAGAGAACGTTGTGACGAAAGTCGTCATGTCCTCGAACAGGGTGTCACGGAATATCTTCGGCTTCTTCTCGCCGTCCTTGGTCTCCTCACCCAACCGATCGGTGACGTGCTTGACGATCTTGCCGAACCCTTCCCGAAGAGCGGACATGATCTCGGTTTCAGCGTCCTTGAATTGCTGCTCGATCTTTGCAGCCTCAGAAGCCCGAAGCTCAGCAGGCAGGTTCTCCGGGACACCAAAGGCGATCCAGTTCCAGGTGATGGAAAACCGCCCAGGCATGTCCTCAACGGTCGGGTAGTCATCCTCCCTGTATTGGCCGTTCAAAGCCGCTCTTGCCTCATCCTTGCGCTTAGGATAGGCATCGCAGAAGTCCTTGATCAGCGCCTGCATCTTGGCCGTCTCCTCTTTGAGCTTGGCTTCGAAGTTTTCGACCTCCGACAACCGGACCAGGTAGAGCCCGTCCTTGAAGAAGCTTGGAACGCTCCGTTCCAGGCACCATTTGTAGACCTCGCCTTGGTGTTGGTTGATCGCGTCCAACTCAGGACTCTCAACCAACTGCTTGGAGAGTTTGAACCGGGACTTGCTGGCGTCCATCTCAACCTTGGCCATGTCGCCCGAACGGCGGTTGCCCCATTTGCGCAGCGTCATCGTGAACGCCACGGCATCGCGGAAAAGGTTAACATCGACGGTCTTCACAGAGCACCGCCTTCCACTGGCCAGACTGTCACCTCGATAAGATGAGCCATTCCGAAGTTTGGATTGCACGATAGGAATCCCGGCAATGTTCCAGCCAGGTATTCCTTCTCCATCGCTGGAGTTATGTTGATGATCTTCATCTGTGGTATTTCCTTCTGTTTACAACGGATTTGTTTACTGCTTCCGTTGACGGCGCTGTCCATTGGCATTCTGGACAGCGTTTGTCATCGGACTAAGGTGGCACGGTTGGGGTTTTCACCCTTTTACAGCACACCGTGTGGGCACTGTTGCCAAGAGACCGCTATGCAACGGCTTAAGCAAAACTTTTCGGTTCCACGAACTCCCGGTCCTTCATCTCCTCAAGGAACTTCGTGTGTTGCACGACCATCACCACGGTGTGCTTGTCCATGAGGCGCTTGCCCTCGTTGCAGTACTCACCTGTCCGGTGGTACGCCGCGAAGCACTGCTCGCACTCGGGGATGTGATCGGTCAGGGTTGGGATCATGAGTGGCGAATGATGGCGAACTTTCCGCGTTGGCCTTCGTAATCGGCGTGCATCGTGACTCGGCCATTGGTCTGGCCGCATTGGCAATCCAGCATCCCGCAAAGGGCACGCCGGACTCGATTGAATGTTGATCTCGAAATGAAGTGGACCGATGAACCTGTCCAAGGCACTACAACATTGGCGTAGGTGCCATGGAAATCGTTCACAAGTTCGATCTTCTCCTTCATGACCGTTTGTTCAGTGGTGTGCATGGAATCCTTGTCCCTGGCCGTGCGAGTGCTCCGCATAGCCTTTCTTGTTCTTCCGCGTTACCTCGCCGCCTGCGAGTGTGCAGAGTTCCTGTAATAGGCGTTCGGCCAAAACATGGTTCCCGAGACTTATTGTATCGGTCTCGATCTTCAGTTGCCCGTTTTCGAGCACAGTCACCGTGATTTTGTCTGGCATAGGGTTACCTTTTCAAAAGCTCGAATTTCCCTTGTCCTTTATCGACCACCTTCCAGCCGTACCGCTCAGCTTTCTTCACGATTTGGCGGCTGTAAGCGCGCTTGATGGGTGCAACGGACTGCTCCGATCGTACCCGTAATTCTCCAGTCGATTTGTTGAAACTTTCTCCTCGTTGGCCGAAGTAGATCACTTCGCCTTGGCGCACCGGATTGAGATTCATCTCCTTAAACGCTGCTTCCAGCAGGTCAAGGTCCGCCACTTTTAAGTTCACGGTAGCCATTGTAGCTGTCCAGCATGGCATAGTTAAAATCCCTCCTCATTGGAAATGGATTCACACGCAGTTGCGAACTGTCGAAACGTGAACACCGCTGGAAGGGTTTCCAACGCCCTCCGTAAGATTTTCACGTAGTTCATACCGTGCATGGCCGCAATTGCGTTGCATCGGTCGTTGTCGCCCGTGGTGTCTGTCACCACGTCATCGCCGTCCAGCACATAATTGCCATCGGCGGCGCGGACTTTGAGTGGATCGTTCATCGCTTCACTCCTCTCCGAAAGCACCAGGCGAGCGCAACCGCCGCCAGGGCGTATCCGACAATGATGATCACGATCTCGCCGGGGTGTCCGTGCGGCGTCGTGCTTAGGTGGGCTAAAATGTTCATGCGACCTCCGTTTCTGGGCGTGTGCCACAGTTCGGCGTCATGGCGCAAAGGTGCGACCAGACTCCTTCCTGTTCCTCCTGCGCTGTTGGCTTCCGTCCGACGATTGCCACGAATGCCCGTTCCAGATCATCCCACCAGGGATCATTTGCGTCATGCGATTCGGATTCGTCCTGGTCGTAGACCCACTCCACTGCTTGTTCTTCGCTCATATGGTATTTTCCTTTCGTTGTTTTGGAGCAACCGCTCCGGTCTCTCACTGGCAGTGCTACCAGTGAGAGAACGGCTAGGTCTTTTTCAAGGCGTATCCTTTTTGTTCAGGGTTCATCTGCATTCATGTCGTTGGCTTAGGCGCTATGGCCGTTCTGCTCTACACGCTCATCCGGTGAGGCGCACCGGCACGTCATGCATTCATAAAGCTTTCCATCCGTATCGGCCAACCCGCTCAACGGCATGGCGTTCAATGGCTTCCTTGGCGATCTCCTCAACATGCCAGCCGTTCATGCGGCCAAGCCAAGGCGGCGGCTTGGAGCCATCCGTCAACTCGCCGCCGCAGACCGTGAAGGCCAGCCCTCGGGCGTCGTCATCCCGGCCATGCCACTCTCCGGGCGATAACCCAAGAGCAACCGCGATTCGATTACAATCTCCGTATGTCAGTTGTCTCATAAATCATTCCAGGTTGAACTTGCGATATACCCTCTCAAGAGGATCCCGCTTGGGCTTCGACTTCGGCTTGGGCTCTTGCCTCTTTCTGGCCTCAAGCCTGGCACGGACTCTATCCCGTGCAGCTTGCTCACCGCCAGAATCGTAACCAACCAAGCCAAAAACCTCTAACGGATTCCCCGTCGATAATGGTTGTGATCTATCACTTGGAAACAGGTTCTCCCATTGGTTCGGCTTGGGTGAGTCGTCACGCACCGGACGGTTCCGAGCGCAGAAATCAAGCGCATAATCCATAGCCGGATAGTCCTTTTTGTCCTCAAAAACACGAACGTCTTCATTGCCTACTTTCACAGCAACCTTGCCGCTTGGTAGATAGAATGGCACCCAGGTCGTTGTGAACGTCCGCTTCGCCGCGTAGTCCTGCTTGATGATCTCAAGCTCGCTGCGGATGCGCGTCTCTTCCTCTGGAGGCGTTTTAAGCCTCCCGCTGAAATAATTGTATGGACTCTCTCTTGCACGCTCAATCGCTTGGGCTCGCCTCAGCAGCGAAGCAGGATCAGCCGCCCCGTCACTCAATGTGTCCTCCAAGCTCCTTCTGCCATTCGGCGTTCCATTCAGCGATCCGCTTGTTCCAAGCCTCGTACGCTCCCAGCAGCGTCACGTCACCCTTGCGAACCCGCCACACCAACCACATATCCTTGTCCCGTGGGTCAGGTTCGTTGGTCAGCTTCTCTCCGATCTGGAAAGCCATGTTCCTCTTGATGTCCTGTGTCATGTGGTAATCCTTTCTTCTGAAGCTTGATTGCTCCGGTCTAGCGCCACGGTGTGACGCCAGAACGAAACTATCGCGCTACCTCGGTGACCTCGGTGAGCAGCTTCGCGGCATCCGCCAATTGCCGGGCCGCGCCCGCCATGATCTGCTCACCCTTGAGGTGCTGCCAGACGTTGACGTTGGACGGCACCGAGACATGTATCTTGCCCATCTGACGGCCCATCTCTGCCAGATTGTCCGTCTACCGCTCGGCGTAGTCGAGCGCGAGTATCTGCCGGACCACATCAGCCGGAACGTCGGTGGGATCGGACTCCTTGTAGTGGGACCCGAAGCTATCCCACCCAACCATTGCGGCGTAGCGCGTAAGGCGCTCAACCCGGTTGTGTGTCCCCAATTCTCCATCGCGTTTGCACAGGTCAACTAATGATTTCACTTGCATATTTTATCGCGCCGTAACGGCGGCGCACCGGGTGCTTGATTGCTCCGGAGTGGCCCCGCGTAGGGCCACAACGGGGGAATCAGGGTATATAGTCAGCGTCGCAGACGGAAGCTTGCCAGTGGCGAGCGTGTGCCTCCCTCCTGTCGTTCATCCACTTGCACGACTTGGAGCAGAACATGTAACCGTCCATCTCGATTCTCAGCTTGTCGCACCGATAGATGCGTGAACCGCACTCTGAACAGTTGGTCAGGAAGTCGAAACGATATGCGTTCATTCCATCATCCTCCTTCCTGTCTTGGCCTCATCCTTCCGATAGATCCCAGGCGCACTTGCACTGATCCACCGGCCATGGGCTTGGTTTCTCAATGTCTCGATCTCAGCCGCCCCACTCTTGCAGAACGGAGCGATGTACTTGGCCGCTTCGGCCAATGTGATTTGCAGGTCATCCGCAAGGAAGCAGCATTGCTGTATCTCTCGACCTGTCCAACCGGTAGACAGAACCAACGGCGGTTTGCCATCCACGATGCCGTACTTCTTCATCTTGATTTCCCACAGGCTGATCATTTCCTCCTGTCGTGGCAAATCAAACATGTAGGAACCGAACGCGCATCGACTTATGAACGGGGCAGGCAAGCCTTCAACCGAGTTGCAGGTTGCGATCATGAGGATGTGACTCCCGGCCATGGCGTCCACCGTCTTGAGCACCTGGCGGACCTTCTTCTCACTCTCGCCGACGAGTGAACCCTTCATGGCTCCCATGTCCAACCGTAGGCACTCACATTGTGCCTCGTTCCGTAGGGCCATGCTGATGGCACTCTTTCCCGTACCAGGGAAGCCGATACAGAGCATCGCGGACAGCTTATCCGCATTCAGCTTGTCTTGCATCCAAGTCAACAACGTGCCAACCTGGTCTTGCGTCACACCGGACGTGTCCCCCTGGCTGCCAGCAACCGCTCTCTCCATCTCATCGACCCAGAGAATCAAGCCGGGTGGCCGTTTCCCTTTGATCTTCCGGCTCAGCGCATCCTTCACGTTGTCGTACCCAGCAATGTCCGCAAAGGTGATCGAATCACGCCGAACCTCAATCCCGGCCAACTGTTGAAGAAACGACCGGCGCCGCTCCCTCAATGCCACCAGGTCGATACCGTTCGCCTTGGTCAAGCTCAAAGCCAAGCACTGCTCAGCCGCAAACGCAGAAAGCCCCAGGAGCGATTCTGTCACCTTGACCACCATCTCGGCACCCATCTCCGGTAAAGATGCGTCCTGGACCAATTGTGACGCGATACGGCCTATCTCAGCCGCATCAGGCAATGGCTCGGTCACCACCACCACGTCATGTTTCAACTCCTCAGGGAGTACGAACGACGGCCCGAGCAGCACCAAGGTGCAAGCCCGAGCCTTGAATGCATCCCGGCAGAGCCAAACGGCCTGTACCAGCGATGGGTTATCCAGGAACCTCCCGGCCATGTGAAAGAACGTTATAGCCTGTTCTGTCCCATCCGCACACAGCTTGGACAGGCACTCGGTAGGGTTGCCAGTATCGAGCGCACCATTCGGACCAACCTGTCTCGCAAGCTCGTTCCCAGGGTCATTCAACCCCGTAAGCCCGTTAACAATGTCCCATTGCATCACAGGCGTTACGTTGCTCTTGCCGTTCAGCGATCGTACCGCGCTCTTAATCAACGCCCCAGGGTCCGCCGTCTCGATAGCGAGTATCGGTACCCCAGCATTTCGGTAGGGTTTAAGGTTCATATCAGTACCCCATCTCAGCCTCTTCCTTGTTCGAGACGTAGCAGTCACGGCACTGGCCGTTACGGTAAATCTTGTTGTAGCGAGTCGCGGAGCACCCGCACTCCTTGCAGCGTGTTGGGCGATAACTGCTATCGCTTCGCGCTCCGGTGAACGGCTTTGCCGGTCCAGCAGCAGCCACGATGGCTTTGGCCTGTTCGGCCTTGTCATCCGGAACGTTCCAACCTTTGGCGTCAGCGTTCCATTTTCCACCCAGTGCTTTCAACTGATCCTTCACCGGGTACGTATTTCCTGTAATCGTTGTCATTGTGGTATTTTCCTTTCAGAACAACCTTCATGGCTGTCCAGGTCTGCCACCCCGTAGGATGGCAGAACCGAAGAGCCTTACTCAACACCGTTGGCCTGCAAGATCGCGATCTCATGCTTCATGAGTATTCGCGCGTAACCATCCGGGCAGCAGTCAGCGCCGCCTCACTCTCACGAGTGAACTTCACCTTGGCGTCAAACTCCGCCCATCCACCAGGACAGATAATCTCCTGTGCTCCGGGAACCTCCTTCCCCAGCACGCCCAGCCGTATCCTTACGACGCTCGGCAATGCCAGCCATCAGCAGCGCCTCTTGCTCGCGCTGCCAGAACCAGTGTTGCCTTTCGGCGCTGGTCTTTACGTCTCGAAAGTTCATAACCAAAACCAGAACAGCCCCACGAACAGCCCGGCCAGCACAATCCAGCCAAGCAGGTCGATAGCCGCTTCCGTCCAGCAATACCGTGAATATGGGTCTTTCATATCAAAGTTGCTTCGATTGCCTCATCCCAGCGATTGCGATGCTCGGAATCGAGATGATTCAGTTCCATGTACATCGCGGGCTCATGGTGGTTCGCACCAGCAAAGCCATAAACCGTCTGGCCAACACGCACCCAACCAGCACGTTCCACTGGGATTGTGGCCAGCCTATTCGGCTTCGATGCTGCCCGGTCGATCAATTCTATGGTGGTCATCGCCATATCCTGGTGTTTGGCAACCACTCCAGCGCCTTGCCAAGGCAGTCAATAGCCGCGTTCAGACCGGCATCCCCATTGTAAAAATGGCGTATGATTTCAATCGGAAGCAACGGCATGTTAGCCGCATTCGAATAGTGCGCCAGCAAGCGCCGAGTTCCCTTCGTTGCGTGCCGATACAGTTCCGGCAAGTCAACCTTAAGCTTTTCTGCCATAGGTGGTATTTCCTTTCATTCGAGCATGATCGCTCGGGTACACCGCCTGTCACACGGTGAAACCGAACACTCAAACCGGACGCCCAAGAGCAGCCCATAAAGCGCCGCGCACTCCAATCCACAGAATGCGCTTGTTCCACAACAGGACAACCTTGTCCTCGAATCCCAACAGGTTGACGCGATGTTGCCATCCTTTTGGCCCATGACCCCGCTCACGCTTCGTGCTCAAACTGTTCAAACTCCGCACAAGCACGGTAGTTGCCATCGTCCAACAGCCAAAGATATGCCCATGAACCGTTGTAATCGCACTCAACTTCGGTTCCAGCCGCAACTTGCTTCTGGTGTCCGGTACGACTGTTCATGAACCAAAGCACAACCTTGGTTCTTGTCCGCTGTAAAGCGGGATCTCCAATACGCCTTTTCATAGTGTGGTATTTTCCTTCAAATCAGCGCAGTACGCCCACGCCACGCGTGAAACCTTTCTGGCCTCATCTCGCCTGCCCAGCCGCAACCGGGAAGGCGAGTGAAATCAGTCAATCCTCGAGTACCCTTGCCCCTCTTCGTCAAGGTCAAGGTACACCCCACGCTCAAACGCGTTCAACCATACCAAAAATTCCACGTAGTCCATAAAGCAAAAGCCCCTCCGAAGAGGGGCGTCAATCGTTCAGTGTGTGGTGGTGAATTAAGCCGCCTTAACTTCGGCAACCGGGGAAACGTCAGACGCAGGGCCAGTGACAGTCTTCATCGACTCGAACCTCTCCTTGGTAATCCCGTACTGGGCGAGGATGGAGAGCAAGTCCACGGGAGCAGCCGGAGCAGCCGCAATCTCCGCCACCTTGACAGGCTCCGCCAATTTACTCGCCAAAGTCCACCTTGTGCAGCCCGTACCAGTCTTCGGATTGAATGACTCTCCCTTAGGCAACCGGATCCCAAAGGCAAACAAAGCAGCCGCTTTCTGCCCAGCATCCACGCCATTCTCCCGGAGGTACTCACGGTGTGCCCGTTTCGCCTCTCCATTGGCCAGTTTCTTGCCAACCTTGAATTCCTTCAAAGTCTGCAACCGCTCCCCTGAGACACCTGTCTTGAGATTGGACGTCTTAACCGTCTTGCCGTCCATAATCGCAACGTTGCCCTCCGGCCGCGTCAAAACCATCTCGTTCTTAACCGCAACCGTTCCAACCGCATTTTCTGTAGTATTCATTGTGGTATTTTCCTTAAACCGCGTTTTGCTCGATACCCTGACAGTCATTGCCCTGATACCGAGAGAACGCCTCTAACGTGTAAACGAAAGAGCAGGGCAATGTGTATACAAAGCCCTGTGTTCTGTTGATTGTCCTTGTCGTGATTCATTCTCCCCGGCAAGCCTATTGACTAACTGATGTTATCGGTGGAATGCCCTCTCTCGCTTCCCGTGTACGGCCACGAAGTCTTTACCTCTTGTCCCGTATCTCCCGTCTCGAACATTGCCCTTGCCGGAATGAATCAGCGCAATGTCTTAGGTTGCGCTTTCTCCCATGTTTCTCGTCTCATATCGACGCTGGTAATCTTGACCAGTCCAAACCCGTTACCTCTTTGACTCCTCCCTTGCTATCGGGATGAAGCCAAGCCAGTCGCTTGGTTGCTTATCGCGCTACTTCTTCCGGGGAGTGCGCCTTTCGAAAGTCCGAACTGGACACCGCACTCTGAAGATCCGTCATCCGTAGCCGTCACCGTTTTCCAAAGATCAAAATCGACAAGATCAGCCATAGCAACACCCATGCCAGCACGTTTTTACCCCAAAAACCCCACTTTTCCTCTCATCTATGAGAAAATTCACCCCTTTTTCTCAAACCTGAGAATCAACACTCTCGCAAAGTTGAGAATCCATTGGACTGGGAACTACTCTCCTGGTCTCCTGGCGGCGCTGCCTTCCAGCCTTCACGAGCTCTTCACGCTGGACCAGACGTTCCCGACCATTGAATCTTCTCTACTATCTATATGATTTCAGTAGGGATTCAACCGTCCCGAGTGTATAAAGTGTGCATTTTCGCCTGTCGATTCTGTATCAACAGAAATGACAGTAAATGATAGTAAATGACTCATGCTGCCATAACAAACTGATGCGGGATTGACTGCATACTTGTGCGATAGAGCCGGTTCTGAAGCGCAAACCGGCTGAAACCGGCTGGAACTACGGTCAGGACACCACAAAACCACCCCAAAAACACGTCCAGAACCACCAGAACGAGAATAGTAGGTTGAGACTCCGAACTGGAATGCCCAGTAATCGATCGGAAATAGGCCAAGGTTGCATCCTGATCGTCGGATAGTGTCAACACAGCGGAATTGATTATGAACTCGTCTCAAACCGACAGAAAATGGGGGTGCCGGGTAGAGGCGGGACCGGGGCGGGGTGCGCCAATCGAATAGAGATGTCCCCTTGCGAACCTCAAATTGGAATTTTTTATCTGGGTCCTTTGGCTTTGAGCATGGCTTGAACCGAGGTAGGAATTGGGATGATCTTGGACTTTGTAGGAGAGATGAAATTGAGCAAGAGAGGGTAGGGAGAGTCTGTATCTGTATCTGAATGGGCTCACTTTGGCTGACATTTACAAAAAGCTACACGCGTGCTGACAGGTATTGACAGACATGAGTGAAAGGTGGTAAAAATAAGGGGAAATGAACAACTGGAAGGCGTAAAATCTATGTATGGGAAGCACCATGAGTCGATGTATGAGGGGTCAATGATAGGGGCAGGGGCGATCAAGTTTGCTGTGTGGGGGTATGTTATCGCGAAGCAGAAGCCGAGTACGAAGTATGGGAGTGTGGTGATCCTGAATCCGGTATTGGTGGGGATGTTGATAGGGGAAGAGCCGAAGGAAATTGAGAAGGCAATCAAGTTCTTTTGTATGCCGGATCCGAATTCGAGGACGAAGGATGAGGAGGGGAGGAAGTTAGTGAGGTTGGGGCAGTATGATTACCGGGTGGTGAATGGGGCGAAGTATCGGAAGATGAGGGGGGATGAGGATCGGCGGGCGTATAACCGGCAAGCGCAAAGGGATTACCGAGCGAGGAAGGCTGGATTGCCGTTGCCTGGGGAGGCGAACTACGAGAACGCTGAAGCCGCTGGTGTTGGGCACGATGTTTTGAATGGGATAGTGACATCGCACCTGCCCTCTCAAACAGAGCACCAGGACCCGCCTGATCCGATAGAGCCGCCGATCTCGGAGTTGAACGCGTCTTACGGGGAACCTGATGATTGGGAGGGGAGTTGCGGTCAACTGGAACACAGTAAAGGAATGGACATATGAAAGACTCATTGATGATGGAAGGAATGTTTATGAAAAAGATGAATGCTGAAGAACTGATGATGCTGGCGTTTGAGGGTGGGGAGGAATATTGGAGACAGGACGCGGAAGGGAGGCTTCCTGGATCGGATGCGCGCCGGGATGCGTTGGATAAGGCTGATCAACTGAGGGCGTATCGGATTGGGAGATGGGGGCGGATGGAGGACAAAGCCTGGGAGGATTACAAGGTACGGAACAACATGTGCGGGGAACCGAATCCTGAAGGATCATCGAAGGTTGGAACATGCACAAAGCCGAAGGGGCATGATTGGCATGTTCGGCCCGAGGAGCGGGTTCATCGGGATGACCGGATCAGGATGAGTTGGGTGAAACACGCGCCGATAATCCGGATACCGAACAGCAAGGAGGAGCAATGAACGAACTAACACAGATCGGTGGTGAGATGAAGCGGTTGAGGAAGGTGGCGAAGATGAGCCAGGAGGCGGTGGCCGGGGTGATGGGAGTGAGGACTATCACGGTTGGGAGGTGGGAGAGGACTGGAAGATTGGGGACGGACCAGTTGATTCGGTATCTCGGGGTGATTGGAGTGACGATAACGGAGTTCTGGGTGGCGAGCTTTGGGCCATTGAATAGGTGGGAAGGACTGAGGGGGAAGTATCCGCTGGAGGCAACTGTATGAAATCGGTCAGCGAAGAGGCATTGGAGATCATCAACGGGCAGCGGCGGGAGTCGTATGGTGATGCCAGGGTGAGCTTTGGTAGGTTGGCGAAGCTTTGGTCGCCGGTGTTTGGGATGGAGGTTACAGCAAAGCAGGTTTGCATTTGTTTGATCCAGTTGAAGATTGCTCGGGAGATAAACCGTTCGAAGCGGGACAACCGGGTGGACATGATTGGGTATGTGGAATTGTTGGACCAACTATCGGAGGAAGAGAACGATGGGAATAAATCCTGAGGGATACGGACTGGTGAGGGTGACGCCTGAGCGATGGAACCAGGTTACCTCGATTTTGAACTTTCGGATGGACGAGTTCGGATTTGCACGGTTTGCGTTTTGGTGTGGGCCAGCAGAGACCGAGATGTTTGGATGGAGTGGTGGTGATGGTAAGGAGTTCTGGTTGAGGCCGGACCTGGCGTGAGTTGTAAAGGAATGCTTTACAACTGGGTTCTGTAAGAAGTTCTGGTATCTTTTTCTTACAAATGGCAGTGTGGGAGGATGATGATAGCCATGACGGATGTGGTCTGGAACGGAATGATCGCGGGGATCGTGACGCTCGGGCTTGCCTGGATCCAGTATCGGAACAGCCAAGCCCAAGCGGTGGCTTCGATGGCGGCGGCGAAGATGGCGGCCAAGCTCAATGTGATCGAGAAGACCGGGGATGTGACGCATAAACTGGTCAATAACGCGATGGCGGTGCAGTTGAAGCTGAACGCCTCCGTGACCAAGAGGCTGGCCATCATGACGCGGGATCCTGAGGATGAGGCGGTAGCGGATCAATCCGAGAAGATGTTGCGCGAGCATCTGGCCCAGCAGGAGAAGGCTTGCGCGTAATACGAACGGTGATGAGTTGAGCACCTTTGTCTGGTTTAGGGAAAGGGTTGAGAGCGTACTTTGGTTTTCTCATGCGGCCATCTTTCTGAGTTTACCGTTGTTTGGATAGCCACGGTTCCACGGATGGGATAACGATTGTTTACGTTTGGCGGTGGCGATGGCCTTGGTGGCCGGGTAGCGGATTGGTTTAGCGAGGGGTTTGCTCATCTGGGAATATGATTGGTTTGATTGGAGTGAAGCAGTTCTCGACGGTGGCCTTCTCTGGCCATCCAGGAAAGCCAATGCTTTTCGCTCGGAGAAACTCCTGGTAAGATGGTTCTTTGTCGTGCTCACGGATTTCCATGATCGGTTCACTTCGGAAATCCTTGTGGACGATGTGCGGCATCAACGGTTCTGATGTTTCACGTTCTATCATGTCGTTCTGTTGAAATCGGCGTCGATCTGGCGTTCCAGGTAGGCTTGGCGAATGGGTTGGTGAACACCGTTGATCATGAGTTTTGGTTCATGGCCTGCGTGGCTCAATCCCTGGAATTCACGTTTGGCACGGAGGTAACGGAGCCGGTGCTCTGTGAATTCCCTGTCGGCCTGGATTGATTCGTAATAGTAGTTCGGTGGCATAGGTGATCATAAATCAGACAGTTTTTCGGCCAGTGCAACCAACTTCTTGGAGGCCTGACGCCACGCTCTTTTGTTGGCAGGAATGGTAACGCGTTCAAAATCGTCGGCAATTTCAGACAAAGCAAATATCGCCTCAATGAAAGATGTGTTTCCAACCAGTTTAACCATGGCAACTTTCAGTTCGTCTTTGTTCATGGCATTGCCTCCTGAACTCTGAGGTCCTCTGGCCACTCGGACATGTCGGCTCCGGCCTTGTGCTTGAGCTTTGGGTCTTGTCCGAGGAATTCCGTCCCGTCTGGGAATTCATCAGGCGGGTCGTACGTTGTCGGGTTGCTGCCAAGCTGTTTGACCCAGCACGCGACCCGTGCCTTTCTGCATTGCTTCACGCCATCTCTGATCCACTCGACGTTGCACGGCCTGGCTGGCTTGCCTTGCGTGCTTTCGCCGCCGAAAATCACTTGGTGGATTCTAGGCGTTGTGCCGAAAGAGTCTGCGCCGTTGAAGCAGGTGTATGCGAGGTTGATGGGGCCGAGCATCGGCTCGACGCTTAGGAAGCTTCGATGCGCCGGGATGGCCAGCAATTGTGGAATCCTGATGTCGGCCCATTTCTGGTTTTCGATGCTGGTGCCGATGCAGACGTGTTTGGGGGCGATGCCGTGCTCTTCCCAGTCGTGGAGCCAGTGCTTGAGTTCTCCGTCCAATAATTCGTGTTGGGCTTGTTTGAATCTCCAGAAGAAAAGTTCTGGGCGTTTTGTGAGGAGAAGCCATGTCAGGTTTGGAGTTGTCCGGATTAGGTCAAGGAAGTCAACGAACCATTCGATTGGGACTTCCTCGTCGAATGGATCGCAGAGCGAAGGAAATACGGTCGTGATTGGATTTGGCTTCCGGATGTTGCGGCGGTATGGGTTGGCCTGTCGGTTCCACGCTCGGACCTTTTCCCAACTTGACTCTGCCGTCCGGTAGCGTGGCGCTCCCTTGCCCCAATGCTGGATTGGCCGGGCTGGCGTGCCCCCGCCAAGCGTTTTGCTAAAGCGTTTCTCGTCCAGCCATTCGGCGTAGCAATTTATGCAGCCCTCACTTCGGAGTGTGCAGCCAATCCATGGAGACCATGTGCTGCCAGCCCAGGAAATATTCGTTGTAATGCTCATTTCTGCATCCTCCTTCCGTACTCGAGAATGAGCAGCGCGTCGGCGGTTTGGAGAGTGACCTTGAGATGAGGGTAGAGTTGCTGGGCCTTGGCCTTGAGCTTGTTCTTCCATTCCGTCTTGGATGCGCAGGAGCGGGCGGTTCCGAGACTGAGAGGTTCCTGCCACTTCTTGGCGGTGATGGGTTCGATACGGAAACCAAGAGCTTGCATAGCTCCAATGAGGAATCCTGTGTTGCGACCGAGCTTGAACATGGTGTGGGAAGGGATCTTAACGCCAGCGAATCCGGTGTTCTGCTCGATAAAGGCGATAGGTGTCGAGGAACTGTTCCTCTGAATGGATTTCAACTCGTCCAGGATATCTCCCTCCGTGTCCGGCATACCGTAAGCCGTAGGGGAAGATGGATTGGTGTCGATTGAATAGGCAATGCCACCCGACATGCCTGGGTCTACTGCGATGATAGTTTGCATATGTTTTCGTTCTGGGTATGGGATCAGTCCGCGATTGCGTTCACGTTGTTCGAAGAGTGATGTCATCGGTCGTTTGTCCACACGGCGATCACGTTCGATGCCTCCGGTCTCATGTTGATGACGCCATGTTCAGCGGCAATACGAAGCTCTCCACGGTCGTTGAAGCAAACGTCGATCACATCGTCATGATTGGTGCCCGTTTCGAACGCGAACTTAACTTGGTTTGTCTGGATGAACCTTTTGATTAAACGTGGTCCATCCTTATCTCCAAGAGGTTCATATGATTGCGTGAACACGTTCGACTTTTCCTGATCATTCAAGAACTCGTTTAAGGCGTGAATGGCGGTGTTGCGCTGGCGCTCAAAGGATGCGATTAGATCCTGAGCCCATTTCGGTAGTTTACTGATGTCGTTCATATGTTTTGTTCTTTTGGTTTTCCGTTGATGTAATTCTTGTTGGTTTCGTCCCACCCGCACTTCTGGCACCACACCAGAGTTCCTTCTCCATTGCATTCATCACAGCATCGTGAGGCTTGCTCATAGGGCACTCGTCTTCCGAAGGCTGAACGTCGTTCACGGGCTCTCTCCTTTGCAGGATGGGCAAACAATGTATCCGTCTCCGTGAATGCAGAAGCCCTGTCCGTGACAAAGATCGTCAATGCAAATCATTTTCTGGCCTTCTCCTCCGCACTCAGCGCAGTAGCCGTCGTCTTGTAATTCCTCTCGGTCCTCTTGTGAATGAAGTTTCATTTTGGAATCTCGATACCGTTAAGGATCTTGCTCCATTCATCGGCGCGATTGATGTCGTTGTACCATCCGACTGGCGGAAGGAGGTTATGGCAGCGCGCCCAAGCTGGATCACTCATTACCATGTTGTGGTGCTTTCGGCAGAGAGCAATCCAAAGGCGTGTATCCAATAGCAGCCCATGGATACGGCCCATGGAGTGATGTGGATCGACTGGCCCGCAGAGAATGTCCCGCTGGCGGCAGACCGCACAATAGCGATTGCGTTCGTGCCAGGCCCGCTTCAGCTTCGCATACTCCTGCAACTGCTTCTGCCTGGCAGTGGATACGCGGCGGATTGGTTTACGTTGTTTGTTAGTCATGGCGGTGTTTCATGCAGGGAATCTCGTATTCTACTGTCAACCCGGTCGCGGGCTCTCCCCGCGCACCATGCCGCCATGAAAATCCTCTTCATCTTTCCACAGTCCTTTCACTCGGAGGTAGGCTTCGCAGATGGCGAGAGGAAGGCTATCCTTTGGAGCGTAGTGAGATTCTTTGGGAGAACCGAAGGTGACTTCCCAACCTCCCGATGGCCAGCGTTCGATTGTCGCGTTCCAGGCGTGCGTAGCCATAAGGTCACACAGCTTGATCGCCTCGTTGAGATCGGTGGTCCATTTTCCAAGATCGCACCAGCAGGTAACATTCTCTGGCCTGTGCCACCAGCAATCTAGTGCCGGTACCGTGTGCGGAGTCTCGTCGTATTCGCTGTGAGTCTCTGGAGACCACACCCACCCAAGCGATTTGGCAATCGCAATTCTGATGTCCAATTCTTTCATATCGTAGTCCGTAGCCGTTTCTCTTCCGCTGCTCTAGCGTGCATTACTGCATCCAGCATTCGTTTACCAACCCAATCCCGTGCCAGCCTGATGTGGCGACAGCGGAAGTTGTCACCATCAGGACCACCGTTCCCTACAAGGGCTGGTTCTTTCCGTACCGCAAAATCAACACATCCACACTTCCCGTCACGGCACGACTTCATCGAGCCTGACAAAGGTTATCACTCTGCCTCGGGACATTCCCACGGCCCGGAAGTAGTGGAAGAAAGCTCCCATCAACGTTGGGTTTAATTCGTTCTGGTCCAACTCAACCACCGTCTCGCGTGCCGAAGACCTGACCAGGATCAGGCTGTGAGAATATGGAAACAATCGAGCGTAAATGTTTCCAGCCAAAACTCTTATCGAATCATTGTCTGACTCCGCCCATCGTTTTCGAACGTCCGGGATCCTCTCCTGGCTTCCATTGCCGGACTCGGGATCATCCTGGACCTTTACCTCCAGGTCCGTCTGCAATCCTCGCACCGATGCGAACTGATTCAGGAATGCCGTGATGCTGGCGATCGTACGTCCCTTGGCGCCGATGATCAGTTTCCGGTCCAGCTTGTTGGCCGATACAGGGAAAGAGTTCCCAAGCAAATCACCCACCTGAAGTTCGTCTGGCGTTGTTACCAACTTGGATATCGTGAGGAAGAGAAAGTCGGAACATTCTTTAGCCTGAGGTTTGGTCATAGTCGTCAATCGTCGCCGTTGTTGTGAAACACTTACGTGCGCATGGGCTATTCGTCAACAGGATTCGATTTTTGAACTGGAACACTGCACTCGACATCGATTCTGGCATCATCGGGAAGCTGTTGCTCCGCGAGTTCGGTGGCTTCCTCTTCGGTCTTAGCCACGATGGTGAGGTGTCCACGGTAGGCGATGGTGAATTCGTAGGTCATAGCGGTGGTTCCTGAATGTTATGATCGTCGATCTGCGACTGCTCCAGCACATCAATGCAGAGCTGGATAAGCGTGTCCTTTGGCAGCTTCATGCCGAATCGTTCGCTAAAACGGAATCCACGTCGGAGCGTGCTCACCGGGAATGTGTTCTTCTGGAGCACGAGGTCCTTGCCAGGCGCGATGTCCTCGATGGAAGTGCGTTGGTGGAACTCTCCATCGTAGGCGAACAGGCACACGTTCCAATCGAATGATGCCACCAACTCGGTAACACTCGTGAACGAGGATGCCATCACCTGAACAAAGGCATCTCCTACCATCACCGTCTCGACTAAGTAAGGTTCGGACTTGTGGTATTCCTTCGGTTCCACGGTTTTGAATTCAACGGCCAGCTTCTCCGCGATTGTCTTTCCATCCTTTGCCTTGTCGGTGTTCAGTATGAAAACGTCGTAATCCTTTGGTTCTACTCCCATCAACGTGTCCCGGACGGCACCACCGGCGATCACGACGGGACCACAATCGATCAGGACGCGGGACATGGTGAGGTAGATTTCTGCGAGTTCTGGATTCATGATTCTTGGTATGGCATGGTGTATTGGTCATCCGGAGGAACGTCCTCATTGCTCACCTTGGCGGCGCTCTCGAACCGTGTGTATCCTTTGAGGAATGTGAGATGAACGTCCCCGGTCGGACCGTTTCGTTGTTTGGCGATCAGGAGATTGATTGGAACGGCTTCGAATACGCGGGATAATTCTCCGTCTTCTGCGTGCTCGTTCGGTTTGTAGAGCATGCAGACAATGTCAGCATCCTGTTCTATGGAACCGGAGTCGCGGAGATCGGAGAGCTTCGGCTTCCTGTTCTTCTCCCGTTCAACGTCACGATTCAACTGGCTCAATGCAATCACTGGAATGTTCAGTTCCTTGGACAGTGCTTTGATCCCAGCCGAAATCTCACCGATCTCACGGTTACGGTCCATCTTTCCGTCCGACCTGGATGGCTTAACCAACTGGATGTAATCGATCACGATCAGCTTTATGCGGTACTGTGCCACCATCCGGTGAGACTTTGCCCGAAGCTGCATCACGGTCATGGAGGCGGTGTCGTCTATGAAGATCGGAGCCTTGGCTAGCTGCCCTGCCGCCCCGGTGATCTTTGGAAAGTATCGATCTGGAAGGAACCCGTCCTGGAGATTGTTCAGATTCACCCTAGAGCGCGAGCACAACATTCTCAGAACCAGGGATTCGGCGCTCATTTCCAGGCTGAACACCCCCACCGCTTGACCTTGGTCGATGGCGATGTGCTCTACCATGTTCATGGCGATACTGCTCTTGCCCATCGAAGGTCTACCTGCGATGACGATGAACTCGTTCCCCTTCAACCCCCTGGTCATTTTGTCGAAATCGATGAACCCGGTGCTCAATCCGCTGAGCATCTTCCCTTTTTGATGGCAATCCTCAATGGCGTTTATGGCGCCATGGACCAGATCTTTGATCGGTTTCACCCCTCCTACGGAGCAAGCCGTCCCTATCTTCATCACATCGCGCTCAAGCCCTTCCAACACACCCCTTGGCTCATCCTCATGATCGTAAAGCCTGGCAACGCACCCGGTACACACCCTAACGATGTCCCGGAGCATAGCCTTTTCAGCCACAATCCCGATGTAATGACCGATATGGGTGGCACTCGGAACAGCCTCCGTCAGCTTGAACAGGTAGGAAAGTCCTCCCACAGCCTCAAGTTGACCCTGGTCCCGGAGCTTCTGTTGAACCGTTATGGCATCAATCGGCACCTGTTCCTGATACATTTCAGACATGGTCTCGAATAGCTGCTGGTGACGAAGGTCGTAGAACGACATCACCCCCATCGGGAGCTCTTCGATGCATTGGCCCATAGAATCGCCTCCAAGGAGCACGCAGCCAAGGATCCCTTGTTCTGCCTCCATCGAGTGCGGCGGAAGCCTCTCGGAGGCGTTTAGGGGCCTTAGCGTCGATTTTACGGGCCTATGGTTATCCGCTTCTGCCGGGAATGGGCAGTCCTGGACATCAGGACCGGTTACGGTGGTCGTGGAATTCATATTGCCAAAAGCTTGTCTCGTAGAACTGGGTCGTGAAATACATCGAGGTCCAGCATCGCTTGTGTAAGGCGGTTGGCTCCCATCTCGCAGTACCGCTCCTCAATTTCGATGCAGATGGACTTCTGACCCATCTCCTTTGCCGCTAAAGCGGTCGTGCAACTCCCGGCGAACGGATCAACGGCGATCTCCCATGAATCCGTCCACTGTCTCAGCAGCCACTTGACGTGCTTAAGCTTCCTTGGGCACGGATGGTCTGTCTGTTTCCCATCGGAGGAGGCATCCCGGCACATCCCAGCGATCAGCATCCGGCCAGGCGTCACCGATGGCGGCTCTCCGAACAGGTATCCGATGTCCGTTCCAGCCAACAACCTTCCCTTGTAGTTCGGCCGCGAAACGTCAGCCGTCGCGTTTGGCCAGACAGGATCGGTGACAAGGACTCCTTCCACCAGGTTTGGCAGAATCGAACGGCAATCGCCGTGGTAAATCGTGGCCCGGTCGTCTTCGTAGTAGGGTTTCAAAGCTTCTCCTTCTCGATAAACCAGTCCGGGAGCGTTACCTCATGGCACCATCGTTCGCATCCAACCAAACGCCCTTTGTCATCCTTCAGCGGTGCCCACTTGGTGGTGTGCTCGATGATGCTCAAAGGCACGTACAAATAATCGCTGTCGGTTGGATTGCGGCTCAACGGCAGCTTGCAATACCGTCTCGCCTTGGAAGTCTCCGACACGTACCAAAGCTTGATCGTGGTGGTGCTCATACGATGGTCATCTTCCTCAAAGTTTTGGCTTTTTGACCGACAAAGTCTTCAACCGACATCCCAAGACCGTAAGCAACCATTGCCACGCCTTGATCCTTGGCGTCGATAGCGCCAGCCTCTATCCCCTCAAGGATCATGTGCCAAGAGACTGGCTGAGTAGAAAGATGGCCGAACTTCTTCTCCATCCGTTCAGCCATCGTGTCGTGCGACAGCCCCTTCAACTTCCTAAACCAGGCCAACTTGATGGCGTATTCCTGTTTGGTCATGTTCATACCGGGTAGGTGAGGTAGCACCACAGGCACGTCCACGCCTGGTGCTTGTTCGACCAGCTTATCTGGAAAAGCTCCTTCTGCTTTCCGCATAGTTCGCAGCAGGTCGGTTTCACTCGACACCCCCATGCGGTCCATGAGGATGGGTCTTGGCATCGAAGTCGTTCCATGAACTCATCCCCCCACTGTGATTGCCTTCGTGGCCAACATTAAAAAGGCATTGGTTTCCGGCGTACTTGCTTGAACACCGCGTGTGAGGATCGATGGGCGAAGTTGGCATCCTCGCCTGCTTTGCCTTAACTTTGTCCACTTCGTTTGGAAGTCCGAATTCATTCAGTAAGGCCATGGCCCCGGCTAACCAACTCGTTCCTGTTTTTCCGTGCTTATGCGGTCCGGAATGACCATCTTCTTCTGTGCATCTCATCCCTTCCATGTCAGAGTGAATGGCTCCGCACTCGACCTTTCCAGTCTCTGGATTGATTTTGGGATCTGGCCCAAAGTAAAGAAAATCATCCGTTTCATTTGTGACCGTGTATTCCAATGGAGCGCCAACACCCTTGCACCGGAATAACACGTCAACCAGTTGCGTCATGGTTACCTCATCCTCCACCAGCACCGACGTTTTGAATGTGATTATCGTTTTCATAAATTCAACGGTATGACGGCCACCCACAGCGGATGATCCCGCCGTTCGCGTTCATCCTGGAGCCAAGCGAATCCCCAATCACAGACCTGAATGCTTCCTCGTCCGTCTCGTTACTGATCAGGATCGTGTCCCGCCTGGTTCCCTTCTCCGACCTGGACACCAAAAGCTCAAAGAACATCTGGCTCTCGTACCCGGTCCCGATGCCTTTCTCTATCTCGTCGATTACCAGAACCCGGTATCCGATGTATTCTTCGATAACGTCCTCCGGCGAACCGCTAGAGTTGATCGCTCCCTTGATTCGCATCATCAGGCGCGTCGATCGTACCAGATACCCGGTCCATCCTTTCTCAGTAGCGGCCCGGATGATCTCCACACCAAGCTGGGTCTTGCCGTTCCCCCTCACCCCAACCAGGGCGCACATCAACCCGGTGCCAAGCTTGGACACCAGGGTTTGCCTCAAGGTTTCCCAGCGACCGTCCTTGATCAGCGGTTTAGAGAACCTGTCCATCTCGATCCCACTTTCGCCTCGAAGTTCAACGGCTCTCTCCCGACGTTTATCCGCCTCATACTCCGCCATCTCGGCATCAGTCTTCGGCTTGATCTTCGATAGTCGCTCCAGCATCTTTTCAAAATAGTCTTCCATAGGTCAGTATTCGGTTACTTTCATTTTCATTCCTGGTTCTCGGTCTCTTGCCCTGTAGTCGGTCCTTCCATTTACTCTGCTTGTTTCTTCCCTTGGCGGGAAAAGTCCTTGGTACCCGTTCTTGATCGATTGCTGGATCGATTTGATCGCGTTCGCAACACCAAGCCCGGATAGATCGTTAAGCTGCATCTTCGCCGCCTGCACGGATACGGCCTTGCGCTTCACCCTTCTCTCGTTGAGCCACATGATCCAGTGCTTCCAAAATTCCTCGGTATCAAGATTGTGAGGGACTGGAACGCGAAGAACTTCCGCCTGATCCCGATCTGCTTTGTTGGACTTCGCTGAGGGAGGGGCGACCGGCACTTGGGTGGGTTCGTTCAGTTCCCGAGCATTAATGAGTTCCATCTGTGGTCTCTCCTCAGGATGAGCGTAGAGATAGTCAGGATGATTTGGATTGTCTGAATCCCATGGAATTCCTTCCTCCCAAGATTTTGGAGCTTCAGCGACCTTCATTCTTTGTACATCTTCTATTCTTTGTACATCTTCAGTCTTACTAAGCGTACTGGTTTCCTTAATTAAGGTTTTCTCAATTGAGGTTTCCTTGTTTTGGTTTTCCTTATTTGAGGTTTTCCACAATAAGCTTTTGTCTTCTAGGATTGGATCCTCACTTACCACCCAATATCGCTCCACGATTTTACCCTCAGAACGAACAGTCTCAATCTTGGCGTGCTTGGCCAGACGAAGTTCTTTCAATGCGGCCCTTACTGCGGTCTCCTTGTCTGTTGAGTGATTGATAATGTCAGTGATCTGGATTGACCAACCGTTTGGCTTTCCTTTGAGGTAGACAAGAATTGCCTTGGCGGTCCAAGAGAGCTTCGGATTATCTATGAATGATTTGGATATCTTTGTGAACGGAGCCTCCTTGTTTTGCGTCACGAAAATAGTGTCCTTCATCGAAAACCTCCAGACTTCGGAACGTCGTAGAACCAGAGCTTTCCGTCGACGTACTCGGCATAACCGTTTTCGATAAGGCAATCGACCGCCAGATCGAACTCGCCGGGCGAATCATTAGCACAAAGGTTCACAGCGTTTGAAGTCGTTGAGGATCTGTCCTCGCGTGAGATCATGAGAGCCAGGACTCCTTTTGCAGCCCAAGAAAGTTTTGGATCGTTGATTCCTGTCGAATTGATCAAAGCGTAAGCATTTGGTGATTGACGGATCGTTTCCCGGACAAACACCGACTGCGGAAACAGTTCTGGGTAAGGTTCGCTCATAGCCAGTCCGTTCGGTTGACGATGCCATACGTGACAGGCTTTCCATTGGGAGCGGCGAGCTTGACGATCATTCTTCGGGCTAACAACTCCGCCAGACAGTTCTTGAACATTTCCCGCGACATGTCGCAGTGCTCAGCCATGTGAAGAAGAGGTCTTGTCTCCATCTCTCCGTAGTCAAGACGGGCGATGTGACAGTAGACCCTGAATTCGTATGGGGTTAATCCGGCCTCATCCAAATCTGGATGGACTGGAAACATCTTTGAGTTTGTGGACTTTATGATCGGCATAAAAAAAAGACGCCACCGTCCAGAAGCGCCCCAACAGATCGTGATTCATCACCACGGGACAGGGTGCAACGGACGATGGCGGTGGGTGAGGACTGGCCTAACACGACCCAATCCTCAAAAATACCACCAGCGAGTGACAGCGGGCCAGACAAGAGCCGGGGAAGCTCAGAGAACCCATTTCGCTGGTGGCATTGTTGAGAATTGTTTCGTTCATCTGAATGGCCTGTCACAGCCGTGTTTCCGTTATGGGACAGATCCCATCGTGTGGCAAGGAATATTTTTCAAATCCTTGTTTTGTAGTGGCGGCAACCTGTTTTTGAGCGCCGACATTGCCGTCTCTTCAGGTAGCAGGAATCGCACAATTGCTTGTAGTGTTGGAGCTTTTTACCGCATTCCCAGCAGAGATCAGCAGCATGTTTTCTCTTTTGGTATTCCCGCTGTCTGGACGTACCCGGTGGCGTGGGGCGCAGAAGTCGAACTGTGTGGGGTGCGTGCTGTCTGCGCTTAGCTGAGACGTAGTTTCCAAGAACACCCGTCTCACGAGCGATCTGGGTGGTCGTTTTCGACCAATCGACTTTGCTCCAGTCCGTCTTCATTTTACTGCTCGCCCTCTTTGCCCGGTTCCTTGAAGGAGAACTTGCCCTGGCCGGGATCCAGCGATTGGGTGACTTTGTCGGTAACGGACGAACTGCACCGGATCTTGGTCTCGACCGACGTTTCCGCCTAAGATTTGTCGATTTTCGTGGCGAAGTTGACGGTTAGCGCCTGATTTTCGGATGCTTTGATCATCGCGCTGATTTTCGAGGAATGACGCCGATAGAGGGTCGCGACGTTCTCTTGGATTGCGCCAATGATAAGCTCATCGGCTGTCTCGGACGGTTTGTTAGCTTCTTTTGCCATTGCGTGTTTTTGTTATGTTGTTGCCAATTTGTTGTTGAATCCTGCTGGTTGAATTGGCGATCAGCCAGCGGAAGGTTCAGTTCGTGGGAGCATTCCCATCTTGGCGGCGCAGTTCTTGGTGCGCTTTAAATCGTCCAGGACGTATTCTACGGCCTTGGGGCGATCCAGAGCCCAAAGTTTGTGAAAGTCGGCTCCTGTGCCTATTTTTGGCCCGAATCCGAGCACTTTAGAGAGTTGGTCCAGGGAGATGAACGATTGATGAGCCCGGCAACCCCACCACTCCATGGTGTCGAGGAAGCGTTTGTTCCATCGGTTGCCCTCGATTACGTCCGAAGGGCAGTAAAGCCCATGGATGAAGGTGCGCTGGACGAGGAACTGAAGATCGAACCCCTTGATGTTGTGCCCCACAAATACGCGCTCCGGGATTTTGACAAATCTCCATTCCAGCCAGAATCGCTCCAGGAGTTCCTCCTCGGTCCCTTCCAGGACTTGGTAATCGATGCCGTCCGACATGCCGATGCAGAGAATTTGGCCGGTTTGAGCCGAAAGTGCGGCGTCAGATATCCATTCCTGGTGTTGGATGGCGATGTTCTGGGCGATCTTGACCGGATCCTTGTAGTTGGACGGCGCCTTGAAGTCCGGTTTTATCCTGGCGAGTTGGTCCTCAGGGAGAGGTCCGGTCTCAATGTCGAAGATTTGGTAGCTCATTGGGCGGGAGGTTCGTTGTTCTTGTTGGCACCCTGTTCCAGTTCATTCGCTGCCTGGTTAAGGGCAGCACGGAGGTCAAGGTCATTTTGCTGGAACTTGCCGTTGTATTCCTTCGGTTCGAAGTTCTCGATATACCAGTTGAGCGAGTTGTCTTCGAGAGCGCCAAGCTTGATACCCTTGTTCTTCCCGAAGTGGATCGCGACTTCCTTCCAACCACCAGCAGCTTCCGGAGCTTTGCCTTCGGGAGCCTTGGCAGGTTCCTTTAGTGGATCTTTGGGAGCATCCTTGGCAGGTTCGGTCTTCTTCGCCGGGGTGGTCTTTGCCTCAGGCTTTGGCTTGGCGTCTTCCGGGAGATCATCAGGATCATCATCGAGGTCCTGAACAAAGATGTCGGAGGCGGCGGTGGCTGTCAGGATGGCTGCTACCAGTGCTCTCTTGGTACACATTTTCAGGCACGTGTTGTAGTAGTCCGCTGGATTGTCGTGTTCGATTGTCTCTCCTTTGATGGCAATTTCATAGAAACCATTTTCTGGATTCTTTGCTGCCGCAAATCCGACGCCTCCAATAGATTCCTGGGCCTGCTTAGGATTGGACTTGCGCATATCCCAATACGCCTGCGGAACCGGTTGACCTGTGAATTCAACCGGACCAGGGCGATAAAGGTATTTCTTTTCCCGAGTGTTGCAGGACCCAAGTCCTTGCCCAACGATGGTTCCGCTCTGGATCGTCCTAAGCGTGCAGACCATTTCGTAATCGACGTGGCCACCACCGAGATCGGTTTTCGTCAATTCGTAGGACGGAGCGAACCGAAACGTGAGGCAGAGCTTTTCTGCTCCTGGTTTAAGAAGGGATTTCTTGTCCTTGTTCGTGCCAGGAATCGTGCCGTAGTGCTCACCGTCAACCATCACGTCACGCATGACCTGCTGGATAAGGTTGACCTGATCTTTGATTTCCCGGAGGGTGAGAGGCGCTGAAACCGCCATGTTTTCATGATGGACGGTGAGTGCTTGTGAGGGGTTTTGATCGCTCATAGAGGGATTTCTGCTGAAGGTTTTCATATATCGTGTCCGTAAGCCGTTGCCGTAATTTTCATGGACAGCCTAAAGAATCGACGATATTTGTCAATCGCGTGTATTCCTGGGGCTGCGTTCGGGATCTCCCGGCGCAGCTTTTTAACGGCTGCCTGGTCTAAAGTAGGACGACCATCAAACCAGTGGTGGGAGGTCCTGGTGCGAGCCCAGGGGTGGCCAATTCAACGGACAACGGATGACTGAACTTTGGACGGTAAAAAGCGATTGGTGGCGATTTCCTCTCAAGGTCGAAGTGCCTGAAGGGACGGATATGCTGACGATCCAACTCCCGGACATCCCGCTTCTCAAAAAGCAAAAGGTGATTCTCCTCGATTTGCTTCGGCAGGTCGTCCACGAACAGAAAGACGAGACATCCTGGTACATCCAACGGCACAAGCTGGAGGATGTGGCGGTACGATCGGAAGAGAAGGATCCTGAGGACGTGGTGGTTTGGAACCCGGACGCGTACATCAAGCAGTTTCGTAGCGAGCGCCACAAGGAGGACGACGATTTCCTAAACGAACTTGTCGGGCGGGGGATCTTCATCAACCTGGAAGCGGCGGATGTGATGTGGACGATGATCTGCGAGACCATGGCCCATTGCATTCTCAACTACGGATCAGTGGTCAATTTCAAGTTCGCGAGGCTGGCGGCGTTCCCTCTCCGTGGCAACTGGAAGGAAGTCCTTTGGGACATCGACTCCGACAATAGTGGTCCAAGCACTCGGCAGGAGGAATTCGAACGCATTGGCCGGAATTTGCTGGATGAAAAGCTGAGGGCGTTCGATAAGAAGGAGAGACGCTATCAGTGGACACTGGAGTTTTCTCCGAACCTGTCGTGGTTCAAAATGGTAGCGGTTCGAGAGAAGCGAAAGGCATTTGCCGCCAGCAAGAAACGAATGGCGGTTTATCATGAACGACAGGTTGAAACGATCAAGGCGATGTTGCCGACGATTTGGAGAGCGTATCGGACGTGGTGCGCGACGCTCAATGCTCCGTTTTTCTCATTGGCTGATCGCGACGATGGTCGTATTGCCTATTCTTCACCGCGAGATCGGATTCTTCCGGCTCCTAAAGTACGGTGGTATGCACTTCCTGTTCCTGTGTGGAATACCAATCTTTACCCGCTCCCCGTGGCGCCTTTACGTGTCGAGATTAAATGGGTGTCGAAGATGTCCGAATTTCGACCGTACATTCGGAACCTGTGGGAATATAACCCGAACAAAGGTCCTCTTACGTGGGGCCAGCACGCTGAACGGTTGCGGTTGCGTGATGTGGCTGGCAGCAAAGTTCGAGATGAAGAACTGTTGGTTCTGGGAAAAGACGGGAAGCAGTGAGTATGGTTGGAAGGAAGAACTGAACGGGAGCGTGATTTATGAGCGAAGAAAACACAGAACTGATCATCCCGGATGATCTAAAAACCAAACATCAGTTGAGTGGTCATCCGATTGCGCTGCCGACAAAGCGGATGGAGCGACGCAACGAAACGGAGATGGCAAAGGCTCTCCGGGACATCGGGATGATGCGGGTTGGGGCCGATCAAATAAGGGCGCTCAAGACGGTTGGAAGGGAGGCCGGTTTGGCCGGTATCGTGAAGCTCACCACCGGCTCTGGCGTAATCACTCTTCAGGCCAGCGTTGGTGCGGCAGTTGGTCTGAACAACCGTCTCCAAGCTCTCATTGAAAATCCTGATTCAGATCCGCAAGAGATAGCGAGTCTGGCGAAAACAATGGCTTCATTGAACGGAAGTGTGGCGCGCCTAATGAAGGCCACCAAGGATGTTCAGGGCAGGCAAATTGAGATGAGAGAACCGGACACACCCAAGCATCCGAGCTTCATTCCTGGCGCTGTCGTCCAGCAAGTGCAGAACCAGGTTAACAACTTTAGCGTTGCAAATGGCCCGCCCAAAGAGTAATCGTTCGCTCCATGAGCGATGCCATCAACCCATTTATCGGCAGTCTGGTAAGACCCCCGGCCAGAGGAACGTCGAAGATCATGAAGGTCTTGGCCTCAACCGATCCTGAGCTTGTCACGACCGAAGACAAGTACGTCAAACTCGTAAATGTCTACGGAGTGAAGGCCACTTCTGCCAGCGGCGACACCCCAAACACAGATACCGTTAACCTCGGATGGTTTGCAGATTCTCAGCCAGACACACTCGCGTCCGGAGCAGCACTTGCATATCGGGCGGATCCGGGAATGCAGAAGAATCTCAAAACGCTCTACGTCCGTGGGGCCGTTGGTGATGGGGTGCTCCTCGTGTGGGACGAAAACTTCATAGCATGAACACTCAAAACAATTCCACTCAAAGGTGGGCACGCTCTGCGCTCATCATCGTCATCTCATGTCTGCTATTGGCTCTTTGTTTCATCTGGGACCCATTCGGTGCGGAAGTGATACGGCCAGGAACAGGTTCTGGAAGCGGAACTGTTGGCACGAATGCGGTTGGGACGGCCAACCATCTTGCGATCTTTACTGGAACCAATAACCTACGGGACTCCATCGCGACCCAGCAGGGCACGACCAACATCACGGTGCCGGGCACGCTTTCCGTCAATGGACTGCTGATCCGTGGCAGTGGCAACGACACGAACGATCTCTCGATCGCAATCGGGACGGCAGGAACCGGTAATGGCGCGACCAATACCGGGAATGTGGCGATTGGATCGGGGGCCTTGAGTGGTCTGACGACTGGGAACAGCAACCTCGGCATAGGCAAGAACGCAGGGGCTGGTCTGGATACGGGATACGACAACACAATAATCGGTACCAGCGCAGGAGGGGGCGGTTCAAGCCGTCTCAATACTGCTCTTGGCAAGAGAGCACTTTCGGCCAGCACGACCAGTTCAAACAACGTGGCGATTGGCGCAGGGGCCAGTAGCGGGTCCATATCGGGCTCCGGGGCAGGCATCACGACCGGAGTTGGAAACATCATCCTGGGGTACGCGTCGGGTGGAATCACGACTGGGAGCAGGAATACCCTGATCGGAGAATGGATTGTGGCCCCGAACGCCACCAACGACAACCAGCTTGCCATCGCGAACGCCATCTTCGGCACTGGCTTGGAGGGAACCAACACAACGGTCTCGACGGGCAAGATCGGCATCATGACGAACGCGCCGGGCTACACGCTGGATGTGGCGGGAACGCTGGGCGTGGCGGGAACCATTACGGGCTCGTCAGACATCAATGCTGGTGCGACGGGTATCCACGGCTGGACAGGCCGAAGCCAAATGCTAGCGCCGTTTGATGGCGGATTAACGCTTCAATCCAGCAGTGGCTTTGCACGCTTCGTGATTGGCGCTAGTGGCGTGAATTCATTCATCAATTCAACCTCTACAAATATTGTATATGTGTATGGCACATTTACCGACTCCTCCAACTACGAGCGCGGCTTCATCGCAGCAGACTCCGCTGGCCTGCATATCGGCCATGAGGCACTGGGAACTGGGACGGGGGGGCCGGTGAACGTCTGGGGTGGAGGTTCCGTAATGTCACGCTGGGCGACAAACGGTGATCTCTCAATGCTTGGAAACAACGAAATTATTTTACAATCTGGATCGGCTATTAACTTCCATGGCGCTGGTTCAAGCGGGACTTCTTATAGTATATACAAAGATGGTACAGACTTCCATTATTACACACCCGAATCAACACTACATAGATTTACCGTAGGGACGCCAACCGCTCTTTCTCTTAATTTGACGGCTGCTGTATTTGCTGGAGTGGTTTCGTCACCTGGAATCTCCTCCTCCAACGTCACCGCCTTGACCCTCACCGCAACCGGGATTACAAATTCAGCTTTCAATTCCTACGCCCTGATCAGTGGAACAAACGTGACCTATGTTTTACATGATAGTGCCGGAGCATTCTGGACAAATCTTGACACTGTTTCGATATTCTTTGATCGCTATATCCCACTGCAAGCTAGTGGCAAGATTGTCGTAACTTCTGGAACGATAACCGGGATTGCAAAACCATTCTAACCATGAAAACAAAACACTTCCTTCTCGTCATCGCGTGCATCTGCCTGACCTTCTTGGTTGACCAGCTTCGCGCCAAGACCATCGCTGGCAATCTCACGCTTACGCTGACCCTTACGACCAAGCCAACGGCCTGGACACCATCACGGCTAAATTCAATGCTGCTCAGCTTGCGTCAAATACGAATTGGGTTGCCGTCACACCAACAGCCTACCTGGTGCTGCGCGTGCAGGACATCTTGAACAGCTACGCGGGCCAGGCTGATGCTGACCGGGCCGCAAAAGTCCTGAGCGATTTCCAGGCGGCCAGTGAGGCCAAGAAGCTCACGATTGAGAATGCGGCGAAATGATCAAAGACATCAGCGAATTGACAGCTTCGGTCGAGACCATGGCGGTCCGGATGGGTTCGCTGGAGCAGCGGCTTGACGCCCAAGCCGAGGCCCTGGAGATTCATGACGACATCCTGAGAGGCCGCGAAGGTCAGCCAGGCTTGATCGCGGATTTCCGGCTCCAGGCGGAGTCGATGGGACGGATGGAGAAAAGCATGGAAAGCATCTCCAATACGCTGGCCGAGATGCAACGCCAGATGTACCGCATCCATGGGGCCTGGATCGCCATCGTGACGATGGCCGGTTTAATGTGGAGCATATACCAAGTGCTCATGAAAAAACCATGATTTGAATTGTCTGGACGTTGTTCTGTGGTTGGGGCACGATCAAGACATGAAGATCATGATCACGCCAATTCTCCTGCTGCTCTGCTCTGGCTGTGCCTCCGTGACGTATGAGAAGACCGATCCCAAGACGGGCCTCACCACCAAAGGATCCATGAAAACCTACTTCTCGACCTCTGCCGTGAAGGGTTTCTCGATTGGCCATGTCACCAAGACGACCGAGACTGGTCTCCAGATCAAAGAGGGAAACACCTCGCCTGATGCGGACTTCGCCAAGGCCATCATGGATGGTCTCAGTGATGTGGTAGGTAAGGCCGCTGAAGGCGCTGCCAAGGGCGCTAAACCAATCCCGTGACCGATACGGAACATTTCGCTCGAATCGATCCGGCTTTTCGCCGCGATAGAATCAAGCGCCAAGCCATGGCGCTGAGGATTGATGGCGGGACGTACGTCGCCATTGCATTTTTCACCGCTACATCGGCTGCGCTCGGAACCGATGAAGCTGCCAAGTATATTTCGGCTGCCCTGCTATTTTGGTTGCGTGTATTCAGTTTCGTGATGGGCCAATCCATCCTGGCCTTTAAGACATTCCGATCCACCTCCTTTGCGGCCCACATGAACCGACAGGCGGCGGATGATGCGACCGATGAAGGAACCGGTACCGGTACTCGAATCACCACCCAGATAACCCAACCCGCGCCTGTTGTGACCAGCCAGGTCTCACCCCCGGAGGTAAAGCCATGATCTGGGAACAAATCTGGAATACCATGAATGAGCGCGGGATCGCCCGTCCGCGTTCCATCTTTATCCACAACGACTATGCCCTGCCATCCAGGAAATGGTTGTTCGAGCAATTTCCTGCTGAACTGGCTGAGCGGCAACGCATCACTGGCACAAACCTGTACAGCTTCGGCAAGAACCCATGCGGGGTATTCAGCTTTGGGGCAATGGTGTTCGCCAGCGAGGCCCAGATCAAAACTCCAGGACCCGATCAAGGCTTGGCATTTGGGGTCCTGGGATACACGCGTGACCTCGCGAACGATCCAACAAACGAGGATCCAGAGGCTCGAAAGCACGCCATCAACTTCGCGCTGGTACAGGATGGAGACAACTGGGACACCCGAGAATTCGTCTATTTTGACGCGCAGCCAAAAACTCAAGTGTTCCTTTCCAAAACCGAAGTCGATTCAATTTCATTCACCGTCCTATGAAGACAACACTCGCCATCCTGCTGCTCCTCCTGGCTGGTTGCTCAACGGCTCCCAAGACAGGACCAAATGGAGAACCGATCAATCAACCTGGGCCAGTCGGGTATTCTGAGCACGGTTGACATGCCACAATCGATCCTTGAGTGCCTAGACCGCGTACCACCTTGCATATGCCGTCTCCTTGCCAGGACAGGCCGGGGTCGTAAAAGCCTCTCCAATGCCCAAATAGCGGTCTTAGCGTCGATTTCCAAGAACACTGTCCATCGTCTATCGAACCGGACATCCTGGTCCGGGTTCACTATCGACGTGATAATGAGGTTTTCAAAGGCTTGTGGTGTTGACCTGCTGAAACCAAAGCGGCAGATGGATTACCTTCGGAGGGGACAGTTCCTCCATGTCTACGGTTCAAAGGGACATCAGCGGCAGCTTTACTCGAAGATCTTCGAACGAGCATCAGCGGATAGAAACGCCAGACGTGGGGGCGCTTGAAGCCCCAGGATACTGTTCCTTGAAGATTTCGATTCGTTGCATTTCCTCGTACAAGGCGTAGGAAAGAGCATCAAAGATATGCTTGTAATCTCCCCAAACGATGAACTCCTTCTTGCTTCGGCGTAGTTTCATGAACATCTCGATCATTCGAACGCACCTGGCAGCGATGAATATCCGCTGCTCCTTGAGGAGCACCCTTACAAGGTCAACCCTTACCTCCTGACTTCCAACAGGCTTTGGAGTCCCGATCAATTCAATTCTTCCTTTGCTGGCCACGGAGATGTGAACGTTGTCGAACGTGCCCGATGTCGGACGGTGGACGTTCGTTGCGCTGTCGTCTGCGTAGGAAATGATGGAGTAGGTCTTACCGTGTGCCTTCTCGATGTTCTCAAGCTTCTTCATGAACTCCGTGGCGTATTCGTGAAGGGTGATCTGCTCCTTGTCAGCACAATGTTCCTCCAGGATAGAAAAGCAGGCCACGTTGATCTCCTCGCCGTTCCTGATCTCCTTTCGGTACCAGATGTCGATGATGACGGCGGCGTGGTGGGCAAGTCCGATATCCCATCCAGTGTATAGTCGGGTGGACATGGGATTGATCTCGATGTCGTAGTCTTCAAGTTCCCCTTTGATGACGTGAATCTCTTTCTGGAAAATGTCTGAGAAGTGACGGTCCTTCTGACGGCAACCTGCTCCCCATTTGCCGTAGAACCAGGAGTCGTGCAGCATTGGGTCGCTCTGGCATTGTGTCCAAAGAATGGCCTTTTGATCTTCGGTCACGGTGGGATTGTCCTCGATAAAGAACTCGATTACCTCCATCATTGACCGGTACCGTTCAGCGAACTTCTCTCCTTCCGTCAACTCCTTGCCAGCCTGAGGTTTTTCATTCCGGAGTTTGTAGAACGTCTGGTAGATCCAGGACTCATCACCCTGCTCTTCATCGGGATTGGTATCGGCGATGAATTGGCGCTTGGTATCAGGCTCACCGTTCTGCGGGCGGAGATGTTCAACGCGGAGTGTGAGGAGGAGAGCAGCCAGGATGTTCGGATCCTTGAACATGGAAAGCTCGATCACCCAAACCATGCTGAACTCCTTGTTTTTCACCTTGTCGAAGATTTCCTGGTCGTGCTCGATGGAGAAGAGCATGGCCGATGATTCGCCTCCCCAGTAATTGCGGATGGTAGCAATGGAAGTTCTTGTTGCCGAATCCTGGATCTGGCCTGGAAGACCTTGGCGATTCACTGACGTGTACTGCATCGACACTTCCGGACTCATGCCAGTCAATCCGCACGTAATCCAGAACGGTATTGTTTCGTTCACCAGCTTGTTCCATGAACCACCATCCTTGGCGAGAGTCTTTGATTTTGCGAACACCCCAACTCGGGCGCCTGGAGTCTCCCAGAGATGCCTTACCACCTTAAAGATGGCGCTATGAGTTTTGCCTCCCAACCTTGAACCGCTGATCAAAAGGATGTGTTTGAAGCAATTGAAAACCTGCATCTGTTTTGGGAATAGGACATCCCAAGGAACAGGAGTTCTCGTAACCGTAGCCGTATTCTTCTTCGCCATGAGCGGAGGATATTAACCTTGCCTCTCTGACTGAAACAAACTAATAGTGCCAACCATGAAAGGCCAAAATGCCAGTGAAGCCGAATGCCCACATTGTGGCGGGCGCATGAAGATGGTAGCCTGCGAGGACGAAAAGGAAGCCAAGACGGAGGAGAAACCAAAGGAAGAACCAGCCAAGAAAGGCAAGTCTCCTGGCGTCTCGGCGGTCCTCAGCTACAAGAAGTAAATGGTCTCGCTCGATCTACTCAAGCGCCGTGGGATTACCCCGGAGAAGCTGAAGGAGAAGCTCAAAGGAAAGTCTGCCGATGAGAAGAACCCGAAGCTCAAGCGATTGCGGGAGAGAATCCGCATCCGCCGTGAGAGGGGAATCGACGATAACATCCGGGACCACAAGCTCTACTACGCTCTCGATCTCGCGCTCAACGTTCCGTTCAGGCAAGTAGATCAAACCCTCATCACGGCACTCGCCAGCAAGGACCCGTCCTCTGGTGAGGTTATGGAAGCGTGGAACGAATGGAACATAGCCACGGAGGCTGTCTTCGATACGATCACCGTTGCTGATCCGAAGACAGGGAAAAACATCGAGAAGACGGTGCTCGATATCCCGACATTTTTCCAGGTCCACGTTCCGTTATGCCTGGCTTATCTCAAGATCAGGCAGGCGAAGATAATGACCGACCGGCATCTGAGTCCGTTCCTCAAGTTCGAACCAGCCTTTTCAAACTCTCTGTCCAGGATGCGGACCGAAGTCCTCACCAGCCGGACGGAGGTAATGTCCCGCCAGTTCGGTTATTGGGAGGTCCAGGATCAAAGCGTTGGCCAGATGCTACACTACCAGTTCGCTTTCCAAGTCCCGAAGGAACCGTGGTACCGGGAAGAGCAGGAGACCGAAGACGATGATGCGAAGGAAGATGCCAAAGATGGCGCAGGTATCAGCGGTGAGAAGAAGAAGCGCAAGACCAGGATAACCAAGGAAGGCATCCGCTACGAAATCCCGCATCCAACAAGAGTGTTCTGGGACAAGGCCCACCGTGTCACCACATTCAATACTGACACTGGATGTGAGTTCTTCGGATACTGGCGGGCACTCCGTTGGAAGGACATTGCCAACAACGAGGATTACTGGAACCTGGACAAAGTGACCATCGGTGACACGGCCTGGTGGAGTAACGCGAACACTTTCTTCAACACCGTTTATTCGTCCTGCACGATCAAGTCGCCTATCGATTGGAAGTTAAGCAACCTCCATGATCGAGAGGAGAACTTTGCCACGTACTGTTACGGCGGTGACCAAGAAGAATGTCCAGTGGTATTTACCGAATACTACGAGAAGCTGGTCCCTTCAGAGTGCGGGCTTGGTGATTACGATTACCCGATCTGGATGCGGTTCCTCCTGGCTGGCGGTGACGACACGATCATCTACGCTGAACCTTTTCCTTACTGCCCGGTTGTCTACTACGGTTTGGACACCGATCAGAACCGGGATTTGAATCCGTCCCTCACGTTGCAGATCCTTCCCTGGCAAGATCATTTCAGCAATCTGATGTCCCAGTTCATTCTTACGACCAAGCAGAACCTCACCAACTGCACCTTCGTCGATACCGACGCGCTCAATGACGGAGCGATCAATCGGTTGAAGAATCTTGGCAACAAGCTTTGGTGCGCGTTGAACTTCGAGCCGTTCTCCTCCAAGAAGTATTTCAGGAGGGAAGCTGCGGTCGATAAGGTGTTTTACAACGTTGATTTCACCAAAACAGATACCAACCAACTGTTGTTGGCCATGAAGACCATCCTCGATACGGTTGAGCGCGTTCTTCTGTTCTCGTCCCAGGAACTCGGGCAGGCGGCGTCCCACGAACTGAGAGCGGAGGAGGTTCAGAATATCTCCAGGGCAACATCCGTTCGGTTGAAGTACACGGATATACCAGTGGCCAATGCGACCGAAGCTTGGAAGAAACAGATTTTCTACGGTTTGATGTCCGAAGGCGAAGAGGAGTTCTATGCCGAAATCCCGATGGAAAACACCATCGGGAAAGAGGACCTGGAAAAACTCGGGTTCACCTATGATGACGAGGAACGTCCCTCCAGGAGAATTGCGGATAAGAAGGCGGTTGTAAAGGCGTCCAAAGAATCGCTACGCCCTCTATTGTATGAGGGATTCACTTCGTCCCGCGATGCCGACGATCGTACCAACAACACGGCCCTGGCTGGATCGATGTTGCAGGCACTGGCGCCTTTGTTGCAGAACCCGGACGTGATGCAGAGAATTTCGGAACAGGTGATACCATTGCTCAACGAGATATTCCGTCTGGCTGGTTTTCCGAGGGACTTCAAGCTGGAGGATAGATCAGCCAACAAGACCCAATTGAGCCCAGCAGAAGCCCAGCAACTGATGCAAGCTGTGCAAGAGTTCCAACAGAAGATGACGGAGGAAATGAAGCCAGTTGTGGATACCGTTCAGAAGACGGCACAAGCCCAAGGCCAGGTTGAAGGTGCAGTGAAAGAGCTTGCACAGAGGGTCGTACCTATGGAACAAGTGGTAAAGCGACTTGTGGCTTTAATTGCCCAATCGCAACAACGACTGACGACGACTACGACTACGAATGAAGATCCTGGACGCATTGATCCGACCACTGGACAGCCAATCAACGGAGCGCCTCAAATCATGGCTTGAGTCCCCAGCAACCGTAGAATTTCGTCACATTCTGGAAGTTAACCTCGCGGTCCTAACACAGCGACTTGGTGAGGCATACCTTGATCCAAGGAACAACCGAGGAGAGCATTCGGACGAGATTGCTGAAATCACCAGCAAGTGCCAGCACATCCAAGGGGCGATCCTAGTTCTCACCCCATCATCCGAACCAGTTTTCAGAAACATCACGACGCCAATATGAGCACACCAGCGACACCATCACTCGAAGTTAAACCCGAAGACAAGCCAGCAGCAGCCATTCCAACGGATGCGGAGATAGATGCCCAACGACAGAATCTCCATGGCATGATGTTCCCTGGTGCGCCTGTGCCGCCAAAGCCGAAGAAGAAGGGTGAAAAAACACCTCCAGAGGAAAACAAACAGGGGGACAAAGGGCGGAAAGCTGAAGACGAAAAGGTTGAAGAAAAGCCTCTTGTTGTTCAAGAGCAAAAGCCTGAGGACAAAAAGGAGGACAAGAAACCCGAGGAAAAAGTCGAGAAGGTTGAGAAGCCGAAGCCGACATCCAAACCGGCGATGTCATCTCCTGCCAAGCCAGCGGTGATGTCGGACGCCGACGTTGATCGTGTTGCCGAGAAGGTGGTCGAGAAGATGCCAGCGCAGGAGAAGCAGCAACCTGCTCCTCAAGTCGATCTTAACCTCAGCGAGGATGACCAGGAGCGCCTGGAAGCCCTTGAACACATCGAACGGAACAATCCGTCACGGAAGGGTCTCGTTGCCGCCACGAAGGCATTCTGGGCCAAGGAAGAGGCATACCGTGACAGGTGGCTGGAGAAGCATCCAGGAGAGACTTTCAATGCTGATGACGATGAACACGCTGACTTTTACGAGAAGAATGATCCGAAGGTGGATGCCAGGGAGATTCGGAAAGCCACCAAGGAACTTGATCGCGAGAAGATCAAGAAGGAGATCATGGGGGAGTTGGAGAGGAAGGGCGCGCCGGAAGTAGAACAACTCCGTGCTGAGCAGAAGACAAAGGAAATCAACCAGGCCCTGCCGTCCATTCTCCATGACGTTACCACTTCGTTCATCGGCCAGGTCGGGGATGAATTCGGAGCACTGTTGGATGTCGGAGGCCGAAAGGCAATCACCGACAAGACGATCAACGCCCTTCGTGAGGCTGATCCGGATGCATTCGAGATCCTGGACGAAGCTGCCGGTACTCAACGCGTGTTGAGCGAGGAACTGGTCAAGCTTAAGACATTGGGTTCCGGCTACAAATTGAATCTTGATCTTGTGGTGCCACACCCATCCACCGGTGAGGACATCTACCCGCACCGTGACTTGATCAACTTCGCTAATCGGTTGGAAGGCCAGATCGCCAGCCTGGATCCAGAGGAACGAATGAAGGGTACCCGTGAGTTCACCACCCAGGCCGACATGGGCAAACGAATTCAGGCTATCATCGCTGGGAAGGGAACGAAGGATGAGAAGCAATCCAAAATCGCTGGTCTGCAACAGCAATACTGGACTTTGGACCCGGACTCGATCCACGTCGCTCTTGTGGCAGAGAATGCTGCCAAAACTAAGTCCAGGATTGATAGCGAACGTGCTCGCGTGGAAAGATTGGTCGAAACGCGAATGGCCAAGAAAAATGGGGAAACGCCACAAAACGGCGTCAAGAAAGGCGAGCCCAAAGAACAAGAAGCTCCTGCGAGAAAGAATTCGCCGTCCGTTTCAGCGTCGAGCGACAGACAGACCACTCTTCCATCCAACTCTCCTGGCAAAGGCATTGCACGCGAAGAATTACGCAATGCCATGTGGCCATCGTAGTATTTGATCCCACTTATGGGATCACCTTTAGCTATCGATGACCGGTTCGTGGCGCAATGCGCTGTTGCAATCGGTTCCACCTACGACACCTGCGGGACAATCACCCGCAGCGACATTAACTACCTCACGGTGGACATGTTGGAAGACATGTTCAAACCCGGAGGCAAGTTCGCCGACATGCGCGCTTGGTTCATGCACAGCCTCGAAATGAGGGCCTGCGGTACCCGCCGAAACAGCTTCTACGACTGGATCATGGCCAACGCCGACAGGGAAATGTGGAAGGCGGCGGTTGGAAGCGGCATCCAGGGCGTCAAGACCCACTCGCTGATGCATCCGTTCGTTCTCGGCTCTCAGAAGAGCGTCGTGAACAAGCAGTATTTCAAGATCACTTGCGGTGCCCCTCAATCTGGATACACCACGAACGCAACGCTCGCCTGCTCAAACGGAACCAGCATGTCCGGCAATCTCTCTGCTGGTGAACTCGCTCTCGGTGCTGCCGATGACCGTGTGTTCAGGATCGAATCCCGCTACGGTGTTCCGCTGGATACCGGAGACTTCCGTGCTCGGGATGTCATCCATCATTTCACTGGCCAGTCCGGCCTTGCGAAGCATGGTGCCTGGAAGGTTCTCGCATCTCATCCGACCGCCGACAACACGTCCATTGACGTTCTGGTCACATCTGAGAACGCAGGATCCTCGGAACTGTACGATCTCACCCCCACAAACGGCGTCATCATCAAAGGCATCAACAACGTCCACGACTACGAAAGCTGGTGCCACAACAAGTCCAACATCGACCCTCGGAAGCAGGTTCCATTCTGGTTCCAAACCTACCGCATGACCCGCTGCGTGGACGAACTCTACCGCGAAGTCTACGAAACGTTAATGACCACGAACGACGCGTGGAAGCAGTTCGGCGACATCCCTCTGACGGAACGGAACATGCAGGACGAAGCCGATGAGCAGGATCGGTTCGTCAACGCTTTTCTCTTTCAGAAGCCGCTCCCGAATCAGACCCTCACCGGTTGGACCTCGCTTGAGGACATCGTGACCGTCACCGGTTCGAACATCAACCCCGGTGGCCTTTCTGGAAAGGTGATGGCCAAACGAGCCAACTGGATTGGTGTCAAGGAACAGCTCCGTTTGTGCGGTCGAGTTATCGACCTTGCGAACCAACCGCTGAACCTTCACGAGTTTTTCCGGTTGAACAACGCCATCTATCGTGCTCGCGATGGCGATGGTAAGCGCGTGATCGCAATCGACTGGCACACATCCGAGTTCTACCGGGCTCAGTTCCAGACCGGAATGATGGCCTACTACAAGGATATGTACGGGGATCTGTTGCGGTTCACGCAAACGATCAACCAGAAGAACGACAAGCTGGGCATCGTCTGGGATTCGTACCGCGTGAAGTACCCGGCCTCGGTCGAGATCAACATTGTCTCGCACCACTTCTTTGACGACTGGAAGGATCAGTTCGTCGATCAGGGCCTCGATAGCGTCGGCAACCTTCTGCTCTCGCTCGACATCGGTAAACCTGGTCCTCAGGGTGGCACGATCTACTACGCTCACCTGGCCTCGAACCGAAAGGTCTACACCACCGCTCAACTCGAACAGTTGGCCAAGATCGATCCAACGTTCCGTTGCACCATGGAATACATCTCCCAGGAGCAGACGCTCCAGAGCGAGACCGGGATGCCAATTGTCAGTTGCCCACTCCACAGTTCTTGGTTGGAAAATCTTGCAGACGCGCCTCCAGTGATCACCGCGGAAGTGGCGCCGTATGACGATTTGGTTTAAAAATTAGCGTCGCTAATACAGAAAGCCGCCTTGAAAAGGGCGGCTTTTTTATTATCGAAATCGAAATGAACTCACGACTGAAAGCCAACGAAGCCGATTACAGTGGTCGTCTCCATGGATTCTGCCTGATTGGAATCAATTGACCTTTTGGTTGGGAAAGGAATAGAGTCCCGACGATGGCTACGAAATTTTACAGAAAGGGCGCAGTAGGAACGAATCTTCTGTTGCCCAGCGGTCATTACGTCCGCTTCACGAAGGTTGACATCAACACTGAGGTTTTCGGGACTGAAGACGAGAACATTCAAAACGAGCTTGCGAAGTTGGTTGGCAAGCGTGCTGGGTTGGAAGAGATTGGAAAGGAAGAGTACGAGACCTTAAAAAAAAACAAGGATTCGAAGCCAGTTTGGCGCGAGGAATTGCGGAACGAAGATCTCAAGAGAGGGCTCGCGTCCAATCGAGCGAAACCATCCAGCCTGTTCGACAAGGGAGGTCCAATAGCGGCGGCACCTGTTGTGGGCGTGGATAATTTTGAGGACAGGAACCGGGCGGCAGTGGGCTTGGTGAATCCTCCCGGACAACAACAGAACGTACCTTTGGCGAGGCCCAAGGCGAGCGGACAACCAAAGGCAGCGTGATTACCATCGAAGAACTTGAGGCGATGCTCGCGGCGAATGATCCTGACCTTAGCGTTGAGATCATGCCTGATGGTTCGATCCACTCGTTTCGTCCAAATGAGCCAAGAGAACAAGGTCCAAGGCGTATTCTTCCAGTTTCCGTTCTTGGAGATTCCTACTGATGAACAGGCGCTCATTCATCGCAGCATTGCCAGCGTCGATTGCCGCCGCTCCGAAGGTGGTTGAAGCGATGGCGACTCCAAAGCCTAAGCTCGATCTGATGGAATTCTTCAAACTCAACCGCGAGATAATGAAAAGGCGTGAGGAGCGGCGTCAAAGAGAGTTCGTGAACATATTCCTTTACGGCACCCCGGTGTCACAGTAATGCCCACCATTTCCTACAAAGACCTGGTAACGAAGCTTCGGCGCGAGATATGGCCTGAGGGTGAAGCTCCGAACCTTGTGTCGCCGCACAACTCGATGTTCCTGGCGGCGTTTGTGGATTTGCAGAATTCGGTGCCGGAGTTGCAGAGGAACAACATCACGATTCATCCGTTCTGTTCGACGTACGTTGATTGCGCCAAGACGGTGATACCTGCTCCGGTTGGGGAAATTCAGTTCGTCTATACGGTTGCGAACGACAAGTGGTGTGACCCGGTGTTCTACGACTGGCGGAAGAAGGTGGAGATCGACGCGTGGATACACAACGATGTGGAGCCGTTCTTTGTTGATTCGGACAGTACGATCGTGTTCCAGCAGGGGATGAAGCTTGCCAATCGCCAATCGGACAGCAAATGGGGCAGGGCACGGATTGGTTCCTTTGCGCTGCATCACAAGAAGATCTGGCTTGCTCCGTGGATCCAGAGCAACGAGGTCGTGGTGGTTGAGTGGGATGGAGTAAAGCGGACCTTTGCGGATACGGACGTGCTGGATCAGGATTGGTGGGATATCGAGGCGGAAGCGATCATCCAGGCTTTCGTGAGATGGCGCCACGAGGTTGCCTACGGACGAGAGCAAACGGAGAAGATGGCCCATTACCAGGATCATCATCAGCTTCGGGCGATGTTCATCGTTACGTGTGCTGACAAGACCAGGATGCGGAATGTCAGCGTGCCGACAAGGAGACTCCCGATCAAAGCTGAGTTGGACAATGACCAGTTGATCCTCCCGGTGGTGAATGCATCGGTGACACTGTGGCAGACGGCTGATACCGGGAACACGGCGGATACACAGGAAGTGGCCGATCTGATAGCTGCTGGCTCACCGGCGATGATTCTCCATGCCGGGGACATTTCATACAATGACACCGCCTACGCGACGGTGGTTGATGATTACTTCGACAAGACGATCTTTTTCTCAGCGCCGGGCAACCATGATTGGGATTTTGGCAATCTGGTGCCGTATCTTGTATTCTTCTCGGATTATCCGAACAACCAGCGGTACTACGACAAGGTAATTGGATCGTTGCACATCTTTTTCATGGACTGGGACGCTCGTGAAGAGGACGGAATTGCCGTTAACTCGGCACAGTGGGAATGGCTCAATGCAAAGGCGAGACTCTCCCCGGCGAAGTGGAAGATGGTCGTTGGCCATTTGCCACCTTTCAGTTCCGGACCTCACGGATCCACGGCAGCGGTTCAATACGACTTTTCGGACATGGGCATCGATATCGTGGTGTCGGGACATGACCACGATTACGAGCATCTCCTGATTGATGACGTGCATTATCTGGTGGATGGGTTGGGAGGAAAAGAGAAGTACAATTTCGGAGCGCCGGTGAGCGGGAGCGTGACCCGGTACAACTCCAAGTTCGGTGCGGTGAAGTTTAGCGTGAGTTGCACGACGCTGGCTTGGGACTTCATTACGGTGGACGGGGACGTGATCGATACGGTAGAACTGACAAAATGATCCAATGGGACACCATCGAAACGGTACCGTGCGATCCTCAGAATCCTGAGGCGACCGCAACCGGAAGTTCATGCACCGGCACCGATGGGTCTGGTGGTGGTGAGGATATCCCTGGAACAGACGAGCGGTGTGGCGATCCGGCATTCAGGAAGGCGAATCCTGTTCTGTGCGCAAACTACCCGAAGCTGATTCTCAAACCTGAGACCGCTATTATCGAGCCTGGCAAGACCCAAACGTACACGGTTTATCTCCAGCAAGGTGGGACCGAGATCGTCTTGACGACCGGATTGACGTTCGTCATTTCGGATGACGACATCGCGTTCCTGACACAGAACGGCGTGGCGACAGGGGTGCAAGCTGGCATTGCGACTGTATCCGTTCAATGGCAGACGCTCCATGCCTACGCGATCCTTGAAGTGGTGACGGCCTGTGCTGATCTGAACCAGAAATTCTTCATCGTTATCGACAATTCGCTGTCGAGCAGCCAGCAGTTCTCGAATCAGTACGCTTCCAAGCTGATCTACGCCAAGTTGGCGGCTGGCCGGTTTATCGATTCGGTGGACTTCTCCAAGGACAGTGTTGGGGTGATCAGCTTTGCGGAGTCCGGCATTGTCCAGACAACATTTGTCACCACGGCAGCAGCAGCCAAGGCGGCAGTGGACGCCATCACGGTTCTCCAGGAGAGCACGGCCCTGGCGGCAGGATTGCAAAAGGCTGTGGACAATTTCGGTTCGGACCCTGACAGCAGGAAAGTGATCATCCTGTTCTCTGACCTGGAGAACAACTTCGGGGCTGATCCTGCTCCTGTGGCTGATTCATTCAAGGGCGCCTACGGTACGATCGTTGTGGTGGCTTTGCGAGCATGGGGAACGTTCTTCGCCAAAGGATACGACCTGTCGAGTGCTGGCTACTTCCTTTCGGCGTACCAGGCCACCCAGGAGGACACCATCACCACTTTGCAAGGGCTGAAGAGCTTTCTCTGTGCTGGATCGTGTTCCCCGACGACAGGGACGTATCCGATGGCCAAGCTGAATTACACCGGGTTCATCAACTGGGACGTGACCCAGGGCAGGGTGGACCTCGTGGGATTGGGACTGTGTGACGTGGACGCTGGCAACGGGCTGTACGTTGACATGGCCGGGACGTACTACAAGTTCGTGGACACGGCTCCATATCCGATGGGACAATTGACGAGCAAGGACGAATTCACGTTCACCAGTGGGCAGGATTATCGATTTTCAATTCGGATCGCAGGTAATAGGAGAGATCATGCAGGGGATTACAAAGTCCGATTGCAGGTCGGAACGTTTATCGACCAGATTGTAACCGTGTCGGATCCATCGCAGGGCCTACAGGACGCGCCGAATCCGTATATTTACAACTTCACTCCGGGGTCAACTGTGGCAGGCAGGATCGTCATCACCGGAGTGGATAGTCCGGTTGGCCGTGTGATTAACGTTGGCCTTTTGATCGACGAAGTGATCTTGACGAACTTGACAACTGCGACGGTTTTGCTTACGGATAATTTCGACACTGAGAATCCGACGACGATAGTCCCGGACAGCAACTACCAGTATGGTTGCCTGGTGACACCGCCCGAGGCGCAGGTAGCGGACCCGACTCCGCCGCCTACTTTGTCAGAACCATAACGGTTTGACGGTTGGGAAAGACCAGCGAACGGCTTACGGACTACGATTATGGAAGCATCTTCAAAGATTCTTCGCCTAACGGCGGAGAACATCAAGCGGCTCACCGCCGTTGAAATCACCCCCGACAAAGACGGCAACCTCATTGTGATCGGTGGTCGCAATGATCAAGGGAAGTCGTCCTGCCTCGACGCGATCTATTACGCGCTTGGAGGCGCCCCTGGCATCCCACCAAAGGTATTGAGGAAAGGAACCAAAGGCGGTTTCGTTCGGATCGATCTTGGCGATATCATCGTCACCCGGTCGTTCACCGAGAGTGGAGGATCAAACCTCACCGTGTCGAACGGAGAGGGCGCTGTGTTTAAGAGCCCCCAGGCCCTCCTGGACAAGCTGGTCGGAAAGTTGAGCTTTGATCCCCTGGAATTCAGCAGACAGAGCCCTGAGGAGCAGGCAGACACCTTAAAACGGATTGTGGGGCTGGACTTCACGAAGCTGGACCAGGAGCGGGCCGGATTCTACACCGAGAGGACGGCAATCAACCGGACTGTTACGCAGATTCGGGCACAGCTTTCCGGGATGGAGTTTCACCAAGGATTGCCGAAGGAGGAGGTTTCGATTGAGGCGATTTATGCGGAGATGAGGAAGGTTACAGAGCAGAACAGGGCGAACGATGCAATCCGGGCATCCGTTCAACTTAAGCAGCAGGGCGTGTTCAATGCTGAGTACAAACTTCAGCAAGAGCAGATGAAAGTGGATGATCTTGCTGTGAGGGTAACGCAACTAAAGCTTGAGCTTCAGAAGGCTGAGGAGTTGCTGATCAGGGCGACGAATGAATTGGAAGTTCCAAAGGAAGCCCTGAATGCAGCGAAGTTATTGCACGAAACTGCGTTGGGTGAAGTTGAAGGTCTAGTCGATGCAACCGACACCGAACTGAAAGAGCAGGTCCTCAAAGCCAAGGAGATCAACGGCAAGCTCATGTCGAACAAGGCGAGAGAAGCTGCCGAACAGGCAATGCTGGCCAAGTCCAAGCAGTCCGACGAACTCACCGCCAAGATCGATAAGATCGACGAGGACAAGAAGAAGGCTGTGGCGGAATCGAAGTTCCCTGTTCCAGGGTTGTCGTTCGACGAGGACGGTGGGGTTACGCTGGATGGCCTTCCGTTCTGCCAGGCGTCGTCATCACAGCAACTGAGGGTGTCCGTTGCCATTGGACTGGCGTTGAATCCGAAGTTGCGGGTTCTGCTGGTGCGGGATGGATCGTTGCTGGATCCGGACAGCCTGAAGCTGTTGGGGCAACTGGCCAAGGAACACGACGCCCAGGTGTGGCTTGAGAGGGTATCGGACGGCAAGGAAGTGACCGTGGTGATCGAGGATGGGGCGGTTCAGCAGAAGGAGGCCGAATGAGCGACAAAGTTGAATTCAGCGGCTCCAGAATCTACGCCATCCAAAGCGAACTCAGGGAGGCGTACGACGAAGCTGAGGTTGAAGTGGCTGGAGAGAAGCTTTCCGGCAACATCGTCAAAGAGCACTACGCTCGCGGCAAGGTTGCTGGCCTTCAGATTGCGCTCCAAATCGCGCTGAACTCATGAAATTATCAGGACCGAATCCACTCCTTCCATCCAGGAAGATCATCCAGATCGCAATCGCTCAAATCTCGGAAAACTCAGAAACTGAGTGCGATGGAGCGATATTCGCGCTGTGTGATGATGGAGAATTGTTCTTCATGGACAAGTCACGCTTTGGAACCTGGACCGTCGTTCCAGGGGTTCCACAACCAAAGGAGTCGAAATGATCTCCCGCCTATCGCTACGTTCCTACCTGGACAACTCGGACTGGGGAATCCTGAGTCGTGAGGTAATGTCCTGGCTGTTGGAGGCTGGGATCGACGTTGTGCTGAACCCACTGAAGATGCCGGAGAAGGCGGACTACATGATCCGGGAGAGGATTGGCAAGCCGTTCGATGGGACGCCAGAGGTTCTGATCGGGCCTGCTGGCAACATGTGCTCACCGGCGACGAAGGTGTTCATCACAAAGGGTATCACGATTGAGCATCCTCCATTGCATCCGAATACCGAGCTTCTTGAGATTGGAGAGCGGTTTCCGATTGGCTATTCTCCTGAGATATTCACGGCAGGTGATGCGGTGGTATCGGACGACAGTCCTGAGAAATGGAATCTCATGTGGGAAACTCCTCCTTGCCCGCGTCGAAACAGACTCCCAGGCCGCCGCCGCCACATCGTATTCGGACTGGACCAGCGCAAGACACACAAGAACGCATTCATTGTGCCAAATGTGTTTGGAAAGGCGTTCGGATCAAGCCAGGATGCCTCCATGGTCACTCTCAATTCCAAGGTTTGGTATCCATGGCATGAAATGGCCAAGTGGTACCAATCCATCGACTGTTACCTGTCCTGTGATCCGAACGGCCTTGGAATGGCCTCCACGGCGGCGATGGCTTCGGGGTGCCTGGTACTCCAACCAGTGAACAAAATGGCTCTGAGGGGCTCTCCCGCTCGTTTAACGGCCTTTACAGGGGACAGTCTCATTGCTGAGATGCGCCGGGTGGTGATCGACGTGAAGGAGACGGAGAAAACCAGGCTCGAAGGGATCGCTTGGGCAAAGGCCAGGACATGGGACATTGCGAAACGCAATGTGCTGGAGGCGGTCAAGACGTTATGAGATGCCCAAAGTGCAGGACGAGGATAAGGGCTGTCATTCATGAAAAAACAGGACTTCACTCTCCAACAATTGGAAAAGGGTTTTGGAAACCAAAAGGATTGCACTATTGGGTTATCCAACCTCAGCGTGATTCTGAGGCTATGGCCATGATTTGTGAACGGGTGATTCTTCAGCATGAGAGCCAATCGATGCCAGTTATCACCGTGTTTCCGAAAGGCGCTGTCCAACCAGGCTGGGTGGTTGGTGTCTTCAAACCTTGACATGAAAATAATACCTGCTACGGTCCCGCTTGTTGGTTGTCGGATTAATGTCCGTCAATTAGCTGAAAGCACGACACTTACCGGAGCAGGAAACATTTCCTGGGTGGCCCTGAAACGGGATCGCCGAAAACCCTCCCTGCTTTCAGTTTTCTGCGACATTAACATACGGGAAATGTTCCCTGCTCCGCCTTCTGACCCGTTCATTGACAATGGCTGGATCAGTCTTCAGAAACCGTACCGGAACCATTTGGCAACACGTACGCGTGTGGGTCCGGGGAATATCTCCCTCACAGGGCACCTAACAATATCCGTCAAAAGGGCTGCATCAATCGGGCTCATCCCAACGTTCAAAATCGGAAATGCGGGGCGTCAGAGATGCACAAAACTTCCGCGACTTCACTTGCGAAAGGATGCACCGAAAATCACTCCAGTCAGGTTCAGTGAACTGATATGCGATACTCTGCCAGCCCAGGATTCGTACTCTTGGGATAGTGAAAAGCGGGTCACGGCTCCTGGTGCCTTTAGGTACCAGAAGGTGAGCCCTGCCAATTGCTTTCAAGCTCAGGATGCACCTTATTCGAAAGAAGAAGGAGCAGAGTAAAAAGACCATGAACCAAACCGGGCCATGAAATGGGGATTGAAGCCCGAAGTGGAAGAGATTTCTGACTGGATTGACAGTCAGATTAAAGAGATAGAAACGGTGAACGGAATACGGAAAACTATGAAAACAGAACAAGTGAAAGAGAAGAAGGCGAAGAAACCATTGCTGGTGGCGACGCCTGTGAACAGCCTGGATGAATTCAGGAAGGACATTAAGGAGGCATCCATATACGTCCGTGGATTTGATTCAGCGAACAATGATGAGGAAAAGAAACGGTTGACCAATCTAGCCTCCCGTTTGAGGCGGTACGCGAGGGAGGCGCTATAGGTGACCGATGAGCACCTACGTTCACTCGGGCGACGCGGGAGATTTGATCCACTCCCTTCCAACCATCCGAGCACTTGGCGGCGGGACACTATTCCTTGCGCGTGCTGAGTTCACCAGGGTCAAGTGTGATCAGGCGATGGTGGACAACATCAAGCCTCTCCTGTTGGCCACTGGCTACGTGAAAGACGTGAAGCTGCATCACGGCCAAGCCTGTAAATACGATTTGGACTCATGGCGCTACCAAGCGTCGCTTTACCAGAACCCGTTCATGCCGTTGCAGGAGAGGTATGCGAGAAGCTTTGGGTTTGGGCCGGAGATTCTGACGGAGCCGTGGTTGCCAAAGGAGAAGGTGTTTAACTGTCCATCGGTGATCCTATCCAGGACGTTGAGGCGGCACAATCCAAGGTTTCCATGGCCGAAAATCGTTGAAAGGTACGCCGGTAAAAGCGCGTTTATTGGATTCAGTGATGAGTATGACGATCTTTTACGAGGAATGGAGAACGAGATTCCGTTCATTCCATGTCCGAACATTCATTACGCGGCAAAGTACATCGGGAATGCCAAACTCTTCATCGGCAACCAGGGCGCCTTGGAAGCCATTGCGGAAGGGTTGAAGATGCCAAAGATCGTGGAAGTGGACCTGTCCTCGCCGTTGACGATGATCCAGAGGCCGGGAGCGCAGTACGTGTGCGGGGATCATTTGGAGTTGCCTGAGGTATGAATCCAAACCAAAAATCAAAGGTGTCCAAGCTTAGAAAGAAGCGCGACATGGCGCTGGTAGATGCTGAAATCGAGCGAAGGATTGGACGATCTGACGATTCGCCTATGAGGCGTGCATTGGAAGCCGCAATAGCAATCGACAAAGCGAAAGGCTACTATTGACCGTATTCATTGTTGCATTGTGCACTGGATTTTGCGTGGGCTATTACGCTGGCGAGATGAACCGATGATCACATACCTTTATTTCTATCTTTTCATCGGATTCGTTCTTGGAATGGTATCGCCATTCTTCTTTTTCCATCATTCTTGCGAGAAGAAGTGGATCGATCTCACGATTTCGGAAGTGGTGACTGTGATCCTCCTTTTTGTGCCGTTCTGGCCACTGCTGCTAATCTTTATTGCTGCTGAAAGCTTAGAGGACGATCAATGATCTCCCTCCCCAAAGTAACCCTGCTCACCCTGGACACGACCTCGAACGTGATGAAGTCGATCCTGGCGCTGTGCTGGTCGAAGCGCTGTGTCGAGTTCGGAGCGGTGGTGTGCGTGACCGACCTTGAGGCAAACAAAGGGATCGAGGCCAAGTGCCATCGGAACGGTATCATCCCGGTGAACCACAAGCACAAGCCTCGACGGCTGGACTACGAAATTGACCAATTGACCCGATTGCCTGAATGGTTCGATACGCAGTTCGTTTTGTTCCAGGAACACGATGCCTGTGTTGTGGCACGGGCAGCGTGGAGGAAGGAGTTCCTGGAGTACGACTACATCGGGGCTCCATGGCCAGAGCAGCACAACCAGGTTGGGAATGGAGGGTTCTCGATACGATCAAAGCTCTGGTGCCAGGCAGTGGCGGCGCAGACGAACGTGATGGACCCGGCAGTGAAGGTGAGCGATTATTACGCGTGCATCACCCTTGGACAGAAGCTGAGGCAGAACGGATTCAAGATCGCACCGGCGAATGTTGCGGAGAGGTTCAGTTGCGAACACGCCGTTTACTCTGGACAGTTCGGATATCACGGGGCGCTGACAAAGAAGATGAATGGCTGGAACTTTGATGGAACCGAATGGATGATAAGATGATCGAGCTTGCTGCCAAAATCTACATCATTGAACGCTTGATTGGAGCAGTGATTCTGGTCATCGCCATTATCTACGTGTTTGTTCATTGGAAACGGAATAAAGAATGAAGCCGACATGGAAAAAGACATACGGAAAGAAGGCCGGTAAAGGCCACGCCTTTCACATCAGCGAGAAGATCAAGGATCCTGAGGTAAAACTGATTGGCGCTGGCTTTGGAGTGCTTATTCGACGGGAAACGGTCCGGCATGATTCATCCAGCGAGGAGGCGTTCTCAGCGTGAAAATCTCTAGGCAACTCAAATGGCAGTTGGATAGAATCTCTCGCGGATTGTGTAGGCAATGCGCTGATGGAAAGATTGAGAACTACAAGGGCCTTTGCAACTCATGTGCCTTAAAGATGAGAGAGTACCACCGAAAGCCTGGGCAAAAAAAATACGTTCCAGGAGGACTCGGTAGGCCGCCGATAGTGCAATGAAAACCGTCATCTTCATCAAATCGTATCGGAAGGACTTTCCATGGCTGGCGTACTGCCTCCGGTCGATCAAGAAGTTCTGCTCCGGGTATGAAGGCGTGGTGCTGTGCGTTCCTCATGGCGACCGTGCTGCTGTTCCGTTTGGCGGTGTGGACGACATGATCGTCATCGAGACGGCGGACAAGCAGCAGAAGGACGGGTACCTCTACCAGCAGGTCGTGAAGATTTGCGCTGATTTGTTCTGTCCTGGGATGACGCATATTCTCTACGTGGACTCAGACAACTGCTTCAACACGTCGAATACCCCTGAGAGTTGGTTGAAGGATGGCAAACCGATCATCTGGTACACTCCTTATTCGGCCCTTGTGGTGGATGGGAAGGCTCAGACGCCGTGGCAACCGATCACCGAGAAAGCTCTCGGGATGAAGATCGAGTTCGAGTGCATGAGGCGGTTCCCGATCATGAGTACACCGGAGGCGCTCCGTGGATTGCGGGAGCACATCGAAAAGGTGCATCACATGCCATTCGCTGATTACGTCCTGAGCCAACCGAGGGGCCAGTTTTCCGAGTTCAACGCACTTGGGGCCTACTGCATGGCCAAGATGAGCGACAAATTCACTTTTATCAACACGTTGGAGTACCTGCCCAAAGCGTTGTTGAATCAGCACTGGAGTTGGGGCGGGTTGACGGACAAGATCAAGGCGGAACTGGAGGCGATACTCAAATGAAGATCCTCCCGAATGGAATAGCGGTTATCGACGGAGATGAAGGAATCAGCAAGTGGATCGAGAAGCATGGCCGGTTGGATCATGACCAGTGGCTGCTCAAGCGCGTGCTGCCATACATCCCGGAGGGTGGCGTCGTTGTGGATGGTGGGGCGTTCATCGGGGATCACACGGTGGCGTATGCAGCGAAGGTTGGATTGACTGGGACTGTCCATGCGATGGAGCCGAATCCGATTGCGTTTGAGTGTCTCAAACACAACACTAAAAACCTGCCTCAGGTTAAGCGATACGGAGAGGCGCTGACCCATCACGAATCGACAGTTTGGATCGAGCCGAATCCAAATTCCGGGGCAACAAGGATCACGTTAAAGCAGGATCCTTTTGCGACCAGTCGAGGTGGAGAGCCTTTGGATAGGTATCAGCTTGAGACGGTTCATTTCATCAAGCTCGACCTGGAGGGATTTGAATGCGAGGCGCTGCTTGGGGCCTGGGAGACAATCAAACGTTGCCGTCCTGTGATGCTGATCGAGGTCAACGAAGGAGCGTTGGAGGCTGCCGGATCATCTTCTGACGAACTCCTCGGGCTGCTCACCGTTCTACGGTATTCATTCGACAACATCCTGAATGAGCCAATGACCGGACCTCAGTTCGATATCCTCTGCAAACCCCTGTGACCAACAACACCCTAATCGTCGTAATGGCCCATAAAGAGGCTCAGGAGACGTTTGACAGGCATCTGCCATACTGGGAGGCCCACGGCAGTCCAATCGTTGTCTGGTGCCCTTCTACGGCTTTGGTGAAGACATCCCACGAACAGCTTGGGTTTGGAACACCCAGTCATCACGATGCTGAGGCGAACAGGCGATTCAAGGCGATGTGCCGGATGTGCCTGTCAAAGACGGAGTACGATCGGTTCGTTATCTTTGAGTACGATGCGATCTGCGTCCGGAAGGATTTTCCTTGGGGAACAGATCCTCTGGAGATCCGTGGGTCATGGTTCCACGACAAGTACAAGACCTGTGGAGGGACCGGATGGCGTGGGCATTGGTTCTGCCATCCTCCGTTCCTGATTCACCGGCCAGCCATGGAGAAGATCGTTTCGAGACAGGAAACATTTCCAGATGATATTGAGGCCGGGAACTGGGATCGGATGTTCGGGACGGCTGCGGAAGAGGAGGGGCTTGGGATGTACAACCTCAGGTCAACTGTTCCTCCGGTTGCGTACACCGCCAACTCGTTCGAGCACGGGTATTACCATGAGGCGCTCGCCTATGCCAAGAGCGGGGCGTACATGTTCCACGGCATCAAGACTCCGTACCAACTGGACAGCATCCTCAACGCGATGGGTGAAGCCGTATGATCTCATACGTCAACCATTTCCATCTTGGGGACTGCTTCTGGCATTGCCTGTGGCTACGGAAGGCAGCGAAGTTCATTCCCCAGAGTGAAGTGCTTTTCTACTGCAACCTGGATTATCACATGCAGCTTGCGCCGGTGCTCTATGGGACCAAGGTGGCACTCGTCAGAACCGAGAACCATCCACCGGACGCCATCAATTGCTGGATTGGTGACGGACCTCAAGGGATTGGATGGAGTTCAACCGATCTGCGGTTCGATGTGATCGCCTTCCTGATTCGGTGGTTCGAATTCCAATCAAAACAGGCTGGCATTCCGGTGGTGTTTAAGGATAGGACGGACTTTCTGTGTGATTATCCGTCTCTGCTCTATCCGCTATGGACGGGCGGTACTATCGACTGGCTGGTGCTGAATTCCACTCCGATGAGCAGCCAATTCCAGTGGGATGAATCGGCTATGAACAGGGTGATAATGCGCATGTCGGCTGCTGGGCACACTGTGGTATGCACGTCGATGACGGATGCGCATGTTCCATGCACGCGAAAGCTTGGATACTCGATTACGGACATCGGCTCTCTTTCTCTCATGGCGAAATCGATCATCGCCGTAGCCAATGGTCCTGTATGGCCAACGTTCAACATCTGGAACCAGAGGAAGTTCACCGAGCGAATCATGCTGATCAACGACATTCACGTTGACTACGGGGAGAAGCTCCCACACTTCGGAACCATACCGGCCTGCGAACAATACCTCGAATCGAAAGGATACCTGTGAGCACGTACAAGGAAGCCATCAACCAGGCCATGCTGGAGTTCGCCAAGGACGAGAAGGCGAGATTCATTGGGTACAACGTGAAGTATGGCCTGGCAGGAGGATCGCTGGCAGGAGTGCCAGAGGACAGGTTGATCGAGACTCCGGTTGCTGAGAACCTCATGGTTGGAATGGCAATTGGTCTCTCGCTGCTTGGGTACAAGCCAATGGTCTACTTTGAACGATGCGACTTCGTGACGAATGCCATGGACGCCATCGTGAACCATCTGGATAAGATCGAGACGCTGTCCGATGGGCAGTTCAAGCCTGCTGTCATTCTTAGGATAGTCGTTGGGAACAAGAAAAAGCCGCTGTTCACTGGCGCCACGCACACACAGAATTTTGCAGACGCTCTGAACTTCATGGTTCGCTTTCCGGTGTTTTCGGCCCGCACTCCAGATGATGTGATCGGAGCGTATCGCAATGCCGCGACAAGGAATCAGTCGGCAGCGATTCTGGAGTTCAAAGACCTTTACTGATGCTCCAGATTTTCACCATCGTCCAGAACGGGATGCCATTCATCAAGCATCACCTGCCAGAGTTCTCGAAGCTTTCCTGTCCGTGGCATTGGCACATCGTTGAGGGACCAGCAGCGCCACACGGTTGCACTGGTTGGTGTAAGCCATTTCCTCGGGAGTACCATAGCGGTTTTAGATCAATAGATGGAACCACGGAGTACATCGATTCGATATTGTGCAAGGATATCTCCGTGTCTCGAAAGAATCGATATTGGAGAGGCAAGGTGGAGATGTGCAACGCGCCACTCGGAAAGATTTCAGTTGGCGACGTTCTCCACGAGATTGACGCCGATGAGCTTTGGGCAGCATCACAACTCGAACTGATTCACGACTTGTTCTCGTACGATGGATTTGGTCGTGGTCAATACCTGTGCAAACCGTTTCTCGGCATGGATATAGAACTTCTGTTCGAACCAATGAAGCACGACTGGATCAGAACACATGTTTACCGTGGCGGGCTGTGGCAGAGCCACGAAAACCCAGTCATCCGATGGAACGGAAAGCACATGGAACGTGACATCTCGTCATCGATGGGACTCGTGTTCGATCATCCCGCTTACGTGTTTGAGGAGCAGGTTGCGTTCAAAGAACGATACTACGGTGATCGATCTTTCAAACTGGCCAACTGGCTAAAGCTCCAGTCGAACACGGTGTGGCCGGTTAAACTCGATGAATTTTGGCCAGAGACGGCTGGCCACGACTGGCTGGCAAACAAAACCGAACCTGTCACGATACCAAGATGAAGCAATACTATTCTGAATACGGAGAGGACAAGTGGATCGATGAAAACCTGGTTATGCTTGGTGGTGGACGATACCTGGATATCGGAGCAGCCCACCCATCGAGAGGAAGCAATACAGCATTTCTGCGTGACAAGGACTGGGAAGGAATTTCAGTGGATGCGGATCCGATTTGGCAACAATTCTGGAGACCTGGAAAACTTCTGACAGCCATCGTATCTCCGCATCCAAAGGTTGGATTTGATTTCAATCCTACGGATCCGCAACTCTCCAGAGTTGACTATGCAAAGAAGCATAAGGATGCGATTCCAATCATGCAGCTATGCTCTCCAATCATGCCTGACTTCATCTCCATTGATGTGGAGGGGCACGAGTGCGACGTGATGTCCGGGATCGATTACATGGCTCATGGGCCAAGGGTGATCGTTGCCGAATACAACACCAAAGGAATTGGAGAAGACTTCCGGCTGCGCGATCTCCTTCTATCCAATGGTTACCGCGTTGTCCACCAAACCGTCGCCAACCTCATTTACGTCCGATGAACAACAACAAGTACAGCGACCTCAAGATCGTCCAGTATCCAGAGAAGCTCCAAGCGTTCCGGGAAAACCGGATAACTCCTCCGCTTTACCTGAGGGTTAAGCCAACCAATCGCTGTAATCACGCGTGCCGTTTTTGCACATTTTCTGATGGGACTAAAAGACCATCGGATCATGGACAGGAGGATCATCTCCAGGGCGGGATGCATGGTGAAATGAACGAGCGGGATGTGATACCAACAGAGAAGATGATCGAGATTCTCGATGACTTCAAAGCCATGGGAGTGAAGGCGGTCACGTATTCCGGAGGCGGTGAGCCATTGATCCATCCAGGCATCTGCCGAATCATGGAAAGGACGCTTGAGAATGGAATCGCGCTATCGGCAATCACGAATGGTCAAAGCCTGAACGGGGAAAGGGCGGAGATTTTGAGGCAGGGAAAGTGGGTTCGTGTGAGTATCGACTATACCGATGCTCGAACGATGGCGGATTCAAGAAATGTTTCTCTGTCCTCGTTCGCTGGCGTGATGAAAAACCTGGAATTCTTCGCGACAATTAAGCCCGCGAAGTGCGACCTTGGAGTGAATTACATCGTCACGCGCTACAACTGCACTGGCCTGATCGAATTCTCGAAACTGCTCAAGGGCATTGGGGTTCAGAACATCCGATTCTCTCCCGTCTGGGTGGAAGGTTTCCAGGCATATCACGCTGCGATCAAAGAGAGCGTTGAGGCCCAACTCCAGGAGATAACGTCACTCTGTGACAGCACCTTCTCCGTCAACTCGACGTACAAGCTCGACGACAACTCCAAGAAGCTGGAGCGTCCATTCAAGCGGTGCCTCTACTCGACGACCGTGCCGGTCATCGGGGCGGACCAATGCGTTTATGCCTGCACCGATACGGCCTATACGGAGCACGGCAAGCTTGGTTCCCTGGCTGACAAACGGTTCATCGACTTCTGGGGATCACCGGAGCACATTAAGAAGTGGAAGGATTTGGACCCTTCAAAGGTGTGCCGCCATGAGTGCAAGGCTCACCGCAAGATTGATTTTTTTGAACAGTTGGTGGATATGCACGAGGATCCATTCGTATGAAACACACACCCGAAAGTCTGATGGCGTTTGAGAAGCGCGTAGCCGATCTGTTCGAGACCGGTGACCTGCCGTTCCTAATGCATCTCAGCGGAGGGAATGAGCAGGCGTTGATCGACCTATTCACGTTCGTGAGTCCAGGAGATTGGGTCTTGTCGAACCACCGTAGCCACTACCATTACGTGCTGACTGGCGGGAGTGAGGCAATGCTTGAAGGCAAGATCAGGACTGGGAAGAGCATGTTCGTCTTCGACAGTGAGATCAATTTCATGTCCTCCTCGGTCCTTGGAGGGATGTGCGGGATTGCTGCCGGATTAGCACTTGGCCTCAAGGACACCGGCAAATCTGTCTGGTGCTTCGTTGGTGATGGCGCCGAAGACAATGGGCATCTCTATGAGGCTGTGAAGCACGTACAGTCCCAAAAGCTTCCGTGCAAGTTCATCATCGAGGACAACGATAGGAGCTGCGGAGTCTCAAAGGACCAACGCGGATCGGACTACGTAATGCGCTGGCCAAGCTGTGTGATGCGCATCGGTTACGCTCCAACCTGGCCACACGCTGGTACCGGTACTCCTACCAAGGTTGTGTTCAACAAGGATGTGGTAAACCGATTTGCACGATGAGAATCCTGACGTTTCACGAAGATTACGATGGTGGCGATTCTGCGGAGGATAGCCAGATGATGATCAACCTTTGGAAGAGGCAGTGGAAAAAGGCTGGGTTCCTGCCTCGCGTGCTCAGCTTGGATGATGTCTGCTACCACAGGCAGTTTGGACCGCTGTCAAAGAAGGCCGATCAATGGCCATCAGTGAACAATAAGCTCTACGAGTATTACTGCTTCATCCGATGGTGCTGCTCCCACATTCTGGTTCCAGGGGAGATTGTCCTGTTTGCGGACTACGACGTGTTTCCAAACGCAGGGTTTGACTTTACTCCGAGACAGGTCACAGCCGACTTCGGTACGCATGGCCTCATCTGCGGTCATCACGACGGTGGTCCTGGGATCTGGGCTGCGGACGCTGCCGGATTGAATCACCTTGTCCAATGCATGGTGAACTACGAGATCGAGGATAGCGACCGGCATCCACTTGAGGATCTCGTCAACGGAGTGCCAAACATCCAAGACATGCACATTCTGAGGAAGCGTGCGAAGTGCCATCGGCTCAACTGGGTGAGGAACTACAAAGATCCTTTAGACGGTCCAGGAGAGTGGGAAAGATCGCCGTGCTTTCATTTGGCAAACAACTTCAGGCAGAAGAGTTGGATGCCAAAATGGCTTGAGGCAACGCTTGTTCTCGGACTCCAGTTCGATCCCGCCGTTCCAGTTTAAGGTTGATTGCCTGCGGAGAACGGGTAAATACTCCCGTTCATGGCCAGTCCAGTTTTACCATCAGAGTTCGAGGCGCTGCTCCCAAACAGTAATGCGGATGCCTGCACCAAGGTTCAGGACAGTTGGATCGCAAAGCCAGCCAAGGACTGGGTGTTCTTCAAATGGATGTGGAGCACTATCGGAAAGCTCACCCCTGCGTTCCTTCGTGAGGTTTACCACACAGGTGATATTCGAATCTCAGCGGCTCCGTCTGCCCAGGATGAAAACTGGCTTCTATGCAATGGGCAGGACGTTTCAAAGATCACATATTCCGCACTGTGGGATATCATCGGAGACCAGTACGGACCGGCGTCGGATGTCGTCAACAATTTCAGACTTCCGAACCTGAACAATCGGTTTCTCACGTTTGCCGGAGACCAATACAGCTTGGGTGATACCGGTGGTGAGAAGGAGCACACGCTCACGATTCCAGAGATGCCCTCCCACACGCATCTTTTGCAACCTAACAAGGTCCATTTAACATCTCCACCAACGAATGATGTTGATGCTGTGGGGGGTGCAGATGCGGCCAACTCCGGAAACGAGGACATATTGCAGCCTACCGGTGGTGGCCTGCCGCACGAGAACAGGCCACCTTACATTGCGCTGTACAGCTATATTAAGTCCTGAGAGACGCCCATGGCCAAAGCACGCCAGATTCCAGAGACAAAGTGGATAAGGCCGGTGACCGGGGTGTTGGATAACCGGTCGAATCCGGACCTCATGATCCCTGGTGCCGTCCGGATGCGGCAGAACTTTCACACGCCTGACCCAAACAAGCTCGTTCGCTCGGGAGGATGGACGAAATATGGGAATGGAAACTCCGATCTCCACGATCAGCTTCTGGTGTTGCAGACTTACTACGCTGGTGGACCTGATAGCGAGAGGGTGTTTCCAGGCGATTGTGAAGGAGAACTCCAAGTCCGAGATACTGGACGGCAACCGATTACGATGATGTTCCAGGCGACTTCCTCCTCAGGGGTGCGACGGCTCATCGTTGGAACAGAGTCTCGGTTGTATGCCGGTTACGAGTACGGACAGAATTACAAGATCATTGGGGACGGGTATGGACAAGGGACTGATGATGGAACGGCTCCGAAGATTCGTTTCAGGGCTGCGCAGAACGGAGATTACGTCCTCTTCACCAACGACTACGACGACATCCTTTCCTGGCAGTTTGACGCTCCAACGCTTGGGTGTGCTTTGCAGGCGGTGCATCCAATACCTGATCTTCTGACGTTCCAAATACGAAAGGCTAAAGCTGTCTGGTCGTGGCAGGGAGTCTCCTTCATCGCGAACGTTGAGGTTGGCGGTGTGCGTTACCTGAATCGAATTTACTGGAGCGACAAGGACGATCCTCTTTCGTGGGACCCTGGAAAGCTGGACTCAATTGCTGGGTTTCAGGATCTTGACCCTGGCGAAGAGATCGTGGACGGCATTGAGCTTGGCCAGTACTTCCTGATCTTTACCAACAAGCGGATTTGGATCATGGGCTTGGTTGGGCAGGTTGATCAACCGTTCTCCTTCGACAAGAAGTACACACCTACGAAGACAGGCGAGGCGTGCCTGTTTTACCGCAACACTCTGTGCAGCATCGGGGATGAGGTTGTTTACGCAGGTCGAGATGGCATGTACCGATTCTCTGTGTTCTCCCAGGCACCGGAGAGATTGGACTGGATACACGCTGGCACGGCGGTAATTTTCAACGACATCAGCAATACCTGGTGCGAGTCCCACTGTGCGGCATTCAATGCGTCGGACAAGTCAATCTACTTCTCCTGGACGCCAAAGCTTTCAACAACCGGGCTCAACGATCGTACGTTTGTGATCGATACAGCGCAGAGGACATGCCACACAATTGACCATGGATTCACCGCCTTCTGCAACTCGGAGCACAATGTTCGAAAGACAGTGTACGACTTCCTGATTTCGAACTGCATTTGCACACCGTCTGAGCTTGGCCAAGATGGACAGGGGTTGGCGATTGTGAAGCAGGGGTTGCCGCAGAACATTCCGACAAACTGCCCGGCACTCGGGCCGCTCTACACGACGGTCGAGGTAACCATTGATGGAGCAACTGTGGAGGACTGGACTCAGGCACAGCCGAGTGCTAATTCTGTCTGCGCGCTCATCGAAGAAATGGACTGTGATCCATGCCCTCAAGGAAGCGTGTTTGCTGGAGCATGTTCGGTTGACTGGTGCATCAAGGAGTTCGACCAGGAAACGTTCTCAAGGGAGAGATGCACAAACACGACGGCGGTGGGAGAGAATGCCAGGAGAGGGTACACGTCAAGTATTGGGACATACGTGCTGGATGGATACGATTCCATTCTGCGAAGCGGGGCTGAAACGTTCGATCAAAGGTCGTTTGAGAAGGAGTTCACCGAGTTCCTCTTGGACATCCTTCCAGAAATTCAGACTACACCTTCGCCGCTATACGTGCGAGTCGGAGTATCGGCAAGGCCGGTCGATCCAAACAATGACGGCGTATGTCCTCTGCTGTGGGAGGTCCAGGAGGTTAAATACCTCGATTGTGGCGATTCGGATGTGTCCGTGTTGGAGGACAACAATCAAAGGCCAACGTCTGGGCCAATGAAATGGCCGCTGTACAGGCGAGGACAATGCCTGTACTGGGAGATCAAGATTTCCGGGACCGGAGGTGCTTGCCAAATATCGGCCATTGGACAGACGGTTGGATTGCGATTCGACAACAAGCTCTGATATGGCGGACATCAATCCAAAATTCAGAGGACAAGCGCCTCGTAAAGCTCTCGCGGTCACCAGTAGAGTAAGCCCGGTTATCCTGCCTCGAACCCCGGTAGCGCCAGAGTCGATAACCGGATCGAGACCAGAAACCAAAGCTGGCTGGATAGCGTACCAGGAACAATGGGAAAGATTTCGTAGGGAGCTTTCTGATCAAATGACCAGGATGTTCGATACTGGCGAGGTCGATGAAATTGGCTCTATCACGGACAAACTTTTGGTCGTGGATAGCTCGATCACGGATCTTAACGTTAAGATCGCGGCTCTCGTTGCACAGGAAGCGTCGGACATATCTGAAGTGAAGGCTTCCATTGCCGCCTTAGAGGCGAACTTGTTGGCTTTGATAGCAGCCTTGGATGCCAGAGTGACCGCTCTTGAACTGGTTGATCACGTTGTCCGGTACAACCATGTCCAGGTAATCGCGCTGGACACATGGCCGATCACTCACCGCCTCGGGAAGTATCCTGCTTCTATCCATCTTACGGACGATGTTGGGGTGCCGTTTGGAGCACAAGCTGTGGAGGCAACGAACGACCAAGTGGTGATTTATCTTGGGGCTTCCTATTCCGGGAAAGCCTCGCTACTGTTCTGACGTATGGTTCCATTTCCATTTAAGGGAATAACGGCGGACTTTAGCGGGGCTCCCGCGAATAACATCCGCCTTCATCCTTTCACGGCTTTCTCCGACTTCGGATCTCCATGGAACAAGGGATTGATCGGATTCGACTCGAATCTTGCGGGGTTGCACCTTTGGTACATGCAGGCGGACGGCGGGAGTACTGGGGACTGGATTTCAATTCCCCGCCTGGACGTAGCGGAAAATGTGACGGCAGCGTGGAACTTCGCCAAGACAGGCTCGGGTGTAGTGCCTTTCACGGTGGCCAGCAATGGAACCGGAAAGGTCACGTACCTGAACTCTGACATGCTCGATGGCTATCATGCCGTGAGCGACCCGAGTGCCGCAGCCGTCCAGAACTTCATCCCAGTCTACGATACGTCTGGGACCCTTCGAGTCGCGACCCCGACCGCTACTGATCATGCGGCCAACAAGGGCTATGTGGATGGCCTATCGACTGGTCTCAGGGCTTTGGCTGGTGGTCCTGCACGACTTGCCACGACAGGGGTGATAGCTGATCTGACGGCTGTCTCAACGTCGATGGATGGGGGAACGATTGTCGCTGGAGATAGGATCCTCGTAAAGGACACGGCGAGCCCGGATGGAATCGTAGCGGCAAGTCATGCTTACGATGGTGTGTACGTGGCTGGCACTCCGGGTGGTGGAACGGTTGCGCTGACTAGGGCGACGGATGCCGACACGACCGCGGAGTTGACGGCTGGCGCCTACATTCTGGTTACGGCTGGAACCGTGAACGCTGGCCATTCCTACAGCCAGACGGTCGTTAATCCAACAGTGGACACAACGGCGCTTAACTGGGTGTTGTTCTTCCAGACCAGCACGTATTCGGCTGGCAACGGGATTGACCTGACCGGCACGGTCTTCAGCCTCAAGGTCAATGCTGGCACCACCTGGACAGCCAACGGCGTGCTTTACGGGGCAACCACCAGTACGCTCGCCAATAGCGCAAACTTCACGTATGCCTCCGGTATTCTTGGCGTGACGAACAGCGGGGTTGGCTTCCAGCACACCAGTGGTTCACTCGTTCTGGCGACCAAGAATGATGGGTCAACTGGATCGATTGGGACCACCAGCAATCATGCCCTGACCTTCATGGCAAATAATGCCACAGCCGGGACGTTGACCGCTGCCGGAAAGCTTGGCATTGGGACGGCTTCGCCTGGTGCGTTTATCCACACGCTCGGGACAACCGAACAGTTCCGGGCTGGATACGACACGTCAAATTACCTTTCACTTTCGATTGGAGCAGCCGGGGCGGTGGCCATGACGACGGTTGGAACGGGTGCGGGTTTCACTTTCACTATGACCAACAATGCGGCCTTCACGGTTGCGGGTGGCCAGGTGACAGGCAGCGGAGCCACGGGCCTGCTGGTCATGAGCGATACCTGGAACACGTCCGGGACCCCGACATTGATCTATGCCAACGTGTCCGATTCGAGCAGCAACGCGGCCAGCCTCCTGATGAGTTTGGCAGTGGGTGGATCCAGCAAGTTCTCAGTCAAGAAGGATGGACTCCTGACCAGCATCTCGCTCGCGACTGGCGCGGCCAGCTTCAGCGGTGCCATCACGGGCACGGATATCACGGTGGCCGGGACCGGGACCTTCGATAGCATGACTGTCACGACCTTGACGGCGAACCAATATGTCCTGACAGACGGCACGAACAACTTCATCAGTTCCGCGACGATTCCATTCAGCGCCATCACCGGAACCGTTCCTCCCGGCCAGGGCGGTACCGGCCTGACCAGCTACGCGGTTGGTGATTTGATTTATGCCAGCGGGGCCACCACGCTTTCCGCACTTGCTGATGTCGCGACCGGTAATGTGCTGCTCTCCGGTGGTCTCGTGACCGCTCCGGCTTGGGGCAAGGTTGGACTCACGACACACGTGACCGGCACGCTCCCAGCAACAAACGGTGGAACTGGCTTTGCGTCGTATGCGGTTGGTGACATTCCGTATGCCGACACCACGACCAGTTTGGCCAAGCTGGCCGATGTGGCGACGGGCCGGGTTCTGATCAGCGGTGGGGTGGGAGTCGCGCCTTCCTGGAGCCAGACGACAGGCATTACCGGTGTCGGGACATTGGTGGCAGGAGCCATATCGACAGGCTTTGGAGCGATTACGATTGCCGGAACCGTAACAGCCGGGGCTCTGGTTGGAGGAACACTAGATGTTTCGAGCGACACCAACCTAGCGGACGTGACGTGTGGAAGTTTTTACTGCACGGCCAGTGGAGCATTCGAAGGCTATTGTTTAGCGAATCAATTCATTTTGGCCGCGACGACTGTGGCGGGAGGCGGTACGTCTGGAATGCTCGAGTACGACGATGTGAATCGTTGGCTCTATTTCTCGCGCATCTACAGCGGGGCGAGCGTGACTCGCCTGAAAGTCGCTCAAGTCTTCATGGAGAATGTTGGGGATGGGTCCTCTACCAGTATAACCGTCACGCACAATCTTGGCACCAGCAACCCGGCTGCAATCAGCCTCAGGAAGGCCAGCACAGGCGCGCTTTGGAGTTGCAACGTGGTGGTGCTGAACAGCAACCAAATCCGCCTAGACTTTGGTACGGCTCCAACATTGATTGCTGGAGTTCCAGAATTCGTCGTCGCGGTCGTGGGCTGATATGGCGAACCTGAATCTTGGTGCAACGGCAGAGTATCCGCGTGGCCTTGGAATGTCGGATGGGCAGGTTGGGGATCTCGACATCGGCTACGCGAGCTTTGTAAGGCTGGAACCGACCGTTCCAGGTGATCCAGCGGGGATGTGGGACCTTAGCGGCATCGCGGGTGGCGAGGAGGGCAGGATCGTGACGCTTTGGAATAACACGGGTGTGACGTGCAGGATTCTCGAGTACGATTTTGTTGGAAACCTTTCCAGTGCTGGCAACCTGATTGTGATCGCTGGGATCTACAATTCGTCGAGTGTCTTCTGGCTCTACGATGGCGAGATGGTGACGCTTCAATATCTGGATGGTCCACCCGGAGGACAGTACTGGAGAATCCGCCATGGGCTGGTGCCGCATGGTCCGTACAGTTAATTTCTCTCGACAGCATCTCTTGATGATGCCACGTTCATCGTGATTAACGGCTACGGCGACTGATGAAACATCCGACAATACTTTGCTGCCTCCCCACCCGAGAAAGGCCATTCGAAGCTGGCCTGACTATCGGTTCCTTCTTGGCCACACGAACCGAAGATGACACTGATCTCATTATCCGCCTCGACAGAGACGATCCTCTCCTGATGGCCTACAAGACATACGACACGTTCATTGTGGATGAGCGGATCGGCCTAGCCGGGTCGCTGGAACAATGCGCCAAGGAATCTGAGGATGATGCGTTCATGCTCTGCGCAGACGACCTACAGTTCTGCTCGGTTGGATGGGATGAAACGTTCGCTCGATCTTTATTCGACCACTGGATCGTATGGGGAGATGACGGAAAGCGTGGCGCTGATCTTCCGACGCATCCTGTTGTCCACCGCAAGTTCGTCGAGACGATGGGCTGGTGGTGCCTGGTTGGCCTCAAGCATCACTTCATCGATGGCGTCTGGAAGGTGCTGAGCGATGGCTCGGGCTGCGGGAGGTACCATCCAGAGGTGTTGATCCACCATCACCAGGGCCGATCCGGGCGATCCGTCATGCCAGCCAGTTACAGCTTCAAGGCCGATGAGCAACGCTTCCAGCAATGGCTGGAGCAGGAAAGCGCGGCGGACATCGCCAAGCTCAAGCTGGCGTTCGAGACATGGAAGGGTGAGAAAGCTTGGCAGGACAGCGAAGAATACCAACGTCGCAAAGAAGAAGGAGAATTCCAATGAGCGAAGAATCCAAAGAACCAAAGACGGTCGATCTCACCACGAAGCAGATCCTTGAGTTCCGGTTTGCCTACGGCTTCCTGAATCGCCTGTATGAACCCGGCCATCCAAAGGCAAATCAGATGGTTTACGATGTTGGGAACGATGTCAGCTATGCCATGACCGTTACGAACCGGCGCTTGAAGGAGCACTACGAGGCGGCGGACCTGATCAGGAAGCAATTGGAGGCCAAGCGGTTGGCCGCGTTGGCCGCTATCACTGCTGTTGATGGGGAAAGTGGAGCATTGCCAGATCCAAAACAAGAGGCAGGATATCTGGAGTGCTGCAAGGCTCTTGGGCTTTCGCCAGAGGGTGATCAGAACTTCATTCCTGATCCAGACTCCGAGTGGGGCAAGCTGCTGGCAACAAAGCGGACGGTCACACCGCATCGATTCTCCATGAAGGATGTCCGGCCAGGCGGGGCCACGATTCCACCAGCCATACTCGATTTCCTGTTTTTCATGATCCGGGAGGAAAACACTTAGTCGTTGCTTCCGTATCCCGCCTGATGTATTGGAGTAATGCAATATGTTTGGTGGACTGGCAGATGTCATTGGAGCCTTCGCTCCGGAACGTGAATACAAAACGCTCCGGAACACAAAGAACTCAGCCCTTGAATCGCTGATCCAAGGACTAACCTCCGACTACTCCACCGGCAAAGCTAAGAACGCTGGAGATATTGAGGAATTCTCCCAGCTATTTTCTTCCCTAGCTCCCCAAAGGCAGGAAAGAACAGCGTCGGATATCGGCGCTCTTGATCGTTACTACAATGGGGACATGGCCAGGGTTCTCGCTGGTCTCAGGGCACAGAGAGGTAAAGCTCTTTCGGATGCGTTGAACGTCGATAAACTCACGGCTCTTGGGCAGATCAAAGCCAACAGTCTTATTCGACCGGGAGGGGATGGCAGCTACAACCGGGCGATCACAACGAAGGCGATTGCGCCATTGATGGCTCGGTATGCCGTCTCTGATGCGGACGCTGCCAGGGGCGATCTCGGTTTCCTTGAACAGATGCGAGTGGGCAATCTCGGGAAGCGCAATGCTCTGGCTGATGCCGGTGCTATGGCCTCGCTAGTGCCGATGGGCGTGCGCAATGCTGAGTCATCCAGACTCGGATCATCGCTGGCTCAACTGCTCGGGCTTGACCAGGCGAACAATTTCTATGGTCTGGCGCCTGTTAAGACCGGATGGGACACAGCCATTGGAGTTCTAAATGGATTGCAGAAGAGTCTTGGAGAGGACATTCAGATCGGAAGCTCGGTGATGGGAATGATGGGAGGAATGGGCGGGATGGGTGGTGCGCTTCCTAAAGGCAGCGTCGATTTTATGGGATCAGCGCCATCGACATTCACCGGTGGTGGTTCCGGACTGGCTGGCGGTCCTTATACTCTTGGTGGTTACTCTTTTGGCTCATCGCCATCGCCATCAACGTTTAACTATTCGATGTTCCAATGACCTGGGACTTTGCAGGAGATTCATTCGGTGACGTGTCCCGCCAGATGATGGCGGCGGCAGCGCAACAGGAGCAAGCCAGACAACAGAACCTCGCGGCGACCGTTGCTGCCATCCAGCACTTCGGAGAACAACAGCAGCAGAAGGAGCAGCAGCAGTTCGCCAGGCAGAAGTACGCGGAGGAGATGCTCCGTAACCGTGGTAACGACGCGGCAGAGATGGCCTATCGGAATTCGGTTCTTGGAGATCGACGGTCTGAAGCGGCAGCGTTGAATCTCTACCACGACAAAGCCCTGGCTCAACAAGAGGCCATTGCGAAACGGAACGCGGATGTCCAAGAGCAGCACTGGGCGAATGTTTTCTCAAACGACCTGGTGAATGGACTCACCCCGAAAGTGGACACCGCCAGGAGCAAGCTTAAAGCTGTGATGGCGGAGGACGCTGTTGCCAACGGACAGTTTAGCATGAAGATGGGTGAGGACCTTGGATACAGTCCTGAGGAGTCGGCGGCATTGATGACGGCATCACTGGCAAATCGAGACACGCATAACAAGAATGCCCAGTCCGACGAAGCGGCAGCGAAGATGCTGAATCGCTTACAGGAATTGGACATCGAGATACCAGAACTTCAAAAAAAGTCTGGGTGGGTATGGCCATCGTCGAGAGAAGCCAGCAATAAACTACCCGAACTTCTTAAGGAAAAGGCCAGACTCGAACGGGCCACGAAACATTTCGAAGGCAAGGACTTCCTTAACACTTTCGGCGTAGATGAGAACGGGAAATACTTCCCAATAAGGAAGCGTATCGGTTCCGAGAATCGAGCGATGATAGACCAGGGAGTTTCTGAGCCAGCAGTGTCAGCAGCATTAGGTGCCACATCTGGGATTCCAAACATCAATCCATTTTCTATTCTTGGCGGCGGTGCGCCAACGCCAGCACTTCCAAACATGGGAGGAGTTGGTGGCACAACTGGGTTTTATCAACCTCCGCGTGCAGTCCCAGCGCAAGTCAATCCATTTGTGCAATCTGATGTGGGTCCGATGCCTATGGCTGGGGGAGAAGTCACCCCCGCTGCTATCGATGCTCTGCTCCGTGGTGGTGGTGTTCCGGCGACTCAATCAGGTATTGGCAACGTGTCGCCTGCCACAATTTACGTGGACCCATCAACTCGTTTGATGTACAGAATCGTCAATGGCCAACCAGTCCCAGTTACCGGCCCTTGAAGACCTGGTACCGTTAGACGACTTTCTTTCGACTCAACCGGTCCTATCGGGCAGTCCTGTCAATTCCTACGTGCTCAATGGTAGGATAGGCATCGACGCTCCTGGCCTTGTTCCCCCTCCAAAGACGCCACGTGTTGAGGATCTTGTGCCTTTGGAGGAGTTCCAAGCGCGAGGGCCTCTCTCAGGCGTGGATCGGGAGATAGCCAGAGCACAACGACGTGGTGATGTTGAGCAGTTCCAATCCGGCCTAAGACGGGATTATGGTCCTATGGCTGGTGCGGTAGCAGGATCAACGCTTGGGCGGGAACTTGCCAGGGGGACGGCTGGCATCGGAGAGAGTGTTGCCGGTGCTGCCGAGACTCTTTCATCTCTGCGTCAGAAGCACCCTGTGGTCGGCAGAGCCTTGTCACGGTTCGCTGGTGGTGTCATTGGAGGACCAGTGGCTCAGATGGCGGATGAGATCATCGCCAGCAGCCGGTTCAAGGAAGCAGCCAAGAAGGCAGGAGACATTGCATCCGAGACAGCGAAGGCCATCCCCGTTGAGATAGAGGATTTGCGCGACGTAAAGGGCCTCCAGGACGTTCCTGATGTGATGGCCAAGGCTTTGGGGCAGATCATCCCTCAGATCGCTCTAATGGCAATTCCGGGGGGATTCGCAGGGAGGATGGCTCAACTGGCTGGAGCCGGGTCGAAGGCAGCTACCCTGATCTCAGGTGGTGCGGCGGCGATACCTGCTGGGATCCAGGAGATGGGTGGTAACTTCAGGGGTATCCGGGAGGAGACGGGCAAGGAAGCTCCGGAGATCGCGGCTCTGTCCGGTGGTGTCTCTGGTGCTTTGGAGGTTGCCACACCGCTGAGAGTCCTGGGAAAGTATTTTGACGAGACGACCGGTCCGGTTAAGAAGCGTCTTTGGAGGCATCTGGTTTCCGAGACTGTGAAGGAAGTGCCCAAGGCTGGAGGTATCGAGTTCACCACGGAAGGGTTGCAAGAGTTGGTGAGCATCGCGGCCAACAAGTTCGCTGATCGCACCTATGATGCGGTCAACTCCGAGAATGCCTGGCGGATCCTGAATGCAGCTACGCTTGGACTTTTGGGTGGTACCGGTATCGCACCGATGACCACCACGATGCAGACGGCCATGAACAAAGTGGCCAGAGCCCAGGCATTGCCAGCAGCCAAGGCGCAGAGGGAGAAAGAGAACGTTGTTCGGAGATTTGAGAAGGCCGATGACATCCAGGCTGCGGAGGTTGCCTTTCAGGCTTTGCTCGATGCCAGCAAGGATGTTGGAGGGCTCGATCGTACCATGGCCATGTTCAAGGACCTGTCGAACCAGGGCCAGACAGCGATGGGAACCGGAGAAGGTGTAATCGATCCATTCACAGGACAGGTCAATGTTCCACGCGGAACACAACCAGGAGAAGCCAATGCCATTGATTCAATCCAGCAGCCAGGAAGCCCTAGCCAAAAATTACCGGGAACTGGGGCGCAGCAAGCGGGGCAAGCTCAGATCACGGGAGGAGAAGCTGGCAATCGTGCTCCGAGTCCAACGGGGCAACCGCTCCAAGCCCAAGAAGCGCAGGCGCTCGGTGCTCAGCAGACTTTAGAGAAAGGCGGTGATATCGATGGGAGACAAACCCAAAACCAAACCGAAGGCCAAATCCAAGGGCAAGCCCAAGCAGGGCAAGCCGATGCCATTCGGCAGCAAGTACTGACGAGTCCGGCGCAGGCACAGACCCTGCCTGTGCCGCCTCTTGCAGGACAGCCAATCGTCGGCCAAATAGATCCTCTTGCGGAGATGACGCGGGCGCACATAGACAAGGCGGTCAGCGAAGCGACACCACCATTGGCGACCACGATTGCCGAAGCGACTGGGCCAGTGGCAATCCTCACGATGGTGAACGATCCACAACACGGTTTCACTCCGGAGACCAGAGCTTTTTTCGCCCACATTCTGAAGACTCCAGGACTGGAAGGGCTGCGGATTGTCCTACTCAATCGCGGACCGGAGGGTTTAAAGGCAGCTTACAGCCTTGCAAGGGGGATTGAACTTACAGCCAAGGCGCGACCGGAAGACATTCCTCACGAGATACAGCACGCGTTCTTTGCGGTACTTCCGGAAGGAGACAAGCAGGTGATCGAGCAAGCCCGGCAAGAGGCTTTGAGAGCGCGGTTCGGGGACAAGGTATCCGATCTATTCGTTCGAGGAATGACCACCGAGCAGTTCCGGGCGGCATTGCAACGCGGCTTGGTCAAGATTGAGGATTACCACCTGTCCAACGCGAACGAGTACGCATCACACCATTACACCGGCGCTGAGCTATCGAGGTTTTCGGCGGCACAACAAGCCGGACCAATGGCGGCGGTATGGGCTCGGGTGAAAGAACTCTGGCAACATTTCGTTGACGCGTTGAGCAGAGCCTTCGGAAAGAATCCGAATATGGCGCAGATCCTCCGGGAGATGAGGAGCGGTAAGTTCCGAGTGAATCCTGCCATTGGACAATCGAGCCAGGAACGAGCGGGTATGTTGGTGACCACACCCGAGGAAGCTGCCACGGAGATGCGGATTGCGCGAACGCGCCCTGATATGTCTGGTCCAACTGGACCGGCATTTCCAATGGGACCATCATTGCCGTCAGAATCTCCTGAGGTAACGACAGCCAAAGCGATCACGTCCCAGGTGTCGTTCCTGGTGAAGGCTTTGGAGAAGGCTATTCCAGCCGGTGCAACGGCAACGATAACGAGCGACTCTGCCAAGGCAGTTCAGAAGGCGCTCATGAGGATGGGATACACAGACCTTGCCAGGATGCAGGGTGAGGCCCTGTCCGTGCTGCCTACGGCACAAGATTTTCAAGAGCAGATGGTTGAACTGGCTGGCACCACGTTGACACAGGTTCGAGCCAGGGAAGCGTGGGAGAATCTCCTGAGATTGAAACGTGGCTTGAATGCGATCATCACCGAGCATCAGAAGCTTGAGGAGGAGATGAAGTCGGATGCCAAGGTTAAGGAACGAGCGAAATTGACTCAACAGGCGGAACCGATGGCCAAGCTGGTGCTCGATCAACTCAAGCAACAGTTCATCGATGACACCACCGAGAACATCACCGCTGCTCAGGAACTGTTGACCCAACAGGCTCGCGTCGAAGGTGCTGGCGAGGAGCGTGGCGCCGCATTGCAACGGCAGATCGAGATCGAGAAGAAGAAGCTGGGTTACACAGAGGCAGTGATCAGCGCAGTCCGTAGGATTGTGTCGGCGATGCGGAGGAGTGGATCGACCAAGATTGGTGGCAAGTCTCAAGAGGTCCTGGATTACCTGTACGACGGCGCTCCACCGGAATGGATCATCCAGGAATACAAGCGGCTTGAGCCAGAAGGCAGGCCCATCGACATGGTTGTTGAGATGGCGGCACGTGTCCTGTCGGAGCATCGCGAGAAAACGCGGGACATCATTGCTCTGTCGTTGCTGTCGGAGAGCGAGGGGGTGAAGAACGACTACGATGCCTTCCAGCAAGAGTTGGCGGAGCAGATGAAGGAGAACCCGGAAAAGGCGGTACGATCGATCCTGAAGGACGTGGGACGCTTTGCCACGCAAGCTGAGAAGGCCAAGGCAGCGTGGAGAGCAGCAAACGCCAAGCTGGTGAGGATGGCAGAGAACTTTGAGCAATCCCAGATTGCATCGGACATGGCTGAGTCGGTTCTGAATGATCCAGACACCAAGGCTTTCGAGAAGTTGGTTCACGATGAGAGCGGAAGTGAAGCCAGGCCGGACAAGGCGGCTTCACAGGACCCGGACAACCTGGACCTGATGCATTTGGTTGGACCGGATGGTGAGGCCATCACCGTTACCCTGTTTGGGGACGAGTCCAAGTTCGCTGGAGAGCTTGAGAAGCTGGAGAAGTTCTCCCAATCAATCACCGATTGGATGGCCGAGAACCAGAACGCTGATGACGTGGAAAGACTTTACTGGGCAAGGATCCAGAACAAGGTGGATAATGTTCTACGTGGAACCAGGGTCACCGCTCCAGCCCAGTTGAAGATGAACCCGGTACTACGCGCTCTTGGTGGTGACAAGTACCACACGATGGACCTGCTCCAGGCTGTCATCAATGACATCGGGACTCGGTGGAAGGGTATCGTCACGGTTTCAGCCAACGCATTCGCAAGAGCATACGAACTGGCGAGTAATGCCTTCTCTAAGCACCACGCTTTGATCACCGAAGCGCAGTTGGCTGCTGCAAAGTCCCACGGATTCAAGGCGGATAACCAAGGGGGCAAGAGATGGTACGAAGAAGTGGGAAGGTTCCTTTACGACGAATGGCAGAATGAAGAGGGAGGTCCGGAGGAAGGGAGACCGATTGGGGTTGGTTACAAGATAACGAAAGAGGACATGGAAGCTTTGCGTGCCAACACTGCGGCATCACGGCAACTCTACGCTGCAACCGGTAGTGGCGTCACTGTCGGACGTGAAGAGGCTGGTGTGCTCCCTGTCAGGTTTAAGGCTGGAGACACAGCGGCGGTGGTGTCATCCGCTCCGATCACCAAGAACACTCTCCCAAGAACGTTCAACCCTGATGCTGTGCAACTGTCGAAGGACTGGGCGTCTGAGCAAGCGCCCGCAAAAAGGTGGGGACTGCTGGACACGTTCTTCCATCCGTTCGTTACGAGCTACATGATGGACCGCAGTTCCCAACGGATCACCGGACCGTCTCAGTTTGAGAAGACGTACTCCAGACTTGCAGCGGACTTGAAAGCTGGACGTGGAACGAAAGGAACGACTCCGGAATGGATGGCGTTCGGTCTCCCGCTTTCGAACCAGAACATGGATTGGCTGGTCAGGGAAGTTTTGAAAGACAATCCAACATTGGAAGAATCCGCAGTTCGTTCGGCTTTGATGTCTGAATTCGATACATTCCTTGGGACGATGGCCAAGCAGTTCGTTGGCAAAACCTCACAGGAGTACGTGTCCGAAGAGGAGAAGACATCTTTCACCAAGGCCAGGGAAAAGAAGATCGCGCCAGCCTGGTTCTATCGCACCGGGTTCCCGGACAGCGGGAGCTTCCAGGCCGTTGTTTACTCGATGCCGTCCTACTATGCCACGCGACTTGCGCAGAGCCTTAAAAAGGCATTGGCTGATTTGGAAGACCGGGTGCAGCCAGAGCTTGCCACCAGGATCCGGGAGATCATCAACGAGCGGAATGTGCCAGAGCGGACGGCCAAGAAGCAGGCGGAGAAAGAACAACGATTGCTTGTCCGCCTCGGCAAGACGTACGATGACTGGGACAACGTTTCTGGCAAGATCACGCGATTGACCAAGGCGATCAAAACATTTGAGGACACGCTTGGTTCGGAGGCCACAAACAATCTGGACACGGAACTCAATCGCGGTATCCGAAGGCCGATCTCCGCACTCGTGCGCCTGGCAATGACATCAACCCAATTCGTCATCAACAACATGGGGGGCGGCGCCTTCAACGCCGGACAGTTCCTCAACTCCATCACGAACGGACTCGTCACCAACTACGGGAAGGCTGCTGGAACACAGTTCGGGCGAAGCATTCAGATTCTTGCCAGCGTTCTGTGGGGCGGAGCGAAGGGAATACACAGGTCTATTGCGGAGAGAAACCTCAGGCCACTGATCGAGGAGATAACCGACAAGGCTGTCAACAGGATCGGGATAATGCAGGAGCTTCAGGATGCTGGGTTGAGCGTTGACCAGTCTGTCTACGACGAGATGAAGGCGCTGCTGTCGATGCCAACCACTGGCGGTCAGATCATGACGGATGATCAAAGCGCATTGGCAAAGATTTTCACAGGCCCACTTGGATTCATCGAAGGATTATCGAAACCGATTGAGGCGTTGATCCAGTCCAGCGACGCGTTCATCAATCAGAACACCAGCGAACGCGCCTTGGGGATCATCAAGATGATCGAGGAGAACGTTCGGAAGCTCTACAACGAACACAAGAAACTTGGCACGCTCGACACTCGATTCAACCTGGCCAACCCGAACGACACGAAGAATACGCTCTCTGCCCAGGAGTTGTACGGCAGCGGTCCAACCGTCACCGAGACACCGATGGCAATGCTTCGGCAGTGGTTCGACTCAGGCGGTGTCACGATTGACTACGCGGCGGCGAGACTCATGGCAAAGCTTGAGGCAGGAAACAAGAAGGCAACCTTGCTGGATCGAAACGAGGCTTTGATCATGGCTGATCTCGCTGCCCAAGAGAGCAACAAGAAGACTGTTCTGAACCGCCCTCTCTCGTTTCGAAGGAAGGATCCTTTGTGGCAGGTGTTCTCCCCGTTCCTTGGATGGAACGCGAAGACACTTCACAATTGGGCTCGATACACGTCCAGGGCATCTCGGGATCCTCAGGCCAGCCTGGTCAAGCTGTGGGCCATCCCGTTCATGGGACTTGTCATCGCCATGGCTGTTGGCGGTGGTTACCAGGAGATAACGGAGGAGCTTGTCCGCCTATTCAACTGGTTCATCGGAGGAGAGAAACGCCCCACAAGACAATGGTGGGAGAGGGAAGGGTTCAAATCTAAGTCCATCGGTATCGCTCTGGATGCCGTCAGCAAGATACCGTTCATTGCCACCATCGTTAATGCCGGACTGAACGACATGCCGAACCGGGCTTCTCTGGATCCGAACCTATTCATCCTGAACCGGGCGACACAGTTCATCCAATACCTTGGTAACGTGATGAAGACCGGGGACATGACCTACGGTCTTTCCAACCTGGTGAAAGCGGTGGTTCCTTTGTCCGGAGCAGTGATCAACCGGTTGCCTGGCATGGACGGGAGTGTCGAGGCTCTCAACGCTAGGCGTTTATTGACGCGCTATGGCCCCCAGGAGCTATTGGCCGAGCCGATGAGGGGTCCGACAAGGACAGCGACCGAACTCACGCCCTACGGGGAACGGCTGCTGAATGCGGCCATGCGTGGGGATGATGCCGGGTTCATGCAGATTTACGGTGAAGCGGTGGAAGTGGCCAGGAAGATGGGGAAGTCCAAGCCGGAAGAGTCCGTCGCGCAGGCGTTCACGAGTCGTAACCCGTATTCGCGAGCGTTCAAGAGTCGGCTTACAGAAGAGCAGAAGGAAGAAGTTCTGACGAGGATGAACCCGTCAGAACGCGCATTGATGCAGGGTGTGGAAGAGAAGTTCCAGCACGCGGCGTCACTTGTTGGGAAGAACGTCGGGTTTGTAGCCAGGGAGCAAGGAAGCCAAGGCGTTGATAGCGAAAGGTCCAATGTAAATGCCATCCAACGCTCCCGCATCGGTAACCAGAATCGTATCGGGTTGTCCCGTGGGTCGAATCGTCGCGGTCGTTCCCTCTCCCGCTTCTCCACCCGGAGAGGCAGGCTTGGAGGCAACAGGCTCCCCAGGTTGAGGCAGCGCAGGTTGAGTCTCAGGCGGTTGTAACAGCCGTTTTGTTGGTCTCGGTTCCACTGGCGTTTTCTGTTTTGGTTTCATTTGTTTGTTTTGATCTCGGTCCAATAGCCCCACCACGTCCAAGGAAGCCTTCGTGGTACCAGCATTTTTTTCCGCATTGCAATTTTACGTAGGGTCGTGTCTCCCTACTGCTTTTGATGTGGGGTGTCTTTATCGTCACGATCAGCGGTTCCTCGCACAACGGACAGTCGATGAACATGGTTGTGTGTCCGGAACTGATCAACTCTTGCACCGCTTCCTTGATCGTTGGGAAGTCGAGCAGTCCTGGAGGAACTCTCAGTATCCTCTTTGGGTTAGACTCAGGCAGGTCCGGATCAGGCAGGTCCGGTAGGCAGAAGCATTCGCAATCCCGAACCCCTTTGCCTCTGAGGCTTTCGACCCGGCACGGGATCCTGTTCGGGAGTGTCCACCAATGACCTGGCACCGCCTTGGTCCTCCAGATGATTTGCTTGAGGCAGTACTGCTTCTCCGCTCCAGCCCAGTGCTTGCAAAACCCGTGGTTCATCAGTTGTCCCTCACCTTCTTCTTGGCCTCGTCGTCGAACACCATGGCAGGCGGGATGTGATCGATCCCACGGTTGTTCTGGTAGATGGCGATATCGGTTGTGTCCCCATCGTCGAACAATGCGATGAGCTTGGGAGGATTCCTCAGGAACCCCACGAAAGCTTTGCACTTCCGGATGGCATCGATGAATGGGATGGATTCGAACTCCTCCCTGGTGGTGATTGTCGTGGCTCCGTTCTCCACTCTATCGCCGGTCGGACTCAACTGTTCGATGACATTCTCGGACACCATGTTATCGGCCATGATCTCCGCCAGCTTCATCTTGATGAACTCGTCGGTGAACCGCTTCCATTCCGGCATGACCTCATCGATGTCAGGAATGGCGGCGTACATCTTCGGGAGTTGTTCGAGGAATGCTTCAACCTCTTCCTTGCTCCGCTTCTGCCGACAAAGTTCCTTCATCCACTTCTTGAAGGTGTTGTTGATTTTGATGGCCACCACACGTCGCCGTCCTGCCAGCTTCTCAGCGGCAGATTCCATCGCACGTTGATCGTCGCGCTTCTGCTTCGCCTCAACGTCCCATTTGAATATCGGTTTATCGTCTTTGTTTTCGCTCATATTTCTTTCAGGGCTTTCAGGGCCATTTCGGCTGCTCCACTTCCGTTATCGCGATCGTACTCCCATGGGTCAAACTCGTCTTTGCTCAGATCGTCCTTGTGGTTTAGATGCGTTGTAGAGGGCTGCCAACACGGCTCCCTTGTTTTTGTTTTTGATGTTTATCATAGATTTATTCTGGTTCTGGTAATCCCATCGCTGCCCTGGATTCCTCCAAAGAGTTGTGCATGTAATGGGTCAGGGAGTTGAGGCACTTGTGGCCGGTGACTCCCATCAAAATCGTCGGTGCCACCTTCCTCTTCACCAGCCAGTGAGTGATGAATGTGGTTCTCATTTCGTGGGCGCCGCACTTGAAACCCATCTTCTCCTCAAGGTCAGCAAGAGCGGCCTCCGATGCCTCTTTGTTTCGAAACTCCATCGGTGAGACAAGATCGTCCACTGATCTCTTCTTGATCATGTTCAGGTAATCCTTGAGCGCGTTGCTCATCGGGATGGTTGCCATTTTACCAACCCCACCACGCCACCTTGTCTTGGAAGGGTGAACCCGGATGCACATCTCCTTGAACGATACCTGATCCCACTTCATCTGCCGGATATCCGTGAACCTCAACCCGGTCTCAAGCCCCATGATCATCCCGTGATACAGCGATTCCCTCACCCGGTTGATTGGCCACACAGAGATGGCGAACAGCATCTTGTCCCGCTGTTCCTCGTTTAACGGTTTGGTCTCAACCGGTGGAGGCACGGGGATTGGTGGCATATTGAGGTTCGGTGCTGACGGTATCAACCCCTCCGAGAACATGAACGTGAAATACTTTTTGATGATGGCTACCTCGCGCCTGAACTTGTCCGCTGGCCTATGCCCTGATCGGACGGCTGGGATGAACTCCTCAACCGCCTCCCGAATGATGTTGTGGTGATACTCCTTGTCGGACAGCCATTTCTGCCATTCCTTGAGTGTGTTGGTGAGCAGCCATCGATGCGAGAACTGGAAGGTCTTCCCAGCAGAACGATACTCCATGTATGCGGCGGTGTAGTCTTTCATATCGAGTTGGAGATTTGCTCCCAGTAATCATCAGCGGGTGTCCTGCCAAGTTTAACCCAGGCGCAGTACGCTTCGTTGATCATCTTGTCCGTGGCAAGAGGGACAGCCGGACCGTTAACGCATATCTCCGAAGCAAGCGAAGCGTGCCCAAGACAACACTCCATGCTGATCTCGCCAGTATTCAGGACTTCAATCTCAAATCGGTACCCGGCATTGATCAACGCCTTTGCCTTCTCCTCGATCTCTGCCGGTCTCTCGATTGTGTTCTCAACTTGCCGTCCATCCGGCATCATGAATTGTGTGAATGGGATCATGGCAGTAAAAGAAGGTCTACCAGCCCGTTGGTACCGATCAATACTTGATACCGATCCAGCAGAAGCCGAACGGGGCGATCAACTCCAACCCCAGCAGAACTCATCCTCACCCTGAACGTGAACCCAAAGTCGTTTGTCTTTGTCAGGTTCTCGAACTCGACGCGCTCATAGTTGGCTGAATCAACGTAGGTCTGATAGACATTGAGCGAGGCCCTTGGCTTATTCGTGGATGGCCCAGCAATCCGCTCAAACCTCAAGCCAGATGGATCAATACTGGCGGGAGCATCCGATCCATAAGCCGTGTTGTTGGAACCCGTAGTGATGTGCGACACTTCAGACTGCGCCCACCGCCACACCGCTTTCGCCAGGTTCGTCTTGTCTATCGACGGCGGGATATGGAATGTGCTCTCGCCATTCGTCCAGTTGTTGGCCTGGATCCAGATGACCGACAATCGATCCGGTGTCACAAATACCGTGGCCTTCTTTGTAGTTGGCGGCTCGTAATAGCTCCTGTTGATCAATCCCATCATTATCATGCCAGCCAAAAAGCATCCAAGTGCGTTCAGTGTTTTCATACAGTTGCCTTGCTCTTAACCTGGTGAACGGCCACCACGGTTCCATCCGTCAACATTTTCAGTCTCTCCTCTTCCGTCGTGAGGACATTCCCATACCCGCTGTAGATCGACCACAACTGCGCCAGGTGATCGTACGCCTTGTCCGCGTGCTTCTGCCATACCCTCTTCCCGATCTCCATGTCCCAGGCTGTGCATTGATGCGACAGCTTGACCTCCCCTCCATGCTCTCCGATCTCAGGGAACAACAGCGTCAATTGTTCCACCGAGTACACTCCCAACGCACCATTCGGGAAGATGCACGAACCGGACTTGTCCTCCGCTCCCTTCCCTCCGTAGATCGCCATGATCCGGCAGTGATCAGCGCAGTTGCCCATCAACCGCTGAAATCTTAAGTATCCAGCAGCACCGCCATTACTCGGATTATAGATGACGATCGTACCAGCACCGATTAGCGGCACCTTGGAACGTTGCTGCTTCCGTTCGAACTCTCTCAAGACTTGCTGGTCCCATGTGTCATCGGTAATGACCCGGTTGTGCCTCACCCGGCAGTCCGTCTCCAGGAACATGAAATGGCTGTACCCTCCCTTGATCGCCAGCTTCAACGCACAGAAGAACGGCACGTTCTTCAACGCCATCGGGTTCCTCTTGCCATACCCGCTCCTTTGGCTTTCCTGCGCTCCCCTGATTACCTCCTCAGGATCCGCGTTCATCTTCTTGATCCCTTCCCACTCAGGCCACTCAACCTCAGAGAACAGGATCGTCGGTGTCGTCGGCCAGTTGACCCGAAGATTCTCAAGGAACACTTCCGGGTTGCCTCTCCCAGGTCTCGGGATATACGCGATGATGCAGGGGTTCATGCGGTGAGACTCTGCTCAAGCAGTGGATGGTGTTTCTCCAGATGCGCCAGGATTATCTCTCTGCACTCCTCAGGAGTGCTTCCACCAGCAGCCTGTCGAATAGCCAGTTCGAGCTTATTCATGGCTGATTGTTCGGCCTCATTCCATCCGCATTGCGTTAGGTTCATCAGCGCAGCGCAAACCGCTGCCGCCTCTGGTATGTCCAACTCCACCGTTATCTTCGTCGATTTCATTATGCTCTCCCTTTCTGGTTCTTCTCCCACTGCCGGATTACCGACCGTGGATTTGTGTTCGCCTTCACCAAGTAGGTGTGGCTGTTGAATTCAAAGCGGACTCTCTTCTTTTGCTGCTTGGCGTACCCTATCGCCATCGCAACCGCCTTATCGATCTCCGTCAGCGGCGCGATATCAAGGACCATCGTGTTCATCTCCTCATACACAGCGGGAGACATCAGCGTCTCGTTCTTTCCAGGCCGCTTCATCCGACACCGGAACACCTTCCTCTTCCCAGGAGGCTTCGTCCATTCGCCTTCCACCCCGTGTATCCGAACCTTGCCAGTCCGGGTCACGTACACCTGCAAATCTTCCTTCGGTGTCTTGATCCAGATGGTCACCCAGCCAGCCTTATCATCCGAGAAGAGTCTGGTACACGTTGCCGCTCCCCACTCAAATCCGTACTGGGTCAGCTTGCCGGTTATCTTTGTCATTTGTTCTCCTTGTACCTTGTTTCTTCTCTTCTGTCCGGTCTCTTTGTTCCCGTTCCCTCAGACCTGCATGTTTCTTTGAAGGAAACGGCTTTGGGGACACTTCTTTCCAGTGAAGGAAAGAAGCGCAGAACTCACGTTCCTTCGTTAGGAATCCGTATTTGGTCTACACGCGCAACACCTGGCAGCTTCGGAAGCATCCAGGAGACTCGGTCACTAGGTCATCAATTTTGCGCCTTTCACAATTCGTGGCGGTTTTGAAATGTCGATATTTTCCGTCCCACCGTTCTGTCGCATACCGGCGCAAACGCTAACCGGACGAACCAGAACGTCACCGCACCATACGCAGCGATCCGCTATGTTCGGGTCGGGTGCCATGGACAAAAAAAAGTCCGGGGCCGTTAAGCCACCAGAAGAGACGGGGAGTCTTTTTGGGTGCTGCCTTTCGACAGCGGCCCCGGACATTAAATCCGCTCAAACCGTGAATCTCTTATCGGGCTTAACACCGACATCATGAGCGGACCGTAACAGATCGTTACGGAAAGTCAAACCAGTTTACCATCGAGACCGTAAGCGTCGATTTCTTGGCCTTCGTCATCTTCCCAACCGGACCACTCAAAGCCATCGTGAACTTCAAGTCCTCCGACATTCGAGTAATCTGGTTTGAGTTTGTTTGCCAACTGGAACAGGTCGTACTGCGCCAGAGCGTCCAGCATGACCTTTGCTGTTCTGATGTCCGGCACCAGGACGTGGAAAGGTTTTCCAGGAACCTGAGGAATCCACCAGACGCGCAGGTCTCCATTCTTTGGCATCGGCAGACGGTCATCGTGAATCTTTAGTGATCGCTCAGCTTCACGTCGAGCGCATCGGAGTTCTTGAATTGTTTGCATAAGAAAGTGAAAGCCTGTCCGTCGAAGGAATACGAGAGCTACCACGGCTCCCTCTCGGCGAGAGGCGGACAGGCAAATTGGTTTACTCGTCGCGGGTGGTAATCACGCGAATGGTGTTGTCCCCTCCCCGAAGGGAGAGGACCCATTTGGCAAAGGCCATGTTTGGAGGGCAGTGCGCTTTGATGAAGTGCTCCTCGTTGTACCGTTTGATCAGCTTGAGTTGCTTGGGAGCGCACTTCGGACAGTAAGCATAACTTTGGAAGAGGAATCCTCCGCACTCCGGTGAGTTCGTGTAGTCCTCGTCGCAAACGTCGCAGACAACTCGATTGCCAACGTCCGTCTCTTCGATGTAGGTGTGTTTCATAGTCTTCCTGTGTCGAGCCAGCGTTGAAGACTGACGATGAGTTTGGAGACCATCTTGCGGTTAAGGTGCATCCGGGTCGTCAGCAGCACTTCCTTTGGAATAGGATATCCAACCCAAGGCTGCTCTCTTGAAGCGAGCACTCGGCACCGTAGCGGTCCACCCAATCAATCCGTAGGAACCCTCTGTCGTTTGCTGGCTTGGCCTTTCCAAGCCCAGGTTTGCTTCGTGGTTTTTTCATACGATCTTGTCTCCGAACCGGTCAACCTCATACAGCACAGTTCCTTTCCTGAACGCGATCTTGTGCGGATACTTCGGTTCCGGTTCCGGCCATGCGTACAGGTCTTTCTTGTCGATCTTAATAGCGATGTACCTATCACCGACAGTGGATCGAAACTCATCACAGAAGTAAGGACGTGCGCAAGCGTGAAATGTACCGGCACCGCATTCCTGTCCTTTAGGAGTCCAATCCGCATGTGTTCGCGTCTCACCAGGTGTCCAATTGGTTTCGCTGGACTGACCTTCCTGAGTGAGGAAGTCTTTCGACACCCGTTTGAATAGCACCACTGACTTTTCAGGCTTTATGGCGTGATCTTCCAACCAACCATTCAAGCCAGCCTTCTTCACGGGTCGAATGATAGTCGATGTTTTCGATTTCCGTGTCGCCTTGGCCTTTCGGAACAAGAACGCCACAGCAAATGCGAACAGGGTAACGATAGAATCGTCTGATTGATTCCAGACGCACACGTTCCCCCTCGCCTCGACCCTGCTGTTCCCCCACGCCACGACCGTGCTGTTCTCCCACGCCACGACCCTGCTGTTCTCCCACGCCACGACCGTGCTGTTCTCCCACGCCACGACCCTGCTGTTCTCCCACGCCACGACCCTGCTGTTCCCCCACGCCCCGA
>Ga0082335_1000676_pt1 | contig 81694 bp, 78 predicted proteins | sample Subgrocontami58m_FD_72375 | JGI IMG/M metagenome (GOLD analysis project Ga0082335, IMG submission 72375) | Subsurface groundwater microbial communities from S. Glens Falls, New York, USA - GMW37 contaminated, 5.8 m (SPADES assembly) (version 2) ... | reverse complement strand
ACGGCGCGCAGGACACGGCCGTGCTGATGAGTTTTTTCCAAACGGCGCGTTTACAGGACGAAAACTTCTTGGAATTCATGCATGAACTGGCGGAAAACCGCCTACGAAACTAAACTGATACTATAAAAGTAAAGTAAAGAGTCCTTTACTTTTTGTAAAGGTTTGAAAACATTTCGGGTTTTATTTGACGGGGATTTCGTCTCGCGTCGTACGGATTTTTTTCTTGAATACGACTTCGAGGATGCCGTTTTGGATGGAGGCTTTGGCGGTTTTTTCTTCGGCGGATTTTGGCAGGCGAACGTCTTTGGAGAAGGGCCGCTGGGAGTCGGTGACTTCGATGTGCAGTACGTTGTCCTTGGCGGACATGTGGAGGTCTTTTTTGGCTACGCCGGGAAGTTCGGCGAGGACGCGGACTTCGTCTTCGAGGTCGACTACGTCCACCAGGGGTTCGCGCTCGTTGGTGATTTTACCTTGGCGGACGTTGCCGAATTGTTCGACGTGGGGCTTGCCATCGGGGCCGACGTGCATGGAAACGCCGTAAACCAAGGGTTGACCGGGTTTGGCGTTGGATTGGTCCAACCCGTGGCGCATGAGTTCGTCGAAGAGGCCGTGGAGTTGTTCCATGTCGGCGAATGGGTCGAAGTCGTCGTCGAAAAACGATGCAAAGCGTCGGGGTTTGTCCATTTTATCACCTGCGTCAATAGTGGGCATCCAACTATATATCGTTTGCCGGTGGCCGGGCCGGTGAAAAGCAAAAGGGGCCGTTGGTTTGGAATAAAAAAAGTGGAGGGGTTGGCCGCAGTACCAAGAAAAACGGTGGCAGCGTCAGTGGAAAAACCGTTGCAATGACATCCTCCCCGGGCTAAAGCCCGGGGTATCCCCGCAGGGGCAAGTTAAACAGCATTTGGGTCATGTTGCCGGCCTAAAGGCCGGGGTATGACCCAAAGCGGAAATGACAAAGGCAAAATGACGGTGGTTTTTTTTCTTTTCTTTTTTTTTCTTTTGCCGCGATTTTTTTACGGTTCCATCATAGACCGCTTTGGAAAGTAATGAAAAGTGTCAGCCGCTTTCGAGCCTAATCCTCGGGGGAGGGCACCTCCCCCTGGAGATTAGTCCTCCTCGCCCCCTCCGCAAAAATTATGAAAAAATGTCAGTCGCTATCAGCGTCGTCATCCCCGGTAGGAGCACCCGTAAAGGCGCGTTCCGGGTCGGTGGTTGTTCGCGGTCATCATCCGATATTAAGGTGGAAAAACGGGCTTAAAAGAGGGAGGGAAAGGCAGCGTGGAAGCGAGGCGAAAAGCAGAGGGGCCGTTCCAATTTGGCCAGGGTCGACCGTATTCAGATAGGGTGGTTTGCCACGGATGCGTACGGGTTCACGGGGTAATTTTGTTTGGGTCCGTATGGATTGATTTACTTTTTCTTTTTGGCTTTTTCCTTGGCGGCGGCGTCGGAGTGGGCGAGGCGGCGCATGAAGTAGGCGGTCAAGTGGGGGGAGTGGGGTTTTTCCTTGAAAGGGTGGATGGGCGATTCGCGGTGGAGTTTGGCAAGGAGGGCGGCTTCGCGGCGTCGGAAGGCGGACAGCAGGTGGCGGGCTTTGGCTGGGTTGCCTGCGGTGAGGGCTTCGGAGATTTGTTCTTTCGCCAAGGTGCGTGCCTCGTTGAGTCGGAATACGACTTCACCGCGGGTGTCGAAGTTTTTGGCCATTTGGGTGAGTTGGGCGGAGCGGTTTTGGGATTCATCGAGGAGGCCTTGGACGTTTTCAGCGTGTTCGAACCAGGACCACAGCGAGCGGGACAAAAAGAGGAGGGCCAATCCGGTGTAGAGGGCGGGGAGAAGGAGGTAGAGGGGGGGTACTTGCATGCCGTAGAGCCATCCGGCGGCAAGCATCCCGGAAAAGACCATGAGGAGGCCGACGAAGGCTTCTGCGGTTTTTTCGACGGCGGCAGGTCCTGCGAATCGTTCCACCATGAGCGTGAAGAGGAAGCGGAGTTCTTGGAAGGTGCGGTAGACGGGCCATACGATTAATGGGAGGATGAGCAGGGCCAAGGTGGCAGAGGAAGGCAGGTTGGGAAACGCGGGTAGTATGAATTCGGTGTTGAGTAACGCAGCCATGTAGACGACGGCAAGCGCGATGGTGAAGTTGATCAGGAGGCTGCGGACGGAGGACCAAAACGCGTCTTCAAAGACGTGGGAAAACTGTTCGGCGGCTTTCATTTCGACGCCGACGATGCCCATGAGTTTTCGGGCGCGGGCCGGATAGAGCGAGATGAAGGTGTTGGCGACTTTTTCGCGGTAGTTGAACAACAAGGGCATGATGATGGCGGTGGCGAGGGTCATCAAGAAAGCGAGGGAGAGGATGTCGGCGCTGTTGGGCAGCACGGCGGTGGCAGCGGAGGCGATGATGATGGAAAATTCGCCGATGGCGACCATGAGGATGCCGGTGGTGATGGCGGCTTTGGGTTTGAAGCCCAACGCGGTTCCGAAGATGCCGTACGCCACCATTTTAGAAAAGACGTAGGCGACTAACAGGGCGGCCAGGAGGAGGTAGATGACGGTGGACGAGGGCAGGGTGACGATGACGCCGAAGCTGACGAAGAAAAAGAGGATGAAGAATTCACGGAAGACGCCCAGTTCGTTCTTGATGCGCTCTCCGTATTTGGTTTCGGCTAGGGCAAAACCGGCGAAGTAGGCGCCCAAGGCGCTTGAGATGCCGAGCAGTTCGCCGAAGTAGCCAACGACGATGCCGATGCCGATGGCGTAGACGGCCATCTTGTCCTGGTGGCCGATTTTTTCCAAGAGGTTGAGGGCGTGTTTGGAGATTTTTCGGACGACGAAGAACATGGCGATGGTGAACAGCAAGCCGTTGACGACTAGCAGGTTGAGCGACTTGGCGGTGGAGAGGCTCGTCAGGAAGACCAGGACCAAGATGGCCAGGAAGTCTTCGATGACCAAGGAGCTGACCGCCACGCGGCTTTCGGGCCAGTCGAAGATTTTCTTGTCCAACATGAACTTGACTACGATGGCGGTGGAGGCAAAAGGCAGCATGGCGCCCACGACGAGGGCCTGTAAGTCGGTGAAGCCGAAGAACTTGGAAATCGCGTAGCCTGTGGCAAACGCGGCGATGGTTTCGACAAAGACCAATGCGAGGGCGACAGCGCCGGTTTTTTTGAAATTGTCGATGCTCAATTCCAAACCGAGGTAGAACAAAAGCATGAGCAGGCCGATTTGGCCGAACAATTCGGCGAGGCCCTCACCGGGCGAAAGCATGCCGAGGCCCAAGGGACCTAGGAGTACGCCGGCCAGGATGTAGCCGACGGAGGAGGCCAGACCCAACCGGGTGAATATGCCACCGATTAGGAGGGCCACCAAAGCGATGATCCCGAGGCTGATGATGGGGAGCGACGAGACGTCCAGCGCCATAGGGCTTCAAACGGAACGGGCGAATAAAAAGACACTAGACGCGGAACGTCATTCCGTCAAACCCAATGCGCAATCGGTCAGTCTCATACCGCCGGACCAACTCCGCGTGGGAAGAAGCGGCGTGGGCCACGTGCAACAGCACGGTTTTGCGGGCGCACACGCGCTCGGCCAAATTCCGCGCTTCGGAAATCAACATGTGGTTGCGCTTTTTATCCTTTAACAAATCAGTCAATTCGGATTCGGACAAGCCCGGGTGGAACGCCCGATAAGCTTCCTTGAATTGGTCCGCGTCTTCCAGCCACCCGTCGGTGAACAGCACGTCGGCTCCACGGATGGCGTCTTGCGTTTCGTCGGGCACGGCGGCGCGGCAGTCCGTCAGCACGGCTGCTTTTTTCCCGCCGGCAACAAATACAAAGCCCTGCGTTTCGATGGAATGGTGGACGGGCAGCGGCGTGACCGTGATGGACCCGACGGAAAACGGCTTGAAGAATTCGGTTTTGTGAAATTCAAAGACGCGGAATCCGCGCAAGTAACCGTAGGCGTGTTCGGAAAAGACGTGTTCGATGCAGTCGGGGCGGGCATAAAGAGGAATCGTTTTGCCTTCGTAGAAAAAGTCGCCCAAACCGCCGACGTGGTCGTAATGCTCGTGCGTCAGAAGCACCGCATCGAGATCCCTGGAGGAAAAACCATACTGCAAGAAGGCGCGGCGCAAGTCGGGTGAGGCGTCGACCAAGATGCGGGTCGGCGTGTCGGTTTTCTCGTCGTAGTGCTCGACCAACAAACCGAAACGCTTGCGCTCGAAACCCCTCTTGAGCGCGTCCAGACAGGTCGGGCAGGCGCAACCCACTTTGGGCAGGCCGCGCGTGTCTCCGGAGCCTAATACTGTGAATTTCATTTTGTTAAACCTTGATACAAAGAAAGCCAAAAACCATTACGAAACTTGGCGACGCAGCACAATTTCGCAAATCGAAAGTGTGTGGCATCACAAAATCTCCGGGATTTTGTGTGGCCTTGCGAACCGTCGTTCGCAAGACCTTGCAATTTTACAAAAATTGCAAGATACCCGAGGGGGGCGTCGCTTTTGCGCTTAGCGAGCCCGAGGGGATTCGAACCCCCGGCCTATTCCTTGGTCCTCCGATTCTTTAATCGCATTAGGACGGAATCGCTCTATCCAGGCTGAGCTACGGGCCCAAAGCTAAGGGTGGATTCACCACTATAATAAGTTGCTAAAAGCCGAGACAAAATCGAGTTTTTCCAAATCACGCCTTATTTTTCAGCGCTTCAAATTCAGAGAGCAGATTCCAAACAAGTGTTCTTGCATGCATGGGCATGTTGATGTCGTTGGAGACTTCGTCGAAGGCGTAGACGGCGTAGGAGACTTTGGTGGAGAATTCGTCGTTGCCGGCCAGGCGTTCTTTGGCCGCGGCCAGCTTGGTGCGCACGTTGCGTGGCACCGAGTTGTCGTTGACCAACATGTCCAGAAGTGGAATCAAGCGTTCGATTTGTTCATCCATAGGGAAAATTCACCTGAAAAGCGTTGTGCGAATTGGGCTAAAAACGGAAAAAAGGACGCAACAGCGCGGATTCGTTACTACGGTGGTAGGGGTTTACATATATAATTGTGTTATTTTCGGCTACTGCAAAATGGGCCCGGTTGGAAAAGTCAAAACAATCCAAAAGAAACGCAACCGGGTGACGGAAGAAAAAGATGGAACGAAGCCGTCTTGCCTGCCGCCGCAACCGTACTGCCTTTTTTTGTGTTCCGACCAACCTTTTTTTCCATTTCTACGATTTTCAACAAAGCCTCCAAAACGGAGCGCTTTTTCGATGGCACCTGCCGCAAAATCAGCCAACGTCCCCCCGCGCTTTTATAAAGTTGGGCGACCGAAAGCCTTTCCGACTCATTCTGGAAAAACAATAGGGGGCACGGGAGTAAGCGATGGAGTTGCCGGTAATCATGGGCGTAGGCGAACGCGAGCTGCTGCAGGCGGCGGAAAGCCACCAGATGCTGATGGAACCGGAGGCCATGCGGGAACTCATGAGTTGCCCTGAGCCCAAATCCATGCTGGAGCAAGCGGTGGCGGTGGCCAAAAGCCAAGACGAATTCATGATCCGGCACAGCCTGGTCGCCGACTTGATCGCGGCTCGTTCCACGGAAAAAAAGGCGCCGGCCGTGGTGTTGGATCGGATGCGGTTTGACGCGCCGGCGAAAAACGCGGAGCCGAACATCCGTCTGTTCAAGGACCGGGAAGTCACGCGCAAGAGCCGGTGCACGGGAAAAATCGAAGACTTCGTCGTCCACTTCAACGACCGTTTCACGCAGATGAAAGGCCTGCTGGCCGGACGGCGCAGCGACTACCCGGTCGTGGATCGGCTCAACCGCGCGGCGGCCCGGGGCCAGCGGGAAAAGATGCGCCTCATCGGCATGGTGTACGAAAAGCGCACGACCAAGAACGGCCACGTGCTAATCGAATTAGAGGACGAGACCGGCAGCGTAACGGGCCTGGTGTCTAAAAACTCCAGAATCCTGGGCTTATCGGCCGGCCTGCTGGACGACGAAGTCGTGGCGTTGGACGGTTTTTTCAACGGCGATTTGTTCATCATCGACGACATCGTGTGGCCCGACGTACCCATCCGCGACCCAAAGCGCGCCGAAGCCGACTTAAACATCGGCTTTTTGTCCGATTTGCACGTGGGCAGCAAGTATTTCCTGCAACACCAGTTCCAGCACTTTTTAGAGTTCCTCAACGGCAAAGGCAGCCCCGAAGAGCAGGAAGTGGCCGGAAAAATCAAGTACCTGTTCATCGCCGGCGACTTGGTCGACGGCATCGGCGTGTACCCCACGCAGGAAAAACAATTGGTCACGAAGGACATCTACCAGCAATACAAGGCCATGGGCGAGTTCTTGCAACAAATCCCGGATCACATCCACGTCATCGTGGCGCCTGGCAACCACGACGCCGTCCGGACGGCCGAACCGCAACCGGCGCTATTCGACGAGTTCGCCCAAGGGTTGGAAAACAAGGACAACATGCACCTGGTAGGTAATCCGGCGTGGTTCGAAGTCGAAGGCCTCAAGGTGCTCATGTACCACGGCACGTCGCTTGACTCGCTCATCGCGAGCATGAACAAGCCGGAAGGGTACATCCATCCCGAGCAGATGGGCATCGAACTGATGAAGCGACGCCACTTGGCGCCCACGTACGGCGACAAGCCCTTGGTGCCGGAACACCGCGACTACATGGTGGTCGGCGAGGCGCCGGACATCTTCCACTTCGGCCACGTGCACAAGAACGGCTACGCGGATTACCGCGGCACGTTCGTCATCAACGCGGGGACATGGCAGGACACGACCGACTACCAAAAACGCATCGGCCACGTGCCGTCGCCTTGCCTGTTTCCGGTGTACAACGTGGCGTCCGGTTCGCTGCGGGTACTGGACTTCCGGGGGAACCTGTCATGAGCGCCGACGTGGACATCATCGTCTTGGGCAGCCGCGTGCTCAAGAAATTCAACTTCCAGTCGGTGGAATACTTCGGCCCCAGCAAAAACTACGTATTCCAGTGCGTGGACCAAAAAAGCAAGAAGTTCGTCTTCAAGATGTTCCACATCCACGAAAACCGCCGGGACGAGGACCTCAAGAAAGCGTGGAGGGAAATCGCGTTCCACCACTACGCCGGCGCCAAATTGCGGCTTCCGGCCATGGTGGCGTGCGAGTATTCCTCCGGCGAATTGGGCGTGCACCTGTTGACGGAATTCAAGACCATGAAGGCGCTGACGCCGTCGAACCTGACGCCGGAGCGGATGAACGAGTTAATCGAAAAGCTGTTCTGGCTGCACGCCATCCGCGTCAGTTCGCTCAACCCCGGCCTGCGTGCGCGAATCGAAGAGGAGGACCTCAAGAAGAACCAATGGATGGCTGACGAGGCCACTTTGTTGCTGGAAGAGAGGCTCATCCAAACGGCGACGTTGCGCAAAATCGAAAAAATGTGCCTCAAGATGCGGGACAACCCGCTGGCGTCCAAGAACCGCAAGGCCCTGGCGCACGGCGACGCACGCATCCAGAACGCGTACATCGACGAGAACGACAAGCTGCAATTGCGCGATTTCGAGCACGCCAACATCAACTCGCCTTTGTTGGACGCCGCATCGTTCTACTACAGTATCTATGGCCACCCGTTGCGCGAGCCGTTCAAGGACGCGTTCAAGAAAAAGTTCCTGCACGAATACGCGGACGTCACGGCGTCGGAATTCGACGAGGCGTTCGCGTTCTTCGTCGCGCACCGGCTGATGGCGTGGCTGACGTTCAACACGCGCTTCACCAAAGACGTCGGTGCCCGCACGGCCAAAAAACGCATCGAAACGGCCATCAACATGTTGGAAGACTTCTTGGGGACCAACGCATGAGCGGACCGCATCCGACACAGGATGCCCACGACAGGACGTCGCCCATCGGCACGTACCTGTCCGACCTGCAAGCGCAGACGCACGCGGCGTTGCAGGTGGCGCAGGCCGCCCGTGAAAAAGGCCGCGACCCGCAACCGGAAGTCGAAATCCGCCTGGCGCCCGACGTCTCGGCCCGCGTCGAGGGATTGGTGGGACCGGCGGGCGTAGCGATTGCCATCCGGGCGTGCAAATCGGACCGCGAAAGCGCCTGCTTTGAAATCGCCAAACAAATACTGGATGGGAAATTCGGAGGCGAAGACGAAGGCCAACGGTTGGAACAAGCCGTGCGCACCGGTTTGGCGCTGTTCACGGAGGGCGTGGTTTCGGCTCCAATCGAAGGCATTTCCCACGTCAAGATGGAACAGAACCCCGACGGGTCCAAATACGCATCCGTTTATTTTGCCGGACCCATCCGCGGCGCAGGTGGAACGGGCCAGGCCTTTGCCCTGATCATCGCCGATTTTTGCCGCCAATACCTCAAGCTTGCCAACTTCCGACCCACCGACGACCATGTCGAGCGCTATGTCGAAGAACTCGGGTTATACGCCGTGCGCACCCGGGCCGGCCAATACGTGCCATCCGAAGACGAAATCCGCCACGTCGTGCGTAGCTGCCCCGTGTGCGTGGCGGGCGAGCCGACGGAAGACTACGAAATCACGGTGCGCAAAAACATCCCCAGCATCGGGTCCAACCGCGTCCGCAGCGGCGTTTGCCTGGTCATCAGCGAAGGCATCTGCCTGAAAGCCGCCAAAATCCTCAAAATCACCAAGAAGCACGGGCTGGATTGGACCTTCGTGGACCGTCTGATCAAAGTATCCAAGAAGCAGGAAGAAAAGACGGAAATCAAATCCAACAGCAAATACATGGATGAAATCGTCGCGGGACGGCCCATCTTCAGCTTCCCGATGAAGCCCGGCGGATTCCGCCTGCGGTACGGCCGCACGCGGTTCATGGGCATCCAAAGCAAAGCCATCCATCCGGCGACCATGGTCGTGCTGGACGAGTACCCCGCGTTTGGCACGCAGGTCAAAACCGAGCGGCCCGGCAAAGGCTGCGTGGTCACGCCGTGCGAAACCATCGAGGGGCCCATCGTGCTTTTGGACGACGGCGAAGTGTTGCAAGTCCAGACGGCGGAACAAGCACTTTCGCTCAAGGGCCGAATCAAAAAAATCCTGTTCTTGGGCGACATGCTGGTGTGTTTCGGCGATTTCCTCAAGAGCAACCACACCTTGGTGCCGGCCGGATTCTGCGAAGAACAATACGCACGGCTCCTGGAAGAAAAAGGCGTAAAAAAAACGGTGGACGAACTCAAGCAAGTGAGTTTCCAGGACGCACGGGATTGGTGCACGAAATTCGGCGTGCCGTTGGCGCCCCAATTCACGTTCTATTGGACGGCCCTCCAACTGGACGAGTTGATTGCGCTGCGCGCATGGATCAAAGAAAAAGGACGCCTGGCGCGCGAGTGGTTCGCCGTCAAGAACGCCGGCATCAACGGCCTGGAACACAAAACCCTCCTTGAAAAAGCCGGCATCCCGCACCGCGTGAAGGACGGCGCCATCGCGTTGGACCCGGTGACGGCCCAGGCGCTCTGGACGCAGCTAGGCATCCTGAATCCGTCGGAGACGACCCAAAGCGCCGTGTTGGACTGCATCAACGCCTGGTCGGACGTACCCATCCGCGACAAAGCCGGCATATTCATCGGCACCAGCATGGGCCGGCCGGAAAAAAGCCGCGAACGCAAGATGCAACCACCGGTGCACGTGCTGTTCCCCGTGGGTCTACACGGAGGCAAAATGCGCGACTTGGTCAAAGCAGCGCAAGGGCCGGATGCGGACATGCAGCTGCAAATCCGCCTGTGCGTCGCTTGCCAGAAAAAAACGTGGCAACACGCGTGCCCGTCGTGCCACCAAGACACGCAGGCCGTGCGGCAATGCACGCAATGCGGCCAGTTTACCAATAAGGAAAAATGCCGCTGCGGCGGCGTGACGCTCACGCACGAACCCCAACGCGTGTCGTTCCACGACGCCTTGGAGAAGGCCACGCAGACGGCCAAATACAAGCCCGACAACCTCAAAGCCGTCATCGGCCTCATTTCAGCCAACAAAACGCCGGAGCCCATCGAAAAAGGACTGTTGCGGGCCAAACACGGATTGTCCGTCTTCCGCGACGGCACGTGCCGCATTGACGCCACCGAAGTACCCATCACCCACTTCGTGCCACGCGAAATCGGCTTGAGCATCCAGCGCTGCAAAGCATTGGGCTATACGCACGACACGCACGGCCGACCCCTCGAGTCGCCTGAGCAAACCGTGGAGATGCGGCCGCAAGACGTCATCCTAAGCGAAGGCGCCGGCGAGTACATCGTGCGCGTGTCGAAGTTCATCGACGACGAATTGGTCTACGTCTACGGTTTGCAGCCGTTCTACAAAGCCCAGACGCCCGACGACCTGATCGGCCAACAAGTCATCTGCATCGCGCCGCACACATCGGCCGGCATCACCGCCCGCATCTTGGGCTTCTCACCCGTCCAAGCCATCTTGGCACACCCGTACCTGCACTGTGCAACACGGAGAAATTGCGATGGAGACGAGCTCGGATTCATGCTTTTGATGGACGGCTTGTTGAATTTTTCCAAGGAGTTCCTTCCCGAAACGCGGGGCGGAAAAATGGACGCGCCGTTGGTGTTGACCACGCTGCTGGATCCCAAGGAAGTCGACGACGAAGTGCACGCCATGGACCGGACGGCGCAATACCCTTTGGCGTTCTATGAGGCGGCCCAGCGCTACGCCAACCCGTCGGAAGTAAAAATCGACATCGTCGCCGACCACTTGGGCAAACCCGACGCGCTGCACGGCTTCCAATTCACGCACGAAAGTGCGATGGCCGGGCCCTACGTGACGATGTACGTGAAATTCTCGAACATGCAGCACAAGGTGGATGATGAACTGGCCTTGATGGAGCGCATTGCCGCGGTGGACGTGGCCGAAGCGGCTGAACGCATCATCCTGAACCACTTCGTTCCCGACCTGTACGGCAACTTGCGTTCGTTCTCCAAGCAATCCTTCCGCTGCGTCGAGTGCAACACCAAATTCCGCCGCATTCCACTATGCGGCAAATGCCGCAAGTGCAACGGGAAACTCCTGCTGACGATCAACAAGGGCGGCATCGAGAAGTACCTCAAACTGTCGCAGTCGATGGTCGCGCGATTCCATCTTTCGGATTACTTGAAGCAACGGCTGGAACTGGTTGAGAAAGAAATCCACAGCATTTTCACGGACGAACACGTCAAACAATTTTCGCTCAAGGAATACGTGTAAGCCGTGTAAGCCCAACGCACCGACCACCAAAACCGTGCCGGCGGATAAACGGGATTGCGTTTCAGCCACCGGACCCATTTTCCGACTTGGTCAAAAATGCGGCGCAAAAGAAAAAAAAAGCGTCTGGCTGCAAACAAAAAAAAGACAACGCAATCCACGAAGCAAAAAAGAAAAACAGAAAAAAATCAATCAAAAAAGCAAAGCGCAACACGTAAAACAAAAAAAAAGAGGCAAAAAACGAAAAAAGGCGCGAAGTGACGCGCGTCCAAACCGCTTTGGCAAAACGCTTGCAGCGGCAGGGCAGGACTTTTTCGCGATTATTTTTTTATTCCTTCGCCTTGTTGATTCCGTTTTTGTTTTGATTTTTCCAACAAAGTCCCCGAAAAAGTTCACGACGGACCGTCCGGATTTGCGTCTATGAAACCCTACGTGGGTTTTTTCGGCAACATGGTCCGTTTTTCCGGCACCGGATCCGACGTCGGCAAATCCGGATTTGCCGCATCGGCTTTTTTGGCTTTCCGTACGTCGGTCGCCTTGCCGGCCGTTTTCCTGAACGCGTGCACATGGGCGTTACGCCACTTCCACCGCTCGACCCAAGCCCCCGCTAGGCCCAAAACCATCATGACGGCCAACACGGCCAGCGGCGTGAGATAATCCACACGGGCAGGCGCGGGCAACGATTGCACCGTCGGCGTCGGACGCGTCTGCGTTTGCAAAACGGGTGCGACTTGTTCCGTCGCGCTGGATTTCACGGATTCCGCCGGGGGAAGCACGAGTTGGAACTGAAACGACGTCTTGAGTAATCCGGCATTCCGAGTACCCACGCCGATGATGTCCAAACGCACCGAGTAATTGCCCCGAGCTTCGGCCGGCGGATGCCAATCAATCGAAAACGGCGTCTTACTGATGGGTGATACCAACGACAAATCGTTGACCGTGTACCAGTCGTCCGGCACGCCGCTGACCGTCACGTTGCGCACGCGCAGGAAACCCGTGTAGAACGACGACACCTGCGCGTCAACCGTCTGGGTTTTGCCGGGCTCGAGCTCCAACGTGGTCGGAATATTCTGGACGATGAACAAATCCTTGCCCGAACCGCCGCCCCCGCCTCCGCCACGCGCGCCGCCGGAACTGGCTCCGCTCGAGGCGCCGCCTCCTCCGGCGGATGCGCTGGGACTGCCGCCGGATGAACCCCCCGCGCCACCGGAACTGCCGGACACACCGGAAGAACAGGCCTGCGTCTGGGTCTCGATGCGGCCCAAGCAAGTGCGGGTGCGGCTTTGTTGCGAAGCGGCGCACGCGGAGAAGTCGGAAAACGCGTTGGTGCAAGCGGATGCCGTGGTGTGATTGATCGAATTGTTGGAAAACAGTGTGGAATTGAAATTGCCGGCTGCGTCAAACGACGCCACGACGTAGAGATACGATGCGGAAGCGTTGAGCTCGGAGGCGTCCTCAAACGACAATTGCGTCGGGTTGCCCAGTTCAGTCATGGCTGACACGTTGGTTTGCGACGTGTTATCCGAACGGAAGATGCGGAAGCGCACGTGGTTCTCGGCCACGCCGAAGGAGTCCAGAGTTACGTTGGTCCACGACAGATTGACGGCTCCGTTGCCCAAGTTAGTGGCCGTGACGTTGGACGTCTGGAGGGGAAAAACGGAGTCAAAAGCCGTCACGGCCATAAAGTCCGACGCGTTAGTGTTTGATGCCGAATCCACCGCGTAGACCGAATAGTTGTACGTCAAGCCGGAAACGACGGAGCGGTCCGAATAATTTAAGACAAACCCGGTGAGTTGGGTAGAACCATTGCGGTAAAGCGCGTAATGGCTGAACGACACGTCATCCGTTGACGCCGTCCAATTGAGGAAAACGAATCCTGACGCGTTGGCGGTCACGGAAAGAATCGGACGAGTGGGGGCCGCGAAGTCCAGCGTGAGATTCACGGAGGCGTTGGACGCGGTGTTGGACGCGGTGTCCGACGCGGAGGCGTTCAACGTATAATTGCCCGAAGCCAAGGACAAAACCCCCAGCGAAAACAAGTAGGTGGAACCGGTTTGGACCCCGTTGGCAGCATATAGAACGGTGCCGGACGCATTCGTCAAGCGCAGCGTCACGTTGAGCGTGGACGCAAGGGCGTCGTTCGCGCTGATGGAGACGTTGACCGCAGTGGAGGCGTTGGCAAACATGCGCGTTGGCGACACGGCCGTCACACCCGGGACCTGAGTGTCCACGATTACGGTAAGCAACGAGGAGTTAAGAGAGTGACCAGCGGAATCGTTCAGTTCCACGAAAGCGTCGTGTTGGCCGTCGACCAAGGCAGTGGCGTTGAACCCGCACGTTGATCCGGTCCGGGCCATGGCTTGACGCGAGCCATTGCGCCACAACGTACAGGAATCGGGGTTGGACTCAACGAACGTGGCGTTGTAAAACACGTGGTTGAATGCCCGGAAGGACGTATTGGCCGGCGTCGGTGTGACAAAGGAAGGATTTTGGGGAAAAGTCGTGTCCAAGGTGAATTGGATCAGGCCGGTTTGGTTTACCCTGCCCAGCGAATCATTGACAAACCCCGTAAGGTTGTGCGGCCCGTCGGCCAAGCTGACACCGAAAACGCAAGGCGAAACGACGGCCGCTTGCGTGGTATTGGCATTGTCGATGGACAGAGTGCAAAAATGGGACTGGGCGTCGATGAACGAAACAGAAACGTTGAATGCGTTCAGCGATAAAAACGAGTTGTTCGACACGTTGGCACTGACGCTATGCGGCCCCAAGGCGTCAAACGACGTGGTGAAAAAAAGCGATGCGGTGTTGTTGTAGGCGTCGGTAATCTGGACCGTAGCATTGGCCGCCACATCCATTTGATTCGTCACGTTCACAAAGCAGTGCGGGGTGTTGACCGTCATGGAAAAATTAGTCTGCGTGCCGTTGTTCCACGCAAGCTGGCAGGTGGACGCGTTGGCATCGTCAAGAAATGAGACGTTAACGAAAGCATAATTCACCGTCTGAGTGGAGCCGTTGGTAAGCGATGCCAGCGCGAGACTGCGAGGAGTGACTTCAGCTGAAAACGCGTTGAGCGCCGCAAGGGCGTCCACGCGGTAATAGAACCGGTTCACGCGCGTGTCATTCACTGCGACGCCGGTACGGTTCATCAAACTGCGCAGGTAGTCCGGTGAGGCGCGCGTACCGTTGGCGCTTTGGGCGAATTGTTGCAAAAGCGCCGAGAGGCCCGATACATGAGGCGTGGCCATTGACGTTCCGGACAGCGAGCCGGTCGAATTGGCCGGAAACAGCGCGGCGTTCACCGGGTTCCCGGGCGCCAACAAAACCAAATTGGGCCACGTGTTGGAAAAGGACGCCACGGCGTTCTGCGCGTTGACCGCTCCGACGGCCGTGGCCAAGCTTGCGCAAGCGGGTTGTGAAATGGACGAGGTGTTGCCTGCATTGCCGGTGGCGGCGGCCACCAGCAGGCCCTTGGATACGGCGCGCGAAACGGCCAACGCCGTGGTAGCCGTGTCACACGTGGAGGTAAAGCGCGCGTTGGAACCGAGGCTCAAGGACAAGGCCGTCACGTTGAAACGTCCCCGGTTCGTCGTGCACCAATCCATGCCTGCAGCCACGGTGGATAACGACCCGCTGCCCGCCGCGTTGAGGACTTTGACAGCCAACAAGTAAGCATCGGGAGCCACGCCGCGGATAGTGCCATTGCCCGCTGCAGTGCTGGCCACATGCGTGCCGTGGAAGTTATCATCCAACGGATCGATGTCGTTGTTGGAAAAGTCGTATCCGCCGATGACTTTGCCGCAATTCCATGTGACGTCCGCATCCGTCGAGCCATTGTTGACCAAGTCAATCGTAAAGCCGTATCCGGTCGTCGAAGAATCGGAAACCAGCCGGACCACGATCGCGTCCCCCGCGGTTGACGGACTCCAAAAATTGGTCACAACGCCCGAATATTGGGCCAGAATCCTGCCGTCAGGGCTTTCCACGTTGACCAAGTCGAACGCATTTTCCGTCGAGATGTTGACGAAGTGCACGGCGATGCGCTCGAAAGTTCCGAATCCCAACGCCGTGGAGTTGATTACGAACACGTTGTTCGCATTATTGTCGTAGGGGTGTGCCGAATCCGTGGCGCGGGACCGGTTGGCATTGACTAACGTGGTTTGCGTTGGGGGCGTGCACGCGCCAAGGCTTTCGTGCCGGTAGTCGATACCCGTATCCAAGACACAAATCGTCTGGCCGCGTCCGGTCAACGACACGCCGTTGACGCTGCGGTTGTGCACGTCGTCCGCGTTGATTTGGGGAATGCTGATTGACGTGAAGGCCTGCACGGGGCGGTCCCACTCGATGGATTGGACCCACGGATTGGACGCCAACGCCTCGAGTCCGTCTTGAGTCAAACGCACCGCTACGGCGGGAAACGAAACGAATCGGTGCTTGATTTCAACTTCGTCCACCGCATGGCGGGACTTAACCGAATCCAAGGCGCGCGCTTGCAAATCCAACACGTCTTTTTCCATCGGCGATTCCTTGGCTGTCACAATCGCATCCGCCGTGCCCCATTGCCGCAATTCAATCATCAAAGCGGGATCGACGTACGCGGCGCGCACAACGCATGCCAACAATAGCACCAAGACGAACAGGAACCAACGGGGGGCGGGCATTGAAGACCAATAGGAAAAACGCGCTTATAGCCCTGTGCGAAAGTCTTGCGAAACGTCCGCATTTTGCTATAAAGGCGTTTGAAACGAGAGGGGAAAACGGGCTCATTGACGCTTAGTAAACCAATACGCCCCAGCTCCAATGGCCAACACCAAACTGCCCAATGCGACCAGAGTCCAATCGAATCCGGCCGGTGTGGCGGCGGCCAACGTCGGCGTCGCGGTGGCAGCCGTGGTTTTGGCGGATCGGGCAATGACTTTAGGCGGCTTGATTTGTCCGACTTGATCAGGCGTCACTTCTCCGGGCACTTGGACTTGCACTTGAGTCTCCTGGCCCGGCTCGACGTTGTCAAACAACCACGTCACTACGGCGGAGCCTTCCAAAATGGGTTCTACGATCCGGTCTTTGTGGGAGAAAATGAATCCGGCATCTTTGTAGGCTTGAATCGTGGGACCCAGATAAGGAACAACGTCGCCAAAGTTCTGAGTGAAGCGGAAATTTTCCAAGGCATGCCCGACAGGGCTGAAGGTCATACGCACCGTGGACAGGACACCGAAAGGCGATATTGAAGTTGGGACCTTTTCGACAAACAACTCCTTGCGGACATTCAGCAATACTTGATTGGCGCCCGGATCCGAATCGTCGCCAGCCGCACCGGTTTCGATGTCCACCCCGACTTGTTGATCCAAGACAAACGTCGGAATCTGACTTGGCGCATCCAAAGCGGGAGGATTGACGTCCGGAGTTGATTCGGGCGAAACGCTTGGAGCTGGCGTCGGCGTCGCTGCGGCGGGCGCGGGCGTGGGAGCCGGGATTGGAATCGGCGTCGGAGTGGCGGACGAGCCTCCCGTAGACGACGGCACCGCAGCCTGAGGAACCGAAAGCAAGATGTTCAACTGCCTAGCCTGCGTCACGGTAGCCGACGAAGAATTCGACGTGTAGCCTGCCAACGAAACCAGAACCGTGTACGGGTTGGACGTGGTTTCATTGGTGCCGTATACTTGTGAACCGCTTTGGACGTACTCCGTCACGTTCTGCACCGTGAAACCCGTAGAGTTCGTCAGGACGCTTGAGCGCGCCACCGAGCCGCCTACGGGCGTGAAATTCACTTGCGCATTGGCCAAGGCCGACGTGCTGTTCGTCACATTGACATACATCGTATAATTGACCGTGAAATTGCTGGCCGACGTGTCAAATACAACGGACGACTTGTTGAACGACAAATCATGCAACGTATTGGCCGACGCATTCTGCGACGCCACATCACGATAACTGGAATTGGAATAGTTGCCGGAAAGCGTCACACCCGACACGACGTTGGACCCGCTTCCATCCGAAAACAACAACGCCCGCGAAGAACTGTTCAGGATTGAACCGCCTTGGATGATGTTGCCGGTCGTGCCGTTGAAGAAAGCGCCCAACGAGTTGCGCAGCCAATAATTCAACGAAACCGTGGACGAATTGGACCGCAACAGGCTTACGCCGGCAAACGTCTGCCCCGCCAAGCCGTTGTCCTGAATCGTGTTGTTTTGTACCGTGAGGTTGAAGCTGTTGGTCAAACCGATGCCGTGTTGGTCTGAATACGACGCGTTGTTGTACGAGAAATTCGAGTTGTTCACGTCGAAACCTTCCAGCGCGATTGTGTGGTTGAAAAACGTCACGTTGAACACCAACGAGCGGTTCGTCGCCGAAAACAACACGCCGTTGTGGAATCCTTGGACACGTCCGGACGACACGTTCACGTTGGTCCGGCCCGACGCCAACACGCCATAGCGGTTGAGGGTCTTGTTGCCCGTCACCGTGAAACCACCCAAGTCAAGCACGAGATTATCGGCGCCCAACGTGATGCACGTCGCGCCGTTGATGCTGACATCATTCAACAACGTCGCACTCGTAAACAACGTCGTACACGCGGAGGACAACATCACCACGGCATTCGTATTATCCGACATAGTGAAATTGGACGAATTGCTCCAACCCAACCGCGACACCGACACGTTGTGCGGCGTGTGGTTGGTGATGCCCGTGGAATTGATGAAAAGCACAGTGAGGTTTTGCGTCGTCAATCCGGTGGCATTGGTCAGCAAACCGGTCAATAAAGTGGTCGAATTGCGATTACGGACATCCACGGCCGCATTGGAAATGGGCTGCCCGCTGATGCCGTTGGTCACGTTGACCGTCAGATAATACTGGATCGTGACGTTGGAATTGGCGTCTTGCCAATTGATGCGGCTGAAATTGAATGTCGAATTCAAAAACGTATTGTTGTTCGCCGCGCTGGTGGCGACCAAGTCGTTCCGGTTGTCCGATCCATTGGATGCAATCCGGTTGTCGATTAATCGGGAGTGATTCGCATTTTCAAAATACAATACGTCTCCCACGCCGGTAAACGTCTGATTGATGAGGTTGCCAGAGAACACGTTCCGGTTGGACGAAACAGTGGAGACGGCAAAACCCGTGAAGTTCAGGATTTGGTTGTCCACCACCCAATTGTCGTTGGCGCCGGTGTTGAACTGCACGCCATTGCCGCGGCCGTTGGAAAACAAATTGTTTTGAAGGCGGATGCCGCTGGAGCCTCCATTGAATACTAACGTCGTGGTGTTGATGTTGGTCACGTTGTTATAGGAGAAATTGTTGTTCAAGCCGTTGAGCTGCACGCCAGTGCTGGGCGTTTGGGCCGCACCGCTGGCATTGGCAATCGTGTTAAAAGCAATGACGGTATTATTCGAAAATTGGCCGACGCGGAAGCCGTCACCGTTGGAGAAGTTTAGAATCGTGTTCCATAATGCGAAGCTGTTGTTGGAACTGCCCATATCGAAGGCCGTTCCGTTGTATTGCTGGACCGTGTTGTACGAAGCGTTCATGGATCGGCCGGAGACGGTGATACCGGGGTTGAGAGCTACGCCGGTCATCGAATTGGAAATCGTGTTGTTGTACACCGTGTCGTTCTGGATGCCCGTCCAAACCACTTCAATGACGCTGATGTAGCTGACACCGATGCCGGAGAAAAGCGAGAACGTGTTGTGGGCGATGAGGCTGTTGTTGCCGCGAAAGTCAATGCCACGCGCCGTCAGGTTGGTCAGCGTGTTGAAGGTGATGTTCACATTGTCGGCCACGGATGCAGACGTCGAAATACCGGCGAAGAACGTGCTTGTGCTGTTGGCGATAGTATTGAGCGTCACCGTACCGTTAAGGCCCTGGTAAAAGATGCCGTTGGCGTTGTTGGCCGTCAAATTCGTCAAGGTATTCAAAGAGACGGTAGCGTTGTTTGAAAAAATGTTCAGACCGGTTCCGTTGAAGTTGCGCACCGTATTGGATGAAACCGTGTTGTTGCGGCTGCGGGTTTCGTCCTCGATCTGGATGCCGGTGGATTGCAGGTTGAAGTTGTCCACTACATTGGATAGGATGCGCGTGTGGTTGATGTTGAAGGTCCGGATGGCGATGTTTCCGGAAGCGGTGATGTTCGCCACGGTGTTGGACTGGATGATGCCGAACTCTCCCGAGTAAATGAAGCTATGGCCGTTGATGGACCCGGAAGCGCCGGTAATCGTATTATACGACATGTTGAAGGTGTTTCCGTACGCACCCAGACCCGTGCCGTTCACGTCGGTCACGGTGTTGGAAAAAACCGTGACGTTCTGGCTGACGGCGGGATCTTGCCCGATGGAGGTAGCCACCGATGATGCGCCCGTGAAATTGCGGAAGATGTTTTGCGTAAACGTCGAGTGGCTGAGATTAGGAGTGAAAAAGCCGTTGACCGTAGTGCCCGTCATGTTGGCCACCGTGTTGGAGGAAATGATACCGAATTGCCCGCGGTACTGCAACGCCCAGGCGTTGATTCCATTGACGCCGGTCACGGTATTGGAGGAGAGCCTTCCGTTGTCGCCGTCGATGGAAATGCCGCTGCCATTCCAATTCGATACGACGTTATAAGAGGCGTTGTAATTGATTCCAGAAGTGCTGATAGCCACGCCCAACGCCACGGCGGGCTGTGAATCGCGCACCGTGTTGTTGTAGATGGTATTGCCCGTCGTGCCGGTAACGCCACCGGATCCGACTCCGACTCCGCCTTCTTGAACGGCAGTAATGTTCGATACCACGTTGTGGGCAATCAGCGAGCTGTTCGAGCGGAAGTCGATGCCGCGCGACGTAGTGGTAATCGTGTTGGACGTGACGTTGATGTTGGCATGGCCGGATTCGACCACGATACCGATGCTGAAGCCGCGAGTGTTATTGGCCAACGTATTGGCCGTAACCAACGAATCGTTGCCTTCCTGGTATACCCCGTTTCCGGTGATGTTCAGGACGGTGTTGGATGAAACCGTCACGTTGAACCCGTGGGTCTCAATCCCGGTATCGTTTAGGTTCTGGACCGTGTTTCCGGAAACGGTGTGGTTGCGGGAATTGGCGACCGTGTCCACGATAATGCCCCGCGCTCCGTTGGAGGGAAAGTTCTGGACGGTGTTGCTCAAGATGCGGGAATTGTTGGAAGATCCGCCAAAAATGCCGGCGGCAATAGCCCCACCGGGCGTGGTGCTGACGTTGCTGATGGTGTTGAAGGCGACGTAGGAAAAGTTGGAGTTGCCGAAATTGATGCCTTGGGCGCCATTATCCGTCAGGTTGGCGACGGTGTTGTAGGAAACATTAGAGTTGGTGGTCGACCCGATGCCGATGCCGTTGCCGAAGGTGGCGACGACGCAGTTGTGTACAGTGACGTTGTTGCGGGTGCCCGTGGTCCGGATGCCGAACGTGTTGGAAGCCAGGTTGCCGCTGACGCGGAATCCTTGGCAGTTGAGGTCCACGTCGTTGGCCGAAATGGTGAGGCAGTTCGCGCCATTGACAGCGAGGTTCTGCGTGACTTGATACACGCCGGATGCGGCGATGTCCTGACAGGAGTTGACGTCGATGGCGCGCACCGCGGCTGGCAATACCCCTAATGCAAAAAGTAGGAAAAAGACCAAAACGGCGGGACGCATAACGGCATTACCGCGTGGAGCTTTTTAAGGGTATAGAGGTGTTCCGGAAAAAAAATCGATTCCCTAATGCAGGGCTTCCAGCTTCTTCTTGATTTCCGACAAACCCAGTTTTGTCACGGCCAACGGGATGCCTTCGCTTTCCGCGATCTTGACGGCTAACTTGTCGACTTTGTCACCCGGCAAATCGTGCAGGATGACCATGGCCGGCTTGATGGGCGCCAAACGGACGGCCACCATGGGGCTGCGGCCCGTCGAAGTTCCGGTGAACAATAAGGCGCGCTGGCTCGTGGTGCTGTAGATGCGGACGAAACTCTCGTACGGTAATTCCAAGATGATCTTGATGGAATCCAAAATGGTCACGCCGTAAAGAGGCAGTTCATCCACCTTTCGGCTGCATGCCACGCATTGGCCTTGGATGGCATCGAGCAACTTGGCACCGGTCGTGGCCTTGGAAAAATCAACGGCGTCGAAAAACTTCTGCTCCGGCTCGGCCTCCATGAAACGCTTGATCAATTCACCGCCGGCTTTCAAGTCGATTTGGAACAGCGCTTCCACGAAACGGCGGATGACGCCGATGCCGGGGCTTTTGCGCCGGTTGCTCTCATAATCGCTGATGGTCGACGGCGAAATACCCAAGTAATGGCTCAAATCGCTCTGTGAGATGCCGAAGACTTCCCGCCACTTCTTCATGGCATTGCCCGGGTCCGAACTCAAGGCGATTTCCCCGGCAATCTTAACTTTCAGTTGATCCATTGCGATGCTAAACCCACCAAGGACAGTTGGGGCGTAAAGACCAATAAAAAGCTTTGCTTCTTGACGAACAAGGTTTCGGCAAATGGCTAAAAGATGAGGTCGAAGACGGCAAAACGATGGCCAAAAGAGCGGTACAAACACCGGGAAATACCTGACACCAGGATGGCCCGAATAATCAAAAGTCACACACTCGCGGACAACCAAACCCAGCAACCATCAACAAAACATAGTCATATATACACATAGATGTATAGAAAAAAATAGATTTTGGAAATGACACTTTTTTTCCACTTGAAGGCCAACATGGAGCGCATGTTCCGCGAAACGGCCATGAAAACATACGGTTACTCCAAAGGATCGCTTAAATCGGCCTTGGAAGAAGCCATCGAAGACTGGCTGCGCAAACACGACGCCTACCCCAAGGAAGAAAATGAAAACAAAGTCAAAATCGAATAAAAACATACAAAAAATAACAAAAAACAGAGAAGTGAAATCGAAATATGAAAATAATCGTACCGGATACCGGCGTCCTGATTGACGGCCGCATCACCCAACGTCTTGAACAACTCAAGGAACCCCTCAAAGTCCTGGTCCCCGAATCGGTCGTTGCCGAACTGGAATACCAAGCCAACAGCGGAAAAGAAATCGGTTTTGCCGGACTTGCCGAGCTCAAAATCCTCTCCGAATTCGCAAAAAATGGCAAAATCGAGATCGAATTCGTCGGCGAACGCCCGTCAGCCTCGGAAATCGAGCGCGCCCGATTCGGCGAAATCGACGCCAAAATCCGCCAAGTGGCGAAAACCCGCAAAGCCATGCTCTGGACCACCGACAAAGTGCAAAGCAAGGTGGCCGAAGCCGAAGGGTTGGCCGTCGAATACCTCGAACCAATCGTGACGCAGGCCAAACTGTCGCTTGAAAAATATTTCACGCCCGAAACCCTCTCGGTCCACCTCAAGGAAGGCGTCAAGCCGAAAGCCAAGCGCGGAAAGCCCGGGGCATTCCAACTGGTGCCCATCGGTCCGGAAACCGTAACCCGCAAGGAAATCGAAGGCCTGATGAAAGACGCCGTCGAATTCAGCAAGCAACATGAGAAATGCTTCATCGAAATCGACAAGCGCGGCGCCACTGTCATGCAGGTCAAGGACTTGCGCATCACGTTCACGCGCCCGCCGGTATCGGAGGCCTTCGAGGTCACCGCTGTCCGGCCCATCACCAAACTGTACTTAAAAGACTACACGTTGGGGGACAAACTACGCGAACGGCTCAACGCGCAGGCCGAAGGCATCATCATCGCAGGTCCCCCGGGATCCGGCAAATCGACTTTTGCCACGGCATTGGCCGAACACTACAATTCCCAAGCCAAAATCGTAAAGACCCTCGAATCGCCGCGAGACTTGCAAGTCAGCGCGGAAATCACGCAGTACGCGCCCATGGACGGACGCGCCGAAAACACGGCCGACATTTTATTGTTGGTCCGACCCGATTACACCATTTACGACGAAATCCGCAAAACCGATGACTTTTTGGTCTTCGCCGACTTGCGCATGGCCGGCATCGGCATGGTCGGCGTGGTACACGCTTCAAAGCCCATCGACGCCATCCAGCGGTTCATCGGCAAAATCGAACTGGGTATGATTCCTCAAGTGATTGACACCATCTGCTTCATCGAAAAAGGCACGGTGGCAAAGACCTTTGCCCTGACATTCGACGTCCGACCGCCGCACGGCATGCCGGAAGCGGATTTGGCGCGACCCGTCATCGAAGTCCGCGACCTTGAAACCGGCGCATTGGAGTACGAAATCTACAAGTTCGGCGACGAAACCGTCGTGTTCCCCCTCAAAAACGCCAAACCCGAGAAGAAGATCGACGAGCGGCACGTCCAGAAAACCCTGGACCGCGTCCTCAAAGACGACTACTCCTACGAAATCAGCGGCCGCACCGTCATCCTGTCAGTGCCCGAACGCGCCGTGGCGGCCATCATCGGCAAGAAAGGCAAGAACATCATGCAACTCGAAAAGACGCTCGGATTGAAAGTCGACGTAAGGGCCGAATAAACTGAATTCACTCAGAAAGCATGTCCCGGATTTTTTCGCAGTGTTCCTCACGGCGAGCCGCCAGAAGTTGTTGGATAAATTTTCTCAAGAACTCACCTTCTAACCGGGGTTCAAATTCAAGCACCGTTGCCGTTGGTTTTCCACCCATTTGGCTCAAGTGATTTTTTAGAATTGACAAAAGAGCAGGGTCTTTCACTACGATGATGTGTTCGTCAAATAAGCGGTCATGCAAAAAACTGCTTGTTTCCGATTGGTCTGGTTCTTGGAATTTATGTGCAAAGTCGACGGTGAAACCCGAAACCCCTTGCATCGAAATACCGGTATATGCGTGTTCAACGGAGTGGGCGTGCGTCGAAAGGAACATGACGCGGGGTTCAAAACGATCCATCGGTCCCATGGATTGAAAAAGACCAAGCCAGGTTTTTAATACGACGGCACACCCCCAATGCGGGACAAAAAGCACTACCGTATGAAACACCACGACATCTGCACGGACCAACAGGAAAGCGGTTAAGACGTCGGGAATGCCTTCGACCACAAAAGACCACACCCCACACCAATTCAATACATTTTAATAGTACAAAAGATATGAAAACATAGTGATTCGATGCCGTTGGATCTGGATGCCGAACTGCGCCCCAGCAAGCACTTCCGCAACACGTGGATGCGCCGCTGGGACTGGGGCATACCGGACCTCCGGGAAGCGCTCAAACGCGCGGAACGGATCGAACCCGTCGGAAAATCGAAGTTCGAAGCATACACGAGGTACAAGTGCCAAGGCAAAAGCCGGAAACTGATCCTCGTCGATTACGGGGACCGGATATTCATCATTACAGGAGCGGAAGGAAAATGAAAAAACAAAAAACCTGCCCGACTTGCGGGAAAGGGACGCTGGAACCCGCCGACAACCTCACGTCAGAAATCGACGGCTACGTTTTCGTCGAAAAGGGCCAGCGGTGCTCCGAATGCGGCGAGGAATTCCCCTTCGAAAAAGAGGCGCAACGGACGATTGAGGCCGCCCGACGCCTCGGAGTCTGGCCCGAACCCATGAAGATGTACCGGACGCTTTCCGAAGTCGGCCGCAGTCTGGTCCTGCGCATTCCGGCGGATTTGGAGCGCCAGCTACACCTCAAAGCCGGGGAAGAAGTGGTGCTGACCAAAATCGGACGTAAAATCGTCATTGAACCCACATCTACCTAAACCGGAAATACGCATATGCCGCTTACCAAGTCCGAAGACGAAGCCATGCGCCACCACGACATTTTCATGGGCCAACACCAAGGCTGGAAGAAAGTCGCCGCCGCCCTCCACATGACCCCAAAAGAGCTCTGGCACGCCGTGCGCACCGGCACAATCAAGGCAGTCGAGACGCACGAACGCGTCTACATCATACCGCCGGACGAAGAGCTCAGACTCACGGGAAAATTGTGATCAAACCGAATTCAGTTGGGGCCGAAAAGGTCGAACACGGTTTTCAAAATAGGGTGGTCGTGCGGAAAATCGATTTCCACGTAATGGTCTCCATTAAGGGGGGAATTGATGGGCCGATGAACGATTTTTTTTACCGACGAGTCAACCCGGTTTTGGGATTCGACCACACCCGGCAACTCCGCTAGGAAGTTGGCAAAGGACGCCTGTTGGCTCTTGTTCATGGTCATCGGACTGATTCGCAAACTCACCCGGAGCATTTTACCCCGTAAACCCAAAATGGTTTGGTAAGAAGTGGCGCGCACATCCGTGAACTCCTTTAGTCCGTAAAGCCAAGGCGTGAGCAACCGCTATCACCCGATTACTGAAACAAAACCGCCCGCGCCGGCGCCGCCTCTCTTCCTTTCAACTTCAACGGCAGACAAACCAAGAAATACCGTCCGGCTTTGACGTCCTTGAGGCGCAGGCCTTCGATGATGTTCACGTCGTAATCCAAAAGCGCGTGGTGCGTCGGATGGTTTCCGCTCTTGAAACGGTCAACGGACAATCCGTCCACGCCCACCGTCTTGACGCCCGTTTTGGCCAACCACGCCGCCGCGTCGGCATCCAAGTAGATGAAGTCTTCCCGCCAGGCGGTCTCGGAAGAGTTACGAGTCTTCAAAAGCACGATGTCGCCGCGCTTGACGTCCGCTTTCTTCAACAAATCCAGCGTGACTTTTTCTTTTCCACCCGACGCGTCCACGACCAACGCCTCGCCCACAAAAGAAGAAAGCGGCACCTGGTCCAAGCTTGCCGCGCCTTCCTTGAAGTGCAGGGGCGTGTCGACGTGCGTTCCCGTGTGGGCGCCGAACGAAATGCGCGTCACAAAAGACGAGTTTTCCGGAAGCTTTTTGGCCCACTCGAACAAAGGCTGTGGATCGCCTTTGTAGACGGGCATGTCTTCCGACACCGTCATGGAAATGTCGAACATTTTGGAATAAGAAATCATGCCATACACCTGCCAACGGGTTCAACTTTTCAATTCAACATCTTTGGGGTCCACCAGGAACTTGAAGAAGTCCGGATCGTTCTCGAAAAGCCCATACGAAAGGTCCACATCCAGCGGCTCTGCAATGTCCGGATTGACCATGCGGTTGAAATCCGGCGCGAAATAAGTCTCCAACTCCGGGACATCCTCAAAGGACCGGTTGGCCTTGTCGCCGTCCTCGGTCACGTAATACGCACCGCCCTTGTTCTTCACATACGGCGCGTAGACGCTTGAGAAGTTGCGCTCGACGAGGTTGTCCATCACCAGGACTTCGGAGCCCATGTTGATGGTAACGTGGCCGAAATTAGGAGGGATCAGCACCTTGTCGCCCTCATGGCACTCTACCAGGATGACGCGCTGGACTCCCTCAAAGCCTTCCGCCGGCTGCTGCAAGAGGTAATGCGCCGTTCCATGAAGCACCTCGTACAGTTCGGGAAACGAAAGACCCGGACGCGCCGAGGGCGGGTGGTAGTGGCCCAGCGTCTTGTTGAATTCCGTTCCAAGCATGAGCGGGGGCACGACCGTGATGTCGTAGCGCAGTTGTTTGCTTGCGTACAACTCGCGGTGCACAGGCTTGCACGCTTCGCGATACATCTCGTATACGGGCGTCGTATCCGGCAGGTCTACAGGCCCGCATAGGACGGGGCGCATTTGGGCCAAGGTGCGCACATCCGCAGTGAGCTTCGTCCCTTCGATGAACAGCTCGCGCGAATCGGACAATTCGACGTTGAGGCCGGAGTTCTGGATTTTCATATCAATCATTTGAAGCGACAAGCAAATAAAACCGAACCAAAAAGCCCCAAGGGAGGATCGAACTCCCGACATCCTGTTTACAAAACCCGGACCACAGGGGGAGCACCCCCCCTATAGTCCCAGGTTCCCCCGAACCCCCCAACAATTGCGGGCGAATCAAAAAAAAAAGCCCCGGGGGAGGATCGAACTCCCGACATCCTGTTTACAAAACAGGCACTCTACCGCTGAGCTACCGAGGCAAGCGTTGATACGTTGGATTCACGCGTCTAAAGCCTTTCTTTTCGGCAGGCCGCATTTTCTTTTGGAAAGAAAAGGCGACCGTGACTCTACCGCTGAGCTACCGATGCTTTTGAGCGAAACCGCTGGTTCCTACAACCGGCGGCAAACTCCTTGGCTTTTGATTTTCTTTCTTTTGGCCAAAAAGGGTAACGTCAAAATCAGTGGTCGCGGCCCTATTATATACGCCGAAAGGCACGAAAAAAGAAACGAAAAAACAATCAAAATTCAAGGTGTTTAACCCGATGGAAACGTTCGTTTACTCCTGTCCAGATGTCAAAGCCCTAAAGAAAGTTCTAGAAGGGGAACCGGAAATAGATCCAGAAACCGGACTTGAAACGACTTCGGATTCTCGTTTTCGGGAGGACTCCTTTACGCGCTTGGGCTTCATTTTTCGAGACGGAAAACCGTATGGAATAATTGGTTACATCGTCTACTTCAAAGCCGACGCCGACCGGACCAAGACGTTCACCGATCAGCTGGCGGCGGTGCCGGGCTGCGCGCCGGTCTCGCCTGCGGACAAGCAGAAAATCGTTGACGCGATCGAGGCGGAAGAAAACTCGGCCGCCGCCGGATTCGGCAGCATGTTTGGTTGAACCAGAGCAAAGCAACGGTAAAGCAACACGAGCCGCAATGGAAAAAAAAGACGGTTTAGTTAGCCGTGTTGAAAAAATAAAAAAAGACGCGTGAAAAAAACGAACCAAAAGCAAGGAAAAACGAAGAGGGGTTGCCTTTTGCCACTTCGTCATTTTGCCCTTTTTTTTGTTTGCGGCACTTTTCTTGTTTTCTTTCTTTCCCGCGATTTTAAACAAAGCCGGTTTCGTCCGCATTTTTTTCGTTCCCACGCCATCGGCATCATTTTCTTCCGGATGAGGGGGCGGATAGGTGCGGTCGTTTTATACTCGGCCTGCGTCTTTTTTTCGACCCACCATGCTGCGGGCCCTCGCATCGCACAACGGCACCGTCCAGACCATCGCCAGCTTGGCCGAACTACAGATGGACATGAAAAGCGGCATGAAGCGCTTCTGGATTGACATCGAGAAGCCAACGCCGGACGAATTCGAATTCTTGGAAAAAAAACTGGGGCTGCATGCCTTGGTGTTAGAAGACATGGCGCACGAACGCCAGCGGCCGAAAGTCGAGCCGTACGACGAACACATGTACGTCGTGCTCAAAGTGTTTGAAAACGGCCACACCAGCCAGACGGCGCAACTCAACTTGGTCCTGGGCGCCAACTATATGCTGACGGCGCGGTACAAACCCATGCCGTTTTTGGAAGACGTCTGGGAGCGCGCCCAAAAACAAAACGGAATGCTCAACCGGGGAGCGGATTTCGTTCTCTATAGCATTCTGGACGCGTTCGTCGACAGCCTGTTTCCCCTGGTTACGCAGATTGACACGGAACTGGATGCCGTCAGCGAAAAAGTGTTCAAGGATTCCTCGCCGGAAGTGATGAGCCGGCTGTTCACCCTCAAGCGCAGGTTGTTCAACACACGCAAAGCAGTCGTGCCGGTGCGCGACGTGTTGACGACGCTGTCGCGGCATGACAACACGCTGATCAGCAAGAAAAACGCCGTGTATTACCGCGACGTGTACGACCACATGATCCGCATCATCGAAGCGCTGGACAACGACCGCGAAGCCACTTCTTCGGCAATGGAAGGCTACTTGACGGGCGTGTCGAACAACCTCAACGTCATCATGAAAAAACTCACGGCCATCACGGCCATCATCATGGTGCCCAGCATGATCGCCAGCATCTACGGCATGAATTTTGCCAACATCTCCGACTACGCGCTGGGTGGGGCGCCCGTCGCGTTTTTGTTCATGGCCGCGTCCGTCGCCGCCTTGGGCGTCTACTTCAAAGGCCGCGGTTGGCTTTAAGGCCAGGCTGGATTGAATCCTAAAAGCTGACAGGGGTTTAAACCGGCAACGGCATAATCCATATGTGCCCGACGAAAAATACAAGACGATTCCGACGCACGACTGTCCGCACCACGACCAAATCAAAGTCCACGATTCAGAAAAAACCGTTTGCCAAGTCTGCGGCGAGAAGGAACACCTGCGGTTGTGCACGGCCTGCGGTGACGTATTCTGTTGCGAGTCGCATAAGGCGCACAACACGGAACACTACCAAAAAACCAAACACCCCATCATCCAATCGCACCGCACCCCCTACCGCTTCACGTGGTGCTATCCCTGCAACGCCTACCTCAAGTAGAAGCCAACCGCCATTGGGCTTTGTTGAAAAACTTGGAAATGAAGCAAAAGGCAGGAAAAAAACGACGTTGACGGAAAAAAAAAACGCAATGGCTTGAACAGCGGCAGGCGCAAAACGGCTTCGTTTTTGTTTTTTCCTTTCTTTACGGTTTTCCCTGGCTAGCATTTTGATTTTTTTTGGACTTTTTCAAGAGAGCTCCGCCATTGACCGAAATCAAAAACCCTTTTTATTCCACCGCGTCCATACGTTCGTCGCATGATGAAGCATATGAGTGATGAGCGTCAAGTGTTGGATTGCCATTGGGATAAGACCTTGGCTTCGCTTGCCGCGATGATATGAATCTTGATTGCTGAAAAAACGATACCGGCAAAAACCATGAAGAAGTTGGTATTGTCATACGAATTGTCTTGGAGGACTAATGAGGATAGTCAGTTCCTTAAAAGTCCGGAGTGGAAAGCAATCCGCCAACCCATACTCCGACGAGATAACTACACGTGCAATTACTGCGGCTGTCAAAGTGAAAGAGGAATGCACGTAAACCATATTGACGGCAATCCGAAGAACAACATGCAGGAAAACCTGGAAGTCATCTGCCCGGAATGCCACATGATCACCCATTCAGGGCTTTGGTGCGCCGTCAGAAACGTCATCGACTGCTATGCTGAAAGCAGCTATTCACAGAATGAAATCATCCGCAAAACGCATGAGATGAGGAATCAAGGAAAAAGCGATCCGGAAATCATCAAGCAGTTGGGACTGAAAGGAAAAGTGGCGTGGAAACAAGACCTGAAATACCTTGCAAAAGTGTTCGGGTTCATCACGGACCGCACGGCAAAAAATGAAGAAAGAAGATACGTATTGACCGATGAACAGCAACAACAAGCATTATTGACCCGAGAAAAATGGTGAAATCCAGATGATTGACGCCGACTTGACCGTTCTAGAAGTCATTGCCGAGACGCACAACGTCAAGACGTTCCGCTTCAGCCTGCAAGACTTGCCGGCGGGGCAGGCGCTGTCACAAAAACCCGGACAATTCGTCTCGGTCCAAGTGCCGACTCCCGAAGGCGTGCAAATCCGGTCGTTCTCCATCTCGTCCTCGCCCTTGTCGCAGGACCATTTGGACATCACTGTCAAGCGCTACGACGACAGCTCGGCCGCCAAGGCCCTGCATGAATTGAAGCCGGGCGACAAACTCCACGTGCGCGGCCCTTTCGGCATGTTCGTTTTCAAGGACGACGACACGAATGCCGTGTTCATCGCCGGAGGCAACGGCGTCACGCCGCACATGGCCATGATTCGCTACATCGTCGGCAAGAACCTGACAATCAAGCCCATCGTGATTTACAGCAACCGCACGCAAGACGACGTCATCTTCCACGACGAACTCAAACGCTACGCCGCGCAAGGAAAAATCACCGCGGACATCACGCTGACGAATGAGCCGGAAAACACGGATTGGACGGGTTTGACCGGACGCGTCGACGCCGCTCTCATCCAGAAGCTGGCCGCGCCGTTGGCAGAAAAAACGTTCTTTTTGTGCGGCCCGCCGGAAATGGTCCGCGCCTTGCACGAAACGCTTTTGGGCCTCGGCGTGTCCGAACAGCAGATCAGAATGGAGCAGTTCATCCGGCCGAAAAAAATGGCCTAGATGAAAGCCAGAAAAAAACGAATAAGAGAAAAAAAATAAAGACCGCATTGCGGCCATTAGTGCTGGTTGGACACGATTTTCAGCAATTCGTCCAAGGCTTCTTTGACCGCGGCTTGCAAGTCCCAGTTCTCGAAGTGCTCGGGCCGGTCCTTGGGGTGGACGGCGAAGACTTTGCCTTTCACAGTCAGGCGGGCCTTGACTTCGTACTGCCGGCGTTTGCCGCCGACGGCTTTGGCCTTGACGTTGACCACCAAATCGTCATCGGGCTGCAAGTCGACGCGCGTGGAAATCTTGTCCCAATACTTGGACGCCAATGCTTCCAGCGACGCCTTGAAGATGTGTTCTTCCTTGTCAAGTCCCACGAAGCGCACGTTGGCGGCTTGCGGCACCAGGCACGCGGAAAACACGTCGCGGCTCGTCAGCACGCCGACCAGTTTACCGTCCTGCGTGATGACGAGACTGGAGATGCCGTTTTTCTGCAATAAAGCGACGGCTTCCAAAACCGGTTTTCCGGCGTCCAGCACCTGGGCAGGCGACGTCATGATGCTGCTGACCGGCTCCGCATCGGCGCGGATTTTCGGTGTCGAAAAATAGTAATACTGCCGCCGTTTGTCCTTGGGGTCGGCCTGCGCGCGCGTAGCAATGTCAAAAGAGGACACCAAGCCAGTAACCTGGTTTTTGGCATCCAACACGACCAACCGGAAGACGCCGTGAGACTTCATCAAGGCGCGGGCTTGCGCGATGCTCGCCGTTTCCGGAACGCTGATGGCAGGCTTGCTCATCAGTTCGGCGACTTTCTTTCCATGCAAAACAGGTGCCGACTTGACCAGTTGCAACGCAGTCCAACGCGTCACCACGCCGGTCACGCGGTCGTACTTGTCCAACACGGGCAATACTTTGGTGCGGGTGGCCAGGAGTTTTTCCACGACGGACTCGTCCGAATCGCTTTCGCGCAATGCGGGCGCGTTGTAGGCCATGGTGAGGCACTTGGTTTTGGACGGATCACCGTCAAAATCGCGCAACACGCGGCTGTCCACCACGCCGACGTACGTCTTGCCATCCAAAACCACGAAGTAGTCGTCCCGGCGCTTGTTGAGTTGGCCAATGGCTTTGGACAGCATGTCGCCGCCATCCATCAAAAGTGGCGTCTGGATGATGCTGGAATCCATACGAAGGTTCACCTCAGCGCGACAAACCGGCCCAACAGGGGCCAAATCGTCAAAGCCTTTCAATTGTTCGGTGCCTTATTACGGAGGCAAAGTAAAATAAGCTTTCGCGCCGCGTTGTCCGCCAAACCCAACGCCAGCCCCATCAAGACGGACACGCGCAAAAAGCGGCGAAAAACGCATAGCAAAGATAAGGCAAACAAACTATACGGGTTTTGAGCCCATGAAAAACCGAATCGGCTTGAACCAATAAGGTCAACGCGACTCAATGCAGAAAATTTTGGGTTATTCGGTAATTCCTCAAAAATTCCTCAAGTAGCGTCAAATTGGTCGTATGGACGACCACGCCTTGGGGATGGTGGGTAAGCAAAGCAATGACCGCTTCACCCCGGGTAACGGCCACGGCATGATTGGCCGGAGTTTTGAACATGGCAGGTGAAACGCTGATTTTTTTACCATGCATGGTGGAAAGTTGCCGCAGGTGCAATACGTCAAAGGGTCCGCGCGAACCGGGAGCGCCAGTAGGAATTTGGAAAAAATGGCCACGCCCCTCCAATCGATAGCGTATCCGTTCCACCGGAACATCCGTCAGAGCCGAAAAAGACGCCACGACCAATTCCTGTGGAGTCAATACCTTTCCAATTTTGGCGGGTCGGCGTTTGCGTGGAGTTTCACTCATCGCGTGATCTTCACGTCCTTGTAGACGTCCAAAAACTTGGGGTTTTTCTCGAAGTGCGTGCGCACGGGTTCCAAGATGCGGTCCACGCTGCCGGAAACCGCGTTCTTCAAATCCACGGGGTGCAGCTTGCCGGCCGCAAAGTCGGACTCCAAGTTGGCGTAGGACTCGTACCACACGTCGCCGCCGAACTTTTCCGGTCGTTCGACGCGCAACGAGCCGATGGAGGGGAAAATGACGTATTTCGCCCAATCCAGCACCGGGTTGTCGGCCACCGCCTTTTCCGGGCAGAACGCTTTCTTGAACTTGGCCGCGATTTGCTCTTTTGAATCGTGGATGAACACGGCGGAATCAGGCCTAGACTTGCTCATTTTTTGCAGCATGACGCGCTCTTCGATGTCGTCGGTTTTGGGAGGCTCCCCAAGCGCGGGCAGTAAGTGGTGGTGGATTGCAACCGGGGGCGTCCAACCCATTTTGGGGTAGACTTCGCGGGCCAACACGTGGATCTTGCGTTGGTCCATTCCTGCGTGGGCGATGTCGGCGCCCAATTCGTGGATGTCCACGCCTTGCATGGACGGGTAGAAGAATTGCGACACGTGAAGCGTTTCTTTTTCACTGCGGCCCATGATAGTCAAACACCGCGTGGCCCGCGCCAAAGTCACGTGGTTGGAAAACTCGAGGACTTTGCGCCAGAACGCGTCGTTGGACTTGTACAACTCCGAACCGTGGACTACTTTTACGCCCGGGCAGTAGAACTTGAACGCTTCCTCGTAGTATTTGGAGGCTTGCTGGATCTTGTCCCAATCGCCTTCCATCTTGCGGTTGATGTACGAATGCCAATCCGCCAAGAAAACCTGGCATTGCACGCCGGCTTTGATGAGGTTATTGATGACCAAACCGTTGGACACTAAGGAGCCCACATGCAAGAGGCCGGAAATCTCGAAACCGATGTAGTGCTTGGGCTTGGCATTCGTCTCAAACAGCGCCTTGAGCTCGTCTTGCACCAAGATTTCTTCCACCGGCGCGGCGGAAACCAAGTCCAGTTTGGTCTGCAAGTCCATAGAGCACAACCTTGGAAACCCGACTTTTTAAGCCCTCGCGGACCAACCAATGAATATGCCGCCTGAAAACGACCGAAACCGCAAAGGCAAAAAAGAAAAAACGGCAACCACCCGCCGCAATCCCGCCAACGCAATCCGTCGCGACGCCTCCCTCGCAGTAACCGTCACCATCCGCAAAAACGCGTTGCTTTCCGCGCTGGAAGGGTCCAAAAACATGCATCCGGATGAGTTCATAGCGCTTTTCCGAGGGGAGGAGCGTTTGAGTGAAGAGCGTTTGGATCCGTCCGGCTCGAATTCGTCCGGCAAGACCAAAACGCAAGACAAAAACAAAAGCCGGAAGGATGACCAAACGCCGGACCTCTTCCAAAGCCAAAAGACGAAAGCAAAGCCGGACCTATTGCTGACCGAACTGATTATCCCGCCCTTCGCCCACGGAGACGAGGATTCCTCCTCGTATTCGCCGTACTTCATCCCGGCCAACTCGCGTGAGAAAGCCTCGTTCCACTCACACCCCGACCCGGACACGGCCTACCCCTCGGACGAGGATTTGTATTATTTCTCGAAGGAAAGCGGCATCCACTTCATCGCCTGTTGGCCCTTCCGCCTGCAGGACGTGGCGTGTTTTGACAAAGACGGAAAACCAGTAAGATACGGCGTGATTTAGCAGGATGGAAACGGTCGAATTAGAACGAAAATGGTCAAAACTGGTTCCAAAGGACTTGGAAAATCCGGATGATGAAAATGAATTGGTGCACCATGCGGTCAACGGAAACCAATCAGCCATGACCCATCTCATACGCCTGCTCAAACTGGTCGTGGTCTCCGCGGTCAAATACTTCAAATCCAGCGGATTGATGGATCAAGAGGATGCCGTCCAAGTAGCAAACACCCACATTGCCAAGTATCTGAAATCGTTCAAGGGCAACAGCCGGGTTTCAACGTGGGCCCACATCGTTTCCCTGAACGCGGGCCGATCTTTAATCCGTCAAGCCGGCCGGAAAATCCAGACTGAAATAATGGTCGAAGCACGGGACCCCGTTGATCAGTTGAGTAACAACGATTTGCACCACGCCATCGTGAATGCGTTTACCCAGGTCCCAGAAAACAACCGGCAAACGGCATTGCTCCACTTGGTGGCGGGGTTTCCGTATCAGAAAATCGCCCAAATGCAGGACATAAGCCTTGGCGCAGTCAAGTCCCGTATCCACCGGGCGCGCGAAGTCCTTAGAAGGGAATTAGCCGATTGGAAGACCGGACACTAAAAAAAAGGCTGACGCAGCGCAAAGCCGTTTAAAGCGCAATGGTACAATAGAAGCTCAAGAAAATCAGGAAAAAACACTCAAATAAAACACAATACTCGTTTACTGAAGGTGCCTTGAAATATGCGCATTGCCCGCCGGTTGGAAGGAGTCACCTACGCCATCCGGGACGTCGTCCTGGAAGCACAGAAACTCGAAAAACTTGGCCACAAAGTCCTCAAGCTGAACATTGGCGACCCCAATGCGTACGATTTGGACACGCCGGAGTACATCAAGGACGCCTTGGACCAAGCCGTGCGCTCCGGGCACAACGGATACTCCGATTCCCAAGGCTTCTTGCCCTTGCGGGAGGAAGTCTGCCACTATAACCAAAGTAAAGGTTTTCAGAGCACTGCCGACAACGTGGTCGTCACCTCTGGTTTATCCGAAGGCGTCAACCTGCTTCTGGGCGCAATCGTGGAGCCTGGCAACAACGTCGTCATGCCCTCACCCTGCTACCCCATGTACGATGCGTTCGTCTCATACTACGGAGGCGAAAAACGCCTCGCGGCCATGGATGAATCCAACAACTGGGCGCCGGACATCGACGACTTGCGCAAAAAAGTGGACGAAAACACGCGCGCCATCGTAGTCATCAACCCCAACAACCCCACCGGCGCATTATACCCGGAAAAGACGTTGCGCGAGGTCATCGACGTGGCCGGAGAATACGGCGTGCCGATTTTGGCCGACGAGATTTACGACGAACTGGTCTACGAAAAACCGCACAAAGCCATAGCCTCGCTGACGAAAGACGTTCCGGTGGTGGCGATGAACGGCCTGTCCAAGAACTTCATCGCCCCCGGCTGGCGCATCGGATGGATCACTTTTTGCAACTTTCCCGACGACACGCTGCGCAACGCCTTTTTGCAACTTTGTCGCATCCGCCTCTCGTCATCGTTTCCGGCCCAGGTGGCTTCGGCCGAAGCGCTGCGCAACACGAAAGCCTACAGCGATGCGAAAGCGGACTTCATTCCCAAACTCCGCAAACGCCGCGACATCACGTACAAGCGGCTCAATGAGATTCCCGGCTTGTCCTGCGTCAAGCCCGAAGGCGCGTTCTATGCATTCCCGCGAATCAACGAAGGCCCCTGGCCGACCGACAAGGAATTCGTCCTCCAACTCCTCCGCGAAAAACACGTCCTCACCGTGTACGGCATCGGTTTCTCCCAACCGCCCAACACCAAGCACTTCCGGACGGTCTTTCTCCCGAACGAGGAAATCCTGGAGGAAAGCTTTAACCGCATCGAAGCCTTCATGAAAGAGAACGTGAAGTAAAAAATAGAAAAAAAGAGATTCAAATGAGTAAAGGGTAGTGACTGAAAAAACAAAGGAATTGATCAAACATGGTTCGTGAATATACGGAGAGGATTTTCAAACAAAAAAGCCCGTTTGGAAACCTACCGTACAAACCAGGGCTTTGGACAATTACCACAAAAATTGAAGCAGAAGATAAATACAGCGGAATACCAATTCCGTCATTGCGCCTCATAAATCCGGAAAAATTAGTTCAAACGGCCGAACTCCACCTGTATGATAGAGAAGAAATCGGCCCTCATTTTCTATTGGACGTCCGCCTTCCTGGAAGCAAAAAAACAGAACTAATAGCGGTTTCGGTTGACCGTGATTTTATTCATGGCCCTAAAGAAACGGAACTTTTCGGCAAAACAAAATCAAAAGTACGTGCGTTTAGTTTCAAAGCAGGACAAGGAGCTCCAACCGAAAGTCATCCGGACGAAGGGATTATTCTTCAAAGGTTGGCAGAACTGTTTTGGCATGCAGGAAAAAATGCGATATCACTTGAAAAAAAAGGGAAAAAAAGTGAAAACTACCCAGAACAATTGAAAGCCGATGCGCTCAAGCGTCTGACCATTGCGTTAATCCATGGCGCGGATTCCGCGCTGGCCAAGGGAGTCAAACCGGACTGATTCAGTGGACTCGCCGGACTACTACGCGCGTCCCATGGACCTCCATCGCAAGGTTAGCAGACCGTCAGCGCCAATTAGAAAATGAATCTTTTTGCGGGAACGGGAAGTAATTAAACTCCCAAGCCCTTCCAGGTTTGAGGTGTTTCAGATGACGGATGAAAGCAGGGATGTCAGCCGAACGGTAATGTGGCGCGGAGAATCCGGTTCCAGACGCTTGCTTTTCAACCCATTCCACCGGATGAATGACGACGTTGGAATCCGACAGGGGGAATTCAACATCGGTGGCAAAACAAGTTCATCCCACCTCCATTTAAGAAACGAAGAAGGCCACTCGATATCAATCCTGTTTAGTCCGGAACTTTTCACGAAAGCCGGATTGAACATCAGGGATTACCGCGAAGCCGTCCGACGGGGCCAAACCGAGCCCGTCACGGTGATGCACGCCCAAGAAGGAGGCGGCGCCATTTCCCCCGTTCAAATGAGGAAAATGAAAAAATAGCGTTACAGACATTGGCCCAGCTCAAAAATGAAAAAGGGTTTTCCAACGCCCTCAAACTCGCACAAATGGCGATGGATGAAGACGACAAACAGGCCAAGAAAGCGGCATAGTGGACAACCGAAAGCAATTCGGAAAAAATGGCGCATACCTGGAAATCGCAGCCAACGCAAGAAAAAGGAAAGAATGGATATGCGGAAAGACTACTATGCCGATTCAATGGACCTCCACCGCAAGGTCCGAGGCAAGTTGTCAACCGTTTCCAAAGTCCCTCTTGCTACGAAGGACGACTTGAGCATCGCCTACACGCCCGGAGTGGCCGAACCCTGCCGCGAGATTGCCCGGAATCCAGCCGCGGCGTTTGACCTTACGATTCGGGCCAACACGATTGCGGTGGTGTCCGATGGCTCGGCTGTATTGGGGCTTGGAAACATCGGAGGCCTAGCGGGGCTGCCGGTCATGGAAGGCAAATGCCTGTTGTTCAAGGAATTCGGCGGCATCAACGCATTTCCCATCTGCCTCAAGACGCAGGACCCCGAGAAAATCGCGGATATCGTGGAAGAGATTTCCGTCAATTTCGGCGGCATCAACCTGGAAGACATCGCCTCACCCAACTGCTTCGAAGTCGAACGCATCCTGAAAGAGCGTTTGGACATTCCCGTGTTCCATGATGACCAGCACGGCACGGCTATCGTCGTCATGGCGGCGCTGATCAATGCCTGCAAAGTCACAGGAAAAAAAATGAAAGATTTGAATGTGGCGTTTAGTGGGGCGGGGGCCGCGGGTTTGGCCATCACCCGCTTTTTAATGGGCCACGGCCGAAAACCCGATGAGTACATCGTCAACGACATCATCTTGTGCGACTCGCACGGCGTCGTATCTCGGAGCCGAAAAGACTTGAATTGGGCCAAAGCTGAAATCGCGAAAATCACCAACAAGAAAAACAAGACCGGCATGCTGAAAGACGCCATGAAGGGCGCGGATGTGTTCATCGGCGTGTCCGTCAAAGGAACCGTCAGCAAAGACATGGTCGCCGACATGAACAAAAACGCCGTAGTCCTTGCCATGGCCAATCCGGAACCTGAAATCTGGCCCGACGACGCCCTTGAAGCGGGGGCCAAGATCGTCGGCACCGGCCGATCCGACTTACCCAACCAAATCAACAACGTCTTGGCGTTTCCCGGAGTCCTTCGCGGCGCCTTGGACGCGCGCGCCACCCAAATCAACGAGGAGATGAAGCTCGCGGCCGCCTTGGCCATCGCCAAGCATCTGAAAAGCCCGACGGCGGACCAAATCGTGCCATCCGCGTTGGACCGCTCCGTAGGCTTGGCGGTTGCAAAGGCCGTGGCGGAAGCGGCGAAAAAGACGGGCGTGGTGCGCAAATGAAAAGCAAATCCAAAGGCATTGTAGATTTAGACGTATATTGTCCGGTTTGTGACGAAAAACAAGTTCGGCCGGACTATCTTGAAAAAATCGGACAAATTCAAAAAAATCATTCCAAAAAGCATAAGCGCCGAGTCAGGTCCGGCAAGGAACTGAGCAAATTATTTGGCATGAGCATGGGCGCGTTACGTTAAAGCGCCTTGACGTACAACAACACGTCTTTGTCCCAAATTTTTTGCACGAGTTTCCCACGTTTCTTAAATCCCGCTTTTTCGTAGATTCCAATGGCTTTTTCGTTGGATTCTTCCACCAACATGACGACTTGCGTGCAGCCCATCGTTTGCGCCGCATCCAGTGCCGCTTTGAGCAGTTTTTTGCCCCAGCCTCGGCCTCGTAGTTCCGGCACTACGCACAAGCCCAGGATTTTGGCCGTTTTTGGGTTTTCCAACGGAGGCGCGTCGGACGTTGCGTGGCGGGGGTTGGGCTCGGCATTGAATTCGAAGTCAACGAAACCGGCCAATTCGCCGACATGGCTCGGTTGAGCGGACGGCAGTTGGATTGCGTTTTCTTCTCGGTTTTCGTTTTTTTCCACGTCTTCTTTTTTTTCCGATTTTTCAAGGACGAAATAGACGACGCCGCTTTGTATGCGGTCAAACACGTGGTCTGCCGAGACGTGGATGTACGGGAAGAAGCGTTTCGTCAAAACGGATAGCCGCAGGCTGTCCGACGTGGTGCCGCGGCGGATGACGACGGCGGATTCCGGCGGGCCGCGAGGGGATGCCAATGAATCGGATGGGCGGAGGCCGGGGGCCAAAAAGGCGGATGGGTCAAGCGTCAAGCGGTCCATGGGGATGCGAGGCTCCAATCGGATTCGAATATGGATTCGAACGACCCGGCTATTTTTGGGTTTTGGATGACCACCGCGGCCTCCCGATTGAGTTGCATGGCGTGACGGGACCAGTTGGTCGAACCGACGAACACGGATTGGCCGTCGGCAATTAGGAATTTGGCGTGCGTCGAAGCAAAGGCGCGGTTGGCCCATCGGACTTGGATGCCAAAACGCGCCAGGTTTTCGGCCGTAAAGAGGTTGGACTTGAGTTTGGGATCCAAAATCAATCGGACGGCCACGCCGCGTCGTTGGGCCGCCACCAACGCGTCCTGCAGAGGCGTGTAGGAAAACTGGTAGAGCATGACGTCCAACGAGTTTTGCGCCGAACCAATCAGTTGCAGCAAGGCCGGCTCGCTTTGTCCGGGAGAGAAAACGGGTTGGACAAAAGCCGAGTCCAGAGAAACCGGGGACAACCAGGCATCGACGAAAAAGCCGAAGGAAAAGGCGGCGGATAACGCCAACGCAAAAAAGAAGAGGCGAAAGGCAACCGGGCGGTCCATGGTTTCGGTAAGAGGCATTAACGGAGTTTAAAACCGCGGGTTGTTCTGGTTTCAACCGAAACGGTTTAGTACGAGGCTTCAACCCACGCGCCAACGCCCAACAGCACGACGGAAAACAGCAACAAGAGGAGCACTTCGACGAAGACGTGGCGGAACAAGTCGGGCTTGGAAAAGCCGCGTTTCATGAATTCCATGGAAAACAAGCCGCCGGCGATGCTGGCCAAAAAATAGGCAGACAATTCGAAGATTCCGTGTGGCAAAAGGCCAAAAAAGCCATAGACTGCGCCCATGATGCCAAGTTCGTGCACCTTACTGCCAATGACGACGCCGATGATGGACGCATTCCACAATAGAAGATAGATGGACCCAATGCCGTAGACCAAAGAGAAGACAAGCATGAGACCCAGCACCTTAAGGTTGTGGTTGAACAAGAACCAGAACTGGTTTTCCTGGACGGCCGAATTGAAGAACTGGCCTTGAATGGCAGACCCGCGAATCAAATTGACTTCACGAATTTGGTCGGCAAACAATTTGGACGTGTCTTCCGGGGGAAGCAGTGCGAACCAGAACGCATAGGCCAACGTCGCGCCGATGAAAAAAAAAGCGAAGACTTCCCACAAGGCGACGTGGCGGGAAAACAGGTTCAATTTGCCTTTGCCGCTTTTGAACGCCTCGAGTTCTGCCTCCTCGGCTTCTTCTTCCCGCATCAGCACCATCCACACCATGGGAATCAGAGGCACCATAGCAAAGATGATGATAGAACCGGATATGGGAAGGGCTTCCTTGAAAGGCAAGTCAAGCTGGACAAAGACGCCGAAGGAAACGAAGACGAACGTAGCCAAAATCAGGGACCACGGCTCCTTGGTGGCTTGCGTTGGAGAGACCAGGAAGTCCAAGACCATACAAAACAGCACTAGGTCGATAGAGCTAATAAAACATCCGCAAACGGCCACGGGCGAACCGATGGCCTCATCGAAAACGAACCAGGGACAATGCCAAGACCAACGTCAGGCCCAACAAAAGGCCGTCAAAGCGCACCGGATGGGTAGAAAAGTCGTCCGAAGGGGTGGAAACGTATACCACGCGGTCGGCAAAGGAAGAGGCAAACCCGTCCTGGGCCAAAAAACGCGCCACCACGCGGTAGGCCCCAGCCGCAGGAAACAGCCGCACACGCGCCTTGCCATCAATATCCGTCGTCACGTTCAAAAACGCATTGGACGATTCCAACAGCACGGTTTTTCCAGCTAGGGGCTGACCTGTTTGGTCTGTGAGGCGGATGAAGACGTCCAACGGCTGTAATGGCGACAAGAACGGGCTGGAAAAATCCAGCGACAACTGGCTTGCGGCGTGCGAAAAAAGGCGGTGCGTCCAATTTGCGACGTTGCCGAACCCGTCAACGCCCGTCAGCGACCACACGTGCAGGCCAGGCTTGGTTGTCTTGGCGAGGCTTTGGTCCACGCGGTAGGCAAAACGGTACGTCTTGGAAGCCGTTGCGGAAAACAACGCGGGAAAAATCGGATCGCTTTGCGCCAAGACGGAGGCAACGGTCCAGACCGACTGTGCGCCTCGTTCGTCAGCACGCACGTCGAATTCGAAATACCGCTGCCGCCCTGTTTGAATGCCGTCCCAACGCGCGTCCATTCGGTACCACGACGTGTTCGTAAATGCGTAGGCTTGCAAATAGGGAAGAAACGCGCTAATATTGCCGATCCACGGCGTGGGCAGCACCATTTGACTTGCCGGAACGACGATGGAATATGAATAAACCGCGGAAGACGAGTCATACACGTACGACGCATGGTCGTTGAACGTCTCCACCCACGATTGCGTCGAACACCCGTTCCAATAGCAGAACGAACGGCACTGCACCAGCTGCACCTCGCGAGCATAGTCCAAATACAGGCGCCCGTCCAACCAGACTCGCAGCGGACCTGAGGACGCGGCAAGATCGGCCTCGCTGAAACCCACGGGGACCGGATTCGCCGGATTATCGAACACCAAAGAACGGCCGGACAATTCCGAATGCAGCCGGAAACCTCCGCCAGCGCCATTGAAACGCATCCGGGAACGGTTGGAACCGCAACCCGAAAGTGAACCGGACCAATCATACTCGCTTTGCACGTCGTACGACCAACCCCACAACACGCGGGGCGGGAACGTCGAGCAAACCGATTGGTCAACCGAGGGGTACACGGCATGCACCTGGATTGTGAAATGGCGGAGGGGGTTGCTTCGCGGACGCTCGCCACCCATAGGCGCACGGATGCCGGAAAGCGCCGGGGCCAAAGCGTCATTGTGTTGCGCGACGCTGGCATGCGGCGGATCGGCATAAAGTCCCGAACAAAAAGAGGTCAGACTGACGATGGACAAAAAAATAGCCAAAAACCGGTGCAAACGAGTAACCGTTTCAGGCACCGCAGTGGCTTCAATGCGCCAACCGATCAGACAACTCATCCAAACACAACCCTTTTTTCAAACCGGATAACCGGACACGGAAATTGCGGGAATCAGCAGTCAACGTCATGCGCTGTGCGGCCTTGCGGCAGATGACCCGCAATCCGTTCCGCCGGAACGTCCAGCCCGACGTAGTAAGCAGGTCCGAGAGACGGCGCCAGAAAAACGCGTCCATCGCATCCGTTTCCGACCGATACCACGCACGGGCCGCCACCAAACCGCCATTCCAATACACGTGGCCGGCAAGGGACGCATCCGATAAAAACCGTTCAAGCGACGCGTCGGGATACACCAGCTGCGGATCGGAAAAAAACCGCGCAAGGCCGGCCGAAAACTCGCGGACCGTCAGCGGAACGCGGAACTGATGGAACCGCTCATTGACCGAATCCAAAACATGAACCAGTTGCGCAGACGTGATGGATACGCGTTTGACAGACGGGGGTACTGAAAAAACCAGTCGGATGCGGGCCGGTTGGCGCCGCTGCCAAAACCAAGCCACGCCAAAAAGGCCGACCGTCGCGGCCAACAACGCCCGGTCGGTCCAAGACGACAGAAATGCGTTTTGGACGGAGTACTCAAAAAACACGGCCTGGCCATCGACCACTACGTGACGGCGGTTCACGCCGCTGGAAAAGTCCCCGTCTGCCAAACGAGCGTATCCTTCGGAATCCGTCCGAACCGTCCGGTTCTGCCATGCCAACACAGTAGCTCCGGCAGGTCGCTCTCCGGCCCAAAGTCTTACCACCACGGATTTGGAAGCCGCATCAACCCGGTTGACTTGGACCCAGTACGAAAAAACCAGGAGTTTGGAGTACGCCACCTGACCACGCGAGCCAGTCACGGCCAGCACGTAATCGCCGGGTGACAACGCGACGTCCAAAGAGCGGGAATGCCAGGAAAGACCGGAAGAAAAATCACCCAACCCATACCGGCGTAAGGCGTGTCCGTGGTTCAAAAACGACAGCTCGAATGACTCACCCGCAGATAGGTTGGACAAAATCGAAATAGTCAGGGACGAGTTGGACAAAAGCCGCGACGGATGGATGATCTGCAAGTCCGGAGAAACCCACGTGACGGACTCACGTCGGATGCCCTCCGGCTTTACCAAAAAGACCAACGCGTGACGTGCCGGCTCGGAAAAAGCCGGAGAAAAAACCGTCTGAAGCGTCGAGACGTTGGAAGAAAACGACACGACCGGAAGACTCCAACGGACACGGGAAATAAATTCACTGAACTGCCACGCCGCCGCATCCGCATCGGCAAAAGACGCATCCAACAAAGCGGGCCAAACCGCCAAAAAGCCCGGATTCCGGCTGAAGACCTGCCAAGGACCCACCTCACGCAACGAGCCGCGGCGGATGGAAAGCCCGTAATCCGCCACGGCATCCAAACGGTCGAAATCCACGCCCAGACGATCGCGCTGTGCAAACCAACGCGAGTTGGATTCGATGCGGGCACCAAAACGCACCAGCGAAAAAGGAAAACCGGAATAAATCACGACCCAGCCCCGATCCAGCAAGTGCGACAAGAAATCATCCTTCATCAATTCAGACGGCATCGCCGAGCCGACTACCACGAGCACCGCGGGACCTGAGGACTCCAAATCGGACCGGCGGCCACGCGAAACGTCGATGGACTGGGACGAAAGATGGTGCTGCAATCCGTCGGCGAAGACGCTGAAGCGCGCCTGGTCCGACTCGTTCCAAATCCAGACGCGTGCCGGAAGCCGATCCGTGAAGACTTGCACGTCGATGCGGGCGGGCCGCGAAGAATTGACGACGAAGAACGCGGACGACGTGTTGCCGTCCACCCACGCCACTCCGGAACTTACCAACTTTACACCCGCATCCGAAACAACGGCGGGGGCAGTCCCCGCGGCAAACCAATAGACCGAAAAAGAAGCCAAGGCTAAAGCGGCAAATAAGAAGAGCCGTTTCACGGGGACAGCACCAATTCCGCCAAAGCGCTGCCGGAAGGCAGTTTCCTCGAAAACACGCCCAACATCGTCTGAGCGATTTGTTCATCCGTGAGTCCTGCGTCCTTCAACTGGTGGAGGACGGCATCCCGGGACAACCCGATTTCCTCCAACGCCGCCACCCAACTGACCGTATCGACCACGTGGTTCTTGCGTTCCAGAAACGAACACAAAAGCTCCACCTGCCCGTCCCGCACGCCTTCCCGACGCAGTCCATCCAAAACTAACTGCTTTTCCAACGACCACGACATGCCGAATCCCTCCAACACGATCCACTGCAACAACCCTTCACCCTCGACGCGCTGCAGGAAGAACAAGTCGGAACGCGCACGGTCCGCCCACTGCAGCTGCACCGCGCACTCTCCTTGGCGCAGCTGAGAAATGTCCGCACGCACGCCGTCACAAAAACGCAGGGTACGCTGCAAGAAATCCAACGAGTCGGAAAACCCAGTGCGGAAGACGAAAAGGCTGCCGACGTTGGAAAAAATCACGGGACTGACATCCGTCGGGTTCTGCGACGCGACCAACAAACCGAAACCGTACTTGCGTCCCTCCCGCACGATGGCCACCGGATCGCCATCCTCCTGGCATATCTTCCACGCCTCATCCAACACCACCAACAAATCCAAGTGTCGCCCGTCCCGTGCACCCCGGCTCCGCATGGCCTCGCGGACGAACTGCAGCAGGCAAAGACCGGCCAAAGATCGGTTCGACTCGCTCAAAAGCCCGCTCAAGTCAACGCAAGAAAGTCCCGAATCCAACAAGGCATCCATCCGGAACGACGTGCGCCGAGCGAAGAAATCCGCACCCGGAAGTGCGAGGGGTCGCAGCAGGTGGTGCGCGCCTTGGATGGCCGGCCGGTCCAACGCCCCGGCTTTGCGGGCCTGCACCCGCAGCCAAGCCATTGCATCTTGCAACGTGGGCGCGGCACGTAAGGAACGATCGGACGGGGAAAACCGTTTGAGCGCGTATGCCGATTCGATGGCCAGACGCACCCATTGGCGCTCGCGCGGGAAATCCTTCAGATCCGTCAACAACCGCAGCGACTCGACCACCTGGGCCGTACGCTGCGCAGGCGTCATGCCCGCCAAATCCAACAAGTTCAATGACTCCACACCCAACCGGATGACCGTACCCCCCGCTTGGCGTACCCACGGCACGTATTCGCCCGACCAATCCAAGATTAACGCCTTAGTCCCCCACGCCGCGTTGGCCCGCGTGAGAAAACTCTTGACAAAAAAACTCTTACCCGAGCCTGACATGCCCGTCACAGCGATGTGCGGGTTGGTCAATCCGGAAAACGACCACGAATACGGCACCTCCCAGTGCCGCGTACGACCGACGCGGACGCCTTGTCCGAACGGCGTCAGCAGCCAATCCGCCGGAGGCTGGGCTGGCCGGACCCAAATCGGACGCGAACGCAATGCGCCCGAGAGAACGGGTTCCGGACGCGAAAAACCCAACACCCAATCCAACGCGCGCAACACCCCCTCTCCACCCCGGATCGATTATCCGCCGAAATCCACGCGAGCACTGGATCCCATGGCCACCTTCCAATCCAGGCACCGACGCAACCCGTCGCCATCCATTGTACGGACCGATAGGTTCAACGCGTGCGCCAAGACGGCTTTCAACTCGCGCGCCTGGAAACGCGCTTTTTCCGCCGCCTGCTCGAACGAACCACCCTCGGCCGTGGTCGAAGCGTAGTAGACTGCATCCAACGGACGCTGCCCGCTGGACAGCTGCGTCAACAACCGAGCGGCCATCGCTTTTTTACGCTCTTGCGCCGCCAACGCCACGGCATCCGGTTTGGTCGATTGCTTGATGCGGCTGATTGAAAGCTCGGCTTCAAGGCGGCTGGTCAAAACGCCTTCGCGATAGGCCTCCAAATCCACCGGGTAAACCAGAAGGCCGAACTGCGCCGGAAACGACAAGCCACACAGCGCTTTTTCGAAAGCGGCCCCATAGGAAACCGAAGCGTCCGAGGCATGGCGGCTGGGTGAGAAATGGACGTCAACTTCCAGGAAAGCCGAGGCCAAAAACCGGTCCCCGTCCTGCACCACGGCCACGTCGCGATCCAATTGCCAGCCACCACGCGTTTCCACCACGCGAAGCTGCTTTAACAAAAAAGGCAGCAAAACGCCGCCGAAACGCTGGACCACGACCGTAAGCAAAAATGCCACCGACGAGAAGCCTGCCAGCCACACGTTGGCCCACATCAGGGAAAACACCAGCAACAACAAAGCCCCGGCAAGGCTTGCAAACGTGACCGTACGCGCATTCAACTCCACAACACGACCTCCGAGGCCAGCACGCGGTACAACGAACGCGTGAACAAGAACAGGACGCCCAAGTTGAACAACGGGAAAAACGTGGTCTGCACCGTCAGATCCGCCACCAACTTAGCTATTGGGGCTACGGCCGAAACCGCCAGATTCCACACCCCTTGCGCGATCAACGAAGAGACGAACGCTGCCAACGCAGTCGGATTCAACAAGTCCAAAGAAGAAAGCGAGTACTGCGCGTTGAACTGCGCCAACGCGTCCAGGCGCGCGTCAATCAACGCGTTGGTCTTTTCAACGGCCGCCGCGTTGAACACGTACGTCAACGGCAAGACGAAGTAGCATCCAACCGCGAGGGCCATCATGAACGCGCCCACCGGACGCGTCAACGAAAAACCGCGCAAGATCACGCCCACGGGCAAAAAATAATACATCATCGTAGCCGAGATGAACACGAACAGCACGCGCTGCACCTCGTTGAACAGCTTCACCCACGACAGCAACCCCAACGTCGTTTCCGCTTCATGCAACACCACGCCCAAACCCGCTAACGGCTTGCCGTGCACATCCAACGGCGGCACTTCGATGCCCACCTCGACTTCCTTCAACGCATGCACCACCATCACGAACAACGTCAACGCGCCCGACGCGCTTTCGATCCGCGAATTGACCTCTTCCAGGTAATAATCGGCAAACGCGATGGGTTCCTGTCCGCCAGCCAGGTCCGACGCCAGCGAAACAAGGCCCCCCAACGCGGACGCGCCCAACAAGACGCCGACCAAAAGCGCGGACACCACCGACTGGAAGAACTCCGCCTTGGCCCACACCCGCAAGGCTCGCAAATCAAATATCGCGCCTAGAGCAAAGACCAACGCCGAAAGCAGCAAGCCAAGCGTGGCCGCCGCAACGGCCACACCCTGCCAACCGCCCACGAAATCCATGGCGCTAGATTCCCGTCAACCAGTTGACCAACGTCGGAGCCACGTTGCCGATGATGACGGCCATCGCCCCACCGATCCCCACGCGATGCGCCCACGTCTTCATCCGCGCATTCACTTCGTGCGAGCCTGCCATCGCGCCGAACGCATACAAGCCTCCGGCCAATAAAATGGCAAACAACCCAAGCGTAGGCAACAACGTCTGCAACAGCGCTACGAGTTGCTGCACTTGCGTTTCAATCCCCATAACAAACCACCTGGTTCGGCATTGCGAAAAATCCGGGATAAAAGCCTTGAGTTGATTCAAAATCAACCGGAACCATAAAAACAAAGAAGAAAACGAAAGAAATGACAAAATCTCCAAAATCGGAAAAAAGAATATTTTCCGAAAAGGATAAGAAATCGGAAAATTAAAGCAAATGCATGAAAAACAAGGTCAGAACCATGTTTACCGACGTCGTCAAGATGGGCAAGAAAGGGCAGATCACGCTACCGAAGGAAATCCGGGACGATGAGGACTACCAAGAAGGAGACGAGTTCTTCCTGACCCACATGCCGGGCGGAGACGTCACTTTGCACAAGAAAACGATTGGGACGCCTGAGGATCGACTTCTAGAGTTGATCAAAACCTTGCCGAAAATCAACTGGCGCAAGGCCTGGAAGGAAGTCGAAGAAGAAAGGAGCCACGAAAGAACATGAGATACGGTGCCGACACCTGGTTCTTGCTATCGCTATGGGATGCGGACGCCCACAGTGCAACGCTTATCCAAAACGTTCGCAATGGAAAGGATCAACTGTGCATACCGGTTCCGGCATTTTCAGAAACCATCAAAAAACTGATGCAGCGAGGGATAAAGGAAGAAAAAATCGAAACGTTTTGGACGGACTTGGCTGCATCTGAAAAAATACGAATAGTCCCATTGGATCGAGTCACGGCAAAAGAAGCGGCCCGCATCAGCATCACCTATGGCGTTCCATTGGTCGACGCATTCATCGCCGCCACGGCCAAGTTGTCGGGCTGCGATGCACTATTGAGCGCGGACGCCGACATGGCCACCCTCGCCCGGAAAAAATATCTTGCCGTGAAGTCCTGGTAGCGACCTAGAAATCAGCGACCATACCGGCAACCGCCGTTCCGGCAACTCTTTTTAAATCAACTTGCCTCAAAGCAACCTACGATAAGACAATCCGATCCAAAGCCGTTTCTTTCCATCGAGGTGCTTTTTTCCCATGCAGATCCCGACCGACATGCTCATCCTGGCATTTGACCACCGCGGCTCCTTCAAGAAAAAGCTCCTCGGCGCGGCCGGCGAAGAACTGAACCCCGAACAACTCGCCAAAGCAAAAGAGCTCAAAGGCATGATTTACGCCGGATTCGAAAAAGCCATCGCTGCCGGCGTGCCCAAGGCCAAAGCCGGCATGCTGTTGGACGAAGAAATGGGCGAAGACGCGCTCAAGGACGCGCAATCCAAGGGCTACATGACCATTTGTCCTGCGGAAAAAAGCGGCCAGGACGAATTCGACTTCGAATACGGCGCGGCGTGGCAAGAACACATCCGAAAAATCAACCCGACGTTCCTCAAAGTCCTCATCCGCTACAACCCGGAAGCCGATGCCGAATCCAATAAACGCCAAGCCGTCAAACTCAAGGAACTCGGCGCATTCCTCAAATCAATCAACAAAGGCTTTCTCATCGAGCCCCTCGTGCCGGCCACTCCCGCGCAACTGCAAAGCGTGGACGGCAACCAAGCCAAATACGATTTGGAAATCCGTCCCAAACTCATGGTCCGCATGATCCAAGAACTCCAACAAGCCGGCGTCGAGCCTGACATCTGGAAGCTGGAAGGCGTAGACCGCCCGCAAGACGCGACAGCCCTCGTCACGCAGGCCCAAAGCGGCGGCCGAAAATGCGGCATCGTCACGCTCGGAAGGGGCGAATCCAAAGAGAAAGTCACGGAGTGGCTGAAAGTCGGCGCCCACATCGAGGGCATCATCGGTTTTGCCATCGGCCGCACCATCTTCATGGACGCCTTACAAAACTACGTCAAGGGCAGCATCAGCAAAGACCAAGCCGTCCAACAAATCGCGAACAACTACAAGGAATTCGTGGATTTGTGGCAAAGCGAACGCAAAGCCTAATGTCCGGTGAAAACCCATGCCCGACGAACTTTCCGACCACGTTGCCGCCGACTCGACGCCTGAGCTTGCCAAACTCATCGACGCCATCGCAAAAGCCAGCATCGACATCCGCATCGAGTTTCCCCACCGCATGGGTATTTTGGAAGGCGGCGAGAACAAGTACGGCGAGCAACAGCTCAAACTGGACGAGTGGACCAACCGCTTTTTGTGCGACCGCATGATTGAGACCAACCTCGTCAAAGCAGTGTACTCCGAAGAGCTGGACCAACCCGAAACCGGGCTGCCGGACGCGCCGTACGTCGTGTGCATGGATCCCTTGGACGGCTCGTCCAACGTTCGGTCCAACAACACCTGCGGCACCATCGTGTCCATCTACAAAAACGAGATTGGAAAAGGATCTGAACAAGTCGCGGCTTTATTCAAGCTTTACGGCCCGGTCACCACGCTGACTTACACAGTGGGCAAAGGCACGCACCAATTCATCCAACAACAAAAGGACGGCATCCGCTTTGTGCTAAGCCACGAAAACCTGCTATTGCCAAAGGAAGGCGGGGTGTACGGCATCGGCGGCAAAAAAAACGAATTTTCACAAGCCTTGGCCAAGTTCGTTGACGGTTTGGAAGGCCGCGGCTACAAACTCCGCTATTCCGGCACGATGGTTGCCGACTGCAACCAGGTGCTGCATTACGGTGGCCTGTTCGCCTATCCCAAGCCGAAACTCCGCCTCAACTATGAAGCCAAACCCATGGCGTTCATCCTGGAACAAGCCGGAGGCGCCTCGACCAACGGCATCCAAAGCCTCATGGACGTGGTGTCGGACAGCGCGGACGCGCGCACGCCCGTCTTTTTGGGCAGCAAGAACTTAATCCAGGAAATCGAGAGACTCAACAAATAGGCAATTTAAACTTGGGTTGAACCGAAATCAACTCAAACCTTATTACGGCCATCAGCGGCATCAAGCGTAATGGGCCTTTTGGAAGCCATCACGGGGCGGATTCAAACCACACCATCGAACGCCATCGTCGTAACCGAGTATTGCGCCCGTCGTGCCGGGCAGCGAGGCGTGGACATCGAACAAGCCAAACGCAACGTTGTGGACCGGCAAGACGGCCGATGGACGTATTCAAAGCATGGCGGAATCGAAGGAAAGCGGATTACGGTCGATTTTCGCGTGAGCCGAAAGAAAACCCACCGCTATGTTCTCGAGTGTAACGATCGTATATATTTGATCAACGTCATCGTGATAGAAGGCAAGAAAACCAAGGGTTTTGATCAGAGATGAAGCACACGGAGTATGCATGCGAAGTGGACTACGACCGCCAGTTTGACTTCCTGTCCTTTACACGGCCCAAAGTTAAGTCCACCGGAAGCATCGTGGCAGGGCCGTTTACCATCGACCTGCACAAAAACGAATTGGCGGGCATCGAAATCGAGCATGCCCGTTCGCTTCTCGAGTCACTGTTCGGACGTAGCATGGATTTGCGTAAAATATTGAATCCGCGGATTGGCTTTCAAGAAAAAAGCAACGTACTGGTTCTCTTTTTGACCTTCGAATACGAAAAAGAAACCTTAGAGCAAAAAGTAGTCGTGACCAGAAGCCACACCGCACCAATTTTGGCATGAACCTCTGGAAGCCGAACTGAAAGATGTTGGAAAGCCTTTTTTATTCCCAGAACCACGAATTGATTCCATCCTGCAGGGGTGGCAGAATCCGGTATCGCGCTAGACTCGAAGCCCACCCATTACAATGCGTTCGGCATTGTGTGGGCTAGGCGCCCCAAAAGAAAGAAAAACTTTTGCCAGGCACTTAAGCGAGCCATCTAGTGTTCTTCGGAACTTCCGAGTTCAAATCTCGGCCCCTGCGTAAAATCTTAACCATTACGGGGCAAACGAAGTCAAACACCACTCATTTCGAATTCGCAAATCTAGACTCGGGGGTTCGGGGTAACGTAGGACTAAGGGGCGCTCCCCTTGGTCCCGGTTGCAACTCTGGAGCCCCTGCGTATTTTTCCACGCCTAGGCCAAAACAGGTCCAACAATTTTCAAACCATTTCTGATTCGCGCACTAATTGCGGGGGTCAGGGGTACATCACAAGTCTTCCGAGGACTTGTGTGGCAGCACAAAATCTCGGATTTTGTGTGGCCTTTCAAACTTAGTTTGAAAGACCTTGCAAACCTCGCATGGTTTGCAAGAACGTAGGACTGGGGGGCGGCAACCCCGCGGTCCCGGTTGCAACTCTGGAGCCCCTGCGTCCTATTTTTTTGCATCCATCAATACACGCTCATCTTTTTGACGCATGAAAGCGCGCTTAACTCGCCCAGCACTTTCGCCGGCGGCTTCTTTTGTAACACGATGAACAGCTTGGGCCGTTCGAAAAGTTCGGGGTCCTGTGAGAGGATCTGCCGGATGGGCACGCGATTCATGGCAAGGCAAGCCGTGATTTGAGCGACCACGCCGAACTTGGACGCCACCGCGGCAGGGGGCTCCAGTTCTAACACGGTAAGGCCCAGTGCGGAAGCATTCTGCACGAAAAGCGGGCCGGCCGGCTGTAAGCTCTCGAATACGGGCCTCAGGAAGGCATCGGATTGGATGCGCGCAACCGTAGCCGACACCACGCGGCGGTCCACACCGCAGGCCTGCGCCAAGGACACGTCCTTGACTTCAACGCCGCCGGAGCTGACCGCGCCGTTGCGTACGGACAGACCCAAGGCCAGCATTTTTTCAGCCACGGCGTTTTGCGCGGGAAAATCCGCAAATGCTTGCCGGATACGCTCCAAAATCATAATGAACAATTATGTACGACAAAGATATAAATATTACGTTGGTAACAGGAAGCGTATGTCTTCCATGCAAGCGACGTCAGTCCACGCCGCCACCGACAGCGGCTTTTTGGGCACACGTTCGGGCTTCGCCTCGCAACCGCTGGACCTAAAAGACCCGCTGGACGCATTCGAGCGGCTGTACGGCCAGTGCGAGCATTGCTTCCTGTTGGAGTCGTTCGAGCAAGATGGCACCTTGGGCCGTTACTCCTACCTAGGTTTCAATCCGGAAACCCTGCTGCACATCAAGGACGGCGTCATCCGCGTGGGCACCGAGGAACGCGAAGAAGACCCATTTTCGTTCCTCAAGTCATACACCAAGACGTCGGACCGCCAAGGATTCCGCGGCGGACTTGTCGGCTACCTGGCGCACGACGCCGTCCGGTACGTGGAGGACTTCAAACCCAAACGCGGAAGTTTCGCGGACATGGAATTCGGCTTGTACTTGGACGGCATCGTGTTCGACCACCTGCAGCACACGGCACGCTACGTCACGGCCGGTAAAAACCGGTTGGACCAGTTGCAACGCATGCTGAAAGAAACGACGGATGCGCAAACCGGCCACGAAACCCTGGACGCCCAGGTGTTCGAGCCGTTCGTCAAGCAGGACGCGTTCTCCGAATCGGCAATGAAAGCCCAGGAGCGCATCGCGGCCGGCGACGCATTCCAAATCGTACTTTCCCGCAAGTTCCCAGTGCGAGTCAAGGGAAGCAAAATGCCGTTTTACCGGAAGTTGCGCCAAACCAACCCGTCGCCCTACCAATACTTCCTGAAGATGGGCAAGCGGGAAATCATCGGTTCCAGTCCTGAAATGCTGGTGCGCGTGGAAAACCAGACGGCCACCACCTTTCCCATCGCGGGCACCCGGCCCCGAGGCCGTACGCCACAAGAGGACGCGCGATTGGAAGCCGAATTGAAGGCCGATGCCAAAGAAAATGCGGAGCATGCGATGTTGGTGGATTTGGCCCGCAACGACATCGGCCGCGTCTGCAAACCAGGCTCCGTCCAGGTTTCCTCGTACGGCCAGGTCAAGAAGTTCAGCCACGTGCAGCACCTCGTCTCGGAGGTTTCCGGACAACTGTTCGGCGCAAGCACCGACGCGCTCAAGTCCGTCTTCCCCGCCGGCACCTTGACGGGCGCGCCCAAGCTGTCCGCACTGAAGATCATCGACCAACTCGAACCGCAGGCACGCGGGCCCTATGGCGGCGCCGTGGGCTTCCTCTCGTTGGACGGCAGCTGCGATTTCGCCATTTCCATCCGGACGCTGTTTTGCGACGGCGAGACGGGCTTCGTGCAAGCCGGTGCCGGCATCGTGAAAGACTCGGACCCGATTGCCGAATTCAAGGAAACGGAATACAAGGCGCAAGCGTTGTTACAGTGCTTGAAAAACAAAGCAAAGTAAGAAAAATAAAAACAATGCCTCGTTGAGAAAAAAAAAAGCAAACACCACCAAACGAAAAAAAAAGAAAATGAGGCAAAGGCAATCGGCCTAAGAAAAAAGGAAAACGCCATCTTGGAAAAAAGGAAGGAAGAAGAAAAAACCGATTTCGGAAAAAAAAAGAAGTAGAAAAACGTAACAACCGAAAAAGAAAAAAAAACGCAAACGCCATCTTGGAAAAAAGGAAGAAAGAAGAAAAAAACAGGATGGCCACGGAAAAAAAGGCAAGGGAAAACAAAAGCCGCCGGTGAAGAAAAAAAAAAGAAAAACCAAGCAAACGCGGCAAAAGAAAAAAAAATCAGAAAAAAGCATTCCACGTGAACAACATGAAACTTTTGGTCTTGGACAACTTCGACTCCTTCACCTACAATTTGGTCCAGTTATTCCAAACGGTCGCCCCGGGGAACCCAGGCTCCCCTGGCGCGGCCTGCGCCTCGCCCCTCTTACGGTGAAAATGAACATGAAACTCTTGGTCTTGGACAACTTCGACTCCTTCACCTACAACTTAGTCCAGTTATTCCAAACGGCGGGGGCCGAATGCCTCGTCTTTCGCAACACGGCGTCGTTTGAGCAAGTCGCCCGGACCAAGCCGGACGCCGTGATTATTTCCCCGGGCCCCGGAACAGTCGAACAGCCGAAGGACTTCGGCGTGTGCGCCCGCGTCATCCAGGAAATGGACGTGCCGATTCTGGGCGTCTGCTTGGGCCACCAAGGCATCGCTCACGCGTACGGCGGCAAGATCGTGCGCGCAACCCCGGTGCACGGCAAGACAAGCCAAGTGCAACACGACGGAAAAGGCTTGTTCGAAGGCGTCCAAAACCCGTTCCAAGCGGCGCGCTACCATTCGCTCGTGGTCGACCCGGCATCGGTGCCGGACGTGTTGCAAGTCACCGCCCGCACTCCCGACGGCCAAATCATGGCATTGCAACACACACAAAAGCCGCAGTACGGCGTGCAATTCCATCCCGAGTCGTTCATCACGCAAAACGGCCGCAAAATCGCGGACAACTTCCTGAAACTGATTTGACGCCCTATGCATCCGCTCATGGCCCGCATTGAAAACCGCCAAGACTTGGACCAAGACCAAGCCCGACAATTGGCCGACGGCTTCTTCAACGGCACACTGGACGAACCGGCCATGCAAACCGCATTGTTGGCCTTCAACGAAAAAGGCGTGGCCGTGGACGAATTGGTCGGATTCGCAATCAGCATGCGCACGCATTCCGTCGCCATCCACCCCAACGTCGCGGTGACGGACACCTGTGGCACCGGCGGCGACGGTGCCGGGACGTTCAACATCTCCACCGCGTCGGCCATCCTGGTCGCATCCTGCGGCGTTGCGGTGGCCAAACACGGCAATCGCGGCCAGTCAAGTTCGACGGGTTCGGCCGACGTCTTGGAAACGCTCGGCGTTCCAATCAATCTGCCGCCGGAACAAACACAAAAACGCATCGAATCCGCAAGTTTCGGCTTCCTTTTTTCTCCCCTTTACCACCCGGCCATGAAACGGGTGGCACCGGTCCGCAAGGCATTGGGCGTCAAGACCATCTTCAACATGCTGGGACCCTTGACCAATCCGGCCAAACCAGCCTCCCAAGTAATCGGAGCTTACAACCTGGACGCCCAGGACAAGATGGCGCAAGCCGCCTCCCGTTTGGGTATCCGTCGCGCCTTCGTGGTGCATAGCGAGGGCAACGACGAGGCCGGTTTGGGCCGCACGCGCGTGCTGGATGTGGACGGCAAGAAAATTTCAGAATCCAAAATCGAGCCGCAACATTTCGGCATCCAGCAAAGCGCCAAAACGCTGCAAGTCCAGGATGCCCAAGAAAGCGCGGGAAAAATCAGGACGGCGTTGTCCGAAGTTACGACGTTGGAAAGCCGCATCGTGTGCCTCAACGCCGCGTTGGCCTTGGTGGCCGCAGGTAAAGCACCGGATTTGCAATCGGGTTTTTTGTTGGCCCAAGAAAGCGTGCAATCAGGAAAAACCGCGGAAAAACTCGTACAAATCTCGGAGGCCGCGTACGCATGAGCTTTTTGGACGATGTGCTGGTCGGCGTGCGCCAGAACCTCCAAGACGGCTATTACGACATGCCAGCGGAAGTCGTGAAGTTCCAAAAGTCGTCTTTGAAAGCCGTGTTGCAGCAATCGTTTTCCGTCATTGCCGAAATCAAGCCGGTCTCCCCCACGGCTGGAACGCTCTATACGGGCTCTGCAAAGTCATTGGCGCAGACGTATCGCGATGCGGGGGCGCGGGCCATCAGTGTCCTCTGCGAAAAAACCCGCTTTGCTGGGCGGTTGGAAAATTTGGCCGAAGCAAAAGGCGCCGGCTTGCCCGTGTTGGCGAAGGACTTCGTCGTGTCCGTTAAGCAACTGCAGGCCTATGCGGCCCACGGCGCGGACGCGGTGTTGTTGATTTACGAGTTGTTCGAACGGAAAAAAACCGATTTGTCGCTGGAGGCTGCCATCCAAAGCGCGCACCAAAACGGGTTGGACGTGCTTTTGGAAGTGCACACCGCCGATGCGTTGAAAAAGGCGCTTGAAACGGATGCGGACGTAATCGGCATCAACAACCGCAACCTGGACGATTTGTCGCTCAACGTCTTGCAGTTCCAAAATGTGCTGCATGACGCCGACCTGGATGCGACGCATGCCAAAAAGCCCATCATTGCCGAAAGCGGCTTCCAAAGCCGCGAGGATGTGGACCTGGCGCGCGCCGCGGGATTGAACGGCGTGCTGATTGGCACGGGATTGCTCAAAGCGGAAAATCCCAAAGCCGCTTTGCACGAATTGACGAGGATTTGAAAACGCATGACGTATTTTGGAAACTTTGGCGGACTCTTCGTGCCGGAAACCCTGGTCAGCCCGCTGCAAGCGGTAGCCGCGGCCTACGATGCAGCCAAAAAAGACTCAGGTTTCCAAACGGAATTCAGCCGGCTGCTGCGGGAATACGCCGGACGGCCGTCCATGCTGTACTTCGCGAAGAACCTGTCCGAAAAATACGGCTGCCGCATCTACCTCAAACGCGAAGACCTGCTTCACACCGGTTCGCACAAGATCAACAATGCCTTGGGGCAAGCCCTGTTAGCCAAAGCTATGGGCAAGACGCGCGTGATTGCCGAAACCGGAGCTGGACAGCACGGCGTGGCCTGCGCCACCGTCTGCGCCTTGATGGGCCTAGAGTGCGTAGTATACATGGGCTCGGACGACGTGGTGAGGCAGAACCTCAACGTGCAACGCATGCGCCTGCTGGGGGCAACGGTCAGGCCCGTTGAATCCGGGACCAAGACGCTCAAAGACGCCATCAACGAAGCCTTACGCGACTTCGTCGCCAATCCGGACAGTTACTATCTCATCGGCTCCGTTGTCGGCCCCAGCCCGTACCCGGAAATGGTGCGTGACTTCCAACGCGTGATCGGGGATGAGACCAAACGCCAAATCACCGAGTTGGAAGGCCGCCTGCCGGATGCACTGGTGGCGTGCGTCGGTGGCGGCAGCAACGCTATGGGCATGTTCTACCCGTTCAAAGACGATGCGGCCGTGAAAAAAATAGGCGTGGAGGCGTACGGCGCGGCGTCGCTCGGTGACGGAAAGACCGGCGTGCTGCATGGAGCGAAAACCAAAGTGCTGCAGGACGAAGACGGCCAAGTGGCCGGAACGCACAGTATTTCCGCGGGATTGGACTATTCGGCCGTCGGTCCGGAACACGCCTTCTTCCAGGAATCCGGCATCGCACAATACGTGTCGGCCAATGACGAAGATGCCTTATTCGGTTTCAGGGAGCTGTCGCTGCACGAAGGCATCATTCCGGCGTTGGAGTCGGCGCACGCCGTGGCGCACGGATTGAAGATGGCCAACGACATGAAGGAAGACCAAATCCTTGTCATCAACTTGAGCGGTCGGGGAGACAAAGACGCGCATGCGTTGGAAGCACTTCAAGAAGAGAAAAAAGAAAACAAAAAAGAAATCCGTAATCCCGGAAAGAAAAAAGAAAAGTAAAGCAGCATTCAAAATCTTGCAAAAAAAGAAAAAAAAAACAAAGAAGTGAAAAAACGCAGTCGTGAATGCCATGAAGTTTTCCGAACTTTTCAAAACCAAGAAATTCGCATTCCTGCCCTACGTCTGCCTCGGCTACCCCACGTTCGAAAAAAGCCTGGAAATCGTACGCACGCTTGAGCCGTATGCGAGCGGGTTCGAACTGGGAATCCCTTTTTCCGACCCGGTCGCCGACGGACCCGTATTGCAGCACGCCTCCCACGAGTCCCTTCAAAACGGGTTCAAAGTCAGCCGAACTTTCGACGCCATCCGGGCCATCCGTTCGTCCACCCAAAAGCCGATTGCGATCATGACGTATTTGAATCCCGTCTTGGCGTACGGGTTGGACCGCTTCGTGGCCGACGCCCACACGGCAGGTGCGGACGCGCTCATCGTGCCGGATGCGCCTCTGGAGGAAATCGCGCCCATCCAAGACGCCTGTGCCGGAAAACTGGAAGTGCCGTTGTTCGTCACGCCCACGACCACCGCCAAGCGGGCCGAAAACATTGCAAAAGCCGCACAAGGTTTCGTCTACGGCATCGCCATCACGGGAGTCACGGGCGCGCGCGAATCGGCGGCTATTGACGTGGAAAGCCTGGTGGCAAAAGCGTCGGGAAAGCCGTTGGTCGTCGGATTCGGCGTTTCCAACGCGTTACACGCCCGCGCCATCCAAGACGCGGGAGCGGCCGGTTTCATCGTGGGCAGCAAAATCGTCCAAACGTACGACGAAGGTGGGTTGGACGCGGTGGTCCGCTTGGCCGAATCATTACGTTTAAAAAGTTGAGTCGGGAAGAACATGAAAAGCGAAAGGGTTAGTTCCCATGAACCAAAGCAAAACCAAACAGCCGCAATGGTCTTTTTCGTTTAGCTTTGGCTATTACCAATAACTTGGGAAAAACCCGCGCAAGCTGAAAAAAGAGCTTTTTTGAAACGTTTTCATTCTTCGGTTTGCAGCCGCAAGGCCGTGCGGGTTCTTTCCAAAGAAAAACCGTCAGCAAAATGGAAAATCCAAAAATTGCGTGCAAATTGGAGAATTCAAAAACAAGATGGAAAAAAGAGAAGAATAAGTAGACAAAAGCCGCAAAACAACCAAGAATGAACTAGGTGCAAACCCCCATGATCATCGTCTTTGAACCCTCCGCAACCGCCGAACAAGTCCAACACGTCTACGAACGCCTCCAGGAATGGGGCTTCAACCCCGTCTTGCAGGAAGGCACTCAGGCCAACATCGCCATCACGGGCGACAGCTCGTCCCTCAAACCGGAGACGTTGGAAGCGTTCGACGGCGTGCAGAAAGCCGTCCGCCTGACGCATCCGTACAAGCTGGTCGCCAAGGAATTCAAACCCGAAGGCACCATCATCGAGCGCGACGGCGTCAAAATCGGCGGAACGCATTTCACCGTCATCGCAGGTCCTTGCAGCGTCGAGACGGAAGACCAATATTTGAGCACCGCGCGGGCAGTCAAGAAAAGCGGAGCCAAGGTCCTGCGCGCGTGCATCTACAAGCCCCGAACGTCGCCGTACGACTTCCAAGGCGTCGCCGAAAAAGGACTGCCGTGGCTCAAAAAAGCAAAAGACGAAACGGGCCTGCCGTTGTGCACGGAAGTCATGGACGAACACGCCATCGAAAAAACGCTCGCCCACGTGGATTTCTACCAAGTCGGCGCGCGCAACATGCAGAACTACGACTTGCTGCGCGCGTTGGGAAAAACCGACAAACCCGTGCTGCTCAAACGCGGCCTCTCGGCCACCATCAAGGAACTGTTGCTTGCCGCCGAGTACATCATGGCCTACGGCAACCACGACGTCATCCTGTGCGAGCGGGGCATCCGTACCTACGAGACGGCCACCCGGTTCACGTTGGACGTCGGCGCCGTGCCAGTGTTACGCCAATTGACCCACTTGCCCATTGTCGTGGACCCGTCCCACCCGGCCGGAAAGCGCAGTTTGGTGCCGGCGTTGTCCAAAGCCGGTTTGGCAGTAGGAGCGGATGGGCTCATCATCGAAACGCACCCCGACCCGGAACGCGCGTGGTCCGACGCCGCACAACAACTGACGTTCGACCAATTCGACCAGCTCATGCACGAGCTGAAGCCCATCGCAAGTGCCGTGGGCCGCACTATGGACTGATTTTAAAAAATGGCAGACTTGCTTTTGGATTTGGGCCGACACCCCGTACTCTTGGGTAAAAATGTATTGGGCAAAACGGCGGACTACGCCCCTGCCAGCCGGCGTGCCTTCATCCTCCATACGGACGCGTCCAAAAAATATGCGCAAGCCGTGGCCGAAAGCGTGCAGAAAAAAACGGACGCCAACGCCCACGTCATCCGCATGCCGGACGGTGAAAAAGCGAAAAGCTTGGACCAAATCGAAAAACTCTACACCTTGGCCCTGGACGCCCGGCTTGAGCGCTCCGACGCAGTCTATGCCGTAGGGGGCGGATGCGTCGGAGACGCCGCCGGATTCTTTGCCGCGACGTATTTGCGCGGCCTGCCGTTGGTCCACGTACCGACGACGCTGCTTTCGCAGGTGGATTCCAGCATCGGCGGCAAAGTGGCGGTGAACCTGGGCGCGACGAAGAACATGGTCGGCGCGTTCTACCAACCCCGATTGGTGGTGGACGACATCGACACCCTTCAAAGCCTGCCGGCAGAACAAATCACCAACGGTTTGGCCGAAGTCGTCAAATACGGTTTGATCCTTGACGAGGATTTCTTCCACTACGTCGAACAAAACGTCGGAACGATCCGCGCCAAAAAACCAGCAGCCCTGCAGCACATCGTGCAGCAAAGCGTGCAACTCAAAAGCGCCATCGTTGCGCAAGACGAGCGCGAGGCGTCCGAACGCATGAAGCTCAACTACGGCCACACCATAGGTCACGGTATCGAAACGGTGACCGGAATGCCGCATGGATACGCCATCAGCATAGGGATGCACGCCGCCGCTTGGTTGTCCGTCGAAAAAGGCTTGATGGAGAAAAGTGGACTTACCCGTCAAAACCGGTTGTTGGAAACCGCCGGATTGCCGCTCTACGCAAAAGCCGACGCCGATGCCGTCATGGAAAAAGTACGCAGCGACAAGAAACGCTCGGAAGGGAAGCTGCGTATGGCGCTGCTTGAAAAAGTCGGTTCATGCCGCATCGTCGAGATTTCGGAAAAAGAGGCGCAAACCGCCTTGGAACAGGTGTTGACATGACCGGAATGATCATCGTATCCATCGCCGCCAAAACGGTGCAAGAAGCGAAAGAACAAATCCAATACGCGCAAGGCGACGCGGTTGAGCTGCGCCTGGACGCGTTGGACCAAGTCAACCCGAACGAACTCAAGCAACTAGCCCCATTGCGCAAAATTATCATGACGGACCGGCGGCACGCCGAAGGCGGGCTCAAGGCGCAGACGGACACCCAGCGCTTCGAAGACATCCATTCCGCCATCTTCGCCAAGCCGTGGGCCGTTGACATCGAATTGGCATCCCCCCGCCTCTTCCGGCGAAAGCTGATCAAGGCGGCGCACGAACAAGGCGTCCTCGTCATCTCGTCGTATCACAACTTCAAGCGGACGCCGCCGGCCGAAAAACTCGACGAGATGGTGCGCCAAGCCCTCGAGGAATCGGACTACGCCAAGATCGTCTGTCTTACCCAAAATGAAGCCGACATCACCGCATTGCTGGACTTAGTCCGCCGCTATCCTGGAAAAGTCGCGGCATTCGGCTTGGGCGAAAAAGCGGCGCACACGCGCATCTTGTCCCTCAAGCTCGGCGCGCCGTTCGGCTACGCCAAGGGACAAGACGCCACGTCGCCCGGACAGCTGACCGTGGAAGAAATGAAAAAACGCCTGGCGGAAATCACGAAAGAAAAAGAAGAAAAAAAGATCGGGGAAAAAACGCAACAAAAAATACAAACCCAAAAAAAGGAAGAAGACAACTGAAAAAATGTAACTCAAAATAAATGAAAAAAATAAATGGAAAAAAATCATGATCACCGCCAAAACCAAGTTGTTGGCCATCATCGGCGACCCCGTGCAGCATTCGCTTTCCCCAATCATGCGCAACGCCTCGTTCGAGGCCTTGGGTTTGGACTACCTCTACGTCGCGCTCCACGTCAAGAAAAACGACCTTGAAGCGGCGGTCCGCGGCATGCAGGCGCTGGGCTTCCGCGGATTCAACGCCACCATGCCCCACAAAAAAGCGCTCTGCAACCTCGTTGATGAAATTGACGAGTTTGCCGATTTTTGCCAAGCGGTCAACACGGTGGACATCGACGGAACGCTGTACGGCTACAACACCGACGGGCCCGGGACCCTCGACGCGCTCAAAGCCGTCCACGCCGACACCAGCCACGCCGTCGTATTGGGTGCCGGAGGAGCGGGTCGCGCCATTGCCTACGCGTTGGCCAAAGACGGCTCGGACCTGACCATCCTCAACCGCGACGCGTCTAAAGCTTCGGAATTAGCGGACAAAATCCGCAAAGCCGGCCTGAAGGCCAAAGGCGGCGGGCTGGACCGACTGGACGCCGAAGTCAAAAAAGCCACCACGCTATGCCACGTCACGCCCGTGGGCATGCATGACAACGCCACTATCGTACCCGCAAAGCTGCTGCGTGCGGATTTGACCGTGATGGACGCAGTGTACAAGAAAAAAGACACGAAACTCATAACCAATGCCAAAAAAGCCGGCTGCATTACCGTTCCCGGCCTCCAGATGCTGCTGTACCAAGGCCGTTTGAGCTTCGAGCGCTGGACGGGAAAAAAAGCGCCCATGGACGTCATGGAAAAAGCCCTCGAAAACGCATTCAAGACCAACGAGTCGGACGGATTGGAAAAAAAATGAACATCCTCCTCATCGGCATCATGGGATCCGGCAAGACCACTGTCGGCAAATCGTTGGCCCAATCGCGCCAGATGGCCTTCGTCGACCTGGATGAAGAACTGGAAAGCCAGGAAGGAAAAAATATTTCCCAGATTTTCCAGGAACAGGGCGAAACCGTTTTCCGCGAAAAAGAATCGGCCCTTTTGCAAAAATGGGCGGAACAACAATTAGACAACACCGTCATTTCCACCGGCGGCGGCATCGTACTAAGCGACGTGAACCTCCAACTCGTCAAGAAAATGGGCCGCACGGTGTGGCTCGACGTAACAGCTGAAGAGGCCCACCGCCGCACGCAACACGAACCAAACCGGCCCCTGCTCAACCACCCGGAACGCGCCGTCGTCATCCAGATGCTCATCGAAAACCGCCACCATATGTACGAACAAGCCGAAGTCCACGTCCAAGTGGACGGAAAAACCGTGGAACAAATCGTGGACGAAATCAACGAACAACTCCGCCAAACCGCGAAAAACGCCTTGCGTGAGCGCGTCTTGTCCGCCATCGGCCAACTCGAAGGCAAAACCATCCGCATCGAGCCCTCGGCATTGCAAGGCTCGCTCAAAGTGCCGGCATCCAAGAGCATCACACACCGCGCGCTAATCTGCGCCGCCTTGTCCGGAAAATCTTGCCGCATATCCAACGCCCTCATTTCCGACGACACGATGGCTACCGCAGCGGCGCTCAGAGTCCTCGGTGCCCGCTTTGACGGCGAAACCGTCAACGGAAGCGGATTGTTCAAGACCGGCGGCACGCTTTTTTGCGGCGAATCCGGATCCACGTTGCGCTTCTTACTGCCATTGGCCTGCCTAGGCCAGACCAAAAACGCGCTGACCGGCACCGGCCGCTTGTTGCAACGCCCAATCCAACCCCTCGCCGATGCTCTCCAACAACTCGGCGCGCACGTGCAAACCACCGACGGATTGGCACCGGTCACGACGATGCCCGGTCTAACCGGGGGCACCTGCACGCTTCCCGGAAACGTCAGCTCCCAATTCGTCTCCGGCCTACTGATGGCATTGCCGCTTTGCCAAAAAGCCAGCCGCATCCAATTGAGCGGCCCCCTGCAATCCGCGCCGTACGTCGATTTGACCATCGAAGTCATGGCGCATTTCGGCGTGCAAGTCGGCGTGGAAAAAAACCAAACCAACCAAGCCACCGCATTCACCGTTGAGCCACAAGCCTATCAAGCACGCGACTTTGCCGTGCCGTCGGATTGGTCCTCCGCCGCTTTCTGGCTTGCCGCAGGAGCAATCGGTGGCGACATCCGCGTGGAAAACGTGGAAATGGCCTATTCGACCGAGCAAATCGAAAAGTATTCCATGACGCTTGAAACCGCCATCCGCCCCCAGACGCAAGCCGATTACGCCATCGCGGACATCCTCCAAAAAATGGGTGCCGGAATCATTTCCGGAAACGGCGTGCGCGTACAAAAAACCACGCTTCATGGAATCGACATCGACGTGTCGCAATGCCCGGATTTGGTACCCATCATCGCCGTGCTGGGCTGTTTTGCCGAAGGACGCACACGCATCCACAACGCGGCCCGCCTGCGGCTCAAAGAAAGCGACCGTATTTCAGCCATGGCAACCGAATTGAAGAAAATGGGTGCGGTGATTGAAGAAAAACCGGACGAACTCATCATCCAGAAAAGCCCGCTTTCTGGAGCCACCTTGGACAGCCACGACGACCACCGCATCGCCATGGCGCTCAGTATTGCGGCCGCCAACGCCAATGGACCATCCGTGATCGACAACGCGGACTGCGTGGCCAAATCGTACCCGTCATTCTACCACGATTTTCGCGCATTGGGGGGAAAAACATGAACCAACATTACGGAAAACTCTTCGAAGTCCAATTGGCTGGCGAATCCCACGGTTTGGGCGTTGGCGCCATCATCCAAGGCTGCCCTGCTGGCTTGCCGCTTTCGGAAGATGACATCCAGGCCGAATTGGACAAACGCAAGCCCGGACAGAAACTCACTACGGCCCGCAGAGAGAAAGACCAAGTCCACATCAAGACCGGCGTGTTCAACGGCAAGACGACGGGCGCGCCCATCCTGCTTTGGATCGACAACCAAGACGTCCAATCCGCTTCGTACGAAAAACTGCGGGAAACGCCGCGTCCTGGACACGCCGACTTTACCGCCCACGAAAAATACGGCGGCTACAACGATTACCGTGGCTCCGGACCGTTCTCCGCCCGCCTGACCGCGCCCCTGGTCGCCGCAAGCGCCGTCGCCCGAAAACTCCTCAAGACGGAAGGAATCGAAATCCTGGGCCACGTCCAACAACTGGGCGGCCTGAAGGTGGACAACGCGTCGGACGACGACCTCCGCACGAACGTACCCGACAGTGCGCTGCGCTGTGCCGACCCAGCGATGGAAAAACGCTTCGAGAAAAGCCTCCAGGAAGCCCTCAAAGCCGGCGACTCGTTGGGCGCCGTCATCGAATGCCGCGTGCTGAACCTCCCAGCGGGCGTGGGCGAGCCGCGCGCACAATCGGTCGAAAGCCTCATCGGCGCCTACTGCTTAGCCATTCCCGCTGCCAAAGGCGTCGAATTCGGTTCGGGCTTTGCCGCCGCGGCCATGCGCGGAAGCGAGCATAACGACACGTACGAGCAGGACGAAAACGGCAAAATCGTAACCACGACGAACCACTCCGGCGGAACCCTGGGCGGCATCACCACCGGCATGCCCTTGGTCTTCCGCGTCGCATTCAAGCCCACATCCAGCATCAAAAAAACCCAAGTGACGCTCAACACCAAAACCAAAGCGCAAGCCGAACTCAACGTCACCGGCCGGCACGACCCCTGCGTCGCGTTGCGCGCTGTGCCCATCGTCGAAGCCGCCGCCGCATTGGCGTTGGCCGACTTGATGCTGCAAGCGCAAAAGATTCCAAAGGTGTTGAAAAAATGAAAGCAAATGGCATCACAAAAGGGGGAATCCGAAAGACCATGAAACTGAAGGGGCGACGCGCCCCCCTGCGGTTCTGGCGTCAGAAGATCCCGAGGGTGCTGAAATAAATGGCCGAAAACAACAATCCAAACAAAACCAAAGACGCGGAAGACAAGGAAAGCGGAAACCGCAGGCACCAAAACGAAATTTCCGGAAAAAAAGAAAAACAAGCCAACGCGAACGAAACAGCAGCTCCCGCAAACCAAAACGATCGCCTCAACCACACGCGTGAACAAATCGACGCCATCGACGGACAGATTACCCGGCTCCTGGCGCAACGCATGCACCTGGCCCGCCAAACCCGGGCTGGAAAGCAGGCACAAGGCAAAAGCGTGGAAGACTCCAGCCGCGAAAAAAGCGTGTTACAACATGTGGAAACCGTTGCCAAGCGTGAAGGCCTGGATGCGGCCATCGCATTACGCGTATTCGAAGAAATCATGGCCGCTTCCAAAAGCCGCCAAATCATGGACCACTCGCCAACGCAGACCGCCAAACTCAAACTCAAGACCATTGCCTTTCAAGGCGAACGCGGCGCCTACAGCGAAGAAGCCTTAAGCGCCGCCTGGCCAAACGCCCAACCCGTTCCATGCAAGGAATTTGCCGACGTCTTTGAATCCGTACAAAACGGCACAGTGGACGCCGGATTGGTGCCACTCGAAAACAGCACGGAAGGCAGCATCAACTGGACGTACGACTTGTTGCTGAATTCCCAACTCACCATTGCCGGCGAGAAGTTCCTCCGCGTCCGTCACAACCTCCTGGCCCAAAAAGACACCCTTCTTGAAAAAGGCCTCCGCGTATACTCCCACCCTCAAGCCTTGGCGCAATGCCGTGACTTTCTCCACAAAAAAGGCCTCCAAGCGGTCCAATACTACGACACGGCTGGCGCCGCGCAAGACCTCGCCGCAGGAAAAATCCCGAAAGGCGCCGCCGCCATCGCCTCGCGGAAAGCCGCCGTTCACTACGGCCTATCCATCCTGCAGGAAGGCGTGGAGGACAACCGCAACAACTACACCCGCTTCATCCTCATCAGCAAGACGGCCCCGGCCCCACAAGCCGATTTCAAGACCTCCATCGTGTTCAGCACACAACACAAACCAGGCGCCTTGTTCCGCGTCTTGAAAGCCTTTGCCGAAAGCCAGATCAACCTCACCAAATTGGAATCCCGCCCCACCAAAACCACGCCATGGGAGTACGTCTTCTACCTCGACTTCGAAGGCTCGGCATTCCACGCCCCCGCCAAAGGCGTCCTCGAACACATCAAGCCCGATACCTTGATGCTCAAAGTGCTGGGAAGCTATCCGAAGGCGAAATAATACGGCGTATCGGATATAATGAAAAGCAAATCATCCGATATTGAGACATTTGAACAAACCAAATTTAAAAAACGAGGGGATTTTATTGAACTACTCCAAGCTTGGTCTCATCGTTCTGATTGCCGCCCTGTTACTGGTCGGCTGCACGTCACCAAGCCAAGCGCCCGGCACGGATCGGACCCCCGGTTCGGCCGCCGGATCCGTAATCAAGGGTACTTTGGATACCAACGAAAATTTCTCCGCCACGCTATCGTACAACCCGATAACGAAAGAGGCCTCCATTGAAGCGTGGCAGTATCTGGATGAAAAGAATTCCGAACAGTTGCCGTTTGCCTGCGCCATCGGCTCAAGCTTCCTTTTGCTCATCAACAACGCAACCATCTACGGCGAAAGCGGCCGGGTCAACGGCACGTACCAAGTCCGCGTGCCATGGGCCAAATACGAACAATACGTCGAGGGGTCCGGCCTGACCCGCGAACAATTCGACGCCATGAACGTCACGTCCGTCACGATTCGGTACAAAGCCCGCGAGACGGATGCGGCCATGGGCGAATGCGTCCAAATCCGGGGCGAAAAAATCACGTTGGATGGCAAGATTCTGGACTCCACCCAAATCACGGAAGCGGCTAAAAGCGGGATAACGCGCCGTGGCACGGAAGCGGATTGATTCCCAGTCGTCCATCCGACGCCCTTGCAAAACCTCGAAAAGACGATTTGACTAAACTCCAAACGGTGGGTCCAAACGAGGTCACTTTACAAGTTAAGCGAACGCATCTTCGAGCTTGAAAAGCAGGGCAAACCAGAGTGAGAAAAGCATCCAACAAGCTAAAAAAAAAACTTAGCCGAGGGCCAGAACCGGACTGACGTAATTCATTGGAAGTGCAAGAGTGGCCTTTTCGTCATCCAGCTCAAACTGAAGGTACAACGTATCCGTCTGACGCATTTGGCATTCCAAAGCATTCTTGATTTTGGTTTTTGAAACCGAGTGCCCTAACCACTCGCTCAACTGTTCGCTGGCGTCCAAAATCTCTACGCCGACCGGCTGGCCATTTTCGGTGAGGTCGACGGCCAAACGAGGACTCAATTCGAGGCTATGGTAGACTTTTTTGGAACTGAAGTAAACGTAGAGCGCATCAGCGTGTTCATCGTACTCAATCCGGTTCATCGTGTTCGCCTCGAAACCCAGCCCTGCCATTTCCGGCTAATCCGCAACATAGTAATGACTCGCAGCTGGCTATTAATACATACGACATAGCGGTGAAAACTATCGGAAGTCTGCTGATAATACACGTTGAATTTGCGCTCATGCGACGTCTCGCAACGCTGTTCAAAAACCGCAACCGGAACCTGGTGGAAAAAATCCTGCGCCGCAATGGATTCGTTCAACCGGCGCTGACCACCCCGCCAGACCGCATGCCGCGTCAAAGCGATTTCACGTGGCTTTGATCGGACCAGCGATACGAAATTCCTGCATCGGTCTTCCGACATGCCAAGGCACGGGTAAAGCCGGGCTAATAACGCGCAGGTAGAACAAAAATCAACCAAAACTCTTAAAAAAATCAACCCGGATACAAAAAAAAATGGCAGTACACAACCTTGAAAAACCAACTTGACTAAACTCCAAACGGTGGCCCTAAACCATGTCGCTTTACAAGCTTTCAGAACGCATCTTCGAACTGGAAAAACAAGGCAAACCCATCGTCAAATTGAACATCGGCGACCCCGGATTGCCGACCCCATCGGTCTTGGTCCAAACCGCGGAAAAAGCCATTGCGGACGGCAAGACGCGTTACGCCTCCGGACAAGGCGAAAAGAAGCTGTTGGAAAAAATCGCCTCCATGCACCAAACCGAAGTCAAAAACACCACCGTCACGCCCGGCTCGAAGTGGGCCATTTATGGGTTAATGAAGATTTTGTTGCAACCAGGGGACAACATCGTCACCCCCGGGCCCTTTTGGTCGGCGTACGAACTCATTGCCAAGAACCTCGGTAGTTCCTGCAAACTGGTGCACACCAAGGCGGAAGCCCGCTGGAACTTCACGCCCGAACGCCTGTTCGAAACCGTTGACTCCAAGACCAGGCTGATCGTCATCAATTCGCCGCTCAATCCGACGTCCACAGAGTACAAGACTGAGACGCTTCGCGCCGTGTACGAATACGCCCAGGACAAGAAAATCCAGGTCTTAGTGGACGAGGCCTACCGCGATTTATCTTTCAAATCAAACGGCCTGACCCCGTACGCCGAATACGTTAACGTGACCAACACGTTCAGCAAGGCCTACTGCATGAGCGGATGGCGCGCCGGCTACCTCGTCGCCTCCGAGGAGCTCACCAAGAAACTGGTCGAACTGAACCAAATCACGGTCACCAACGTGCCGCTGTTCACGCAAGCCGCCATGCTCGCAGGCCTTGAAAACCGGCAAGCCGTGACGAAGACCACGCGCGACGCCTGTGCTGGCCGGTTGAAACTCGCTGAAAAAATCTTTTCCGGCATCGAGTACGTCAAACCCGACGCCGGATTCTACATGTTCCTCAAGTGTCCCGGAAAACAAAACGGAGGCCATAGAGCCGGCGGCGACGGAAACAAAGTGGCGGAAAGCGCATTGGAAAAAGGCGTGGCCATAGTGCCTGGCCAAAACTTCGGCGGCTACGACGAGTACGTCCGGATTTCGTTGTCGCATCCGGAAGCCGTGTTGCAACCGGCGTTGGAAAAAGTCCGCCAAGCCATGGATGAGAATGCCGGATGACGAAACCGATCCTTGATACCGGACTAGTCGTCTGGTACGACGAGCATAACTTCTCGCCCCTGACGTGCGTGGGACTCAACCGATGCCTTACCCGCGGAATGAAGGAGACGCTGGGCGTGCGATTCACCAAGATTTACGACATCGTCTACGATTCCGACCACGTGCTCATCCTTACACCCAAGGATGAATTGGACGCCACCGTGGACCACCTGGTGCGACGTATTCTGGAAAATCCCACGTGGGCCGATGGATTCAACGCGCGCATGATGGCGGCGTCCGACGTGCTGCTAGAGACGACGCGCCGTAATGCCGAACAGGCGAAGTCCGCGGACGACGCGACGTTGGCGTCATACTACGAGACGTTCGTAAGGCTCACGGACGAGAAGTTCCGCTTCGGTATCCTGCCAGTGCTGGCCGAAAGCAACGAGGGAGCCCTTTCCCGTGCATACTATGAAGTCGTGAAGGGAAAAATCGGGGAAGGCAATTTCGCTGCCGTGGCGGACTTGCTGGCTCCCGCCGCCTCGTCCACGCCCACGCTGCAAAGGATGGACCTATTGCGCCTCGCCGTCACGCCGGACGCCGGGAAGGCCAAAAACGACGGCCGGCTTGATGCATTCTTTGCGAAATGGTCCTGGGTACCGTACATGTTCATCGGCCCGGCATGGACGCGGGAATCCTGCCAAAACGAGTTCGAAGCGTCGTTCGCGCAACCGAAGTCCGTTTTGCATAACGAATTTCAGGAGTTGGAAAGACGCCCCGCTTCCGTCGAGCATAAGCGCGAAGCATTGATGAAAAAGTACGTCTTTGATGCCGGCTTGCGTCAACTGACAAACACCATCGTTCACTTCGGCCAAACCAAGTACCAGCGCAAGGAGAACTTCACGCACGCGCACTTCCATTACCATCCGATCCTTGCTGAAATGGCGCGCCGCCTGGGTCTTTCAATCCGGCAAGTCCGGCTGCTGACACCTGAGGAAACGCGCAAGGGATTAGTGGATGGAATAATTCCGGATCTGGCACAACGCGGCTCATTCGCCGTTTACGAGCATGCCGATGGCAAAGTCCGAGTGTTGAATCCGGATTCGGCGCGCGCCATCGAGCAGACGCTACCGAAAGCCGACGTGAACGGACTAGAATCGCTGCAAGGCCAATGCGCCTGTCCCGGTTCAGCCCGAGGCAAGGCCACGATCGTGAATACGGAAAAGGACATCCACAAATTGCAGCAAGGAGACGTGCTGTTCTCGTATGCAACGGCGCCCGAACTGATGGCCGCCATCCGAAAAGCATCGGCAATCGTGACGGACCGCGGAGGCGTGACGTGCCATGCCGCCATCGTCAGCCGTGAACTTGGCATCCCCTGCGTCATCGGCACCAAAGTGGGCACGCAATGGATCAAGGAAGGCCAGATGGTGGAAGTGGACGCCGCAGCCGGAATCGTGCGCAAGGTGAATGGAACATGAAACGCCTCGGCCTGATCGGCGTTGGGAACTTCGGACTCTTTGCCGCCGGACACCTCAAAAGCCATTTCGAAATCGTGGCGTTCGACCCGCACGCCAAGCCCGCCACCCCGTCGGATGGCATCCGCTTTGTCGACCTCAAGACGGCCGCATCGCAACCCTTCGTGCTGTTGGCCGTGCCGGTCCAAGACATGGAAAACGTGCTCGAACAGATTGCGCCGCACGTCCGACCCAATGCGTTGGTAGTGGATGTCTGTTCGGTCAAGGAAAAACCCGCCGCCTTGATGGAAAAAATCCTGCCCAAAACCGTGCAAATCATCGGCACGCACCCGTTATTTGGGCCCCAAAGCGGCAAGGATGGCCTTTTGGGCTTGGGCATTATTTTGTGCCCGGTCAGAGCGGAAAAGGCAACCGTGGTAAAGTTGAAAAAATTCTTGGCCGAATTGGGCCTTCACGTGATTGAAATGACTCCGGCACAGCATGATGAATGGATGGCCCGCACGCAAGCCATCGCCCATCTCGTCGGACGCGCGGCCAAGGAAATGGAATTGCCGCAAGCCCCGTTCAGATTGGCCACGTACGACGCCTTGTTGGCCTTGCGGGATTTGGTGAAGGACGATTCGGATGCGTTGTTCGACACCATCCAAAACGAGAATCCGCATGCGGCGAGCCAACGCGAAAAACTTCGCAAAAAAATGGATGAAATCGAAACCCACTTGATCCAAGCCGACCAAAACCAAAAAACCTCAAAACAAAAGAAACCTTAAACAACCTTCAAGCGATAAGATTCAACCATGAAAAAAGAACTCGACCCGTGGTCCAACCAGCTCGTATCCGACTATGATTATTTGTTTAACGAATTCGGTTTGCAGCGGATGAGCCCGGCATTGGTCAAGAAACTGGCCAAGCACCGCTTATACCGAAGAGGCATCGTCTTTGCCCACCGCGATTTGGATCAATTCGTCGCCGCGGCGGAAGCCGGCAAAAAGACCGGCGTCATCACCGGCATCAAACCCTCCAGTGAATTCCACTTAGGCTCGCGCATGACGGCCGAACAAATCATTTTCCTGCAGCAACACTTCGACACCCGCGTCTTTTACGCCATTGCCGACGTGGAAGCGTACGCCGACAACGGCCTATCTTTTGAAGACAGCCACACAAACGCCGTGGACAACGTCGCCGACCTCTTGGCACTTGGACTTGACCCGGACAAGACGTTCTTCTACAAACAATCGCAAAACATGCACGTCGCCAACCTTGCCAATATTTTCGCCCGCAAGACTACGCTGAACACCCTCGAAGCCCTCTACGGCCACCAAAACCTAGCCTTGTACCTCGCAGTCCTGACGCAAGCGGGTGACATCATGGCACCCCAACTTGAGGCCTTTGACGGACCCAAACACATGCTGGTGCCCGTGGGAATCGACCAGGACCCCCACATCCGCCTCACGCGCGACTTGGCCGAGAAGTTCAAGGAGGAATTCGGATTCATCACCCCCGCCGCGACGTTCCACAAGTTCTTCCGCGCCTTGAACGGCGAGACGAAGATGTCCAAACGCGATCCCTTGGGCGTCATGACGCTGAACGACACGCCGGAATTGCTCAAAAAGAAGCTAGCCAACACACTGACCGGCGGGCGCGCAACTGCGGAAGAACAACGCCGTCTGGGTGCCGAGCCGGAAAAGTGCGTAGTGTTCGAACTGATGCAGTACCACTTCTACGACGACGACAAAGACCTCAAAGAGATGGAAACGGACTGTCGTTCCGGGAAGCTTTTGTGCGGCGAGTGCAAAGGCATCCGCCTGGCGCACATCCAGGATATTTACAAAAAGCACCAGGACCGCAAGAAGAAAGCGCTGCCCAAGGCGGAAAAGATGCTGGAGCAGCCGATTGCGTTCAGGAAAAAAAGTTAATTGGACCCTCAAACGCGCTAAGGATCCGAACCATCAGAAATAGTCTTTTAAACTCACGGCGCATTTTCAAGTCCGGGAAAAAATAGTTTGTTTTTCAGTGGGGAAGTGATTAACCGCCGTACATGCTGATTGACTTTAGACAAGCCAAAAAACTCGTCGCGCAACACGACTCGCCCTTGATGGTCATCAGCAAGTCGCGCATCCGCCAGAACTACCACACGCTAAAAAAAGCGATGCCGCGGGCCGAAATCCACTACGCCATGAAGGCCAACCCCCACAAGGGCATCCTGAACATCCTGCGCGAGGAAGGCTCGGACTTCGACGTCGCGTCGTACAACGAAATCAAGATGCTGCTGGACATCGAGGTCGACTCGACCAACATGATCTACGCCAATCCCGTGAAGTCCATTCCCGATTTGGTGCGCGCCTACAACGTCGGCGTCGAAAAATTCGTCTTTGACAACGACGTCGAACTGCAGAAGATGGCGCGCTACGCGCCCGAAAGCGACGTTTTACTCCGCCTGGCTGCAAGCGGCGACGACGCGTACTACAAGCTGTCCACCAAGTTCGGGGCGCAGTCCAAAGACGCCATCCGCCTGCTGAAAAAAGCCAAGAAACTGGGTTTGGACCCCGTCGGCATCTGTTTCAACGTGGGCTGCCAGGTGACGCGTTCGGACGGCTACATCCAAGCCATCCAAAGCGCGATGAAAGTGTTCAAGGAAGCCAAGAAAAACGGCATCGATTTGCAGATTTTGGACATTGGCGGCGGCTTTCCCGTGCGGTATGGGCACAAAAAAACGGACATGGGCAACGGATTCGACGCCAAGCAAATCATCACGGAAGTCAACGCCGGCATCGAGCAATACGTGCCCGAACACATCAAGATCATCGCCGAACCCGGACGCTTCATCATCGGCGACGCAGCCGTCTTGATCATGCGCGTCATCGGCTTATCCAAGCGCAAGGGCGTCATCTGGTACTACGTCGACGACGGCTACTACCATTCGTACAGCGACATGCACGCGTCGGATTGGAAGTTCGACTTCATCCCCCAAAGCAAGGGCCGCAAGCTCCGCTCGGTCCTCGCCGGTCCCACGTGCGATTCGTTCGACGTCATCGCCAAAAGCATCTGGCTGCCCGAACTGGAACTTGGGGAGCTCATCATGAGTCCCAACATGGGCGCGTACACGTCCGGCATGGCGTCCAACTTCAACGGCTTTCCTCCGGCCAAGACGGTATTCATTGATTGAGGAAAAACCAACAACACTTCGGCCCGAACAAAAAAGAAAAAATGAAAAAGTAAAAAAGACCACCGGCGTCGCATCAACCCAAAAAAAGAAATAAAGAGCCGGCCAAAGCCAGTCCGACAAAAAAAAAAGAGGCAACCCCCCGTCATGCCAGCCAAACACAAAAACGTACCGACCCAAGCCAACGCCGATGCTTTGATTTCCATTGTGCCCAAGTTGTGGCCCCTGGCGTTCGTACCAATGACCATATTAGTGGTGCAAAGGTTCGGCCACGACGGCGCCAACCTGCTTTTGGGCGCGCTTTTCCTATACCTGTTCATCCAGAAAGCCGATTTGAAACTTCGCCGCTTGATGATCACGTTGGCACTTTTTTCCGGGATTTTTGAGACCGCCAACGTCGCCTCCGGCGCCTACACCTATTTTGGTGCCGTGGGCTCGCCGTTGTGGATCAGCCTAGGCTGGGCCATCTTGGGCTGGTGGTTCATGCAGTTAAAACCGGCCGCGGAAAAAATCAGCTTCAACGCGTCGTTCGCCGGAATCGCGGTCGTAATCGCGGCCGCGTCGTTTTTCAACCACACGCTGGGCCTTACCACGCTCATCGCCATCGCGGGACTTTACGCCTTGGGCCTTGCAATCCGACAACCGTTCGCCTTGTACGCCTTCACGTCGCTATTCGCCATCATCGCCGAATGGTCCGGCACGATGGGTGGCATCTGGGGCTACTTCGGCCTGAACCACCAGGCGGTGCCGCCGGATTTGGCGATGCTGGCCCTGGCGTATTCCGTCGTGATGGCGTTTTCCATCTGGATTTCAGGATTCGAGAATCCAGAACGGCCGATACTCAACGACCCAACATAGGCCGCGGTTTAAACGGGCCGTGCCAACACGCGGCAGGGCGCGCCATCCCCGTTCAGGATGGGAAGCGGTGCCACCACGACTTCGACGCGTTTTCCCGCCAAGTCAGCCAAGTCCACCAAATTTTCCAGAATCAGCACGTCGTGCCGAAAAAGCAGTTTGTGAACGGAGTACGGCACGTTGTCGGGAGTGAACGAATCCAAGCCAACGAGCGTCACGCCGGCATCGATGAGCGCCTCCGCCGTGTCCAGTGGGATGACAGGGTTGTTCTCGAAGTAGCCCGGAAGGAACGCCTTGTCCGAGTGGCCGGTAAAGAAAAACACGAATTCGCCGGACTGAATCCGGCCCAGTTCCACCTCGGAAAGCCGGATTTCGTTCTGCCCGCGGACGTCGAAAACAAGTGCCAAGCCGACGAAGCGGTCCACCGGGTAATCCGACAGTTTCTTGCCGTCGTCCAGCATGTGGTAGGGCGCATCCATGTGCGTGCCGAAGTGCGAGCTGAACGACAATTGTTTTTGGTTGCAACCGTCCTGCGCCATGGACCGGAACTCCGCAGGTGGGTCGCCGGGGAACACGGGCGTCTTTTCCGACAAAGGCATCGTCAAATCAAACCAGGTCATAGGCAATCCAACCCTCAAGCAAGCTTTTAGCAAAACGGTGCCGTTCGCCGTAAATAAATGCCGTACAGGTCAAAACCAATACATGGACTTGAAATTTCTCTACAATGAGCCTGCCGCCATCCTCGGCGACGCCCTCGTCATCGGCGACATGCATTTAGGCATCGAATACGAACTCCAGCGCAAAGGCTACAACTTGCCGCTCCAGTACAAGAAAGTGGCCGAACGCATCAACGCGCTGTTGAAGCAGACGAAAGCGAATACCGTCATCTTCCTGGGCGATTTGAAGCACGACGTGTACGGCATGAAAGACACCGAAGAACGCATGCTTAATGCCTTCTTCCGATTGCTAAAAGCCCAAAAAATCATCGTGTGCAAAGGAAACCACGACTCGTTCATCGAAAACTGCACCGGAATCCTCGTGGCACCGCCGGAAGGCATCCTGTACGAAGACACCTTGGTGCTGCACGGACACGCTATGCCCGATGCGAAGCTCCTCAAAACGGCAAAAACCATCTGCTTCGGCCACGAACACGCCTTGGCCAAAATCGGCGACGCAAAGCATGCGTACAGCCAAAAAATCTGGATCATCGGCCAACAAAGCGGAAAGAAATTCGTCCTTTTCCCCCACTTTGGCGACTTGGTGGGCGGACGCACGTTCGACCCGGAGCACCACCTCGTACGTTTCCTGACCAAAACGGCATGCCGCAACGCCGATGCCTATTTGTTGTCGGGCGTGAAGTTGGGAAAAGTCAGCGGTTTGTAGTGCCTCAAAACCAGTTCACTTCACGCGCGAAACCGTCCCTGACGCGCCATCCACCTCGATCTTTTGGCCCGATTAAAACAATTGCGCCGGGTGTTTTGTGCCTACAACGCAGGGTTTTCCTGACTCACGTGCCACCATGGCCATCTTGGAAAACACCATTCCGAACCCCACCGGGCAGTTTCTCGAACGGTAAAATGGCCCAAACGGCTTTGTTGAAAGTCAAGCGGAAAGAAAAAAAAGGGGTTGGCGAAAACAAAAAAAAAAAGAGGCAAAAACCAAAAAGGGCGCGAAGTGACGCGCGTTCAGGCCGCTTTGGCAAAACGCTTGCAGCGGCAAAAGGCAAAACGGTTTTGTTTACGTTGTTTTTTTATTGGCCGGCTCATTGGTTTCCGTTTTTTTCTTCCTTACGCCGGGTCGCGTCATTTTTGCTTCTTCTTTTTTTTTGCGTTGTTTTAGGTTGGCCTGGCTTTTTTGACTTTTTCAACACAGCCAGCCCAAAACAAGCGTTTTTTAAACGGGTTTTTCCATGCTAAAGACCGTATTTTCCGGGCCAGTGGACTTCTTGAACGTCTGGCATTCGGTCAATCTTTAGGTGATTTGAAATGGGTCGTGGAAAAGAACGCATGATTACGTGCGCCCAGTGCGGGCGGCAGGTGCGTCGCGACAAGGCAGTGACCATCGAAAAACCCGTGTTCACCAACCCGCTGGAACGCGACGAAGTCGCCGACGAGCAATACACCCGCATCCTGACGCGCGAATTCTCCTACTGCCCGTCGTGCGGCAAGCACTTCCGCATCTACCAGAAAAAGACGCAGCAGAACGAACGCAGCCGCGAACGCGAACGCAACAAACAGTTCTTCAACCGCCCGCGGCCCTACGGCCCAAGGCCCGCACCGGCGACACAAGGCGCTCCGGGACAAAATCCGGGCACGCAAGGCATCCAAACAGCCCAACCGGCAGCCCAAATCCCGGCACAAGCCATACAAACGACGGCGCCCGCTCCTGCACCCGCCCCGGCAGTCGAACAGCCCACTGACGTCATCAACCAAGAAGCCCAAGACGTGGCCCAGGACGAAGAAAAAGAACTGGAAGCGGACGACGCATTTGACGAAGAAAAATCCGAATCCGAAAAACAGTGAAACCGGACCCGCTTGGACCCGTTTTTTTCCAAACCTCCAGCGCAGCTTCGTCCGTTTCGATGAAGTCAAAATGGGCCCGGCCGGAATCGAACCGGCGATTTTCACTGTGTGAGAGTGACGTCTTACCATTCGACTACGGGCCCAAAGTGGAGACGATTTTAGAACCTTGGCGTTGCCGTTTATTAAGTGTTTTTTAGGAGCACAAAAAAAAAGTCCAAACCCCCCAGGGGAACGACCCACCATCGGCTTTTTTTAACCGGACGACCTAGACTTGTCAGGACCAAGTTCGGGGGGTTTCGATTACATGAACATCAGCATCGCAGGAAAAATCATCGCACTTTGGGGCGTTTTGGTCGCATTGGGCTGGGCGCTTGCGACCATGCCATTGGACTATTTCGGCCTCAAATACACCGCATCCGCGTTGCTGCTTTGGAGCGCGCTCATGGCCATCGGCCTGTTTGCGACGTATAAGTGGTTTCCGGCGGCCATGCAGAATAAAGTCGTGAAAGTCTGGACCGTCATCATCGTCGGCGGCATGCTCTTGAACTTCGCCAACTTCTACAAACTGCTTCCCTCCGCGTTGGCGCCGTACATCTACCTGCACGGCTGGGTCCTGTTGACCGCGATCGGCTTCGTCCTCACGGCGCTGTGGTGGACGCCCAAATCCAAGATGGTCTACGCCGCCGGTGCGGTCCTCAACATGCTTTTGTTGGTGGCGTTGGTCATGCGATTGCCGGGATTGCAGCCATATTCGCTGTGGTTGGCCGCGCTTTTCGCAGGCGGACCCATCATCGCCGACGGATTGATGAACTACAACCTGCCGCCCAAGCCGTCCGGTGCAACTCCGGCGGCAAGCGCGCCGGCGCAAAGTTCCGGTGGCAAGAAAGTCGTCGTGAAAATCGTGGCCAAAAAATAGGGTCTGAAACAAAGACGGACGCGCTTTTTCTTTTCCATGTCTTTCGAGTACGCGGCGTATCTGGCCTTTATTTTGGCCGGCACGTTTGCGATTAAAAAAAGGTTCAACGTCCAGTTACCGCCCCTGCGGTTGGCCAAAACACTGCTAGCCGTCGCGGCGATTTTCGTCGCATGGGACGCCTTAGCCGTCGCCGCCGGACATTGGTCGTTCAACCCCGCGTTCCTGCTGGGCGTGTTTGTCGGCAACCAGCCGGTGGAAGAAATCGCGTTTTTTTTTATCGTCCCCTTTTTTTACGTCACGATTTGGGAAATCGCAAAGCAGCAGGGCCGCAAGAATGAAAACAAGAAGCCGAAGACGAAAACGGCCGCCCGCGCGAAAAATGAAAACCAGGAAAAGCCTAATGCAAGAGTAAAGCCAAACGTCAAAATGAAGCCAAAACCAGGAGGCCGGCTGCCATGACGGAGTACACCCTCGCCGCCGTCGCCATGGTACTCGTCGGCCTGGGACTCAACCTCAAGTTTAACCCGGCATTCAGACAAAACCAAAAAGCCGTTTTGTGGGCCGCGGGCATTGCCATCTTGGTGCAACTGGTTTTTGACAATCTCACGGTTTGGCGGGGGTTCTGGCACTTCAACGACGCCGCGACGTTGGGCGTCCGATTACCGTTCATGCCGGTGGAGAATCTGTTCTTTGGCGTGGCACTTTTCTTGTTCACCGTCGCAGTCTGGGAAATCGCTTTAAAGCCCGCGAAGAAACTCAGATGAGATTTTCCCGGGCAATGCGCTCCACCACGTTGTTGGCAGAGAAAAGCACGATGGGAATGCCGGAACCCGGATGGGTGCTGCCGCCCACGAAGTACAGGTTCTTGATGGAAGGGTCGCGGTTCTGCGGCCGAAAGAAAGCGCTTTGAGAGAGCGTAGGGGCCAAGCCGAACGTGCTGCCCCATTCCAGCGAGTACTGGTCGCGCCAGTCTTGCGGCGTGACGACGCGCTCGAACGCGAAATCGGGTTCCTTCAAGCCCAAAGCAAGCCACGCGTTGATCTTGTCCAACACGCGCTGGCGGAATTGCATTTTTTCTTTCGGCCAGTCGATGCATTCCGCTTGCAAGTTCGGCACGGGCACCAGCACGTACAACGCATCGCCGTTCGGGGGCGCCATTTCCGGAAACAGTTTTGAAGGGCAGTTCAGATAGATGCCGGGATCTTGCGGAAGCGTCTTACTCTTAAAAATGGCGTCCAGTCCGGACAAGAAGTCTTCCGGAAGCAGGAACGTGTGCGGCCCCACGGCCAGCTTGCGTTTCACGCCGAGGTACAGCATGAACGCGCTGCAACTGGGCTGAAGCCGGCGGGACTGGACGGGACTTGTTTTTTCCGGTAGCAGGTGCGCGTAGGTGTACGGCAAGTCGGCGTTGGACACCACCAAATCCGCTGCAAAAAAAGAGCCGTCGGAAAGTTCGACACCCACGGCACGGCCTTCTTGCAAGCGGACTTGTTTGACTTTCTTTCCAGTCTGGATTTTCACGCCGCAGACATGCGCCGCTTTTTCCAATGCGAAGCCGATGCGGTGCAAGCCGCCCGGCACGCTCCAACAGCCTTGCGTGGCTTCGACGTATTGAATCAATCCGTACGCGGCCGGGATGTCACGCGGCGATGCGCCGACGTAGATGCTTTGGAACGAAAACGCCGCCTGCAACCGCTGGTCGTGGAAGTACCGGCAGACGTGATCCCAATACGAACCGGACAAACCCACTTTGAGGAAGGCGGACACGACGGAGGGACGCAGGAAGTCGGAGAAGCGATGGACGTTGGACTGCAGAAAAGCCGTGAGCGCCGCTTCGTAGTACTGCTTGCTTTTTTCTAAGTACGCGTCATAGCGGCCGGCATCCTCCGGTGAAAAAGCGGCCATGTTTTTCTTCATGCGGTCCACGTTGGACGACAACTCCAACGGGGCCTGGTCGGGGCCGAAGTGGATGCGGGAAATCGGCTCAACCGAAACGAGTTTCAGAAAATCTTCGCGGCGCAATCCAACGCGTTTGAAAAAATCGTCCAACACCCACGGCATCAGAAGCAACGTGGGCCCGGCGTCGAACGTAAAGCCTCCGGCGGAAAAGCCCGACAAGCGTCCACCCACGCGAGCGTTTTTTTCCAGCACCGTGACGTCAAAACCCGATCGGGCCAATTGGGCGGCGCATGCTAAGCCGCCGATGCCGGCGCCGATGACCACGATTTTTTTCATGCGGAATTACGCCACCGACGCGAGAAGTTCGCGGCCCGCCAAAAAAGTCTTCTTCCACAACGGCACGACGGCGCGCCGCTGCAAAACGGGAAAACCGGGCCGGCTTAGCTCGTCCAAGATGCTTTGGTAGAACGCAGAACACAACCGGACGCACAACCGCGCATCACGCGGCAAAAAAACGATGCCTTTTTCAGCCGATTGGTACAGCGCACGGGCG
>Ga0082335_1000674_pt1 | contig 81803 bp, 95 predicted proteins | sample Subgrocontami58m_FD_72375 | JGI IMG/M metagenome (GOLD analysis project Ga0082335, IMG submission 72375) | Subsurface groundwater microbial communities from S. Glens Falls, New York, USA - GMW37 contaminated, 5.8 m (SPADES assembly) (version 2) ... | reverse complement strand
ACTACAAGTAGAAATAAAGCAAATATAGATGCTCGGGCAATACGATTCATGTTCCTCTTTTCACGTCTTTTATGATAGTAACAAGAACATACCCTTTATAAATCTTACCGAAAAAAAGGATGTATCTCGAAAAAAACTAATATTCCTTCTTGCGCTTCGAAGACAACAAATATATCTCCCCATATCCACATATATTTAAAAACTGCTCGAAGATTATGGAGATGTCTGTCTTTTTAAGGAGGATATAAAAAGGTTATCACATGTCTGAAGAAATACACAATCATCTGCCCTACCAGAACCAATCTAAAACAGATAAGATAAATGAAAAAGAAATTTTTCAGCCGCCAACTCAGAATCAATTTGAGATAAGCAAGGCAACTGAAAAATCTTTTTCTCAACAACAGAATCCATCCAAGCCAAGCAGCTCGGCTGAAAAAACTCTCCATCAACAACTAAATCAGCCTAAAACAGATAAGGTTATCTCCTCTATTATAGACTTTATTTTTGCAAAAGACCATAGAAAATGGCTTCTGCTGATCTTTCTCCTTAGTCTTGTGCTGAGAGTGCTCATCGGTATAAGAGTGCCTTTCAACGCAGATGAAATGGTGCATGGGACCCATGCAATCGGCTTCATCGACTCCGGAAAGCTGCAGATCATGGACCAAGACCCTTTATGGTTCTGGCTTACGGATTTTTCCATGAAAATCCTGGGCTTTAATGTCTTAGGAATAAGATTTATGTCAGTGCTTTTTGGAGCACTCTCTGTTCTCGCCATCTACCTTCTTGGAAAAGAGATTTTTAATGGAAAAACAGGAATGGTGGCTGCCTTCATCTTCGCCACTTCTGCCTACCAACTCGTTGAGACCCGTGCTGAGATGGATATTGCAATGGTCTTCTTCGTGCTCTGCGCAATGTATTTCCTCGTTGTCTTCTTCAAAACCAGTCAAAAAAAGATGTTTATTTTAGGATGGGTTTCTTTAGGTATTGCGATGATGATAAAGCAAATCGCAGTCGTATTTATTCTCCCATTAATGCTCTTCTCCCTATATTATAGTAAGAAATATGAGAAAGAGTTCAGATTCAAGCAGATCGCCCAAGCCGCCGCAATCCTCCTTATCCTGTCAATTCCGGTTTTAACCTTTAACTACCTGCTCTATAAAGACAAGGGGATAGTTGACCTCCAGTTCGCCCGTTTTACAAAAATCTCATTTGGAACGTATCAGGCCATCGGAGCGACAGCCCAGCCATTCCAGGTTAAGAGCCTCTTTGTTCCTACAGGAGGATTATCTCCCGGATTAATCGAAGGTCTCAGGATGTTTAATCGCGAGACACCTATCATTCTTCTCCTTTCAGTCATAGGGCTCTTCTTCCTCTTCGCGAGCAAAAACAAATTCACAGGGCTCCTGCTTTTTTCCTTCCTAACAATCTTCATCTTCCTTTCAGGAACCTCCCTCCTCTCAACTCATTTTGTATGGGGCAGCTCCTACATCGCCTTGCTTTCCGCGTTAGCCATTGTAAAAATCTCAGAAAAATTCAAAAAAGAGCAGCACGCTAAAGCATGTATGTACCTCATCATCATCATAATCGCAATTTTTGCGATAATAGAAATCTCCTCCGCACCTGCGTATGGATTCTTCGGCAAGAATGAGCTCGGCAAGATGATTGATTACAAAGAGCAGGCAATAAATCCAAATGCCCTCGTTGTTGCAGACAGCAGAATTTATAGGGGAAGAATCGTCTTTATGTTTTGGGACAAGCACTATCTTGAAGCTAATTTCTTCCCTCAGCTTCTCCAGGAAATGGAGAAAATGCCCGGAGATCCTGTGCCTACAGATACCTATTTCATCCAATGCATTCCTACAGACTGCGGTTGGGGAACAGTAAAAGATCAGCCAGAGTTCAACGCATCCATGGAAAATATCGTCGCATTTTTCAAATCAAAAGCAGGCCCTGTCGCAACAATAAATGATATTGAAGGAAATCCCTATTTTCATGTGTATAAGCAGACCTTTCCTCTCAAGCCAGGAGTGCTCGAAGTAGCAGACTCAACCCATGACTGGTTTTATTATCCTGTCGCGTACAAGCCCGCTTCAAAAATCTTCGATAATTACCAGACGCACAACGCATTAAGCCGCTTCCTCGATCGCTTCGCACACCTCATCCTGTACGCTGAGCTGGTGCTCGTACTCCTTCTTGCAGGTCTTGCAGGATATCTTGCTTTTAAGAAATCATAACCAAAACACAACTTCAAATTTTCCTATTCACCAAAAATGAAACTCTCAGCTTTCCCATTAGATAAAGAAATAAAGAAATTGCCTAAAATTTCGCTATCCCCTCAGCAAGCTGCGGGGTATTCAACCCAGATTTTAAAATAAAACCTAGAAAAAACTGAATTAAAAATGAAGCTCTCCATCATCGTCCCTGTCTACAACGAAGAAAAAACTCTTGAGAAAATCATTGAGAGAGTGCAGAAAGTAGATCTTGGAAAAATATCAAAAGAAATTTTGATAATCAATGACGGCAGCAAAGATAATACGCAGGAGGTCATCGAGAAAATCAAGAAAAAATATAAGAATATCAGATCATTTAGCTTGGAAAGAAATCAGGGAAAAGGAGCTGCGATGAAAATAGGATTTCAGAATTTCACAGGAGATTTCGTCATTATCCAAGACGGCGATCTTGAGTATGATCCCGAGTATTTCAAGCAATTGATTCAGCCGCTTATCGAGGGAAAAACAAAAGTGATCTATGGTTCTCGGCTTCTAGGGGAGATCAGCGGATTCAACATTCCCCTCCACTACTATGGAAACAAATTTCTCTCACTATTTACAAGGCTCGTATACCGGCAGAAAATAACTGACCTTGAGACAGGATATAAGATGATGGCCCGGGAAGTCATCAAGAGCTTTGATCTCAAGTCCAATGGCTTCGAGATTGATCCTGAAATGACTGCAAAAACCATTAAGAAAGGATACAAAATTACCGAAATTCCCATCACCTACAATTGCAGGACGTTTGAAGAGGGAAAGAAAATAACCTGGCGAGATGGGATCATTGCAGCATATACTCTGCTTAAATATAGATTCTTCAATTAAACTTTGCAATACCTTGCCGTAGGAACAAAGAAGGCAAGTGGCAGGCGAGCATGTTTTCAATCTTCAATCGCTTTTTTTGAAACATCAGAATTTCACTCGTTTAGAACGAGTGGTTAAACGATAGCTCGTGGAATTCTGACTGTGATCAAAAACCACTCGAAGAGTGGCATTATCATGCCACCAGTCTTTGACTGGTGGTTTTTGACAAAATAGGAGGTACATCCCAACTCAAATATAGACTTTTTAATCAAACAATCTTTAAAAGAGATCAAAACATACTCTCTCTGCCCAATACAAATCTTTCAAATTAATAAAAAACTTCCCTTTGAATTACCCCAGTAGAGAGATCATACGATATAAATAAAATAAATCTTAAAAACATACACGATTTTAATATGGCTGAGAAATGGACCGGAAAAATAGAAAGGCCGTTGCGGATCTGGGTCAAGCCCAGAATTACTGACGACATCTATCTGCACTTTATCGAGATCTTAAAAGCAGTAAAGTATTATGCCCCAAGATTTCATGGTACAATCTTAGACATCGGGGCAGGAAAAGCGCCCTATCGCAGATTCTTCACGAATGCGACGCGCTACATAAAACTTGAGAACCATGATTATCCTGATATTGACATTGTGGCAGACGCAACAAAAAAAATCCCTCTCAAGGATAGCAGCGTAGATCATGTGGTATGCTTTCAGGTTTTGGAGCATGTTCCTGAACCGCAAAAATTAGTCGACGAAATACGTCGCGTCCTGAAGCCCGGCGGATACTGCCTCCTCATGACACACATGGCAGCGCCTCTCCACGGCGAGCCTTATGATTACTATCGTTTTACCAAATATGCGCTCCAGGATATTTTTAAAAAATTCACCAGTGTCGAGGTCAAAGAAAACGGGGGGGCAGCGCTCTCGATTGTCCAGCTTGCCGTATGGGGAGTCTCGGAAAAGTTGCCCCGCTTCTTAAGCAAGCCTTTGGTTGTGCTTCTCAACCTTCTTGGAGTGCTAAGCGATAAGCTGTTCTATAGCCATGTATTCACCTTGAATTACTCGGTTTTCGCAGTGAAGTAAGCGCATCAGATTTAAAAAGTGAGCGGAATTCTAGGGATAGTGTAAACATGGACGAGGAAAACCAACTGTTCCAGGCGTCATTGAAGCTCCTTGCGAAAACATCGCTTTTTGTATCTCTGGGTTTTGTTCTTTCAAAAATAATGAGCTACATCTACCGCATTGCTGTAGCTCGGGCTTTCGGTGCAGAAGACTATGGCGCGTTTTCTCTCGCATTAATGATTGCGACGCTTGGCATCGCCATTGCTTCCTTCGGGCTGCCCGAAGGGCTTGTAAGATATATTGCTTTTTACCGAGGCGCTAAAGACATAGCAAGTATTCGCTACACCGTCAAAAACGTGCTCATATTCTTGCTGATCTCAAGCAGCATACTCAGCCTTCTGTTATTCATGTTTTCTGATATGATCGCCGTATCTTTCTTTAAGGATCTAAGACTGTCTTTATTTCTTAAGCTATTAAGTTTTTTCATTCCTATTGCCATCTTCTCAAATGCTTTCCTTTCTATCATTCGCGCGTTTGAAAAAATTAATTGGTACTCCTTTATTAACAACATCTTCGGCAACGGCGTAAGAATAGGCGTTTTTTTCGCGCTGGTACTTTGGGGCGTAGGAAACAGCTCTATTATCGTTTCGTACGGGCTGGGGTGGCTCGCGATAGGCATCTTTTCTTTCGTGGTTTGGAAGCAGGCAATTCCCGAGAGCTTCGGAGAATCAGGCATAGGAAAAGAAAAGAAAAGAAAAATAGTGAAGGAAGTGTATGCATATTCGTGGCCTTTGATGTTTTTTGCATCATTATCCAGCATCTTTTACTGGATGGATTCTCTCGCTCTGGGCTATTTCAAAGGTGTAGCAGAGGTGGGCTTTTACAACGCCGCTGTCCCTATAGCATTTATCTTCAATATAGCTCCTGAGATTTTTATCCAGCTCTTCTTTCCTATGGTGAGCAAAGAATTCTCAAGAAAAAATTTTCATGTAGTAAAGGAATTAAGCAAGCAGGTAGGCAAATGGATATTCATCCTGAATGTGCCTTTGTTTGTGCTGATCTTCTTGTATCCCGGCGCATTCATCAATATTCTTTTTGGTCCAGAGTACATTGTTGCAGCAAATGCGCTAAGAATCCTCATGGTGGGGACATTCGTCTCCTCCTTGCTGATCATCTCCAGTAATCTGCTTTCAATGATAGGAAAATCAAAATTAATTCTTTTTAATATCATTGCAGCCTCTTTGCTTAACTTTGTTCTTAATGCAGTATTGATCCCTCGATATGGGCTCGAAGGCGCAGCTACCGCTACAACTATTTCTCTCATCGCCTTAAACATTGCTCTTCTTTTTGAAGCTCGGCACTACACTTCAATTGTTCCTTTGCGTAGAAAACTTCTGCGAGTAGTTTTGGTTTCTTCTCTTCCAACCGTCGTGCTTGTTTTCGTGAAGCAGTTTATTCATCTGAGTCTGTTCACCATGATCCTGCAGGGGCTGTTATTTCTTTTCTTATACATTTTCCTGATTATAATGACAGGATGCTTGGATAAAAACGATCTCGCAGTTTTAGAAGGGATAAAACGCGCATATCATAAAAGGAGGTTTGCGAAGAGAGTGAATCCCGAAGAATAATTTCTTCGAAAATCACGCCGAGTTTCTGAAGCAAAATCAATGCCAGTAATCATAACACTCAGTAAGCGAAATATTTTTAACACGAGAATGAAGAGGTTAAGGATGGGCAGGTCAAAATCAAGTTCTCCGCAAGAAGTAAAAAAAATCCTCGAAAAGAAAAAGATGCTTTTCGCCCACTGGGATTGTGAAAATAAGCAGGATGCTTCCTATCAGCAATGGGGGCTTTCTCTCCAGATTCTCTTCAAGGAAAATCTGCTATACTTTAGCCCAAAAAAAAATTATTTTAATTATGGCAAAGAAGAGATGAACCGGAGATTCTTGGAGGTCGTTGCGCAGGAACAGCCAGATTATGTCTTTCTTCTTGTTCTGTATGACGAATTCTCCTTAGAGACGCTTGAGATGATTAAGAAAGTGTCTCCGAAAACCATCATACTCAATTTTTCCGGAGACGATGACTGGAGGTTTGAAGACTTTGCAAGATATTATGCGCTATTTTTCGATTATAACATCAGTGCGCACCGGCAGATGCCTCCTTTTTATAAAAAAGAAGGCATCGAGGATGTTTCATTTTCCTGTGGAGTAAATCCTGCTCATTACAAGCCCCTCAACCTGCCCTATGCATACGACGTAAGCGCCATTGGGAGAGGGTCTGATCAACGAGCGAATATAATCCGTTCGCTTCTTCAGCAGGGAATCGATGTGCATATTTTCGGCCATAGCTGGGAAAAATATCCAGAGTTTGCGCAGGTCTATCATGGTCCTTTAGAAGCAGAAGATTTTGTAAAGGTAATTAACCAGACAAAAATCAATCTCTGTTTTACCAAAGGAGGGTATGGAAAACCGCAGTTTAAGGGCCGGCTTCTGGAGATTGCTGCTTGCAGGGCATTCGCCCTTACCGAGCATTTTTCTGGATATTTTAATTTTTTTGATAAGAAGGAAATAATAATGTTCAAAACTGAAGAAGAGATGCTCAACCAAGTGCAATATTACCTTTCTCATGAACTAGAGAGAAAACATCTTGCCGCATCTGCATACAAAAGAGTTATTACAGACTATAATCATGAGATAGAACTTCTTGCATTATTCAAAAAGATCCTAAGCGATCAGCGCAAAGACAAGAAAAACGAATTGCATCTTCCACCTTTGCATAAAAAAATCATCCATCTCTCAAGAGATGATCTTGCAGACAAAGAATTGCTTCAGGAAAAAATACAGCTTGCAGATTATATCGCCTTTGACGAAAGAGATGCCCTTTTTTATCCTCGTAAAGATTACTTGCAGGCATACGCTCTTGAAAAGTCCGGAAAGCAGATAAGCTGCTGCGATTACTATGTGCATGATAAGCGCCTGGGGAATTGCATGTTATTCAAAGCAAGACACGCCTATGAGCGATTGCATGAAAGGGACTTTCATCAGCTGCTGCACATCTCGCAATTAATGGTTACCAAGCCGTATTTACTCAAGAATCTCGAAGCTCTGCGATCAGCAGTAAATAGAGAAGGCTCATGTATTACTGGCAAAAATACAGTTTTTCTCTCCATACCTCTAGTAGAAGTTTCTCAGGTAAGAGGCTTCGATTACCTGAGAATGAAAGAAGCATTCTTGTATAAATTTTTAGACACACTCTACTCCCTAAAATATCAAAAAAAATTATTTTCAAGTTATCCTCTGAAACTGCTTATTGCTTCTCAAAAAATGAAATTTATCCTGCCCTCATTGAAGGACGCCCTCTTTGACCAGCATAAGCGCAGCAAGCTGAAGAAAGGATTTTAACAACATTGACTCTGCTAATGGGTCTCTTGTAAAACGTCATCTGAAGAGAGAGGTGAAGAACGCAAGATGCTTCAATATCTTTCTGTCATCGGTTACTTGCAGAGGGATAGGAAGCGTAATACACCTCGACAATTTTTCGATCATGCTCGACAAGAGGAATCGATGATAATTCAGAAGTGGCGAAAAAAGCAAAACCAGCCCCCTCGCGAATCCTGAGATCCTCTATCCTTCCTTCAAAAGAAACCACAAAAGCATACTGCACTCCTTGCCGTTCTCCTTTTGCGCAAGAGTCATGATACTTCTGCTCCATAAAAAATTGTATATCTCTTGCAAGATAGCCTAATTCCTCTTGCAATTCTCTGTGCAGAGCTAATTCAGGTTGCTCTCCTTTTTCAATCTTGCCTCCAAAAAGGCACCAGCTGCCGGGAAACCAGAGATAGCCGAGATCTTTTTTTTGCAAAAGCACCTCTCTGCTCCCATTGACCAAGATCGCGACAGCAGCATCGATGCATTTCATAATCTAAACAAAGGGGAGGCAGTTTATAAAGATAAATGCAGGACAAGTTAGATATCTGATCTCTCTCTTTCAGGAATTCCAAAGGCCTCGAAGAATTTCATCCGCCATTTCTTCTGTCCCTGCATGAATGCATGGCACTACAGCGTCAAAATCATAGGGCAGTGACCGAAGTTTTTTTCCTTCAAGTGTCAGTCCAATTCCGCCCGCCTCCTCGATAAGAAGATTCCCAGCCCCAAGCTCGTGGGCTTTCTGGCAAGTTGAGAATCTCGCGTCAGCATTTCCCCCTGCGATAAGCGCCAACTCAATCGCCGCAGATCCAATATTCCTCACATAAGCGTCAGGAAACTTTGCTCGTAACAATCCAGATTGCTGATGAAAAAAATCCACAAAAAGAAAACTTTCTCGGCTGATGGCAGTTTGCCGAGAGGCTGAGCATCGAACTTCTAAGCCCTGGCTTTCACGGCCTTTGTAGAAGCATCCTTTGCCTTTTCCAGCATACCAAAGATCATCGTCAGTCAAAGAAACAATAGCTGCAGCTAAAGCATCCTTATATTTCGGCTTTAAAGAGGAAAAAATCGCAACAAGAGCTCCATACGGCAAGCAAGTCTTCCTCTTAAAATTCATAGTCCCGTCATAAGGATCCACCGTAATAAGATACTTGTTTCCCAAGGAAATACTTTTTCCTTCTTTACTCAGCTCCTCAGAAACAATAACTCCTGGGACTCCTTGTTCTTTAAAATATGCCGTAAGAAGATCTTCAGCCCTTTTATCTGCCATCAATGTATCTTCAGATCCATAAAGAGCCCTGCTTCCTTTTCCTTCAATCTGCGCTCTTCGCGCTTTCACAAGTTCTACTGCTTTGATACAGTGGCTGAGAAGATCCATTTTTTGCTGTCAATCTAGAATTCATAAGATATTCCTTTATAAGAACTCATACAATAGAACATAGAGACTAAAAAACAACAATCTTTAAAAAAAGAAGAGAATGAATACAGAAAGGTAATTCGTAATCTTTAAATAAACTCCTTTTCCACAAAAACCATGGATCTTGAAGATATTGCAAAAACAACAGAAGAACTCAGGGCATTTGAAGCAGAGATGGTAACGCTCTTTCACGAAAAAAAGGTAAAGCCGCCTGTTCACTTCTCTTACGGGAATGAAGAGCCCCTTATTAAGATTTTCAGGGAAATCAAGCCAGATGACTGGATCTGCACCACCTACAGAAATCATTATCACGCGCTTTTGCGCGGAATTCCAAAGAAAGAGATTACGCAGCACCTCTTTGAGGGAAGAAGCATGGAGGTCATGAGTGATACTTACAAATTCATAACCAGCGCCATCGTCGGAGGCACGCTCCCTGTTGCAGTCGGCCTCGCTCTTGCATTGAAGAGGCAGAACTCTCCCCATAAAGTCTGGGCATTTTGCGGAGACATGGCTGCATGGAACGGCCTTTTTGCAGAATGCACTGCGTATGCTGAAGGGCACCAGCTCCCTGTCAAGTTCATTGTAGAAGATAATGAGATGAGTGTTGATACGCCGACGCAGGCGGTCTGGGGATCTGCAAAACCCTCCTATCGCTCCAACGTTATTCACTACTCATATAAAAACAAATTTCCGCATCAGGGTGCAGACAAAATGCAGGTGGGATTTTAATGGGGATTGACACGCTTGTATATCGTGATGAGCTCATCAAAGCAATGGAAATGCTGGCTCAAGATGAAAGAACTATTTTTATAGGGCAAACCGTCGCCTATCCTGGGAGCAGGTTCACCTATGGAACACTCGAAAAAGTTCCCCCTGAGAAAAGAATAGAAATGCCTGTAACTGAAAACATGCAAATGGGCATTTCTGCAGGTCTCGCTCTCGCTGGATATCTCCCTGTTTCTATTTATCCACGCATGGATTTTCTCCTGTATGCCGGAGACCAGTTGGTAAATCACCTCGATAAACTCAACGATCGTTCTCGGGGAAAATTTAATCCTAAAGTAATTATCAGGGCAGTGATCGGAGGAAGAAATCCTTATCCAGGCCCCCAGCATTGCCAGGACCATACAGACGCCTTCAAGCTCATGCTGACAAATATCGATGTCGTCCGGATAGATCATGCCTCTCAAATAATGCCTGCATATCGCAATGCGCTGGAAAGCGAAAGATCAACACTGATAACAGAGGTAGGAGATCTCAGCGCTGCAAAATAGGGAGATCACGAGTGAGAAACCCACAACGAAGGAAAGATACATCGGTCAAATAAAAAATAAGGGGGATAAATTTAATAGTCAAAAAAGGCGATTGATCTGCTAAAAATGAACAGAAGAATAAAATCAGCAATCAAAAGAGGAGGCAGAGTAGCTAAAAAATGAAGGAAAAGATTAAAGAAATGATTGAGGAGTCGATCATAGTAAAAAAAACAATTCCAGCAGATTTGGTTGCAAAAGCTGCAGACGTTATTATCCATGCATACCAGAAAAAAGGAAAAATTCTTGTTTGTGGAAATGGCGGAAGTGCAGCTGACGCACAGCACATGGCCGGTGAGTACGTCAATCGTTTTAAACTCGAGCGCGAACCCTGGCCTTGTCTCGCGCTCACAACAGACACATCTATTCTTACAGCCATTGGCAATGATTACAGTTATGACCAGATCTTCTCAAAGCAAGTCGAGGCCTACGGAAATAAAGGAGATATCCTTATAGGCATAAGCACTTCAGGAAACTCAAAAAATATTATAAAAGCGGTAGAAACTGCAAGGAAAAAGGGCATGTTTGTAATTGGCTTTTTAGGGAGAGGCGGCCTTCTTAAGGAGATGTGCGATCTGCCGATTACTATAGACTCTTCTTCCACTCCCCGTATTCAGGAGTCTCATATTCTCATCATGCATGCAATTACAGAACTTGTAGAAGAAGCACTCTCGCAGAAAAGGTATGATTGACCTCAATTCAGTATAGAAATCATTAAAAACCTCCCCCCACTCTCTCGATCATGGCAGATCTCAATTTCGGCGAATTAAGATTCGATAATGAAGCAAAAGAAAATGTGCAAAGAGTACTCTCTAGAGTGTATGCTGCTGCTGCAGGCCCAGAGGTTCTTGAGTATGAGAAAAAATGGGGCGATCTGTTTGGCTATAAATACAACACAGCAGTCTATTCAGGAACAGGAGCAGATACCATTGCATGCAAACTTCTTTATGATTTTGCAGATGCAGAACGGGGAGACGAGATCATTGCTCCTGCCTTAGCGTTCATGGCTGTAGGCACTTCTATTCTTGATGCAGGATTCAAGCCTGTTTTTGTCGACGTTGAGAGACATACGCTTAACATCAATCCAAGAGCAATAGAAGAAAAAATAACTCCAAGAACGCGCGCAATCATGGCAGTGCACACCATGGGGAAGCCCTGCGAGATGGATGCCATTATGAACATTGCAGAAAAACATGGCCTTAAAGTTATTGAAGATTCTTGTGAAGCTCACGGAGCGAAATACAAAGGAAAATTCATCGGCCAGTGGGGAAACATGGCTACCTTTAGCAGCTATGTTGCTCATCTTATCTGTTCATGCGAGGGGGGGATGCTTTCAACCAATGACGAGAAGATTGCAGAATTAGCGCAATCCATAAGAAACCATGGAAGGAAACCTGGAGATCTTTATTTTCATCATATCAGGCTCGGCGGAAACTACAAGATGCACGATCTTGAGGCAGCAGTTGGGCTCTCAGCAATCAACAAATTCTGGAGCACATTCAACAAGCGAAAAGCAAATCTCTATCATTTAATGAATGCGACCAAAGATCTCGAGGATTTTGCATATTTCAATATCGAAGAGTCTCATGAGGTAGTATGCCCTCACGCTTTTAGCATAACTCTTAAGGATCCAAAATTTGATTATAAAGGACTTTATGATTTCCTCTATAAGAATCCGCTAATTTCCATTAAGTGCAAAAGAAATTTTGGCAGTATGCCAACTCAGCATCCTCTCTTCACCAAGAAGTACAGCGGGCTGGACCATAAGCTTGGAGAATTCCCAGAAGCAGAATACGTCGGGAACAACGGAGTGCACTTTGGTGTGCATCAATACCTTTCAAAAGACGAGCTCGATAAAGCATCAGAAGTAATCCATCAATATTTCGAGAAGTTTAAGTAAAATCATAAAAAATAGCCTATAAGAGAATTCCTTCTTCAGCAATAATCTCCTTGAGGCGCAACATGCTCCAGGAACCACTGGTAAGCTTTCTCAAGTCCTTCACGAATATCAGTGGGTGCTTTCCACCCGAGATCAGTGATCTTCTTCGAGTCTAAAAATTTAAGAAGCATCCCTGTCGGCTTTCCTGTTTCGAAAAGCACTTCTCCCTCAAAACCAACAACATCTTTTACTAAGTTTGCAAGTTCCCGAACCGTATGATCCTTATTTGTTCCAATGTTGATAACTTCAGAGGAGTCGTAATGTTGCATCAGAAAAAAACATGCATCCGCCATGTCGTCAGCATACAGCATCTCTCTTCTCCTATCCGCGCTTCCTGGAATTTTCACTTCCTCTTCTCCTCTGACTTTTGCTTCATGGCATTTCGTGATCAGCGTCGGAATAATATGGGCATGCGTAAGATCATAATTGTCTTGGGGTCCATAGATGCTTGCAGGAATAACTGAAATAAAATCAGCTCCATGCTGAAACGAGTAAGCTTGGCACATCTCAATGCCTGCAAGCTTAGCAACCGCATACGGCTGGTTCGTCGGCTCAAGAAGCCCTGTCCAGAGATGTTCTTCTTTCATCGGCTGGGGGCAGTCCTTGGGATAGATGCAATTGCTCCCTAAAAAAAGGAACTTCTGGACACCATGCTTCCAGGAAGAGTGAACGAGGTTATTTTGAATTTGAATATTATCATACATGAAGTCAGCGCGATAAGTGCTGTTTGCTTGAAGTCCTCCAACTTTTGCCGCTGCATCAAAAACATATTTAGGTTTTTCTCTGGAGAAAAAAGATTCTGTTGCTTGTTGGTCTCTCAAATCAAGTTCCGAAGAGCTCTTGAGAAGAAGGTTTTCATATCCCTGCCTTCGCAAAGCCCGAGTAATTGCAGACCCTGCTAACCCTCGATGCCCTGCAATATAAATCTTTGCGTTTTTTTCCATAGTAGTCTTTATCTTTGTTTGACAGGCCACACTTTAGTTCCCTCAAACTCAAAATGAAAATTCATAATTTCTCCCCCAGATTTTTCAAGCGCTTTAACAAGCTGGTTCCTTTTTCTGGGAGTATAGAAAAAAAGAATATACCCTCCTCCTCCAGCCCCCAAAAGCTTGCCTCCATAAGCGCCGTTCTTCAGTCCGATCTCGTATAGACGGTCGATAAATGGATCAGAAATGCTTGAATCAAGTTTGCGCTTATTCTCCCAGGATTGATAAAGGAGAGATCCTATTTTCTCAATCTGATACGTCAGCAAACAATCTTTAATCTCAATGGCAATTTTTTTAAGAGACTGAAGATGCTCTACCATCACTTCTTCATTCTGCGAGAACGTTTTCTCCTGGCTTCTATGAATGTCTCCTGATTGATGCCCTTTTCCTACATAGCACAAAAGCAGATGCTGGTTGAGTTCATTGACAACATCGGGTTTTAATCGCAAAGGATAGATAATCGTTTTATCTCCGTTAAATTCCATAAAATTAAATCCTCCCGTAACAGCTGCATATTGATCCTGCCACCCTCCCTTAATATTCAGCTGTTCTCGTTCAGTTCGATAAGCAATTTCAGCAATCTTGTAGTCGTCATAATGGATGTCCTGGAGGTAGGAGAGAAGGCTGATCACTAACACTGAGAGCGTCGCAGAAGATCCAAGGCCTCTTCCAGGAGGAACATCATTATGGAGATAAAGCTCAAAACCAAAAGGAGGCTTCATAATATTGACAATTGCTTTAATCAAATCACATTTTCCATCATAAACAAGATCTTTTCTTGAATCAGCTATAACCTCAATTCCCTCTCCAATATCAGAGTCAATAATAATCTTGGAATCAGCTCTCTTGATCATCGTCGCATAGCAGTATTTATCAACCGTCGCATTGATGACAACGCCTCCATGCTTCTCAAAAAAATGCTGCTTATCAGTGCCGCCTCCTGCAAAACTAATTCTCAAAGGCGCTTTTCCCCGCACAATAGGATAGCTCTCATCCCGGATTTTTTCAACACGGAACTCAACATCAGCAACTCTTCCCAGGTCATCGAGGATAGGAAGATGATTGATGCCTGAGAGAAGCAGTTCAGAAATTTTGTTCGGGCTATCAGAAGTTCTTGCAGTGACTGGATCTCGAATCATCGCTTTGTCAATAGGGTCCTGAATATGCCCTCCCTTAAGAAGAAATTCACGCGCAATTTTTTCATTCACAACTCCTAAAAGTTTTCTTTGTTCGTCAGTAACGAGAACAAGATTGATCCCGCTTGAGCTGATTTTCTGCATTGCATCTGAGAGAGGATGAAGAGACGGTAGGAGAATAGCCTGAAGCATTTTTTCCTTGAGTGGATGGTAGGTTTCAGGCCTTCCAATCACCATGAACTGCCCTTCATGCTCAAAACCCCATAAAATTCCATCCCTTGCCAGCTTAGGGAGGATTTCATCTTCAAGAGAAATTTTCCTGTCCGATTCAATGGAATCAAAGATCACTGGCTCAAAGAGATAAATACCGCTGTTGATCAATCCACTTTCACCCTCTTTTTTCTCGGTAAAATTAACAATTTTATTCTCAGAAAGAACAGCATTCTCGTAATGGCTTGCTTCTTGTGAGCGGATTAATGCAAGAGTGCAATTGCTTCTCTTTGCTCGATGAAATGCAAGAAACTCAGCGATTTCAAGATGAGAATAAGAAGCGCCGTTAAGGACAAGAAAGGTATCATCTATATATTTCTCAGCTTTTTTAATAGCCCCTGCTGTGCCTAAAGGCATTTCCTCTTCCTCTGAATAGGTAATATCCATGCCCCATCGATGCCCGGTTCCAAAGTAAGATTTGATCTTATGGGCCATATAATGGACTGCAAGAATAACTTCAGTAATTCCTTGCTCCTTCAGGAATCGTAGCTGATGCTCAAGAAAAGGCTTGCCTGCAATCATTGCCATCGGTGGAGGAATATCGCCGATAACTTCTTTTAACCGCGTGCCAGATCCTCCCGCAAGAATAACCGCTTTCATAACTTCTTTACACAATTTAGTAGTGCGAAAAGCACGGAGAAACTATATAAAGATTATGAAGAAGAAGTCTATAGAAAAATAAAATCAAACATTCCTATGCGGATTATTCCTAAGCATAATAGAAACTCCTTTGATAACTTCTTGAATGCCGTGGTCCAGAGAGGTTCTTGCCTCAAATCCTGCTTTTCTCAGCTTATCATTAGAAACAAGATAATTTCTCACGTCTTGATCTTTCTCATTTCCATTCTCATAAATTTCTGTTCTTGGAACATGTTCTGCAACTTTTCTTGCAAGATTTGCTTTTGAAATATTCGCTGCATCTGATCCAAGATTGTAGACATTTCCTTTCATCTCGCCGTAGTGGTCGAGCGCATGGGTAAATGCTTTAGCAATATCTCCGATGTAAATATAATTTCTGGTATAATTCCCTTCTGAAAGAACAATGGCCTTATTGGTAAGGGCATCTACAACCATCTTATGAAAGGACAAGTCAAGGCGCATACGCGGAGAAACTCCAAAGACACTTGCTAAACGGAAAACAACAGCATCTTTGCCAGATTCCCTGATCGCCTTCTCTGCAGCGCACTTTGTCACGCCATAAAGCGAGACCGGTTCTAAAGGAGTTTTTTCATCGCAGTGATAGTCTCCAGATTTTGTCCCATAGCCACTATTCGTATTCGGAAAAACAAGTTTTTGCTGGCTGCTTCTCATCTCATTAAGTGTGACAATTGCATCTTGATTGACGGTTTTTGTATCAAAAGGCCGGGCATCACACGCAGGCGCTCCAACAATTGCTGCAAGAGGGATAATAACGTCATGCTTGGGAACAACTTCCTTCAATAGTCGTTCATCTCTGGCATCCCCATAGATGAAATGAAATTGAGAATGGGCTGCAAGAGGAAAAATAGAGTAATCCTGTCTGTAAATCAAATTATCTAGGCAGGTCACTTCATAACCCTCCTGAAGCAAATGCCTGCTAAGGACATTTCCCAGATATCCTGCTCCTCCTGTAATAAGAACCTTTTCCATAATCTTTCATTTTTCTTTCAATTTATAAATTCTGTGGCAGTCAAGTATACAAATCCTTTAAAAGAAAATTTTCTTTTGTTTACTATGTTTTTCGATGAGCTAACTGCCCTCGCTAAAGGAGAGCAAGAGATTCTTATTGTGCGCATCCCAAAAATAAAAACAGAAAAAAGATCACCTCATGAGCTTAAAATAGAATGCTATCTTCCCCATCATCAGGCATCGAATTACACCGATCAACGAGCGGGAAGAATCTTGCTAGAAAATGTTGCCAAAAGCCCAATAAACGATATTTTAGCCTTGCCTCTCAAAGAACCCGTGTACCTCTACGGTGAAGGGGTCAGAGGAATTGCAGGAGGTATCACCTACATTCACGGCGGCCAGTTTCTGCTCCAAGAAAAATTTTATCCAAAATCAGGAGATAGATATTTTTCCTGCTTTTCAGGGCTTTCAAGTTCTTTAAGAGATATCCAGCAGCCAAGGCGAGTGATTGCCCGGGAAGGGATAGAAGAATTTATCATCAGTGATCTCTCAAAAGGAAAAATATACATTCCAGCAATCCATAAAACTTCTTTTTTCAAGGAAACCTGCACTCAAGAAGAAATAGCTTCCTGGACAAAAGAAGCATTTGATAAGATGCAGGAAAATTCTCTGCAAAGGATAAGGAATTTTACAGCACCGCAAATGTTTTCTACAGAAGCAGCTGTGCAGGGAGAAAGAGATACTTTTATGATGAGAGACAATCAGGGCAATCTTCTTGACGCATTTTCTTGTATTATTGATCTTAATCCAAAAGCAAACGGATTCGATATTCTCAAGGCAGTTGAATTAAAAGAAATTCCAAAAGAAGCGCATTTCTTCGAAGCAGAGTTTGGAAATACAGTTGTCGCTATCCCTTTTGGGCAGTTTAAAGAAATGTGGCTAAATTGGGGCTCTACCATAAAACTGAAATCATATCTCTCTTCAGGGGAAGTAAGTGACCAGGAATACCGAGGATACTGCGACTCGCTTGTGCAAAGCATAGCAATGAGCCTCGGCATCATCCAAGGCGCGGTAAGGCTCGATTACAAAAAGTATGGGGAAAAATCAACGTAAGATCATCACACATCCTCTAGGCAAAAGGATCATATCTTTAGTTTTTCAATGATTTCACTTGCTGTTTTTTCAGGATTTTTTAGAAAACTAGAGACGTGTATATCTGCGCAGGCAGGATATTCAAAGGTGTGGGTGATGGGAGGTATGGCTAATTTTTCTTTTTTGAATGGGCTTATCAGGCTCAGCAATGCTCGAAGATATAAATAATGCCCATTTTCATGTTTTTCTCTTAAAAGAGAGCGTTTTGTTTCTCTTATCATTGCTACAATTAACGGACAGTGAATGTGGCAGATTTTCATTTGCGGGACTACTGACTTTAATTGTCTTCTGATGTTTTCGCGCGTCAATCCACAGTCGATAATAACGGTAAATCCCTCTCTAAGATAACGAGAGAATTCTTGCGCTGCTTTTTCATAAATCATCTTTCGTATATTCTCATCATGTGTAAACGGATTCACTCCTGGCGGTACTAGTGTTTTACGAAACGCATCAAAGCTTATGAGCATATTTTTCCTTTTTTTCTGATCAAGAATTTTTACAATATGCGACACAATAGTTGTTTTTCCTGTGCCTGGCGTTCCCAGCACCATTAAGGCAATAGGACTATGATTTTCTTCCATTATTTAAAAGAGTAATGAATCTCTTTTATATTTTCTCATAATCAGAACCCGTGAGAGGGGGCGCATCATATTCATCATTTTATGGAAAAGATGATCTGAAACATATCAACCTGCCTAAGACAAGGAGTTTGCAGTTTCTCGTAAGCAAATAGATCGTGGAGCTTAATAGAATCCAATTGCAATAATTCTTATAAACCCAAATGAGAGAAGAGCAGTATGATCCTCAAGCCAAGAATTATTTTTTCATCAGGCATTATGGCGACAGGAAAGTCTACAACGCTGAAGGCATTAGCGCAGCTTATCGATAATGCATTTTACATGGACCGCGACGATATTAACCAGGCAAACTTACATGTGGGCATCACGCCAAACGACAAGCTTCTTCCCTTCGAGGAGTATGTTGCGCATGCAAACATCTTCCCGAGCCACGCGCGAACAGTAGAAACTCCTTTCGGAAAAATGATTCAAGTAGATCCCCATAATGCTTTTTATCGAAGGCATATGCGAGACCAGTCCTATTTGATCCAGGCATACCTCGCACGGACGAACCTTGCATGTGGAAAGGTGCCGATCATTGACTGCATTACAATGAGGCAAATCAGCGACGGAACATTGCGGAAGTTTGCAGACCACCCTTTTTTCGCGTCCTATCCAAAATATCACATTCATTTTTGCGCTGATGAAGAAGACATTTACAGAAGAGTCACGGAACGCTCGAAAGGCGATGCTTCAACACAGAAGCGTGTCGATCTCATTCCTTCAGATACACGGCAAGCTTCTCCTACCTCATCGAGGGAGGCATTCCACCAATTCGTAACTGCAGAACAGCCCATGATCCCATCAGAATTATCACAATACCACCATCTTCTTTTAAACACCTCGCGAGGCGAACCTAAAATGAACGCCCGTCAGTGCTTAATATACATACGATCTGGTAATACGTTATAGATATGCGACCGAATCATAGAGGCTGTCTGCATAAAAATCTGGTTTTGCTTCTTTGTCAAATGAAGAAGATGTTTTGATAATCCTAGAGCTATGGGGGGAGCGTATTTGGATTGTTCTGCATCCAGCTGCTTTTCCTGTCAGCACATCAGTAACCATGTCTCCAATCATCCAGCTTTTTTTAAGATCAAGAGAATGCTCTTTTGCAGCTTCAAGAATCATGCCCGGAAGAGGTTTTCTGCAGGTGCAGGGAACTCTATATTTCCTTGCATGTTCAGGAACATCAGGATGCATTTCAGGATGGTGGGGGCAGATATAAAACTGATCAATGAGCATTCCAAGCTTCGTGTTCATAGATTGATGCAATGTTTCTATCTCTTCGATCGTTGCAATTCCTCGGGCGATAACAGGCTGATTCGTTATAACAAATATTTTATATCCTCTCTTTTTGATCATATGAATCGCGTCAATAACTTTAGGAAGAAGGGCAATATCTTCTGGCTTATAATAAAAATCTTTGTCCGCACGCACCTCATTCAGAACACCATCACGATCCAAAAATACTGCAGGTTGCATCCCTTTTTTCCTCAAGCGCAGTATATAAAATTATTTATAGGGGAAGAGAGGGATAATACATATAAGATGCCCTGTGCCTCCATAATACAAAAAGAAAATTTTTGAAAAACCATGAGTATCATAACTGTTGATGATTTGCCAAAAATACGAAAGGAGAATCGTGACAAGAAAATAGTCTTTTGTTCAGGAGGTTTTGACTTAACGCACGCAGGGCACATTCTCTTTTTTGAAGACTGCAAGAAGTTAGGGGATATTCTTGTGGTTGCAGTTGCGCGTGACGCCTCTCTAAGAAAGCGAAAAGGAAGCCAGCGTCCGATTCTAAACGAGCACATTCGGAGCAAGACCATTGATTCCTTGAAGCCAGTAGACTACGTATTCATGAATCCTCAGGGATCAGTCGAAGATTTGCTGTATACCATCCGGCTTGCATTTGAAAAATTGAGCCCTGACATCTATGTTATCAATGAAGATGCTTTTGATACACCTGCCCGAGAGCAGCTCGCTGCGAAGTATCATGTTAAGTTAGTAGTGCTTCCGAGATTCTGCCCTCCAGAATTTGAGAATATCTCAACTTCAAAGATCATAGAAAAAATAAAAAATCTGAAAGACGAAGAAAAAGAGAAACCCTGAAAAATCACCTCAAAACCTCTTCAGCGAAAATTTCATAAAAACCAGAATAGCTCATCACAAAATCGATGGGCCACCACACCTTAAAAGGTGTGGTTTGTGACAGGCCCTCGATTTTGGGGACTTCAGAACTGAAAGTTCTGACAGCTCTCAAAATTCTTTGAATTTTGAAGCTTCAGAAATCTTTGATTTCTGAGAGCTCTCATCATCTTTGATGATGAAGTGTTCAGAATTGAAAACAAGATTAGCTACTACCGCAGACTAAAGTCTGCGGTTTTCAATTCTGACATAAAGAACTCACATAGTTAACTCATCTTCATAATCTTTAAATATCTCTTTTCCAAAGAAGAAACATGAGTGAAAAAAATAGAAAGAGTTTGGATCTTCTCTTAGTAAACCCCTCTGCAAGAAAGGTCTATCAGCCCCATCATGAGAAAGATCAATATCCTGCTTTAGAGCCTCCGTATCTTGCGCTCTTAACAGCGGATTTTATCAGGCGCAATGGCTACGATGTAAAAGTGATAGATGCAAACGCCGAGGGTCTAAGCACAGAAGCAGTAGTTGAGGCAGTTAAAGAATATCATCCTCGGTTGCTTCAGATCATTGCTCATGGAAATCAGCCTTCAGCTTCCTCGCAATTAATAGATGAGATCAACAGAGTTTGTGCAGGAGTAAAGAATGCCGGTCTTGATACAAAAATCCTACTGACTGGAACTCATCCTGCAGCTCTTCCAGCGATTACTCTTAAAGAGGGCTTTACTGATTTCGTCGGCGTTGGAGAAGGCGTTTTTACAACTCTTGGATTATTGCAGCAAAAACCCCTTTCAGAAATTCCTGGATTAGGATACATGGAAAATGGCTCGCCTCACATCATTCCCGATAAGGTTATTCTTGAAGAGAATGTAGATGAAGTTTTTCCTTCAGCAGCATGGGATCTCATTGATCTAAGAAAATATCGCGCGCATGATTGGCACTGTCTCGATGGAAGATTAGAGAAGAGACAGCCCTATGCTGCAATGTACACAACCTTTGGATGCCCATTCAAGTGCGATTTTTGCTGTATTAATGCCACGGGCGACGGCACGATCCGGTGCAGAAGTCCTAAGCTTGTGGGAGATGAAATTGAAATGCTGGTAAAGGAGCACGGAATTGAAAATTTGAAAATTATTGATGAAATGTTTGTCCTCAAAAAGCCGCATTATCTTGGTGTTGCAAAAGAAATAATCCAAAGAGGGCTTGGTGATAAGCTCAATATCTGGGCATACGCCCGCGTTGATACAATTAAAGATCCTCATTCCTTAGAACTTCTGAAGAAAGCAGGCTTCAATTGGCTCGCTTTAGGGATAGAATCCGGAAGCAAGGATGTAAGGGATGGGGTGATAAAAGGGAGGTTTACCGAGGAGGATATTTTTAATAATGTGCTTCTTGTTCAAAATGCAGGAATCCATGTCGTCGGCAATTACATCTTCGGGCTTTCTGACGATACTGAAGAGACTATGCAGGCAACACTTCAGCTTGCAATTGATCTGAACTGTGAAAGGCCAAACTTCTACTCAGGTATGGCTTACCCTGGATCAGGATATCATAGAAAAGCAATGAGCAGAGAATATCCCAAGCCAGCAGACTGGACAGGAGAAAGGCCATTGCTTCCAGAAGATAAAGGAGGGCCAGGATGGATAGGATACTCGCAGCACGCTTATGAGACGCTCCCTCTGCCTACCGCGCATCTCTACCCAGAACAGGTGCTCGCATTTAGAGACAAGGCATTGAACACCTATTTTCAAAGCCAGAAATACAAAGACCTTGTAAGAATGAAATTCGGCCAGGAAGCTGTCGACAAATTCTGTAGAGTGAACGCAGAACTCCCGAGAAGAAAAATCCTAGGACACGCGCCTGCTTAATCATCGATAGCAATGGCTCTTCTCAAGACTACAAATTCTTATAAATCCTCTCACCAAAAGAATTTCATGCATAATATCCTCCTTTTAGGATACGGGGAAATGGGCCCCTATGCACTTGAGGGCCTTTCTGAAAAGTTTAAACTGCAGGGAGTTGTCCTTCCTCCAGAAGAAACTCGTTTCTATACGAAAGCTTCAGAAAGGATAAAGGATCAGGCGCATCAAAAAAACATTCAAGTGTTCAAGGACAAGGGATTAAAAGGGCTCCACGCGCTTATCGAAAGCACTTCTCCCGAAGCGGTAGTCATTTGCAGCTATGACAAAATTGTTCCTGTAGCGACACTGGAGTTATGCCCGTTCATCAATATCCATCATGGAGATCTTCCCCGTTATCGAGGCAGAGCAAATCTCAATTGGGCCATTATCAACGGAAGAGAAGATATCGGAATAACTGTGCATAAAGTGATTCCTGATCTTGATGCAGGAGGCATCTACCATCAATGGAAAATTCCTATCTCCTCCGAAGATTACATCAGCGACCTCTATAAAAAAGTAAATGAAAAGATCCTGAAAGAACTGCCACTGCTTATCGAAGAGATTCTTCAAGGAGAGAAAACACCAGTGCCTCAAAAAGGAAACCCTACATACTGCTGCACAAGGCTTCCTGAAGACGGAGAAATCAACTGGAGAGACTCTGCAGAAAAGATTCGCAACCTCATCAGAGGCATTTCCAAGCCTTTTTCAGGAGCATGTACAACCCTGTACGAGAGAGAGAAAAAAGAGCATTTCGCCATCTGGAGAGCAGACTTGCCGTGCCAGCCAAGAAAATATGAGGGAAATATGCCTGGAAGAGTCGGAAGAATTCTTAGAGGCCAAGGCATCGAGGTCCTCACAGGCACAAGTCCTCTTATCGTCACAGAAGTCTTCTTTCAAGGAAAAGACTGCAGGGCAGATGAAGTAATAAAAAGCACTTCAGTAACCTTAAGATAACTTTGTTGCGCATAAACTCTATACTCTTGGAACTGATAAGAGAGATTGTCGATGAATCCAAGGAAACAGGTAATTCATCTTACATAAATTATACTCCCAAAATATTGAAGATGGAAACCTTAGCCTAACAATAGAGATCACTCAAATATCCTTGGCTGTCAATCTTGTATTTCTTATACTTTTTATCACGAACATCTCCAATAATCCTCGCAGGATTCCCAACAACGACGGAGTATGCAGGAACATCTTTAATGACAACGCTTCCTGCGCCAACCAATGCTCCTCGCCCAATTCTCACGCCTGCAGAAATAATTGCCCCGAGTCCTAGATTAACTTCATCTTCAACAACAACTGCCTCAAGAGAGAAGGCATGCGCAAACGTTTTAAGAGCTGTCGGAAACTTGTCGTTAGCAAATGCAACTTTGGGTCCAATAAAGACATGATTGCCAACGATGGTCTCTTCAGGAATAGAAATGCCATCTTGAAGTTTGCAATAGTTCCCAACAACCGCCCCCTGCTTAATTTGTGTGTAGCTTCCAATCTGAGTGCACCCTCCGATAAAGCACCCGTACAGATTGCAAAAATGCCAGATTTTTGAGTGATGGCCAATTTTAGCATTTCTCACAAGAGAGTAATTGCCGATGGAGACATCTTCCCCGAATTCAACTTCCTCTATAAGCGAGCCATATCCGATGTGTGGCATGAAAAAGAAAAAAACGGCTGCTTTATAAGAATTTATATCATAGAAAAGTGAAAGTCATGCCTGTTCTGATATAGCACAAGCTGTTAATCAAAAAAAGCCAGAAGACTCCATTTTGTCAAGAACCATGGAGTGGTTTTTGAGCACCGTCAGAATTCCCTCTTGGAACTTCAGAAATTCTTCAAGAATTTCTGATAGCTCTCAAAATTCAAGGAATTTTGAAGTTCTGAGGTTTATAGCGGAGTCGGAGATTTTGCGAATTTTTATGATTTTTTACATATAAATTATAGCCCTTTAAAATGTTAAGAGGAAAATTTAACTCGTAACCGAGTTTGCTTGTGCTATATTCGGAAGACATAAAAGTAAAGGTACAAAATTTATGTCCTGCACTATACTAAACAATTCTCGGCTGCGGAAGAGGCACAACAAATTTAATGCCCTGCTCTCGGTATTTGGCATTTTTCCGGATAATCTCATCTGCAAAATTCCAAGCCAGCACCATAAGATAATGCGGCGGAGACTTCTCAAGAAATTCTCTGCTGACAACAGGAATGCGCGCGTAAGGGATGGTCATTCCCTGCTTTAAAGGATTGTCTTCAACAATATACTTAATCTGCTGCTGATCAATACCGCAGAATGTAAGAAGCGTCGTCGCCTTCGCAGGCGCCCCATATCCTGCAATAGTCTTCCCCTCTCGCTTCGCCTGCTGGATAAAATCCTGGATCTTGCTCCTAATCAAATAGATCTTTTCAGAAAATCTCTGGTAGGATTCCTCCTTGTCTAATCCAAACTCTTTTTCTTTTTCCATCAGGTCCTGCGCCGATGCATCAATGGGGTATTTCCCGCCTTTTTTCTGGATAAAAACCCTTAAAGATCCTCCATGAGAGTCAACATGATCAACATGAAATATCTCCATATTCTGCCTTCTAAAGAATTCATTCAGGGAAAGAACGCTAAAATAGGAGAGATGCTCATGGTAGATATTGTCAAAGGTTAAATTTTTCATAGTGTCGAAAAGATATTGCACCTCAATAACAAAAACCCCCTGGTCCTTCAGCAGTTTCTTCACAGTATTCGTAAGCTCTTTGATGTCAGCAACATGCGCGAAAACATTGGTTGCAGTAACAAGATCAGCTTTTCCCTTGATACGGATAATATCCTCAGCTACTTGCTCTGTAAAAAATTCAGGAATCGTATCAATGCCTTGATTTCTTGCAAGGGCCGCAATATTCTCAGCAGGCTCAACGCCCAGCACTCGCAATCCAAGATCTTGAAATCCCTTGAGGAGAAGGCCGTCATTGCTGCCAACATCTACTGCTAGTGCCCCTGGATGAAGCTTCAGCTGCTTGGTCAGAGCTTCAGCAAGTTCCCGGAAATGCTTCTTAAAAGTATCAGTCGTCGAGGTGACATAAAGATAATTCTTGAACATTTTTTCAGGAGGCACAACATACGAAAGCTGGCAGAGGAAGCATTGATCGCAATACATCATCTCAAGGGGATAGAGCTCCTCAGTTTTATGAAGATCTTTTTCCGCGAGAAGATTATTGGCCAGAGGAGTTTTCCCAAGAGAGACAATTTTTTTTAATTGAGCATTGCCACAAATTCTGCATTGCTTTTCATAGGTATAGGCTGCTTCCTGCGCGTCCATCTCTTCCTTAACCCATGTGATAAACCGTTTGAGCCCTGTAATCAAATTAGTTTTTGGTTTATATCCTACTCTCGTTCTGATTTTGGTAAGATCAGGGCATCTTCTATTCGGATCAGCTCCCTTGCTGTACGCTTCATTAGCGCTCTCAACATTGAATACTCTTGATCCGTCATTCTCTACAAGCCCTAAAATAATATCTGCAAGATGCCTCATCTGAATTTCTTGGTCATCAGAACCTATATTGAACACTTCTCGATTATGGTCTGAAAGAAGAACCTGAAAAAAGCCAGCCATAGCATCTGCAATATAACAGAACGTTCTTGTATTGAAACCAGTTCCATACAGAGGTATCTTCTCCCCTTTGATGGCAGAAACAACAAAATTAGGAACAACTCTCCCGTCGTCAAGTCTCATGCCTGGGCCAAAGATATTGAAAGGGCGGACAACTTTAATAGGGATATTGAAGATATCTGCATAGGTCATGCACAGCGTCTCGCCCATTCTCTTCGGTTCATCATAGCATGCTCTCGGGCCAATGCAGGAAACATTTCCCAAATATTCTTCAGGGGTGGGAATAAACTTTGGATCAGGATTCCCATACACCTCGCTTGAGCTCAGGAAGAGAAAACTCTTTACTTCTTTCTCTCGGGCAAGTTCAAGAAGATTTCTGGTTCCCAAGATGCCTGCGTCAATGGTTTCAAGTCGAAACTTATTGTAAAAAACAGGAGAGGCAATGCTCGCTGCATGAATAATATAGTCTATAGAAAGTGGCGTCTTGAAGGGTTTGGAAATATCATGCTGGATAATCTCGATATTTTTCTTTGTTTTCAGAACGTCTTTCAACCCGCTGATAAAATTATCAAGAACAACAACTTTGCAGGGCTTTTCAAGAATATGTTCATTCAGATAATCAAGAGTGAGCACCATATATCTTCCAAGAAATCCAGCTCCTCCTGCAATAAGAAGAGTCTTCCCACTCAACTGAGGAGCAAACTCTTTCAATTCGCCTGCAATTCTCTTAATATCCTCTTGAATAATTTTACTTTCTCTCATATCAGTAGTAATATTTTAATATCCTCTTGAATAATTTTACTTTCTCTCATCGATGCGGTAAAGATTTGCCCTCTCAGGTAATTTCCCTCCCCTCATCCTGAAAATAATTTCTTAGTTTTTCTTGAATAATCTCTCTTCTAACGGTAATGGGCAAGATACTTTTCTAATTGAGTTTGATCTTGAGGGTCAACCAGCACACAGGGGACAGTATGCTTGCCAAAATCTTTGCTATCTCGATTGCCATTGACTAAATTTAAAAGAAGCGTGTCTTCGAGAAAGATCATTGCATGAGCAACATTAGGTGGAGTGACAACAAGATCTCCCGCTTGAGCAAGATGATGATGTAGTGGCCCCTCATTTTCGAGATCTTTATAGAAGCTGATATACTTTCCAGAAATCACCAATACTTTTTGTTCTTGTACAGGGTGATAGTGATTTGCCCGGACCCAATTTTTCTTGAAAACTTGCTCAGCAGTAATCCATCCAATCGTGGTAATGGGTTCAGGAAGATGATAATTGCGGATAATCCCCCTTTCATCTTTTTGAGCAATTTCTCCGCTAAGAATGGTTTCTATTCTTTCTGCCCGAGCTGCCTCTGGCCTAACCTTTTTCTGATCCTCCTTAGTCATCTCACTTTCAGAGATCATTGCTTTAAAAACATTGTTGTTATCGATTGGTTATATCTCCTTAACATTCCATAAAACTCTTTCCCGAGAGTTAACTTAATAAACCAGTGCACTTTAGCCTAAAAATGAAAATAGAATTTGTCGATCTCAGGCGGCAGCTTTATGGAGACCTGCACAACAACCTTCCAGGAATCATCGGCGAGATTCAGGAAGCAGTAGCCCATTGCGCCAAAGAATCTTCTTTCATTATGGGGGCCCCTCTCGAGCAATTTGAGAAGGAATTTGCAGCCTATTGCGGAGCGCGCTATTGCGTCGGCTTAAATTCAGGGACAGATGCTCTTGAATTTGCCCTGCGATGCAACGGAGTTCAGCAAGGCGAGGTAATCACCGCTCCAAACAGCTACTTCTCAACAGCCTCGGCAATCTCCCAAGTAGGAGCTACTCCGCGCTTTGTAGATATTGACAGAAGAACTTTTAATTTGGATGCCAGTAAGCTGGAAGATGCAGTTAATGAGAGCACAAAAGCGATCATCCCGGTCCATCTTTATGGAAGGCCTGCTCCCATGGATGCAATACTGCACATTGCCAAAAAATACAGATTGAAGATTATTGAAGACTGCTGTCAGGCTCATGGATCTCGCTTTAACCAGCAGCCTGTTCCTGTATCAAAAACAGGCGCATTTAGTTTTTATCCTGCAAAAAACATAGGATGCTGGGGCGACGGAGGGGCTCTGGTTACTGACGATCCAGAAGGAGCAAGACAAGCATTTCTTTGGAGAAATGATGGCTCGCTGGAAAGGTATCATCATGAGATTATTGGAAGAAAAGCCAGGCTTGACACGCTGCAGGCGGCGATCCTTTCAGTGAAGCTGAAATATCTTAATAAGTGGAACGAACTGCGGCGAGAAGGTGCTGCACTCTACACGCAATTGCTCGAGGAAGTAGAGGAGCTACAACTGCCTCTTCTTGGAGACGAGAAAATTGAGCCTGTTTTCCACATCTATCCTATTATTACAGAAGAAAGAGATAATCTCGGAAAATATCTTGCCGAGAGAGGAGTAAGCACAAATATCCATTATCCAACGCCTATTCACTTGCAGCCCGCGTACAAACACCTTGGTCTCCCGCAGGGTAGCTTTCCCGTTGCTGAAGATATCGCAAAAAAAACACTTTCATTGCCGATGTTTCCTGAAATCAGAAAAGAAGAAATTGAATATGTCTGCAGAAGCATTAAGGAATTCTTTCATCTGCACTAAATGAAAGAGGCTGCTCAATAAAAGTTCCTTTCTTCAAGGTTCCAAAAACAATCTTTCTTTCATATTTATTAATGCGTCTGACAGTCTCCTGAAAAAGAGGATACTCAAGGCTTGACAAAAGCACCGCACAACCCTCGCCGATCATATCTTGAGAGAGCGCATAATGCCTAAGAATAAAACCCGGCAGCTCTTGCGGAGAAATAAAATCATGGGACGCAATGTAATAATGGTTAATTCTTTCCTTCAGAGATCCTGATTCAAGAGAAGTGGACACTTTGAATGCAAAACTTCCGCTAAAGTCAGGATAAGGAGAGCTGTGCGCGCCTGTAAGAGCAATGCTCGCTATTTCTTCTTCACGAATATGCAGTTCTCTTGAAAGTTTCTCAAGCAATGCGTCAAGGAAAGAAAGTTTTCCATCAGGAGAAGGATGGCAGAATCCTGCAACAGAGGAATCAAGAAAGCCCGGAGCATGCGTTGCTGTTTCAGGCCTTCTTTGAATAAAAATTTTTTCATCTGCAGTAAAGACTGCTGCTCCGACAACAGAAGTGCGAAGTGAGTCATAAATCAGCGGGCTTAAACTTTTCTGAGGATAGCTTGACGACGTTGCAAGATAAACTTTAAATTCTGTTGGTTGATAAAGAAAAAGACTCCCTCGAATATCAAACAAGGTGCCGAGATTTCCAGGAGAAGAAAAAATCAAGTCGCCTTTTGCATTTTTCCAGTCTGCCCAAAGAGAATCAATAAAGATTCGGTCATGCTCGGCAAATTTTTCTGAGAAATCCTTTTCCCCGATAACTGCTTCTAAGGTGCTCACCTCAGCAGGATGTTCTGGATGGTAGAGGATTTGGAGTTTTCTCATATTTTTTCTTTCTCCTCAAAGAGAAGAGGGTACTCTCTTGTACAGGGATGATATCGCTCGGGAAATTTTGAAAGGAAAATCATAAAAATTCGCAAAATCTCCGACTCCGCTATAAATAGCGAAGTCTGTTCGGAGATTTTTCCCACAGCGAATTTTTAAGCTCACAAAAAGCTCCCATTCATCTCCATTTTCAACCTCAGAATTCCTTCTTGGAATTCTGATGGTGCTCAAGAATTAGTCTGTAATTCTTGACAAAATGGAGTCTTCTGGCTTTTTCTGATAAACATCTAGCTTGCCCCCATTAAACAATCATATGAAGATTTTCATCAAAAAACTGACGCGTGATTCCCTGTTTAATTTCTTTGCGATGCTGATAGCAGTAATGCATAGCCTCAAGATTATAGATGAAGCGGAGGAAATGCTCTGTGCAGGGTCGCGCAAGAAATTTCAGGAAATTTCCTACGGCAATTCCTGCCCAAGCTGCCGCTAATTTGAAAGTTCCTAGAGGGCTAAAAAAGCATTGGTAGTAGAAAAAGACATGGTCTTCGTGATTGACAAAAATTCTTTTTCGATCAGGATATCTTCCCACCATACTTTTTCTATGGATTGTCTTGCAGGCAGGCTGTATAACCATGCTGCCTTTCCCATATCTCTGATAAACCTTGTAAGAAAAGAGAATATCATCGATGACATTAGCCCCTCTCAACTCAGGCCAAAGCTCATGTTCATAAACCTCTTTTCTAAAGCAGCAGCTTGATCCTGGGAGCCAAGTTGCGTCGCGAATAGGGTGGGCATTGTTCGGGCTTGCTGCCTGTCCATAAGGCCCTGTAACCTTGAATTGGTGGTCAGCCCAATAGGGGAGGAAGAAGAGGCGCAAAATCAGATTCCGAACTTTATTTCTTAGAAGAGAGAGATCATGGTCAACAGGATCCTCTACACCGGCAACGCCGATGATTTCAGGATGCTCATTGAACTCTTTGAGCATCATTTTAAAATATCCTCTAAGATAATCAACATCGTCGCCAGAAGTGAAGATAAGGCGGTATTTTTCACGTGCATAGCGTAAGCCAACATTCATGGAGATATCTGCAGAAGGCGTGTCAATATGCATGTATTTTACAGGAAGTCTTTTCGTATACTTCGCACAGATCTTTCTCGTAGCATCATCTTTGCTCTGGTCAATAATAACAATCTCTCCAGGGATATTCTCTTGTTCGAGCAGAACGCGAAGGGTTCTTTCAATATCATCTGGCCGATGGTACGTTGCCATCAGTAAGCAAACATCCTTTTCTGTAAGCAGTCGGGCCATCTCATCACCCGCGAAAAGCACTTTAAATCTTTTTCTCTTCTGCGCTATCGATGATGTTGCTAGGAGATAACCAAGTCTCGGAATGATTAAGCATTCTTTCTGATCATAGCACTCAAATCGAGAAAAACTTATAAGAGCAAAGAACGACCTTCTTTATGCAAAATTGCATTATCGTATCTCCTCATCAAGACTCCGGACTCTGTAACCGTCTCAAATGCCTTGTTTCAGCTTTGAGAATGGGAGAACAAACCTCAAGGCAGATCTTTCTCCACTGGGAAAAAACATACACTATGGGTGCTGACTTCTCCGAGCTTTTTGATTTTCCGGTCACAAAAAAAAATAGAGAAGAAGTAAACCGCCTGGAAGCCATTCCTTGCAAGACGTTTGAAGAAGGCTACAGCGGCGCTCCTTGCCTCCTCTTGGAAACTTGGAGATTTCTCCTGAAGAAAGGCGAAGTAGAAGATAACTTCGCAAAAGTCTATCCTGAAAAAGATACGCCTGTCATTGATCTGGAATACGAGAGGATCCCTCAAGAAATAAAAAATAAGTTTCTTCCTTATTTTAAGAAACTTGTTCCTGCTGCCAGTCTCAGAAAGGAAATTGAGAGTTTCTCTCAGGAGAGAGATATTTCTAATGCAATAGGCATTCATGCCAGAAGAACAGAATTTCTCATGAATGCAGACGGGAGGGGGCAGGTCTCAACCGACGAAAAATTCTTTGAAGCAATGGAAAGCATGGATAAAGACGCAAAATTCTTTCTTGCTACAGACAGCAAAGAAACAGAAAAGAATTTTATGAAGCGATTCGGAGAAAGAGTCATCGTTTTTCCTAAGAAGAGCTGGAGTAAAGACACAAGAAGATCTATGGAAGAAGCGGTGATCGATCTTTTTCTTCTTTCCAAGACGAAACATATCCTTGGCACATACCTCAGCACGTTTACAGAACTGGCTTGGTGGATAGGGGGATGCAGTGCAAGGGTGGAAATTATGGGTGATCCGAAGGTAATGCAGGAAGTTTTAATGAAATCACAACAACCAGAGAAGTCTCCTGCTCATTTGCGCTCTCTTCGTGAGCTTTTTAAAATTCTCAGGAGAAGATCAAGAATCTTTCGTTATAGCATTGATTTTGCAGTTAATGCTAAGATGAGGCTTCAGGCACCAGCATAAGAGCAGAGTTGCTCCAAAGCCATTCGATGTAAGATACACTAGAATCAACCTTCATAATTCTTATAAATCCCTTAGAAATCATTCAAATATGAAAATCGCCCACGTATGCTCCTTTTATACACCTGCAATCTGCGGGGTGAAGCAAGTAGTTGAAGAATTGGCAAAGCGGCAGATTGCTGCAGGCCACGAAGTGCACGTCTATACTTCAGATTGGGACAAAACAAAAAGAATTAAAACAAAAGAAGAGGCCATTGAAGGAGTTCACATCCACCGATGCAAGCATATTGCCCGAGTAGCGAATTTCGGAATAATCTGGCCTTCTGTTTTCTTCAAGATTTTGAAGGAAAAATTTGATATTATCCATACCCATGTCTTCGGCCATCCGCATGTGGTCCTCGCAGGGTTAGCAGCAAAAATAAAAAAAATCCCTCATATTCACACCACGCATTGTCCTTGGAGTGATGCCTTTCGATCAACAGTAGGAAGAATGGGAGTTTTCGTAAGCTACAATCTCTTCTCTCGGTTCTCGCTTCGTACAGCTAATAAAATCATTGCAATAACTCCATGGGAGGTGGTATTTATAAAGAGCTACGGGGGAGAAGAGAGCAAGATTAAAGTGCTCCCTAACGGGATGGCAGGAATCTTCTCTTCAAGGATAGAGAATAATAACTTCAAGAAAAAATATCAAATTAAGGGAAATATGGTTTTATTTTTCGGGCGGCTGAATGTTACAAAAGGCCCTGATAAATTTATTGAAATTGCCAAAAGTATTCTCGAGGAAAGAAATGACCTCGTATTTGTGCTTCGGGGCCCTGATGAAGGAATGCGAGAGAAGGTGAAAGCCATGATCGGAAACGAAAAACATATTCTCTTGTTGGAAGAAACCAGGGATAGACTGGAAATAGCAAAGATGTATCAAGCCGCAGACGTCTACGTGCTTCCCAGCTACCGGGAAGGCCTCCCTCTGACGCTGTTTGAAGCAATGGCTTCTGGTCTCCCTGTTGTCGCAAGTCCGGTTAATGGAATTCCTTACGAAATGCACGAGCCGGAAAACGGATTCCTCGTATCATATGGAGACATTGATGGATTTAAAAAAAGAATCCTCGAACTTATTGAAGATCAAAAGCTGAGGGAAAAGATCTCAAAGAACAATAGAAAAAAGGCAAGTCGCTATAATTGGGAGATTATTGCGCAGGAAACATTGAAGATCTATCAGGAAGAAATCGATAAATACGGAAAAGAAGGCACGCAGGAGAATAATCTTTCGTCAAAAAGAAATCAGTAGCATAAAGAAACTTATGGGAGAATGGCATGAATATTCTTGTGGTTAAGACAGGGGCATTGGGAGATGTCGTCAGAACTAGTTTTATAGCTCAGGCTCTCAAAGATAAATATCGGGAAAAGAATCTAGCAATATACTGGGTTACAAGTAAAAAGGCCATACCTCTGTTTATCAATAATCCATACATCTATAAAATATTCTCAGAGGAGAGAAAAGAAGTCCTATCCGGAATACAATTTGACTTGATTATTAATTTAGAGGAGGACGAAAATAATTGCAGATTTGTATCTTCTCTAAAATCCAAGAAGATTGTAGGAGCTTATATGAATCAGGAAGGAAAATTAGACTACACTATTGAGAGCAAGTATTGGTTTGATACCTCCTTAATCAGCAGATATGGAAGGGAAAAAGCAGATTTACTGAAGAAGAAGAATAAAAAAACACATCGGCAGATTATGGCCGAGATGATCAACATAAAAAATTATGAAAAATATGAACCCTTTCTTAGACTAAATACAATACAAAGGCAAATCACGAACAATTTTTTGAGAAGACATAATTTATCAAAGAAAGATATCATCGTGGGAATTAACGTAGGCTCTGGAGAGAGATGGCCCAAGGAGTTACCGATAAAAATGAGTGTAAAATTAATTAACGATATTTATAGAAAATTTAACGCTAAAATCTTGCTTTTTGGAGGTCCAGAACAGATAAAGAGAAACATGGAGATCATCAGGCTGAGTAAAGCGCCCGTGATTAGTGTAGGATGTGGAAATGATCTTATAGAATTTCCAGCACTCGTTAGTGTTTGCAATATTTTTGTGACCAGCGATACGCTCGGGTTACATGTAGCACTTGCATTAAAAAGAAAAACAATCTGCTTAATTGGGCCAACATCGTATAATGAAGTGGATATGTACGGGCTAGGAGAAAAAATTATTGCTGATTCCGATTGCCTATGCTGTTATAAAAGCAATTGCAAGAGTATGGAAAAAATAGATTTAAATAAAATAACAAGAACAATAGAAAAATTCCTCAATGTAAAAATAAATCTCATTATTACTGCATTTAAAGAGCCGCATTCAATAGGGAAGGCGATTGAGTCAGCCCTTAACCAAAAAACAGATTACAAGTACAAAATAATTATCTCAACCCCTGATCAAGAGACTGTAGATGTGGTAAGGAATTACATGAAAAAACACAGTAAAATAAGGATTTTTAGAGATCCGGGAAAAGGAAAGATGTTTGCTTTGAACATGTTAATCAAAAAAGCAAAAAAAGAAGACATACTCATCTTTACAGACGGTGATGTTTCGATAAGTGAGAATTCTGTCGAAAACATCACCAATTTATTTTTAGACCCAGAGATCGGATGTGCGGGCGGGAGACCGATTCCTATTGAAAAGAAGGAAACCCGGTACGGATATTGGGCGAATTTCTTATTTGAGGCAGCACACAAGCTAAGAAAAGAAGCTTTCGAAAGAAATAAATTTCTTGAATGCTCCGGTTATCTTTTTGCTTTCAGGGGCGATAATAGCATACAAATACCATTAGATACTGCTGAAGATGCAGTGATTCCATATTACTTCTGGGAAAAAGGGTACAAGATAGGATATGCTGAGAATGCAATGGTCTACGTAAAAAATGTTGATAATTGGAAAGACTGGATAAAACAAAAAGTGAGAACAAGTAAAGCGCACGAAACATTAGACAAATATGTAGACACGAAGACAACACCAAAGATAAAATCATTTAAAACAGAACTGCTTGGAGTCTCAGACTTAGTTAAATATCCCCGGAATATCCAGGAATTTTATTGGTCATTACTCTTGGCTCTTTCAAGAGCTTATATGTGGGGGCTTGCATCCTATAACGCGAAAATTAAGAAATTTAAAAGTGTTGATAACTGGGAAAGAATTGAATCAGCAAGATAAAATCCCTAGATGATACACTGCTGATCCGAGCAATTTTTATCAGGAAAAATCAGAAGACTCCGCTTTGTCAAAACCCTTGGTTTTTGAGCACCGTCAGAATTCCTTCTTGGAACTTCAGAAATTCTTGAAGAATTTCTGATAGCTCTCAAAATTCAAGGAATTTTGAAGTTCTGAGGTTGATAGTGGAGTCAGAGATTTTGCAAATTTTTTAATTTTACAGTTTTCTAAAATTCATTAACATCTCTTCCAGCAAGTCCTCCCTCTAGGGGGACCTCTAAAATTTTACATATATTCTTATGTCTTTCCAGTCGTTCTTTATAGGGCAGATCAGGATCATCGTCTAATCCGGTTTGCGATCTTAGCCATGCATAAGCTTTCAAACTGCCTCTAGGAATCTCACCATAGGCGTTAATCAGTTTCCTCTCTATTTCTTCAGCAGTATATTCCTTTCTTGTAGGCATTTTCTAATCTTTAATTTTCTTCTTCAACAATGTCAGTAAGTTTAACACCGTAAAGTTCATCATCTTTTTCAGCCCGGTGCAATCGATACATGCTTTCTAATTCTCTGTCCACCCCATCTCCATCAGGATAAGAGAGAGCAAGTGATGAAACAATTCTTTCAAGAACTCCTGATGCATGGAGTCTAGGGGTTTCAACAGCAATCGCGAAAAATTTCTGAAAAACTTCCAACCATCTCTTTTCTTTGGGATCCAACGCAAGTATAGACTTATTATAGAAGGTTTCAAGACCGAACTGATCAATTAATTCATTGAGCCCTCTTACAGGCAAGGCCCCGGTATCTCGAGCAATTTCTAAAGCAGTAGTTCCAGGATATGGTTGGAATATAGATGCTGAAGCAAAAGTTGGTTTAACTGCAATATTTAGTTCTAATGTTTTATACATTTGTTCTTTTGTCTCTCCTGGCGCGCCTAAAATATTCTGGGTCATCATTTTTATACCATATTTTCTTAAATATTCCGAGCCCTTTAAGATTTGCTCTCTGCTCATACCTCTTTGATGTATTGAATTTCTGATGTAGTCATCTCCGGATTCTATTGCAACATGTACTCCTGTACACCCTGCTTCTGCTAAAGCTCTGGCAATACTTTCATCCTTAGAGATAAGATCAAATCTAACATGGCCGTGGAAGGGGAGCCCAACTTCTTTAGAATAGATCTCTGCAAATTCCTTGGCTTCTTCTATTTTATAGCAGGGGCCAAAAATATCATCTTGAAAATAAACTAATTTTACCGGCCACTTTTCTTTAACTTGATTTATCTCTTCTGCAACAGACTCGTGAGCCCTTCTTCGTACCGCCTTTCCTTTTCCTCTATTTTCTTTATTCTGAATATGGACAAAACAATAAGTGCATTTAAAAGCGCATCCTCTTGTATGCATAAAATGTTTTATTGGCCCATTTGCATAAATCGCATGATTATACAATAGGCGTCTATCTGGAAAAGGAATTTCATTTAAAGCATCTCCTTCTAAAAGCTCTCTTGTAGCATTCACGAATCTTCTTCTTTTCGGATCGTATCCATTCTCGTCTTTATATCTGGGGTCATCAATATCTAAAATTTCTTTTGTCTTTTTTATTTGAGTATGGTATAAATTTGGTCTCTCTTTTACCCATAGGTTCGATATATTTCCTACATCATTTCCTTCTTTAAGAGCATTACAAAACTCTAAAAAAGGGTGTTCCCCCTCATAGCGGCATACAACATCATAGCCTCTTTCTATCAACTCTGGTGTGAAGGTTCCTGCAGGACCTCCAAGAATCGATATGATCTGCGGGTGTCTGGCTTTTACTCGTTTATTTAATTCAATCGCATAGAGATGACTTCCAAAAATAATGCTTTGAGCAAAAATTTCCGGTCTGTATTCTTCAATCTCCTTGAACACAAGATCAGCCGCTTCGTCCATGTCTTTTGGAGTTAATATCAGCTTAGATGTATGGCCACCCTTAGCTATGGAACTAGATACATAACCAATTCCTAAAGGTTCAATAGGATGACTTTTATGGGCATATAACACTTTCATAAACCCTCCCACCAAATATTCTTTATATAACTTTCTATGTCAGCTATACAATTATCTCATGCCTCTTTGATCTTATCACCTTCTCCCTCGATTTCTTTAGGTAAGAAAATATTTAAGTAGTATTTTTTACATGCGTGGATATACTGCAAGCACGCACCTCAAAACTCCTAAGATAATCTCTTCCGATATTGAAGGAAAATATACGATCCAACACCACTATCAAATGATAATTATCTTTATAAATCTCTCAAGGAATCTTCAACAATGCAAAAACGCATGCTCAATCATCAAGCCTCCACTGTTTTAGTGGAATGTCCTGAAACAAGAGAACTTTTTCTTGGGCAATATGATCCTGGATATCCTGGAAATCAGAGATGGATTGGAAGAGTGAAACTGCTCGGAGGAAACTATTTCGCAGGAAAAGATCAAGATGCTTCTCCACGAGAGACAGTAATGAGAGAAATAGCAGAAGAATTTTCAGGAGCGCAGGCCGGAGAAGACGAAATAGCTGGAAAAGTCGCATCCTTCGCTTCTAAAGAAGACATTGATTACATCAGAAACGCATTGCTTAACTCATCTCCTGAAATGGATTACTTCCTGCACCAGCCAAGCATCAAGGAAGGAAAACCCGATGTGTACGCCATTCAAAGCGTTTTTCGAGCATCTGTGCCTAAAGAGTTCATGGAACGCGTAAAGAAGAATAATGCAGAAGGTAAAAATGTAATTAATGAAGGGCTTGCAGTCGTGAAAACCCTCGACGATTTAGCCCAGGGAAATCTTATGGCTCAGGGAGTAACCGGGCTCATCATCAGCCATCTCTCGAATACTTTCATCCCTCACGATCTGTATGAGGCATTTACCTTTGCCCCCATAGGAAAGCCGAGAGCGTCATACGCAGACTATCTATCAGATTTCGAATATAAAGATCATACAAAGAAGTAGCCAGCCTTATTTTTTATCCGGAAAAACCAGAAGAGAATAACTTATTTATAGGAAAGATTTATATTCTATGCACCCATCTCCCGCGTTATATTTACTTTCTGTTTTAGAGAGGAAATGAAATATGGATAAGGTATTTATTACAGGCATTTCGGGATTTATAGGAGGATATCTGTCAGAAAGATTAGTGCAAGAAGGGTATGAAGTCTATGGACTATGCCAAAAAGAACCAGAAATTGTTAAACCAAGTGTTGTTTATTCTGTTGGAGATTTAAAAGATTTTGATTACATAGGTGATTTACTTAGAAAAATCAGTCCAGATTTTATTATTCATTTAGCCGCCAGAACTGAAGTTGAAAAGAGTTTTTACGACCCCATCGATTTTCAGTTTATCAACTATAATTGCACGGTTAATCTAATAGAAAAGAGTAGGCATTTGTCGAACCTAAAATTGTTTGTGTTTTCTTCAACCATGGAAACTTACGGAGCTGTCAACGAAAAGAAGCCATTTGATGAAACAACAATACAAAAACCCAATGCTCCATACGCTGTTGCTAAGATAGCGTGCGAGTATTATTTGCAATATGCGGGGCGTGCATACAATTTGCCTTATGTTATCCTTCGCCAGTCCAATACCTATGGCAGGGTTGATAATGATTTTTTTGTTGTTGAACAGATAATAACCCAGATGTTAAAAAATGAGGTTGAAATTAACTTGGGCGAGAAGGCCCCTTATAGAAATTTTTTATTTATAGAAGATTTAATTGAGTTGTATAGTGCTGTCTTGAAACAATATGAAAAGGTTAGGGGAGAGATTTTTTGTACTGGCCCCAATAACGCTTTAAGTATAGAAGACCTTGCTAAAAAGATTGCACTTAAACTAAGTTGGACTGGAAAAATAAATTGGGGTAAAAAACCAAAAAGAGCAGGAGAAATTAACTATCTTAATTCTGTACCAACTAAAGCTAAGGAGGTTTTAGGTTGGCATCCTAAAGTGTCTTTAGATGAGGGCTTAGATCGCACGATTGATATATGGAAGGAGAAATTAAGGTTATGGCATGGCCACATTTAAATTCTTGAGGTAATCTCCTTTCCACACCTACACAGTAAAAAATACCTTCCTTGGTTTTCATAAGGCAATTTTTCACATGATTTGAACTCTCTTCTTCAGAGCATCTTCTTCAGAACACTTAAAAACTCAGAATCAGAGCAGAAATATGGAAAGGATACTTATTATCAAACTCGGCGCTTTGGGCGATGTAGTAAGAACACTTCCTATTGCTGAAGCGCTGAAAAAGAAGAATCCGAAATCAGAAATAACATGGATCACCAAAAAAGACACTATCTCGCTTTTTGAGGGAAACCCGTTCATTGACAAAGTCTCCCCCCTTCCTTTTCATACTCAAGAACAATTCCAAAAGCTCTATAATTTCGACATTGAGCCAGAGGCAATGCGTCTCGCAGGAGAAATCAAGGCAGAGCGAAAATGCGGATTTTATACTGAAGACGACTACCCGCAGTCCTATAATGTTACAGGAGAATATTACCTCAATACGCTCTTCGACGACGAAACCAAGAAAACCAATGTGAAAACCTATCAGGAAATGATGTTTGCAGTTGCAGAACTGCCCTATCAGCAGGAACAGCCTCATCTCTATCTCAATGAAGAAGAGCAGCAATACGGAGAGGCATTCTTGAAGGAAAAGAAAATCAAAAGAGAGAAGCTTTTGGGAGTTCATATGGGTGCCTCCTCGCGATGGCCGTCAAAAGTGTGGCATCAGGAAAGGCTTTCAGCATTCATCAAAAAAGCAAAGAAAAGAGGATATGAAATTCTCCTGTTTGCAGGGCCAAATGAAGAAAAAGACCACGCGCTTCTCATCAAAAGCCTGGAAAAAAAAGGAATCAATATTCAAAGAAATAATCCTCGGAATTCGATGAGGGAGTTTGCAGCTCTCGTAAATATCTGCAGGACAATGATTTGTTTGGACAGTTTTGCCTTGGAGATTGCATTGGCTTTGGAGAAGCCAACCGTCGGGCTCTTCTTCTGTACGCCACCTCATGAAATTGAAGGATATCGCCTGCTCAAAAAAATTACTTCGCCTCTTCTCAAGGAATTCTTTCCGGAGAGAATGGATCAGTATGATCCAGAACTTACAAGAAGTATTAGTGAGGATGAGGTATTAGCCGCTGTAGAAGAAATAGAAAGGAATGGCGCAGATAATTCTTAATTATTCTTTTAGCCCCTCTGCATCTGATGATTTTTTGAATACACTTGCTCTATAACAATTCTTTTAAATCCAATTTACAAGAGATCTTCATGAATACACTAACCCAGAAGATCAATGCCTTTCAGCCAAGAAAAATCCTTGTTTTTGGAGATGTAATGTTAGACCATTATGAATACGGCACCAGCGAGAGAAGAAGCCAGGAATCTCCTGCAATACCTGTCGTAGATATCGAGAAAGAAGAGGGGAGACTGGGAGGAGCAGCAAATACAGCCAGTAATATCAAGGCTCTTGGATGTGAGCCTTGCCTTTTGGGAGTAGTTGGAGGAGATGAAGAAGCTGAAGAGGTGCTGAAGCTCCTTAAAGAGAAGGAAATAAGCAATGCGATAATTCCTGACCTCCAGCGCCCAACAACCCTCAAGAGAAGAACTTTTATCACCTCAGAACATACCCAGCCGCACTACTGCTTAAGAGTGGACAAAGAAAAAAGAGAAGACCTCTCCAAAGATATCGAGGAGAAAATCAAAGAAGCAATAGCTCGTGTAGGCAGAGACATTGATGCAGTTGTTATTTCAGACTACGCGAAAGGAGTTGTTACTAAATCTTTGTATGATCTGCTCTTGGAAAAAGCACAAGAAAAAAATCTCCCTGTAATTATTGATCCGCACCCTGTGCACACCCATCTCTATAGAAATGCCACGATGATCAAGCCCAATGATGGTGAGGCGCAGGACATGGCAAGACGTCTCACCGGGCGCGTAAACAATGGAGATATTTTAAGTATAGGAAAATTTCTCAAAGAGCAGTTAAACAGCGGAATTCTTATCTCTCTGGGAAGAAGAGGAATGTCTCTCTTTTATGGAGATCTTCATCATGAGATTCCCACGCAAGCACGGGAAGTATTTGACGTAACTGGCGCTGGAGATACAGTAGTTGCGGCATTTGCAGCAGGATATGCAAACAAGCTTTCTGCTCTCGAGGCAGCGTATTTCGCAAATTGCGCCGCAGGAATTTCAGTAGAGAAACATGGAACCTATGCAGTTTCCCTCAAAGAAATTCTCGAGAGGCTTGATGACAAGAAATAAAAACCTTCTTCAGGTTCATTACATAGCCTCTCCAACATTCCCGAGAAAGAGCCCATTACCAAAATTAACCTGCCTTGATCTTCTCAATGCAAGGGCATATAAAAAACATGCAAAAAATGAACAAAAATGAATAGCGAGAAACAACAAGACCCGCAGCTATCTGAAAAAAAAGAAAATCCTTCAGAGCAAAAAAGAGATGCGTCAGAAAAAGTCCAGGGAACAAAGGAAAATTCTTTAGATCAGAGAACAAGCGCGCCAAAAGAAAAACTTCCCGAGAATAATAATCCTTCAGAGCAAAGAGCACAGGCATTAAAAGAGAAATTTTCTCACGCGCTCAAGGATCGTTACCATCTCATCTTTCTCGGAATTTTTATTTTGGTTATTGTAATCCGCCTCTACTATTTCTGGATGGCCCAGCAGCAGCCGCTCTGGTGGGACGAAGCAGATTATCTCGCATACGCAAAGAATATCGCTGGGTTCAATGTCGATTGGATAGCAACGTCCCAGCATAACTCTCTCTTCTCTTACATGGCTGCATTTTTCTTTGCTTTAGGAATCTCAGAGGCAGTTGCAAGATTTTTCTTGGCGATTCTACCGGCGATTCTCCTGGTCTATATCGTCTACAAGATATTGAGCATGATGTACCAGGACAAGCAGATCGCTCTAAGTGCAGCTTTCTTAACAGCCACATTTTGGGAAATGTTTTTCTACAGCATGAGGTTTCATGTAGAGGGTCCGGCGCTCGTCTTCGGATTTTTAGCAGTATATATTTTTTGGCAGGGATATGAGCGCAAGGAGAAAATACTCGGGAAAATTCCACATCAATGGGCAATGCCGTTAGTTGTCTTCCTTGTCGTCCTCACCTACGCTACAAGAAGAGGGTATTTTCTTTTCGGATTTTTCTTTTTATCCTACATGATCTTCACGCGGAAATGGAAAGAGCTGGTCAAGGATAAATATAACTGGATCGCTCTCTCTATCTTTCTTATTCTCTTCTGGATAGTCGAGAAGTTGGTGTTCGTAGCCCCCATCGCAGATGTTGCCGGGCTCTATTACCAGGCAAATGCCCCTTTTAGCCTCTACCCTTTCAAAGTTTTCGATGCGTACTTCATAAGCGTAAATAAGCCTTTTTGGCCACTCTATTACTTATATCAGCCCTTTTGGAGCCCTCTCTATTACTTGTTCTGGATGGGGTTGGTTATGCTCGCGGCAAAACTGATACTCACGTTTGGTTATTTCAAAAAAACAGCACATACTGAAGTAAAGGCAGATTTGTTCATCTTCATCACCATCGCTGTAACGCTCGCGTACTTCTTGTTCTATCAAAGAGAGGCAGGCACGTTCGGAGATTCTCGTTGGTACTATCCTCTCCTTATAGGATCTTATGTTTGCATCTCAAAGAGCACTCTTTTCATCGCAAAACTGGCTGGGAAATATAATCAGTGGATTGCAGTGATCATTATAGCTCTTCTCATAGGCTACGGCGGATATGATCAGTTCAAACATGCAGACTCAATTATCCGAAATAAGGTCAGCTCGTATCAGGGAATGAAGGATGCAGGCCTTTTGGTAAAAGAGCTCTCACAGCCCAGCGATGCAGTTATCAGCGTTGCTCTTCCCCAGGCAGCATATTATGCAGAAAGAAAAGTTATCCATCCGTTCTCTGTGCAGGGGAGAGATAACAAGAATATCACTCAAGAAGAATTTCTCGCAGAAATTGAGAAAAATCCATCAATAAAGTATCTTCTCATTTCCTTCATCGAGCCCAATCACCCATCTTGGCTGAGGAAAGAAGGCGAGGAATATGCATCGCAGCCGCAGACAGGCCAGGTTGTCTTAGCCAAATGGGAGATTCCTCTTATGGACACAAAAATTGACTTTCTCAAAAATCAGCAGGAAATCAAGCAGGAAAAAACATACGGAAACATTACATTCAAGCTTCTCAAGATTACCGACGGTATTTTTGTTTATGGAATCGAGAGAAAAGAAAAAAGTACAAACAGTACGTTCTAAATGTCGAAAAGAAAGAATACTCATAAAATCATGGCCAACATTTCATATCAAAAAACAGAAAGAGCAGAATCCGATAAGAAAATGAACCTCCATTTAGAAGATGCAAGAAGATCTCATGATGAAGGAGCAAAGAAAATAACAAGAGAAGTCTCAGGACAGGAGATGAAATCAAAAGAAAAACCTTTGGTTGTTTATTTTCACCGTTATCCTCCAGAGTATGAAGCAGAGCAATTTACCGTAATGCGGGATTTGTTCGACTCACTGCTTCCTCATTACAGAATGGTGTACTACTGCATGAAGGGAGCAAAGAGGCCTGATGAAAAACTGCGCAGAGGATTGGAAGTCATAGAGATGCCACTCACTATTAATCGTACTCATGCAAGAGACAAATGGGTGAAAACCCTAATGTACTACGCGTACTTGCCAATCGCACTCAATAATCTAAGAAAATTAAAGCCGGCATTCATCGTCAGCAAGGAAACACTCCCCTTCCTTCCTTCACTAACAGGGAGGTTAAAAGTGCCGATGTTTATCGAAGCAAGTGACTGGTGGTGGTCTATTCTTTTAGGAAAGAGTCCTCTCGGAAGAAAAATCGCTCAAGCTCTTGAGAGCATTGAAGTGCATCACTGGAATCGAGCTCATGCATTAGTAGTTGCTCATTCTTTAAGAGAAGCAAAGCTCTTGGAGCAGAAAGGAATGCAGAAAGAGCGGATTCGTGTGATTAACGCTACCCTCTATCCTGAAGTGTACTTTCCTTGCAATGCCAAAGAGGAGAGAAAGATGCTCGGAGGAAAAAATCAATGGATAGCCGCAGTGCACGGCATTATCCATCCCAGTAAGGGATATGATCAGCTTCTTGCATGGTGGAAAAATATTGTTTTAGTTCATCCTGGCTGGAAGTTGATGATCATTGGAGGTGCAGGAGGAGAATCATGGTGCAAAAATGAAATCAAGAGGCTCGGAATAGAAAACAATGTTATCATGACCGGATGGTTGCCGACGCAAGAATCAGTGAATAAGCATCTCAATGCAGCCGACTGCCTGCTTGTTACCCGAAGAAACACAGAAGACAATGCCGGAGTCATTCCCAGCTCTCTCTACCATAGTATGCAAACAGGAAAGCCAACCATTGCTACAGGGATGGAAGGAATGTCAGAAATCGTTCAGCACAAAGTAAGCGGATACCTTTACGAGCCAGATAACTTTGAATCCTTCAAGGCAGTTTTGGAGCATATAGAATCCCATCCTCAAGAAGCTGAAAAAGTCGGGAAGGCAGGAATAAAAAGAGCAAAGGAATGTTTTGATCCTGCAACAGCAACTGCAAAATACTGCAAGATCATTGATGATTTGCTAAAAGAGCCACAAGGCAAGACTACTTCTTCAGCAACGAAGAGCCCCGCGCAGCTCCGTTGATAAATCCTAACCCGTACGTAACGTGAATAACAAAAAAGAGAAGAGGCAGAAGAAAGAACGCAAAAAAACTGCGATGTTTAATGCTTGCAAAAAGAGAGAAGAAGAGATTAAGTGCCCAGTAAAGTAACAAAGGAAAAACAAAAAAAGAATGGGCAAGAAGCAAGAGCGGCAAGGCAAGGATATAGAGAACAAAGAAACTTGGGAAAAAGAAGAGGGGTTTTTTCAATAATTTCCCCCATCCTTCAACACGAGGGCGGACTCTTCCATAGTTGAAGATCTGCCTCATGAAACCATAAAATCCTTGGAACTGCTTTCTCCGTTTATTATACACGCAGATATCAGGAGAGTATGCAATGGAAAAACCTTCTTTTTCTGCATCATGAATAAACTTTACATCTTCTCCAGGATACAGGGTTTCATCAAATCGAATCTTCTCTAGGACTCTGCGCCTGCAGACAAGATTCGCTAAAGTAATATCTTTTTCAGTAGCATGCAGGTTCAGATCGCCGATTTTATAACGCTTGGTCAAATCTGCAGTGCCAAAAGGAGAGCTCAGGGCATACCCGCTTGTTCTGGCAAAAAAATTTTCTTCTCCTGCAGTCAGTTGAGGGCCGCCAACAATATCAATTTCAGGATGCTCAGAAAAAAAGCGCAGGACTTCCTCAGACCAATGATCAGTTAAAAGAGAGTGGGCATTGACAAATCCAATCAGCTCAGTCTTTGCCTTGTCAACACCATGGTTCCGGTTTGCAGGAGGATTTGGCCCGACCTCGATAAAAAAATCAAGATTGTCCTTTTGCTTTTCAAGACTTTCAACAACTGCCAATTCCCTCTGGTACCCTAAGGGAACAACAACCGTGATTTTCTTTTTCAATTTTCTTAGGTTAGTCATGGTAATAAGGCTCAATAAAATACTATGGCCTTTCAATGAGCGAATAAAGAAATTGCCTAAAATTTCGCTATGTCAAAATTCTTCTGAATTTTGAGCACTCTCAGAAATCAAAGATTTCTGAAGTCCCCTCAGCAAGCTGAGGGGTATTCCCGCGAAATTTTTCGCTTCGCGACCAGCAATTTCTGTCTTTTAAAATCTGTCGCAGCAAGCTGCTGGGTATTCAACCCAGATTTTAAAATCAACAATTTCCCTTATCAATTCATAGAGTATGCGGTTCTAATAAACTGCGGAATCAACTCTAAAATGCTTGCAGGGATAAATCCCTCTATCCTCTAGCGTATCCCGTATATAAAGTTTTTTGCAATGAAGAACATAGGAGAACCTGAGGAAAACGACCCGAATATTTATAAACACTTTGCCCATCCGCTCTGCATGAAGGTAGCAATAGTCGGTGCATCAGGTATTGGGAGGTATCATGCTCAATGGTTCCATAAAGAGGGCTGTGATGTTGCAGCATATGTAGGCCGCACTCCTGAGAGCATTCAAACAGCAGATCGTCTCTTAAAAAAAATCTTTAAGTTCGAAGGAAGAGGATACACCAGCATGCAGGAGATGCTTCAAAGGGAAGAACCTGATCTTGTTGCGATCTGCACTCCGCCAGAAACACACTATGAATTTGCAGCAACTGCCCTGAATGCAGGCGCCCATGTCTTTTGCGAAAAGCCCCTGGTCTGGGGAAAGAACAGCGCACAGATAATAGAGGAAGGAAGGCAGCTCATTGAGATCGCGAGAAAAAATGATCATCTTATTGGCATTAACACACAATATGTCGCAGCAATACCTTGGTATGAAAGCTTGAGAAGGCAAATCAAAGGAGAAAGAAGTGAATCTCTGAGGTCATTCTATTTTGAGATGGAGTCTCAAGGAAACCACGGTAGAGTGCATTACGAAGATCTTCTGATCGAAATGACCTCCCATCCGTTAAGCATGCTTCTGACATGGCTGCCTGAAGGGCATATAATGTCGGAGGGGATAAAATGCGATGTTGCGCGTAAAGAAGCACGCGCTCATTTTGGGTATCAGCATGCAAAGGGCGTTTGCAATGTAGAGATTGTGTGCCGGCATGTAGAAACAACAGCGCCGCTTCGCCGCTTTGGCACAAACGGTTTTATCGTCGATTGTTTTGGAAAGAAAGATGAACAGCAGTTTTTCAAGACGTATCTCAGTTACGGAGAAAATGAGCTCGCATGCGAGGATTTTATGCAGCAATCCATCAGGCATTTCATTCAGGCTGCAGAGAAGAATGATCCAAGCCTCATGCTTGCTTCAGGCGAGCAGGGATATCGGAATCTCCTGATGCAGGAGCAGCTTCACCAGCATGCAAAAAGAAGAGAATGAGAGTTATAGAACATCAGGGCCTAAAATTAGTGATGCACCTTAACAAATTCAGGTAGCTTATCATAGAATCTTACTGCAAAACGAAAAGGAGAATTGAGCAGACGTAGTCGTAAAATGCCCAAAAACATTTGCAAGGGAACTTTCTTGAGATTCAATACAGACTCTTTCTTGTCATTCCACGTCGTAGGCCATTCCAGAATGCGATACTTCTTTTTTCTAATCTTGTAAATAAGGTCCACGTCAAATGCCCATGCAGTAGTTCCAACATCAGAAACGATCTCGCGGACAACATCTTTAGTAAAAAGTTTTGCGCCGCATTGAGTATCGCGATAAGGCATCAGGAAGAAGCTTCGCACAAGGAAATTAAACCCTCTGCTGGTAATTCTTCTAAGCAAAGTCTGTCGAGTGCTGATCTGCGCGCCTTTAAGCCACCGGCTTGCAATAACTCCATCATATCCCTCAAGATGCTCTGCAAGGTCGTAAAAAGCTTCAGGTGGAGTTGCCATATCAGCGTCTACAAATCCAACAAAACTCCCTTTTGCATCTTTAAAGCCCTCTAGAATAGCAAACCCCTTCCCACCACGAGTAAAATTAAGAAAACGTATTTCCCCGTATTTTTTCCGGCATCTTTTAACAACATCCAGCGTACGATCCCTGCACGCATTCAAGACAACAAGAATCTCAAAACCTTTAAGGATTTTCTTTTTTGTTTTTTCTCTGAGGAATGATGCATAGGCAAGAAGCGTTGGCTCAATTCGACGCTCTTCATTATGCGCAGGGATAATAATGGAAAGGAAGGAATTGCTCGCGCCTTTATTCTTGGTTACAGCATTGGCCTCAACAGGAAAAAGATTATTCATCCTTTCCTCCTGATAGATAAAAAGCTCAGGCCAAGGAAAACCATGGCTGAAAAAAGGAAAGCAAGGCTAAACTCTCTAAGGTTGCTATGGAAAAAGCTAAAGAGAAGAACCTCGAAGATAACTCCTAGAAAAAGAAGAAAAGGAAAAGAAAGCTTTTTTACAGAAATGCCGTACATGATGATAAGATTAGCAAAAGACAAGATGCTCATGGCGGAGCCAAGGAAGAAAAGGACAGGAGCAATCTCTAGATAAGAGTTTCCAAAAAGGACAAGCACAAGGATTTTTGGATAGAAAAGCATAATCAAAAGAGGAATTGCACAAAGAACAAGGAGGAGAAAAAAAGAAGTAATGAAAAGAGGTCTTGTCTTCTTTCCAGCATCGCTGTCCTCAGAAGAAAGAGGAAACATCGCCTTGCTGATAGGATAAGTTCCAAAGAAAATCATTTTTCCAATCATTGAGGCAACCGCATACTTTCCCGCAACATCAGCAGGAAAGAAAAATTTAGCGAGAATGATATCCAGGCTGTACAGGAGAATAACCGTCAGGATTGCAAGAAAGACAGAGAAGCTGTACCCATAGACTCCATCAATTTTAGCCTCGATGCTCGGCGTCCTTAAAACTTCCCGGATAAAGAAGAATGAAAGGAAGAAAGAAATGAAGATGCCAAAAACAACACCGGTAATTGCGCCTGAAACGCGAAATCCAAAGCCGATGAGAAGAAGCGCAAAAACAATTTTAGAGGACGATTCAATAATCATGTTCGTTCCCAGCGCCTTGAATCTTTTCCTCCCCTGCAGAATCCCTCGTACTGCCGGAAGAAGAAAGATGCCAAAAACAACGCCTCCGGTAATAAAGAAGAGAAAATAGTTAATGGAAAGCAATCGGGATAGGAAGATCGAGAAGAGGCTGAAAAAAACAAAACAAATGAGAGAAATTCTCAAGCCTTTTCTCAAGACTTTTGAAAGGAGGAAATGCATCTTCCCTAATTCCTTTCGGACATTGAATGCAGAAGTATACCTTGAGACAATGGTTTGAATCGCCTCGCTGGGAATCGCAAAAATGTAGACAATGGACATGAGAACTGCAAGAGTCCCATAATCTGCAGGTCCAAGAAGGCGGGCAGTGAGAAAATGAAAGAGGTAGTTGAAGAAATTATAAAAATTAATCATGATAAACAAGACCAAACTTCCCTGGCCAAGCTCGCTCGAAAAGAATCTCTTGATCATGTTTTCAAAAGTCCGCCCAAGTGTTCTCTTTCAATAAAATTTTTCTTCAGCATGTTTTCAAAATCCATCTAAAAAAATATTTAGCATTAAAAATTTCTCCGCACATCGTTAAGCATACATTACCCTGGAAATATCTGATTTCTGAAGATAATCAATCCTGCAACAATGACAAGAAGCTGGAAAGCATGAATCAGGTAAACAACATCTCGCTCATAAACTTTCCGCTTTATTCTTTTCAAAAAAGCAATAGCTGCATGCTCAACACCGTAAATTTTTTCGTATCTCAGATCAAGCGTACCCTCTTTATTCGGCTTTCCAAATGATTGCATTTTTAATCCGCCTCGGAGTTTAAGAAAGGTCTCTAGAATGTACGGAGCAAAGAAAAGAACTGCAATCTTCTCAAAATTCCCGAGAATTGCCATCATCGCAATAAGCCCTCCTAGGGGATAGGTGAGCACATCGCCGGGAAAAACTCGCGCAGGAAATTTATTCTTGAAATAAAAGGGAATCAATGCTACGGCCATGCAAACCCCAACAAAAGCGATCCAAGAAATGCCTTTAAAATAAGCAACAAGCGACAATGCTAGGAGGAGAATGGCTCCCTGCCCTGCCTCAAGGCCATTAAATCCTGCAAGAAGGTTGAAAGTGGTGGCAGCGCCGGTAATAGCAACAGGAACAATCAGCAGCGCATAAAAAACACCGACGTTAATCTGGCCGAAAAGAGGAACGCTGATAACAGAGTCCCCTACATTGATCACCATAAGGGGGATAGAAGCGAAAACACACATAAGAAGCCTGAACTTCTTGCTCAATCCTCCTGATTTCCACCCCAAAAGATCATCAATAATGCCAATGCCTGCAAGAATCAGAATACTGGTTGTCAGCGCAAAGATTTTAAGAATATCTGCGTCAAAAGTAAAATAAAAGGTATTGATTGCAATAAAGGTAAAAATACCCAAAACAAACCCAACGATAACTGCAAGTCCTCCTGATCCTGCAACCTTGGAGTGAGAAAGCTTGTTCATGTCTTCCCATACCAGTCCAACTCTCCTCGCTTTCTTGATCCAGGAGGGAAGAATAAAGAAAGAAGTGAGAAAACTCACTGCAAGAGCGACGAGGAATAAGAGTTTCATGCTACCCTACTGCATAAAGATCTTTACTAGGGAAGTCACTCTCCAGCCAGGCTGGATTCGCTTTGATTCCATCAGGATAATGAATTTCCCAGATTTTAATCGGCCCAAGAATATCTCCGTAAACAACAAAATCTCCTAAAGGCAGTCCTTGTTGCCGTAGATTTTCAATGAGAAGATTCGGTTCTGAATGGACTAACGTAAAGGCATCGTTTTTCTCATTGAAAAGATAGAGCCTCGCGACAAAGGAGTGGACTGTCCTCTTGCTGAAATAAAGGACAGCTCCAAAAGGATCGACAGAAACCCCATTTCCTTGAGGAATAAGTCGGGGAACAACCATGATGCCTGCATCAATCCCAGAAGGGAAGGTAGTAAGCGTATTATTATAATAAAGATACTTCAAAGGCACGCGTATTTGAGCGTTCTGATGGAAAATAACTGCCTCAGGCTGTTTCAATTCAGAAGAATTCTTGCCCACCTTGATGAAAATACCTGCAATGCCGTCGGAACCTGCAGAAAAGATATTCTTGGTTCCATTTTCCTCCCAAATAATGTCTTCATCCAGTCCTATTCCTGAGGGATAGACATAGACCGTTTCATTCCTCGTTTCAAACGTTTTCACTTCATCTCTAACAAGTGTGGGAATAAAGCTTGCTCGGTCATTGCGTTCATCTCCACCGATGGATGCGTAAGCCCCGTATTTGCCGATATCAGTCGAGTCAATAAGAAGATGCGTGGAGTTGTGAGTGTAGAGAAAAGTAAGGGAATTATTGAGATCAGACCCTGTAAGAACATGCCTGCCCATCAAATGATCCCAGTAAACAATAAAATTCCCCCCATCAAGAACCGTGGCTCTCTCGCCGATAGACTGCACCCAGTATCCATAATCCCACCAGTGAGAGAATACTGCATTCTTGGGTGTGGTGTCTCTTACCCATTTCATTGCTTTCTGCCATTGCTGAGTGTAAGCAGAAGGTACAAATCCTCCCGCAGATCCCTTGCTTGCCTGATACTGGGCGTAGGCAGTATACCCTGCTGCAACTGCGACGAGAACAAGAACAATAAGAACGCCTGCCTTGACAGCCTTTTCACCAGTATATTCCCGATGCATAAAATACAAGTAACCTAAAAGGAAGCCAACAAGAATCGCCGCTGAGGGAACAACCATCATAATCAGGCGGACAGCGCTGCGTGCAGAAGCTAAAGAAACAAAGAAGAATGCCATCAAAAGGATATGATGAAAGCTGATTGTTGCAAATTCTTTTTTTCCTTCACGATAATCTTTGATGTAATAATATCCTGCAACTCCTAAAAAGAGCAGAACGCTCCCAAAGTAAGCAAGTTTGCTTGCAAAATTAAGCCCGTTAAATGTGCTTGAAGAATCATATCTGCTAAAAATAATGCCAAAAAGCATCAGAGTATAGAGGCCGGTCAGCATCATTCCTTTTTTTGTTTCAAGACGAGAGACCGCATGATAAAAAAGTGCAACAGCCCCTATAAAAAAGAGCCAGAAGAAAAGAGGAACTCCTTTAAAATCCGGGCCAAAACTCCCTCTCCATTCGCCAAAATAAGGTTGCCGATTTTCTGCAACAGTCAAGCCAAAACGATTGCGGATAGGGCTTGTGAAGATAACGACGAGATCATCTGCCTTTTCAAGAATTCCCCGAGGCCCTAGGAAGAAAACCAATGCAATGAATGCGAGGACGATGCCGATTCCAAGGGCAATAAATTCTATAGGAACCTTCTTCGTATATTTCTTTACATGAACTGAAAAGCGAGGAAGCTCGAGCCCATAGCGGATAAGGATAAGGGCTAAATTGAGATACATCAAAGAAGGAAGAGGAGAAAAAAGAAAACTTCTCAAAGAATATTTCGCGGTAAAGAGGAAGAGGAGAATATTAAAAGAAAGAAGCCACGAAGCATAAGCTGTTGCTTGGAATGTATTGATCTTTCCAATAAGGAATGCAAGAAGCACAGCAAGGCCAATCGTAAGATAAAGATAAACCACTCCTCCCCAGATCAGCCCCATAAGCATAGACATCACTCCTGCAAGGATTCCGAAAAAAATTCCCAAGGCAATATTTTTTTGTCTCCAAGCTTTCAGGAGAAAATAAAAGCCGGCAAATAAGAAGAAAATAGAGCTTTCTTTTTCAGGAATGCCTGCAATGGTCCTGCTCAAAAGCGTAGGGGAGACAACAAGGAAGAGAGTGGCCGCAAGAGCAATCGCATCTGCATAAGGTTTTTCATAAAAAATCTCTTTGACAAAAAAGAAAAAAACAATTGCAGTAAGCGCAAACATCACTACAGGATACAAGACTCCTGCCAGATCAACCGTAACATCTTGAAAGGGAAGCGCACCCTGGAGGAGGACGAGAACTTTATAGAGGTAGGCAATAAAATAAGGCAATAATTTTGTCTCATCTGCAGCATTAAAACCAAGAGGAACATTGCGCATCATGTCAACTGCCATCAGGCTCCCCTGCGCTACAATCGATTTCGCATATCTCAAGAAGAGAAAAGGGTCAAGATCAGGCCCAAGAGTCCATGACCCAGTCGTAACATCTTTGAGCCCAGAAAGATTTCTCGTTCTGATATAAGCGCCAAGCCAAACTAAAAAAACAAGAGCAATATAAGAAATCCAGCTTCTTCCATTTTTCAAGGCGTCAAGAATCTTCTTTTTTCTTGCTTCAAGTTCCTGCTCAAAATTCTTCCCAGGAGTCTCTGCTTTCTTGCCTCTGTCTTCTAAGAAAGCAGCTTCCGGCGCAGTATTCTGAACATTAAAATTTAATGCAGGAGAAGATTCTGTCATGGTAGAATTCTTGGTTTATTCTAACTCGCGAAGGAGTTCGTTAGCTGACTGCTCTTCCCTCAGGCTCCCCTTTGCTTCGCACCAAGGACAGCGATCTGGCCTGTTCCCTTCAACTCTGAAATTGCAGTTCTTGCAGATAAAAGCTGTCATAAGAGAGCCAAAAGTCAAGGATATTTAAATGTATCAGTAAAATCTCCTATATGATGCAATATATATGTCTATGAATAAGAGTTATATTAAATTTAACTATGACAATTTATATTGCTCTGTTCATGTTGAAGAGGTAATGAATTAACTCGGCATTTAAAAACAGAAAAGCCCGCCAAAAGCTTTATATTGACTGAGCATCCATTTTAAGATTATGAAAGAAAATAAGATTACAGTCGTTATAAATAAGCCAATTGAAAAGGTGTTTGAATTCACAACAAATCCAAAAAATACTCCTCTGTGGATTCCTTCAATTGAGAAAGAAATTGCAGAGCAATATCCTCCTAAAGTAAATACAAAGTATAAAAATCGTGGGAAAGATTCTGATTGGGATTTCTATAAAGTTGTAGAATTTGAAGAAAACAAGATATTCATCTTGTCTGATCTAGATGAAAATTACTTCGTGAGATATACTTACAGAAAAATAGGTGATAATAAAACAGAAATGGAATATTTTGAATGGGTGAAGAGCGGGGAATTGAAGAATCCATTTGCTGATGATATTTTACAAAATCTAAAATTAGTATTAGAAAATAAAATTCAGAATAATTCGCTTCACTCAAAATAATATTGCACGCTTTCCTTAATCCAGAAAAACATTTTATCTCTCTGTAATCCACTATCTCAGTTAATAGAAAAACAACGGCGTCACAAAAACTTCAATGATCGCTGCAATGAAAAGAATAACCACTGCAGCAATAATAAGATTCAGTGAATCCTGAAGGATATTCCAGAACTTCTTGCTGTTGATGTCATGCTTAATAATAGCAACACTAATAATTCCTCCAGCCAAGGCCCCTACAAAGTATGCTGCAATTTCAGGAATCCCATGAATCATATATCTCGCAAGGCCTAAGGGAATGCGCTCAATCCTGACCTGAGTAAATATCCCAATCGCTGCTGCAATCACCGAAGCATTCCAGGCAAGCACAAAAATCGCTCCTGCCCCGAAAATCAGGGAAAAAACCAAGGTGAAAATCAGGACATAAATATTATTCGCGAAAATTTTGAAAAGTCTCTCTGCCTGAGTTGCAGACCCTGTCGCCTTTACGCTTTTCTGAACGTCAAACTGTGCGACACATTCATTAAAGCTTAAAGGCCGATTGATAATGCAGTATGTCTCTACTTGAGCTTTAAAATTATGCGTGCTCGGAAGCACAATATACCAAAAAGAGAATGCAATCACAAAACCCATAAAAAGCCAGAGCAGTGCGTAAAGAGCTCTTCCATGCTCTCGCAAGAGCCTGAAAAAACTCATGTTCTTGATATTTTTCTCTTCTTCTAATTTGATAATATAGTACATGAATGGCAAGGAGAACATTACGGTAAAAGTAACAATGAGTATTCCAGAATACTTCACAAGCACTTCATCCTGCGCAAAAATCCAGTTAACAAGGAGAACTGCAAGGGACGCATAGAACAGTCCAATAAGGAGCATTTCCCACGGCCTCCTCTCAGCCTTCTTTGGAGAAAGAATCATTTCAAACATAGTAACCTCTTCTTGCATCAAAAGCGCGAGCGATATTTAAACCTTTATCTTTCTTAAGAATTTTGAGACACAACACATGTGTTTATCAAGAAAAAACCAGAAGACTCCGCTTTGTCAAAAACCCTTGGTTTTTGAGCATGTCGGAAATCATCGTGATTTCCGAGCACTCTCAGAAATCGTTGACTTCAAAATCTTTAGATTTTGATAGCCGTCAGAACTCTGTGAGTTCTGAGGTTTCTGAAGCCATCAGAATTCCACAAGGAATTCTGAGGTTTAAAACGGAGTCAGGAATTTTTCAGAAAATTTTTATGTCAGAATTGAAAACCGCAGACTTTAGTCTGCGGTAGTAGCCAATCTTGTTTTCAATTCTGAACACTTCATCATCAAAGATGATGAGAGCTGTCAGAAATCAAAGATTTCTGAAGCTTCAAAATTCAAAGAATTTTGAGAGCGGTCAGAACTTTTAGTTCTGAAGTCCCCAAAATCAAGGGCCTGTGACAAACCGCGCCTTTTAAGGCGCGGTGACCCATCGATTTTGTGATGATTCAAAGCCTTCTATAATTTATATCACAGTTTCATGTTGAGTAGGTGATGAGATCAGCTCAAAAAGTTAAAATCAGGGCCTAAGAACCATAAACTCTAACGGAAAAATACCAATAGTGAAGAAAGAATCCACAATAAAAGCAAAAACCAGAAGAGAATTATCCTAATCACTTTATTTCTGATAAACCCAAAAAGGCTAAGAATAATGCACAGAGCAATCATCCATCCAAGGATCAATAAACTCGGAACAAGAGAATAGAGGACAACAGTCAATATTAACAGGATCGCTCCCATCACCCCGTATTTCTTTAAATACATTCTAAGGTGAGATGATAAGGATTATTAAATCTTTGTATGCAATCTCGCCCTGTTCATTGAAAAGGGAATCATAAGATTAATTCGTTCTAAAAAGATGATCATCTCCAAAACCTCAAACCACCAGAACCGCTCCGAGGCTGTTGATAAAATGGATAATCAAAAACAGGATATGCTTGACATCTTTCAAAATTCAATTTCCCCCGAGGACAAAATCCAGCACGATTAATGTTATCATAAAAAACATCCTGCTTCGCAAATGCTCGATCCCAAAAGCCAAGATCACGATTAAATGTTTTGGCGCTTTGCTGTGCAGGATACCTGGGTTGTGAAGAAACCAGGGAAGGAGAAGACCGAAGGACAGGAGAAGGCATCGGAGTAAAATATGGAGAAGCTTGCGATGCTGAAGAAGAGTTTTGAGAAGGCATAGAGTATAGAGCACTTGCAGTCCCCAAAAATAATATCAAAAAAAAGATACCTAAAGAATATAATTTCCTTATCATAAATGGTAGAAGAAAGAGAAAGATAAATAGTTTGTGGTGATGGAAGGTAATATTTATTTCAGTTGTCCGAGCAGAGATAGAGTTAGTTCTTAGATCTTATATTCCTGACAACTATTCTTTCCTGCCTTTCTTCTTCCCTTTCTGCACTTCCATCTCTCTCCCAGCTTCATCTAATCCCGCTTCGCCGAATGCAGTATCTGCCAAACCTTCACCTTCAGACTCTTCCTTCCTCGCTTTATTGACGATTTTCTGCAATTCTTTATTGAGGAGTTCAATATTCCCTTCAAGCTCTGTTCTTACCTCTTCTAATTGCCCTTGCTGTTTGTCAATAATCGCTTTAGTATCTTTAATGCTCTTCCTCACAACAACTTTGCTCCCGACATTGACAAAAAGTTCTTTCTCCTCTAATTTTGCCTTCACAAAAACACCCTCACCTAAAGGAGCAAGAAACTCTTTCTCTTGAGTCTCATGCAATTTTTCCAAGGAAATTTTCAAAACCGCTAATTCATTGATCTTCTGATTCACCAAAGAAACTTGCTGCTGGATTTCCCGAGCTTGCTGCTCTAACATGCTTAATTGCATAAGATATTCTTCCTTTCCCATTTTGTCTCCTAGAACTCACATCTTATATATCTTTCGAATAGGCCCTGATATGAAAATTGAGGCAATAAGGTAAACCCAAAACCAGCTCATAAACCCGAAAAACTTGGGGTCTCCGAGAGCAGTAAAATAGTCGCTAAACCATCGAAAGAAGAGAATAATAGGAATCGAGGTGAAGAGCAAAGGCTTCATAAAGATTTCAAAATTCTTCGAGAACATTTCAGGAAACTCAGCCATCTGCTTCATCTGAATTTCTTTGAGCTTAATAGGATTTTCGCGATGGTTCTTCATCTCTTCCTGGTAAAATTTCTGCTTCTCTTTCATCAGCTTCAGCTGTTCAGGATCAATAGTTAGCTTCTGAATTCCTGTAAAAGCAAGATTGATGACAAGCACAATGAGAATCATCCCAGCATATATATTCCAGTTGATGAGAGCGCCAAACGTAGGATCTAAAACACGGTGCACGCCTGCCTTAAGCGCAGGATACTTGTCCCACTGCACTCCTATGAAGATGCTGATCAGCATCATCCCTAGCATAATGAGCATCATCTTTTTCATAAGAAGACAAGAAAAAGTATGTTTTTAAAGATGAGTGCGTGCATCGAGTTCAAATCAGAAAACCAGACACCTTTCTTTAAGAAGAACTCATTGGCAGAGCAAAATGGAGATCGCTGCTAGGTCTTTTTACTGTAATTCTTTTTTTATTGCTTCTAATAAGCGATAGAAACATGCTTTAGCAATGGAAATTGCGTCCTCTGCTTCGGCTTTTGATGGGATATATCCATAATAGTTAATATTATGACGAAGTTTCCTCAGGCTATCAATAAGTTTGAGAGGTCTTTCTGTTTTTACTGAAAAAGTTTCAAGTTCTCTGATTTGTTCAACATGATCTTGAGAAGCGAATCCTTTTGAAACCAAACGAGCATCTCCCAGCATACGAAAGCATTCATAGATATTTCTAATAATATTAAAAGCAGATTCTTCAGTAACCGTTAATTTTAAGGTATAACCTATCTCTCGCTCTGCCGCATGAATAATACTCAGTGCATTCTTTTTATTAGGATGTTTTATTCGCATACTCATGGTCTTACCTCAAGAAAACCGTCTAAAACAATTCCGTTTGCAATATTAGCGAAGAGATTTAAATCAATTTTATTTCGTGAAAAGATGTGTAAATTAATAGGGATGTTTTTTCTATATCCAAGCTCCTCAACAATACCCAACTTTACTATTTCAACAGGATGGTCGTCTAAAACTTCAACTGCAATATCAATATCGCTTTCTTCATTATCATCACCCCAGCGATAACTTCCAAAAAGAACAATAGCTCTCGCTTGTGGAACAGCCTTACGAACCGCCTCTACTATGTCTACTTCGTATACTTTATCAAGATGATAAGATATTTTTTTCCTTAAAAAACAGAGATTTTTTTGATTCGCTAACAAAATCCAGGCTCTACCAGCAATTTCTCGTGTAATCAACTCTTGGTGTACGAGCGCCTCCACTGCTTGTTTTGTTGTTGTTTTTGATGATCTAATGAGAGAGGCTAATTCTGTAAGCCCTGCTTTAGTTCTCGGAAACGCAAAGAACCATACCAAACATTTTTCATAAGCTCTTTCAATCTCTTCTACCTTTACCCCCTTTAGTTTTTGGTTTTTCAAGTTTTGTTTCATGTCTATGAATATTTTTAGAACTATTTAAACTTTTCTATAACTATATGGTTACATAAAAGTTCAAATGAACTTTTTAGAAACTAAACGATAAGAAAGGAACGACGGGATCGCCATACGTGTCAATAGCAATCTTTATAGGCGCAAGCGCGAAAACTCCGAGCTTTAGTCCAGAGACGTGAGTCTTATTTTGTTTCAGGAAAAATTGCGGAGGAAACCACACGCTCCAGTACCCGGATAAAGTCATTTTTCTTCCAAATGATCAAATACCAACTTAAAATTCTTAAAAATAAAATTTTTCTTTACGGTTAAATTATCCTTCTCCTCTATGCCTTCGGATTGCAATTCACCATCAATCTTGTCATTTAGTATCCTTATTTTATCTAACTCTCTTTTTAAATACTCTTTTTTTTGTTAAACTTTCTCCATTAACTCCAAGTGTAGGCTCTCCAAAACCAAAAATTCCATCTTTGTTGCTGTAATCGTCAAATAATTTTGCACAATCGTTAAGAGAATCTTCGATCATGGTGTATCTACTTGTTATCCATGAAAGAATTGCTTGCGGAGTATTAACCGTCATATTTTTTATCTCACGATTATTTAATTTTCTTGGACTTATTATCTGAACTTCCACGATTCCGCCACTATCCGCGTTATTATTTAAGATGCAATTATACCTTGTTACATAAATAAAATCATTTCCTTCTTTTTTTGGAGACTTTTTAAATTCAGAGACATAATGCATATGTACTTTATCTCCAATATCATTTTGTTTATCCACTTCTTGATATTCTCTTTTTTCTTTTTCAATTTTTAGTTTATGCTTTGATCTTAAGAAATCGAAAAATCTCATAGCTCATTTACGTCATTTGTTTAATTTCTATGCAAAGATACTTATGAAAAGTAACCAGCAATAATTATCATGATCATATCCCATCATCCCCCCATCTTCTTCAGGACAGGATGCATATCCAGCGCATGTTGTTGCGCAATATGCTGGTACATCTGATAAATAATCATAACTGCAAGAAGGATTGCCGTGCCAGAGGTCAGCGCGCCTAAAAGATCAGCTGCCGAAGCAAGAAGGCCTATTGCAGCCCCACCCATGACCGTAAGAGGCATGATATACCTGTCCAAGATGCTCTCAAGAACTCGCTCATCTTTCCTAAATCCCGGAATCTGAAGTCCAGAAGAAATAATATTCTTGGCTTGACTCCCAGCATCCATCCCCGCAGTCTTCACCCAGAAGATTGCAAAGATGATGGAGAATGTAACATAGAAAAAAGTGTTCGTTAAAGCTTGCAGTATCATAGAAGAGGTAAAGCTCTTCGTAATCAAAGCTTCAAGCAGTTGAGGAGCAGAAAGCCAGTAAGCCAGACCGCTGACAGGAATTCCTCCCTGGAAACTTCCTAAGAGTGTAGGCTTGCCCAGCCAATTCTCAAACAATCCAGCAAACAGCTGTAGATTTGCAACAAGTGCCGAGGTTAAGATCACAGGAATATTTGAAGCATAGAAAAATGCAAGAGGCCATTTCATGCTATACCCTCTTAATCGGTCAAAAGAAAGAGGAATTTCTACTTTCAAGGACTGCGCCCAAATAGCAACCAAGAAGATCAATGCAGTGACAAGAATTGCTGTAAGAGCGCGAAGAGCTCCTGTAGGGTCGCTGTTGATAATAGACTGGATCACAACCCAGAATTTTCCTGCGCAAGGAACCTGCCCGAAGTTAAAGAGGCAAATTCCTCCTTCAGTCCCAATGAACTGGAAGAGCGCAGTAAAGAGCCCTTTCCCGACGCCAGCAACAATAAAGAGGCTCACTCCTGATCCAAAACCCCACTTCGTCACCACCTCATCCATGAACACAATCAACAGCCCGCCAAGCACCATCTGAAAGATAACAATGGGCGTATATCCAGGAAGAGCTTGCAACCCTTGCATGAGCACATAGACGCTTGCTTCAAAAAGAATAAAGAAAAACACCAATAATTTCTGCAGGCCTTGGAAATATTTTTTTCCTTCCTCAGTCTTCGTGTCAATATTAAGAATTTTCGAACCTACCAATAATTGCAGGATGATAGAAGCCATCACAATAGGGCCAATGCCTAAAGAGATAATAGAGCCAAACTCTGTCCCTAAGATGATCTCAAGAAATTGGAATCTTTCCAGGGAATTTCTAGATAGTCCATAAAGAGGAATTCCTGCAAGAACAAAAAATGCAACAAGAACAAGAAACGTCCACTTTAATTTTGTATTAAAAGCAAGCCTCTTCTCAACAGGCCCTCTTACCTCGGGAAGGTATTGAAGGATATCTTTAAACTGCATTTTCTTGAGGAACACGTTTATACATAATCTTCCCCCCAGCCTTCTCGATTTTTGCAATTGCCGAAACTGAAGCAGCTCTGACAGTAATCAGCAGTTTCTCGTTAATTTTCCCGTCTCCAAGAATTTTGTATTCATGCAAATCCAGCTCAATGCCCTGGCTGGTTTTCTTCGCTCTTCCCTGCGAAAGAAAGCTCTGCAAATTGCTTTCAATCTCGCTTAAGTTTATGGTTTTCAATTTTTTCTTCGCAGTCCCCCGGCTGGTAAATCCCTGTTTTCCAAAATAAGGATAATGGTATCTGAGCACATACGTTTTCTTCTGATCAGCCCTCTTCCCTGTTCCTGCCATTCCCTTCCCGCCCCGATTTCCAGAGCCTTTATGCTTCTTCATCGCCCATCCGTGGGTTCGAGAGCCTCGCATTCTTGCAGATTTCTTGGATTTTTTGAGTTTCATTTTCTTATTACTAAGCCTCCTATGTAATCTTGATCAAATAATTTTTTCCCTCGAAAAAATATTTTCTCATTACCTTCGAATCTTTTGATATCTCCTTCAACTCTATTTTCATATGCAAACCCTGCTTCTTCACATAAGATTGGTCCTCTAAACGGAATATCTTCTGTCACAAGGCTGAGAGCTTTTTTTAAAAATCTAAGGATGTCTTTTGCAAAAAAGACATTATTATGGTGCTCTGGAAGCATTCCCCCAGAATACGCCATGGCCCATATAGTATGACCTTCTCTATTTTCTAACCTTACTTCTTCCATGCCCAGAGCTTGAAATGAGCCTATGTAACTGTCCCGATAATAAAATTCTCCATCTGAATATTCTAATTCTTTATGTAATGGCCTTTCAGGAGTTAATTCAATGCCTTTTTCACTAGCATAAGTATTTTTTTTTGCTTTAACTAAAAACTTTGCTAACATTTCTAAATTAACACTCATAACATCCTCCTCAATAAAATATTAATTTTATCCCCATGATTTCCCAAAACACCCTTTGGATAATGGATCTTGGAATCAATTCCTCCTCGGGGAGGGTGCAGTCTGAAAAAAGGTTTTAGGTTATGTTCTTCAAAGCTTCCTTTCCCAAGTTCAAAAACCACTATTTTCTTTTTCTTGTCTATAGGTTGTCCTCTCTTCTCTAAAAGTTCCTTAAAATCTTCCTGGGAAATCTTTCCATAGGCAACAAAATTCCTTGCTTTCTCGATCATGCCGAGAATCTCTTTCTTTTCTTCCAAGACAACGCATGCATACTTCCTTCTCAACTTAAGTCTGTAGAGAGTTTCTTGTACTTCTCTTCGGACTTCTACCATCCCAGAGATTCTAATCACAACAATCATCCTATCTCCTGCGTCTTCTTCAGCGCATGCATGACTGCTTTAGCAGCATTAATAGTATTTCTCCCTTGCCCGTCGACCCTGCTGTAAATATCTTTAATGCCTGCTAATCGCAGAATTTTCTTCGATTCATCTCCTATAACCAGGCCTGTTCCTTGGGGTGCAGGAATCAGTTCTACTTCAACACTGCCGCTTTTTCCCTTGGCCTTGCTTAACAGCGAGTGAGGCTCATTGCAGTTGCAGTCAAAGCTTCCGCAGCCCCTTGTAATCTTTATAATGTTCAATTTCGCTTTTCGAAGAGCCTTTTCCCGTGCAGGAAGAGTTTCCTTCGCCTTGCCATATCCTAATCCTACATGCCCGTTCCCGTCTCCTGCAACAGCCATGCAGGCAAAAGTTGGAACATTTCCTTCCGCAGTTTTTCGTTGTGTTTGCTTCCAAGCTCTTCTCTTGCCCCCGCCAAATTTCCCCTTTGCCTGTCCGATTTCAAGCAGGTCTGATTTTATCGGAATAAGTGCGGTGACGATTTCTGGCTCAAAGATCTTGAGATGACGATCTAAAATAAAGTCAATATCTTTTATTTTCCCCTCTTTAACAAGGTTCCCTAACTGGGTCTTTGGCGACCACCCCTCGATTTCGTGATCATCTTGGCTCTTTATAACTTCGGCCACTTCAACCTTGTCAGTAGATCCGACTTTCTCAATCTCTTTAATAATTTCATCTTTTTCATCTTTCTCGAATTTCTCTCCAGATATCTCTTGTTTATTTCCTTCTTTTTCTTGAGGCATACTCAACTCTTCTGCAAGCTCTTTCTTTTCAATATGCTCTCGGGGAGCCAATTTCTCTCCTTCCATTTCTTTCTTTTGTTCTTCTTTAATTTCTTTATTCATGTTCAATATTCTTTGCTATTTTATCTAAAAGAGGGGCAAGATCTTTTTTGATATGGCTTCCTTGGATTTTTTCTTTCTTGGGAAAGAAGGTTTCATCAACCTTGATAAGGACTCCTCCCTCCTTAACTCCCTGCACAAATGCATAAATGCGCGAACCGGCAGCATTCCGCAAGATTCCAAGATCCAAGATAGACTCTTGCTGTCCGTACCTTTCTTTGATTCTTTTCCCAAGAAGAAGCCCTGTAAGATAGCATGCGGGCAAAGATTTAAGAGACCCTGCAGATGCTTTTGGCCATCCAAGTTTTAATAGCTCGCAGGAGTTTGCTTGCATAGCAACAGCGTCCTGGGCAGCCTTGCTCTGAACATACTGCCCGATAACATAACGATTCGTTTTTCTAAAAACAATTCTTGGCTTTCCAGACTTCAAAAGGCGAAGCCTTGCATGATAGTCAGTCTTGTACTCTTGTCGTCTTCGTTTCATCATTTTCCTGTGAGAATGCTCTGAAGGTGAGCCTTGCTTTTAAATATCCTTGCTCGAATCTGTTTTCGCAGGTGCAGATATTGCTCGTGGCTGATTTTGTCCTGTTTCAGCAATTCTTTCACATATGCTCTCAGCTTCCTCGTCAGAAGCATATACTCTCTTTTTCTTCTTTTTACTTTCTTCTTGATCTTCCCAAACCCTCGCTTCTTTTTCCCCACATTTTTTTTCCTTCCTCTCGCCTCTTTAAGAGTGATTGCTCCGCTTGTAATGAGATCTCGAAAATCCTGCCGCGTAATAGCTTCAGCTATTTCAGGCAAGCGAGAGGGATGAAAGCGAATGCTTCCTTTTCCTGCGCCTAATACCCTCGCTGCTAAAAGTTTCTTTTTGTCAATTTTCATTTTGCCTCCATAATTTTTAATTTCAATTCTTGAGCTTTCTTAAGAATAGCTTCTCGTTTCTTCTTCCCAACATGCGCAATAATCACAAAATGCTCTTTTCCTGCGCCTTTAAGATCTTGAACATTCTGCACAAGCAGAGGTTGCAATCCTTGAATGCTACCTCGTTCCTTTTTCGAGCTTCTATACCCTACCTCGACACGGGCAGAATACCCTCGTCTCAGCTTTCTCATCTTGGAATGTTTCCCGCGAGGCCGTTGCCATTTCTGTTTCTTCTTATTTCTCAATCCAAGCCTTTTGTACTTATTCCAATTTCGCCTCAAAAATTTTGGCTTTTTCATATTGCCTCCCCTGCCTTTTCAGTAATCCATACTCCATCTTGGAATACTCTCCGGTCTCTCCCGCTTACGCGGGTGGCCTGTTCAATATTTGCAGCAGATTGTCCTGCAGCATGCCTATCATGGGATTCTATTATAACAAATTCCTTTTCTACTTTCACTTCAACTCCAGGAAGAATATGCGCAACTCGCGGAATTTTCTCGCCGAGAAAATTCTTAATAGCCAATGCCCTTTTTGCTTTATCATAAGTAACAGTCATGGGGAAATGCACTGCGCTGATTTGCAGTTTATACACATATTTTTTCTCAAAACCTTGAAGAGCATTTTTAAAATGCGCCTTAAAGGTATTCATCGCCCGTTTTTCTTTTCTGCTCTTCTTTTCAGAAGAAATCAAAATTTTTCCAGCTTCAGCATGAACTCGGAAACCAGAGAAATGAATTGCTGTTTCCATTCCCTGCTTCTTTAAGACCAGCTGATTTCTTGCGAGAGCAGCTTCTAAAGAAGAAGGGATATCAATAGTCTCTTCAATGCCTTGCTTTTGTTTTTTCTTTTGCATAGTCGGTTTCATGTTAGAAGAAATAGGCTATCAAGCTGCCTCCGATACCTTGATCAAGCGCTTCTTTATGAGTGAGGAGCCCCTTGCTCGTGGAGATAAAAATAATTCCAAGATGCCTTGATGGAAGATATCGCCTCACATAGGTGTCAATCTGCTCAACAGTCACCGTGAACCGGGGTTTGATTGCCTTGCATTCGTGCAGGGTGAACTGAATCTCAATTTCATTTCCAAGTTTCTTGTAAGAAGAAATATAGCCTTCTTTTTGCGCGAGATCTAAAAGATCGAGAAAAAATCTAGAGGCAGTTACAACTACCTTTTCCTTCCTTGCTTTTTTAGCATTCATAATTTCATTCAATCCGTCTGCAATAATATCCTGGCTCATGTTTTTCTCTCCTCCATAAGATGATGATAAGGCATAGTGCCCTTTTCATGCGCCCCTAGATAAACAGCATATCTTCCATCAACAATATATCTCCTTTCGCAAATAGGTTCTAATGGGTTCCTCAGAGGCATACCAAATAAATTTGATTCCAAAATAAGAGTATCAAAACACCATTTTCCATCACGAGCGTTATCAGAAAAAGCCAGAAGACTCCATTTTTGAAAATGGAGATGAATGGAGGCGTTTTGTGAGCTTAAAAATTTGCTGTGGAAAAAATCTCCGAACAGACTTCGCCATTTATGGCGGAGTCGGAGATTTTGCGAATTTTTATGATTAAATACTACCTCTTGGGTTATAACCTCTCTAGAAAGAACCGGATCTGCTCCCTGTACCATAAACGAGGTGCCAATTTCTATTCCATGCTCCTTCGCACTTCTACAAATTTCTTCTACAGTCATTATTTTTTGAGTTTGTGGTAATGTTTTCATTTTTTTTAACTATATTTTTCAAATCCTATCTCCACTGCTATTTCTCGAAAGCATTGCCTGCAAACATTTAAGTTATAACTGCTGATGTGGGCTCCAAATCTGCCGCATCGCTCGCATTTTCTTGCAGCAACGCCGAACTTCCTTTCTTTAGGCTTGCAGTACTTCAAAAACCTTTGTAAAATTACAGGCTTATTTTTCAGCTGTTTGGTTAATTTCCTCCAGTCACTCGCAGTCATTGTTCCTCCCCCTCTTGCTTGAAAGAGATCTTAAAATTTTTCTGAAGATATTCAATAATTTCTTCTTTGCCGACGTGTTGCTTCCTCGGCAGTTTTCCTTTCTTCCATTTCTTTCTCATAATTCTCTTTCCTTTTCTTGCAAAACTTACAGTAACGTCAAAACCAATGATCCCAATGTCTCGCTGGTACTCCATGCCTTCAATTTCAATATACTCTTTAATCCCGAAAGAGAACGTATTCTGGGAGATCTGCTGTTCTTTCAGTTTATTTTCAATCGTCTCAAAAAACCTCTCCAAAAGCTGGCGGATTTTCTTTTTGTCTCTTAGAGTAACCATCGCCCCAATTTCAAGCCCTGGCCTGACTCCGAGGGCAGGAATTCTCTTTCTTGTTGTTCTCTTCACAGGCGTTTCTCCAGAAATCAATTTCAATAACTTAAATCCTTTTTCAAGTTTTTCTTCAGGAGCGCTGACGCTGAGAACAAGTTTCTCAATAAAGATGTTTCTCATTACAGGAACTTGTTCTTGATGGCTAGTCATGTTCAACAACCATAATATTATTTAATGAAACGATATGTTTCTCCTTTCCCGAGGAAACTGTTGCGAATTTCTTCTCAATTTTCTCAAGCATTCCTTTCAGTCCTGCAAGTTTTCCGCGGATCACAAGGAGAGGAGCTTTCTCTTGAAGAGGGAGGACTTTCTTTATTTTTCCCTGGTCAAGAATAACAGAATCGCCAACGCGGTATTCGCCCTGAACAATAAAATTGTTTCCATTATGCAAATGAATTTGTGTTCTCTTTCCTGAAAGAAGATTCTTGCCAACAATTTTGGCAATTCTCTGCTTGCCTTGGTCCAAAGAGAATTTTCCTTTTTCTTGGAGAACGAGGCGGTAATGATGCTGTTCTAGGGAGATCAGATCAAATAATCCAACAGAGAGCTTTTCTTCCTTCACTTTCTTCCCATTAACCAGCACTTTTCCTTCTCTTAGCACCAGCTTTGCCTCTCGTCTTGTGTGGACAGCATGAAGCATGTCGCGCAAAATAAACAGAAGAGGGATGCCTGACGCGATGTTATGGGAGGGTACAACTACAAATTTCCTGCCTTTTCGCGGAACAGGCCATTGTTTTGGGGTTTTATTGAGTTTGAGATGCATTTTTTTGTACAGCAGAGATTCTTTCTTTATCCTCGAGTGCTAATTCTTTGATCATGACTTTTGAAGGGTCAATCCAGACAGAAACTTTTGAGCCGTCTTTCTTGGTTCTTTGAATGTGCTCGATCATAATTGCTTTTTTCTTGAGGTTTACTGCAGTAACTTTTCCTTCTTTCTTTTTAAATGATCCTCTCATCACTTTTATCACGTCTCCTTTTCGGAGAGGAAAGTTTCTTCTCATATATTTCTTTTGTAACTCTTTGGAAAGCAAAGCACTCATGAACTGATGAGCTTGGTGAAGAGGAGCTCGAGCTCGATACTTCCTCTGCTTTCTCACTTGTTTGCTTCCTATCCACGATGATGAAAAAATTCTTTTCATATTTTATACTCTCCTGCTAAACTTCCACCAATATTGGAGGAAAATATTTTTTTCATATTTTATACTCTCCGACTACATTTCCAAAAATGCTAAGGATAAATATTTTCTTCATATTATACTACGATTTTAGCTAATTTACTTACGCTTGACCATCTTTCGGAGATCTCTCGGGCAACAGGGCCTTTAATTTGCGTTCCCTTAGGATTGCCTTTCTCATCTTTAAGAAGAACAACTGCATTGTCTGCAAAGCAAATGCGCTCTCCTGTGAGCCTCCGCCAGGATTTTCTCTGCCGGACAACCACTGCGTCAAATACATTTCCAATCATTTCAGGATTTCCCTCGCGAACAGAGACTCTAACCCAGTCTCCTACTCTTGCGCTTATCTGCCTTCCATGCCTGCTCTTTCCTCGCTTGACGCTAACAATCCTCACCATTCGTGCTCCACTGTTATCACATGCGAAAACTTTGCTTCCGATATTCAGCCCGCGCGTTACGCGAGCGCTCATTGCTTTCATGTTGTATCCTCCTTGTCTCGAAGTTTTCTTATAACAACAAAATGAATAATCTTACTGAGAGGCCTGCACTCGCTGACAGCCACATAATCTCCAACCTGAATTTCCTTTTCCATACAGGGAGGTAGCCGGGCGTGGAGCTTGGTTCTTGCTTTAGCATACCTCTCATATTTAGGCACATAGATCGTTCTCTCGAAAACGATCACCACACGTTTGGGGAATTTTCGAAGAACAGTGCCTTGGAAACTTCTCCCTCGTACGCGCAGATGCCCGTGGATCGGGCACTGCATGCTGCAATGAATGATCTCTTCATGTTGATTTTTTTTCTGTACCATGTTATTCAATAATCGCTCCTTCTGGAAAACCAAGCTTCATTAAGAGTGGCTTTACTCTTCTGCCATGATCTCCTTGAAGCTCGATGTTGTTATTCTTGATAGTCCCGCCGCAAGCCAATTCGCCTTTAAGCTCCTTAGCGATAGCTTTGATATCTACTCCAGAGAGCCCTGTAATGAGTGTCGTGATTTTTCCATATTTTCTCTTCACTAATTCTATCTTAATTCTTTGCTCGCTCTTCGCGATCTCTTCACACATACATGCCTGCAGAGGCAGGCCGCACTTTGGACAGATATTCATCTTGCTATTTCTTCCCCTCCCCGCGGATGGCTGTAAGGATGCGCGCAATTGCTTTGCGAATTTCTTTATTTTTAACCTTTCCGCCCTTGCCAGAAGGAGCAGTTTTCTTCATCAGCATAATCTGTAGTTCTTTCATCTTGGCAAGCTTCTCTTCAGGGCGCATATTCTGAATATCCTTCATCTTAAGCACTGCCATTTTCTTCCTCCGCCTTCTTCTTAGACTTTGTTTTCTTTTTCTTGGGATCTTCTTGCACCGTTGCTTCCACTTCAACTCTCCTGATCTCTTCAAGAAGAGCAGCATCTACAGTAATTCTATCGAGGATTTTAGCGTCAGGCGTCAAAATGCTCACTTTCACTCCAATAACTCCTAAAAGTGTTTTTGCTACACTCTCTGCATAATTGACTACTTTAGCTTGATCTCCTGTTTTTTTTAGGTAACCCAGAGCAAATCTCCATGACTTTGCCCTTTCACTCGGCAATTTCCCAGAAAGCCTGATTTCAACTCCCAAAGCTCCTGCCTTCATAATGCGCTCAATAGTCTTATATGCGATGATCTTAAACTTAATGCTCCCTAGTCTCTCAAGCGAAAGCGCAATATCGTCAGCGACAGTCTGCGCATCGAACTCTGGCTTCCTAATCTCCTGAATGTCGATATGGGGATTCTCGAGATTAAATTTCTTTTTGAGCACTTGCGAGAGCTCATTTAATCTTTCCCCTCTCCGTCCGATGACAAAGCCGGGCTTGCTCGTAGCGACAATAATCTTCTCTCCGACAGGAGTATACTCAAGTTTAACACTGCTGATCCTTCCCTTACCCAAAGAGTTCTTCACAAACTCCTTTACTCCAAGTTCATCTTTCTTATATTGGACAAATTTTTTCTCTTCCATGTTTCTTAGTTTACCTCTTCCTTAAACTTATTAAATGAATGTTTTTTCTCTTCCATGTTATGCAAAAATCCTCCTGACGTCGTTATATAATCTTCTGGCTTGAGGATTACAGCTTAATTCGTCCACGTCATCCACGCCTTGGTTTCCAAAGTAAGAGAATATGGGCTTCCACTGAGAGGAGTTAGGATTAGTCTTAATAATCAAACACTTTATTCTCCCCCCCTCTAAATTTTCTGAAGAAGGTTCTTTACCCAGTATGATATGCGCAGATATTTCATCAGTCCATCCATCTCCACGCAATTCCGACGCAATATAAACTCGCATTCTATTTGTTTCATGAGCCAACTCCACAGAATATCCTTCATGAACGCACTGCTTTGCTAATGATTTTTTCTCTTCCATCGTTAATGTATTCTCGATTACGCTTTCCATTACTTCTTAACCTCCATAGGTTTTTCCAGTTTCTTGCTCATTTTCTTTGCCTGAACAACTTCCTTAACCCATACTTCAACATGTACTCTCTTAAACCTCTGGCTTCCTCCTCTCTTAAACGGCCGCGAAGCATCATTTACCTTTCCCGAGAGAACTGCCTTGTCGAGATCAACATTGACCGTGCTGGCATTTGCCTGCAGGCTTTTCAGAATCCTGATCATTTCTTTTGAAGCATTTCTTGGATATCTTCCTTCAGAAATTCCCTTGCCCTTTCTATGGGGAATTTCATATCCTCGGAAAGGAATTGCTTGCCTCTTTCTAAGAACTCTTTCCAAAATCATAATTGCTTCATCAATTCTTCTCCCTCTAATAAACTCGAGAATTGCCATGCAATGTTTCTTTGAGATGCCAAGATCATGGCCGCGAGCAACAGCCTCTGTTTTCTTTACAACTTTCTTTTCTTTCTTTGCCTTTTTTTCAGCTTGAGCTTTCTCTTTCTCTCCCGCATGCTCTACATCTTCTTTCTCTTTCGTCTCTGCTTTTTGAGTTTCTAAATCTCCTTTGCTCTCAACCTTCACTTCCCCGTCTTGCCCAGCGTCTTTTTTGCTAGGGGTGTGCTGCTTGGGAGTTTCTACTACTACTTTCTTCTCCTCAGTCTTCTCTTCAATTTTCTTATCCATATTATCTTCTGTCGGTTTTTCTTGTTCCATGTTTCTTAGTTTAATTATCCCTTAAGTTTACTAAATGAATATTTTTTTCATCCATTTTACTTAACTGACATCGCTGCAGAGCTTCTTGTGGCTCCAATTCCTGGAGCACCGTGCTGCACCTTCCCTCTTGTTAGGGAAAATTCTCCAAGGCGATGCCCGAGCATTTCCTGCAGGATCTTTATGGAAGTGAATTCTTTTCCATTATGAATCTGAATAGTGTATCCCACCATTTTGGGTACAATAATCAGATGGCGCAGATGCGTTCGGATCGCTTTTTTTCCTTCATCACATTTTCTGCATTTTGTAACAAACCTTTCAATAAGGTCAAATTGGCGCAAAGCATTTCTTCGCTCCTCGCTCTTCAAATATTTTGCAAACTCCCTCGTGTCGAGCTGCTTCAGCTCTGCCAGACTTTTCCCCCGATAAAGAGTTTCTTTTACCATGTTAAGCTAATCCTCCTGTACTAAAGCAAATATTCAATAATCTCATGTTATCTCTTCCTCCTTCCTGTTCTTCTCGGTCTTAAGTGGCCAACTCTCGCCCCAGGAGGAGCATTTCTTTTCGCAATCTTGCTCTTAATCCTCTTGCCTCTTCCAGATCCAAAAGGATGATCAACAGCATTCATCTTTACTGCAGAGGTCCTTGGCCAGAGTTTATTTCGCGCCTTCATCCGATGATACACGTTTCCTGCTTTTACAAAAGGCTTATCCAACCTACCGTGCCCTGCAATAACTCCCAGAGTTGCTCTGCATCTCCCCTCAAAGACAACTTCTTTCTTCGAAGGCATCGACACAAAAACTTTTTCTCCCACTTTTTTAGTAACGAGAGCAGAGGAGCCAGCGCCTCTTACCATTTTCCCTCCATCACCGGAATGGCTTTCGATGTTATAGACAGAAGAGCCTGTAGGAATCAGGGAAAGAGGAAGAATATCTCCAGGTTTGCTCCCCTCTCCTAAAGAAATTTCATCACCAACAGCCATGCCTAAAAAAGCAGGATTATAAAATACTTTTCCATCAGCGAGGATCTTTGCTAAAGGGGCTGAATGCCCTGCTGAATGGATGAGGTCAACAACTTTCCCTTTTCCTGTAAGAAGAGGATATCCTATACGGTATTGATAAGCCTTCTTCCTTACACGATAGGTAAGGCTTCCATGCCCTCGAGCTTGTTGAATAATGCGTTTGCCCATTTACATCACTCCCAGTTTTGTCGCAAGATCAATGGCCTTGCTGTCTTTTAATTTAAGGTACGCATATTTTTGATTCCCTCGGATAAATGTTTTTAGGGAGGAGATTTTTACATCAAAAAGCTTCTCAAATTCTTCTTTAATTTCTTTCTTGTCATATCTCCTGTCTACTGCAACGAGCAGCTTATTCTCCCGCTCAATGAATTTCATCGCCTTCTCCGTCGCAATATATTTAAAGTTCATGGTATTCTCCCAGCAAGTTCCTGAATTGCTTTTTCAGTATAAATCGTTAATCTTCCCAAAGCCCCTTTCGCAAGATCTTCTAATCCGACGGTTTTTGCAGGTTTGATATCAACACCCTTCATCCTCACTCCTTCCCCGCTTCCGACAACAATTAATGCGCCGAGCGTCTTCTTGTATTTTCTGCCGCGTAATTTTCCTCTTCCAGCGCGAACACTTTTTTCCTTGAATGCAAGGGGGGCAAGATTCCCTAAAACATTCTCCAGAAATTTTCCCAAGTCTTTATTCTTTTTCTGGCTCAAGTTTTCAACAATTAAGGGAAGCTTTACTTTTACCTCCTCTAAGGAGCCATATCTCCTCTTCAGGTAATTCGCATGCGCCGTAGCGCTCAATGCGCTTCTCAACGCCAGAACCATCTCTTTCTTATTGATCTTTTTCTTCTGAATCATAGAAAGAATCTGTGGGGGGTGGGATCTCCTTCCTTTTCTCGCACTCGAGATTTCTGCAGCGATCCAATAAAATTGGTCTCCTCTCCTCCACATAATCTTTCTTGGAACTCTCGAAATTCCTTTTCCATAAGCAGTTCTCCATTTTCTTCTTCCATGCCTGATCTTTCCCGAAGCAGATGCTTGTTTTCCAGCCATCTCATAAGGGGCATACGGCTGTTTTCTCTTTAATGCTTCTACACATTTCTGCACAAGATCCTCGCGAATAGGAGCAGAGAAGCACAGAGGCAATTCAATCTCTCTTACTTTTTTCCCTTCTGCATTTAAAACATCAGCTTTCATTTTATTTTCTCCCGTCTAATAGTTTCGATTTCTCCCATAGGGACATAAGCGTCAATTTTCTTCTTCTCATCTCAGCTCCAGAAATTCATAATTTTTCTTCTTGGATTTTTTGCTCGGTCGCAGTGGCCACGTCAAAAGCAATTGTCTTTTGTCAGGGCCTTGCGCACTTCCTCTTAAAATCAAATAGTCTGTTTTGACATTGCCATAATGGGGAAATCCTCCGGGAGGATTGATGTTCGTCTCCTGAATATTTCCAACAGCAAGGATTTTTTGATTGTAAATAATTCTCGAGAACATACCAAGCTGTCCGGCCTGTGCAACCCGAAACGTAACGCGTGCAGGATGCCATGGCCCAAGTGATCCTGGCCTTCTCACTCCTTTTTCGCTCTTATGTGCTTTAAGTCCAAGGCCAAATCTCTTCACAGGCCCGGAGAGGCCCTTCCCTGTCGTTAATCCGCGCACGTCAACTAAGAGCCCTGGCTTGAAAACATCTCCAACCCTAATCTCTTTATTCCAGTACTCTTTAGCAAAAGTCAGTTTCTTTTGGAGATCTCCCTCTAATGCAAGCTCGGCAACATCAGGTGTTTTTTTGACAGAAGTGAGGCGGGCAAGGGAATACACAAGAACGCGAAGATCGTCGAAATCTTTTGGAGGAGAGTCAAGAGAAGCAGTTTTCTTGGCCAACTTAAGAACTCTTTTGAGTTCTTTATCAGCCTGATTCATCACAGAAGTAACAACAATATTTTTTTTGTAAAAGCGGACAGCAAAGATCTTCATCGGAGGGCACTCAAGAATGGTGACCGGAACAACAATTTTTTTATCTTTAGAAAGAGAGTTTGGTGTAGAGTCCTTAACAAAGGCAGACTTCATCCCCGCCTTATAGCAGAGAAAACCCATAAAATTTTCTGCAGGCGACTGAAGAGAATGATGAGAATGAGACTGCTGAATTGCATCCCAGTTCACACTAGGAATTTCTTTTTGTGCTCGTTTTCTCGGCCAGTATTGAAGCGAACCGCTTCGTGGGAAACTTGCTTTTGCCATTGAATGGTCTGGAATGAGACGTTTATCATGTTAGAGGATAACATCAAGGTAATGAAGCTTAATATTATCGTAATACTCTATCCACAATCAAAAGAACTCCATTTATAAAGCTTTCTTAGGCATAAAAAAACAAAGAGGAAAAGATCACGACCTCTAAGAAATTATCTCTTCCTCTTTTTCATCACAACTCTCTTTCTCCCAGAAGACTGCTTAAGAAGGAATGCAATAACCAGAAAAACAAGCCCTAAAATAAAGAAGAGCGAGGTGGTCTGATAAAGATCAGGAGAAACTCCATAGGTCGCATGAATTCCAGGGATAAACCCAACAAGACCGAGAAGAACCAGGATAATTCCGAAAATAATCAGCACGGTTGTAATAGCATCTTTCATCTTCTTCTCCTCGCATTCTTGCTATTCACTACCAGGACGCCGCCAATCATAATAAGCATAATCCCAAGGATAATGAGCGCCATTTGTGTTTCCGCGATAAGAGGATTGAGAGCGAGCGTATAAATGACAAACAGCAGAGTAAAAAGCCCTGAAAAAATAATCAGATTAATTCCCAAAAGCCTCGTATTCACCTTTTTTTTCGCCATGATCCTGTTGGAATATACATATTCTAATAGATACATATAACCACCATGATTTATAAATCTTGTTCTCCTAGAAAAATCAGGAAAAAATGGCTATCCTCGAGAAAAAACATTCAAGCAGGCTTCATGCATTATTAAGTGCCCTCATCATTTTTCTCCTCATCTATGCAGCTGCTTTCATTTCAAGCATCTTCAGAACCGATGCGTGGTACGAAAACCTAAAAAAACCCATGTTTACTCCCCCGGACATTCTCTTCCCAATCTCGTGGAATGTGCTCTTATTCTTCATCGCTATATCCATTATTCTCCTCTGGAAATACCCTTTAGAGCGGGCGCACATTACTCTTCTCTTCGGAATCATTCTGCTTCTTACTATTTTATGGAACATTTTTTTCTTCGGGCTTCACAATCCACAAATCGCATTTTTTGAGATGCTTCTCCTCGTCGTTTCTGTTTTAGGCACAGGAATCTACGCATACTCTCTCAGAAAAAGTGCATCACTTTTTTTGCTTCCCTATACTTTCTGGATAATCTATCTCGCATATTGGAATTATCAGATTGCATTCATTCTCTAAAAATCAGAATTTTCATAATTTTATAGTAACTACATTATAGACACATTTAAAAAGGATTGCCCATAAAATAAGAAGGTATGAGCAGATTATATACACGAGATGGTCTCCCAGTAGTGACTATGAGAAGTATAGAAGAACATAAAAGAAAAGGCTTAGAATGGCCTATTTCTAGAAGTAAACACCTCGCATATATCTGTTTTCTGGGAGAGGAAATCATTGAACCTGCAGAGGATTTGATGGCGAGTGCTGCTGAGAGAATAAGCCTAGAAGCCGTTACAACAGCTTTTTATGATGTATATCACTTATTATGGTTGACAGATCAGGTTCATACACCAAGAGTCTTATCCAGAAAAGCTGTCGAAATTTTTGAAAGGGATTATTTGCCAAATCCTACAGAAAAACAAGAAAAATTATATCGAGAGAATAGAAATTTAGCTCTTTTTTCTGTAGAACGATTCGAGGCTATAAAACAACTGGGGAAGGAAGAAGAATCTGAGATTTATATCAGCAGCTTTCACATAGCATACATACTGGCATCTCTCCAATCAAGGGCTTCTCAAGATTGAGAATCCTCTACACCTCAAAACTCCTCTCGCTTCGATCTTCTTTTCCGTCAACCGTCAGCTTCCTGACAATTTTTCCTTTCCTTTTTGCGTGCAGTCTCAACAGCTCAGGATTATCTTCTCCTTGAGGAAGGACAATTTCAGTAATATGATACTCATGGCTTGCCCTCATTTTTTTCCCATCAGCATCCCAGAAGAACCAGTCTTTTATCTTGCCTTCATGTTCCAGTCCTGCTTCGAGAGAGCAGAATTTATCATCAACCTTAGACTCGCTTGATTTTCCAGGCTTAGGCAGTTTCTTTTTTATTCTAAGGGTAACTTCTCCATCAGCATCTAAGAGAAGCGCATGCGCTTTTCCAGCAATTGCTCGCACAGCATCAGAATCGCCTGAAAAATGATACTCAAGAAATCCTGCCTTCTTCTTTCCCTGCAGTCCTTCAAGAGGGTCCTTGCTCAGCACAATGCCTGAAAAATGATTTCCTAACTCAGAAGCAAAAAGAACAAAGTCATTGGCATACTCATAGCTTCCGGAAATTTTAATCCTTCCTGTTTTCCAGAAGTTGACGATTGCCTTTCCGCCATAGACTCCTTTGCCGAAGCGCACAAACTGGCGATGCGCGAAATCATCAACCTCTCCCAGAAAAATCTTTTTAATAAAAGATGTCATAAATTACCTCGCTTTTTCCGAGAAAAATTTTCTTGCTAAAGGAAACCATTTTTAATTTCATGAAAGTGAATATTTATAAATCTTTCATTCCTACTAACGTAGAGTTAAAGAATAAAACCTCTCTCAAGATGACTGTTTATAAACCTTCCATTGGCGCTAAAAAATGATTGACGAAAAAGACATCAAAAAATTTTCAGTAGTCCTTCTTGCACTTATCCTTATAGTCTTGAGTTTTATCATCTTAAGACCCATCCTTCTTGCAATTATCGCAGGCCTGATTCTTGCATACGTTTTCCATCCTGTCTACAAAGGTCTTCTCAAGGTTTTTCGGGGAAAGAATGTGACTGCGTTAACAATGTGCCTCCTTATACTGTTAGTGATCATTATTCCTCTATGGTTTCTTGTTCCTGTCGTAGTAAAGCAAGTATTTGATTTCTACTCTTATACGCAGGCAGAAAATCTTGTTAAGAAAATTAGCGACGCTTTTCCTTCGCTCTTTACATCAGAAACCTTCACTCGCGAGTTCGGAACAGCTCTCAACAATCTTATTAGCAAGGCGGCAAATGTTATTTTGGCAGGATTCTCAAACATTTTAGTTGATCTTCCTCTGATTATCATTCAGATGGTTGTTGTTCTTTTTGTGTTTTTCTTTGCCCTAAGAGACTCGAGCCAATTGGGAGAATATGCCCGGGGCATTTCCCCGCTGAATAAGGATCTTGAAGAAAACCTGAGCAAGCAGTTCAAAGATATCACCTTTGGCGTTATCTATGGGCAGATCATTGTTGGAGTTATCCAGGGAATCTTAACAGGAATAGGGTTAATGATCTTTGGAGTAAAGCATGCCCTGCTCCTGACACTTTTGGCCAGCCTCGCAGCCATTATTCCATTCATTGGAGCCTGGCTTGTTTGGCTTCCAGCATCCATCCTTTTAATTACTTCGGGAAGTGTGACGAATGGAGTTAGTCTCCTGATCTACGGAATAGTCTTTGTTTCTTGGATTGACAACGTCATTAGGCCGTATATCATCTCAAGAAGGGCAAAAATTCATTCAGTAATTGTCTTCGTTGGAATGATCGGTGGGCTTATCATCTTTGGAGTTCTAGGCATTTTCCTCGGGCCGTTGGTCCTTTCTTACCTCCTCATTCTCCTAGACTACTACAAACAGAAGAAGCTGCTTGCGTAAGGAAATGAGGAGACGCTCGTTTTCTCTTCTAGAAAATTCAAACATCTGGGGGATGTAAAGATAACGTATATAAACTCCTTTCATCTCTGTAAAAGAAAGAGGGAAACATGCAGCTGCGCGCCAAATCAGTCAAACTCAATGCAGGAAGGCCTGTCGTTATTCTCAATAGCTTTATGGCTGAGAAATTTGGAGTTCATACTGACGAAAGAGTGGTTGTGAAAAAGAATCACCATAAGATCATAGCGGTCGTTGATACTTCAGCCTCGCTCATCGGAAGAGACGAAATCGCAGTTTCTTCAGAAGTTCTCGACGCCCTGAATGCAAAGGAAGGTGAGGAATTAGAAATTCAAAATGCGCCAAAACCCGAGTCTCTTTCCTACATACAAAAGAAGATTGCCTGTAAAACACTCTCTTCTTCAGAGATCTATGAAATTATGCAGGACGTCGTCAATAACGCGCTTACTGAAGCAGAAATCGCTTATTTTGTTTCAGCAGTCTATCACTGCGGAATGTCTATTAAGGAAACAGCAGATATGGTCAATGCCCTGGTAAAAACCGGAAAAACCCTTGGACTCAAAAAAAGTTTAATCGTTGATAAGCACTCAATCGGAGGCATCGCAGGCAATCGAATTACTCCTATCGTCGTCGCGATCTGCACTGCTCTCGGCCTTGTCATGCCGAAGACATCTTCAAGAGCAATTACATCTGCAGCAGGAACTGCAGACACCATGGAGACTCTTTGCAGAGTTAATTTTTCCATTCCTGAGCTCAGAAAAATTGTGGAAAAAACCAATGGCTGCATTGTTTGGGGCGGAGCCATCGGGCTGGCGCCAGCAGATGACAAGCTCATTCAGGTAGAGCGGCTGCTCAATCTCGACCCAGAGCCGCAGCTTCTGGCAAGTATTATGGCAAAAAAGCTTGCCGTCGGAAGCAAGTACATTTTGATCGATATCCCTTATGGGAAAACAGCCAAAGTAACACGAACTGAAGCATTCTCTTTAGAGAAGAAATTTCTGTCTTTATCAAAATTCTTTCAGCTAAAACTGCAGTGTAAATTAACTGACGGCTCTCAGCCGATCGGTAATGGGATAGGGCCTATTCTAGAGATGAAGGACGTGCTTTCCGTTCTTACCGGGCTTTCTGTTCCAGATCTTGAAAAGAAATCAGTTGCTATTGCGGGAAAGCTTCTCGAGATGTGCGGAAAAGCAGAAAAAAACAAAGGCGTGGAAAAAGCAAGAAAAATACTTGAATCCGGCGAAGCATTTGATCAGTTTAAGAAGATTATCAACGCACAAAAAGGCTCGATCAGGAAACTCAAAGAAGCAAGATATCAGCACGAAATAACTGCAGAGCGCAGTGGAAAAGTGAAAGAAATAGACAACATGAAAATCAATCAAATCGCAAGAATTGCAGGGTCTCCTGTAGACAAGAGCGCAGGAATCTACCTCTTCAAGCATGTAACTGACAAGGTTGAAAAAGGAAACGTAATAATGACGCTCTATGCAGAATCAGATCATCGGTTAAAAGATGCAATAAAATTCTACAAAATTCTCAAGCCTGTCACCATTGCTTAAATGTCTCACAAAATCTTCAAATTTAAGTACCCTAAACTGACTCTTCTTTTGATTTGCATCTTTCTTGCTTATTACTTTTTCAGTAATGCAGAGGTAAGAGAAAAAATCGAAGCATATGGAGATCTTAATTATCTTGGAATTTTTATTGCAGGCCTCTTGTTCTCATTCGGATTTTCAACACCTTTTGCAGTAGGGTTTTTTGTCACAGCACACCCTCAAAATATTTTTCTCGCAGCACTCATAGGAGGTTTTGGAGCTCTTCTCTCAGACCTTTTTATCTATAAAATTATTAAATTTTCATTTATGGGCGAATTTCACGCATTAGGACATATGAAAACTGCCAAAAAAGTAAAAAAATTCTTGAAGAAGCATATCCCTTTTAGAATGGGAAATTATTTGCTGTATGTATTTAGCGGGATAATTATTGCATCACCTCTTCCTGACGAGTTGGGAGTAAGTTTGCTTGCAGGATTAAGTTATATCAAGCTCCCTCAACTTGCTCTCATCAGCTTTATTATGAATACACTAGGCATTTTCATCATGCTTCTTCTTTAGGCCAAGGCACAAAGAAAACAACTCTGTTAAGTAAAGTATTTAAAAACAAAAAATCCCCTCCTATCATGGAAGAGGTGTTATTATCTGTAAGTCTGATTCTTGTAATTGCTACAATACTTGCCATTATTGCTCGACTCATACGCCAGCCGCCCATTATCGCATACCTCATCGCCGGAATCCTATCAGGACCGCTTTTTTTCAATTTAATTGGGTCAAGCAGTTCTTCATCAATACTCCTTCAAACCTTTGCTCATCTTGGGGTAGCCTTCCTTCTCTTTATTGTTGGTCTCAGCCTGGATTTTCGAGTTTTAAAAGAAGTCGGGGGCGCATCAACCTTTGCCGGATTAATTGAAATTGGAATAATAGGGGGGATAGGAGTAATTATTGCTTTAGGATTGGGTTTTGGCAACACCATTGCTCTCTACCTAGGGGCTGCTTTAGCCTTCTCTTCTACTGTAGTCATCGTTAAAATCTTATCTGATAAAAAAGAGATCGACACGCTCCATGGAAAACTGGCCTTAGGAATACTTATCGTAGAAGATTTTGTAGCAGCCATTGCCTTAATGCTCATCCCTCTGATGCAAAGCCATCCTGGTGTTTTCTTCATTCTCACGAAGCTAGCCTTGGTTTTAAGCACCGGTGCAGGCATTTTCCTTATTTCCATTTTTATTCTGCCAAAATGCTTGGATTATCTTGCCAGGAATCAAGAAGTGCTTTTTCTTTTTGGCATTGCGTGGGCACTTGCTTTAGCTGCGCTGTTTGACGCTCTTGGCTTCTCTTTAGAAATCGGTGCCCTCATTGCAGGCATGTCGCTTGCATCAAGCAAGTATACGCTTGAATTAGGCGGGAAAATAAAACCCCTTCGAGATTTTTTCACAGTTCTTTTCTTTGTATTCTTTGGCAGCCAATTAAGCGGAAGCATTACACTAACTTTGATATATCAAGCGCTCATCTTCTCAACCTTTATTGTTTTAGGCAAGCCTGTTATTGTAATGACGCTTCTTCGGATTTTCGGTTACAAGAAAAGAACGAATTTTCTTGCAGGTTCAAGCTTTGCGCAAATCAGTGAATTTTCTTTGATCCTTGCTCTTCTCGGATTTACCCTGGGCCATCTCAATCAAGAGATTATGAGCCTTGTAGTCTTAATCGCCATCATCACTATCGGTATAAGTAGCTATAGCATTTATTATGCCCATCGCATCTTCGAGAGAATTGCTCACCTCCTTAACATGTTCGAAGGCAAAAAATATCGTGATGAACTTGAACTCCAAGAACAAAGACCGTTCGAGATTATCCTTTTTGGTTATCACCGTATCGGCTATAAAGTGCTCAAGGCGTTGAAAGAATTGAAAACACCCTTCATTGTAGTTGATTACAACCCAAAAATAGTTCTTGCTTTAAGAAAAGAGCATATTGATTGCGTCTATGGCGATGCAGGTGATAAGTATTTTCTTAGTGAAATAGGATTAGAAAAAGCAAAACTCATTATCTCCACAATTCCAGATGAAAATTCAAATCTTATGATAAAAGAGAGGCTTAAAGAAATCAACGCAAAAGCAATTTTCATTGCAACAGCTGAGCAGCCAAGAGTTGCTCTTAATCTTTATGAAAAAGGAGTGGATTATGTAGTCGTCCCACATCACCTTGGAGGAGATTACATCTCCCATATTATAGCGAAATCAGGGACGAGGAAGGATAATTATAAAAAGATGGGCAAGGCTCATTACCATGAATTAAAAAAAGCAAGAAACCAATCTAATTTCTTATAGCGATTTAAGCTTGAAAAGTAAGAGATATAAGATAACTTCTCTTCAGCGACAGAAAAGAAATTGGGGCGAGGAGCGTAAGCGACGAAGCGTTTGAGGGCAAGATGAGTTTAACCCGGATAAATAACAGTATCTCCGCAAATGCCAAGAAATAGCTTTATAAACAACCGTCTCTTCACTAGCGCATGGATCATAAAACATTCGCTTATGATGAATTCAGCGATAGCCTAATCATCTCCAGCAGGCAGGAGAATGAGGTGGTAAGAGAAAATTTTGAAGTTGGCGATATTATTTTTAGCCTAACCGGAAAAGGCAAAATAGTTTCTATAGAGATTCGAGGTGCATCCTCATTTCTAGAATCCTGCAGTATCAATCCTGGAATACTAAAAAACCTCAAAAATGCAGAATTAAAAATTATTCCAAGAAAAGAAACGATATTCATCGTAATGAAAATTGAATCCTCAGAAGGAACCCGCATCTTATCAAGAGAAATCCCATTAATTCTTCCATTAATCAGATAAGATCTTTCTTATAAGCATTCATTAAGCTTCTCTTAAAGTGCCTAAAATTTCTGTTCACATGAAAAGCATTAATTAATAGTGGTTCTTTTCGTCTAATGCAATGGCGTACATAATATACGTTTCATTACATATGCGGCAAGGATACCTCGGCTTTGAAGCCGAGAGAGGAATTGCCGCCCCCAATATTTAATTCTGTTAAGATGTCAATATGAAGAGGCTCGGATAAGGAGCCTCTTGCAAGT
>Ga0082335_1000673_pt1 | contig 81964 bp, 75 predicted proteins | sample Subgrocontami58m_FD_72375 | JGI IMG/M metagenome (GOLD analysis project Ga0082335, IMG submission 72375) | Subsurface groundwater microbial communities from S. Glens Falls, New York, USA - GMW37 contaminated, 5.8 m (SPADES assembly) (version 2) ... | reverse complement strand
CGCTCGCGCCCGGCGAGCGGATCGTCGTCGGCGAGCGGCCGCACGTGGGCCGACCAGAACCGGAGCAGGCGGTCAACCTGCGCCGACGCCGGGTCGGGCGCGGCCAGCGGCGCCAGCTCGTGGGCGGCAGCCACCGCCGCGTGCAGCGCCGGCGCGGACGCGCGGTCGGCCCGGCCCGCGGCCAGCGCGTCCAACCGGTCGAGGTCGCCGAGATATCGCGCCCGGCTCAACGCGCGGTCCAGCGCGGCGACCGACTCGCGCCGGACCTCGTCGCCCTCGTGATGAAAGACAAGGTGCGGCGATCGCAGCAGCGCCACGAGCGCGTCGCGCGTGAAATGTGAACCGACGGCGTCGAGCACGAGGTCGATCGCCGCAGCCGTCTGCTCGGCCGCGAGCGGCAGCGCGTCGGATGTCCGGTACGGAATGCCCGCGGCGCCGAAGACTTCACCGGCCAGATAGAGATACGGCAGCGGGCGCTTGAAGACGACGGCGGTGCGGTCGAGCGGCACGGCTTCGCCGGACCGCCGATCCGCCTTGAGCTGTCGCGCGATGGCGACGAGCTCTTCTTCGCGATCGCGGAACGTCCACCATGGCTCGTCGGGCGGAGCGCCCGTCGGTGTGATCAGGGCAGGCCTGAGGGCAGGCCTGAAGGCCTGCGCTACGTTCGACTGGGTGACTTGTGACTGGGTGACCTCGTCGAGCCCGGGCCACCAGGTGTGCAGGCGCTCGTGAAAGCCCGAGCCGAGCATCATTTCGGTCGCGACGATGTCGAGCCGTTCGAGCCCGGGAATCCTCGTCAGCAGATCGAAGTCGGCGACGTAGAGCCCCTGGTCGTCGGCGATCCAGTCCGCCACGGTGACGACGACATGGCCGACCGGCGCCGCGGCGGGCTCCGCGATCAGGCGCTCGCGCAGTGTGTGCTCGTCGCAGCCGTCCGAGGCGCGCACGCGGCGTTCGTATTCGCGAAACGCGTCGGCCAGAAACCGCGTCTGCCGCCGCATCCGCTCCGCCGCGCGGTCCAGTTCGTCGGACCCCAGCGCCAGATCGATCAACTCTTCGAACCGCTTGACCTGCTGCGATTGGCGCCGCAGCTGATCGTAAAAGCGCAGGATTTCGGCGACGAGGCCCGGCCGCAGCTGAAACGACAGCTCCGCGCCGCTGTCGGCCGCCGTGCGCGCGGCGGCCTGCGCCATGACGTCACGTTCGAGCGCGCCCAGACGCCGGGGTGGGTTCGCCAGCCGCGCGTGCAAGTGGTCGTAGAGCTCGTCGCGGGTGACGAAGACGGGACCCTCGATCGCACGTTGCAGCTGACGGGCCGCGCCACGGGTCGGCACGACGACAACAACGGGTTCCGGGTTCGGGGTTCGGGGTTCGGGGTTCGCGCAGAGCGTCGCGATGGCGTGACGAAAGGCGTGCAGATTGGGGACGCGCACGAGCTGCGTCCGGCGAGGGGTGATCACCGGAGTTGAGGCGGACGAAGCAGCGTCTGAATATCGCCGCGGGCCCTGGCACCGAGCATCAGCGCGCCCGCCGCGGCCGACGAGGCGTCCCACGCCCGCGTCATGTCGCGCGCCAGGGTCGCGTCGCGGCGGATCTGGGCGGCGGTGCCCGCGAGCTGCACGGCGCTGATGAGCAGGGCATGCGCGGCCGCGAGCTCCTCGGGCGGCGCGATGGTGGAGAACAGCTTCGAGATCCGCGACACGTTGCGCTGCAGGGTCGCGAGCGTCGCCGGCGGCGAGCCGGAGAGCGCCTTGATACTCTCGAGCGGCGGCTTGAGCCGCAGGAACAGGTCCATCGGCGTGCGGATGGCCACCCGGTACTGCCGCAGCGCGGGCGCGCGCAGCGCCCAGCGGTCGCGCGCGAGCTGCAGCTGACGGGCGGCGTCCAGCCTGGCCTCGACCGCCGCGACGAGCGCGTTGACGGCCTCGGGCCGCTTCGCGCCGAGCGCGGCGTCGCGCCGGGGAATCGCCCGCAGCACGCGCTCGATCCCGCGGACGTCGGCGAACCGCGCGCGCCGGTTGGCCAGCGTCATCATCCGCCTCGTCAGCAGCCGATACGAGCGGTCGAGACGCAGCTCGGCCTGAATCGCCGCCTGCGTGGCGGCGCGCGTCGCCGCCGCCCAGTCGGGAGGCAGCGCGGGCGTGTCGCGATCGATCGTGGCTACTGCCGTGACGAGCAGCGACGTGCGCTCGGCCGCGGTGTCGACCATGCGCGCCGCTCCGAGGATCTGTTCGATCGCTTCCTTCGGTGTCGTCGGCGGCAGGAGCGGCTCGGAGAGCGTCGGGGGATCCACGTAGGCCGAAAGGTTGATGTCGAAGCGACCGGCACCGCGAGCGGCCCGCAGATCGGCGATCGCTTCGTCCAGCATCGAGAGCATCTGGCGGACTTCGGCCTGCCGGTAGTTGAAATGATTCTGTGGCCAGTCCGCCAGCATCGTGCGCGCGCGCTCGACGATCGCGAGGCGCTCGGCCGGGTCGGCCGTGTGGGCGACGTCGTTCAGCGTCAGCGCGACCTGGTTCGACAGCGCCGCGTAGTCGGTGTCCGCCTGCGTCTGCACGTAGTGCGTCGCGCGCGCCGTTGCGGCATAGCGGCTCGTCCGATCCCAGTCCACACGTGCGATGGGCAGATCCACCAGATGCAGCGGCGGGTTGGGCGTCGCCGCCGTCGGCATCGAGAAGATCACCCGCTCCCCGACGCGTGCCGGTTCACCGTAACTGACGAGCGAGGTGCCGTCGGTCAGAAACACGCGCAGCAGCGTCGCATCCTCGGCCGCCGTCGCGCCGCGCGCCGAAATGACCAGGACAGACGCAGCGATCACGGCCACCCACCTGCGGTAGTGCATGAACTTTTAGCGTACACCACCTCGCCCATCGCCAGATCACCCCACCCACCTTTCCTCTGTGGAAAAGCTGTGGATGAGTGGTGCATATCCTGTGGACCGATCGACAAGAGAATATTTTTTGGGCCGGTGAGCTTCGAAAAACCTGCCGGCCGCCGATGTGCACCGGCTTTCGTGCGCCGCTTCGCTTGATCGCGGCCGGGCGGCGCGTAGAATGGTCTCGCTCCCGAAACTAGCGTTTCTCGCCGACACTGTGACCTCCGCCGTTCATCGCTTCGAAGAATCCATCGCAGGACGCCCCTATCTGATCGAGGTCACCGCGGTCTCGAAGGATCGCTGGCGTGCGTACATCGTCCGGCTTCCGGGCGTGCCGGCCGCGTTGATGCCGTTTTACGGCACGACGCCGGACGAGGCCGCGCGGTCGCTCTGCGACTGGCTCACGCGCGCGTACGCGCGCGCCGCGAACCCCACCAGCTCGGTGTAGGATCGGCGCATGCGCAGGCTTGTTTTCGCGCTCGCCGAGACGACGATCTACGACAACCCGCCGGGCGGCCACACCTTCGATCGCCGTGTGGATCCGAAAACGTGGCAGCCCGAGAACACCCCCTCGATCCGTTCCACGGTCCCGTCGCGACATCCACGAAATAGAGGACTCATGCGGCTGTCTCCCGCCGGCCTCGCTCTGATGGCTCTCGTCGCCGGAGGCGCCTGGGCGCCGGCACGAGCGCAGGCGCCTGCCGTCGCAACCGCACGGGCCGCGCAGGCCGCTAGGGCAGTCCCGCGCGTCCGGCTCGTGGCGACCGGCGGCACGATCTCCAACCGCGCCGGCGGCCGGCTCTCAGCCGAGGAGCTGGTGAAGTCGATGCCGGGGGTCGAGCGGTACGCGAGGCCGGAGTTCGAGCAGTTCTCCAACCTGGCCAGCAGCCAGCTGACGCTCGATCAATGGCTCACGCTCGCCAGGCGACTGAACGAAATCTTCGCGACCGACGCCGGCATCGCAGGAGTGGTCGTCACGAGCGGGACCGACACGCTCGAAGAGCTCGCGTACTTTCTCGACCTCACCGTGCGCAGCGACAAGCCGGTCGTCGTGGTCGGGTCGATGCGCAACCCGAGCACGCTCGGCTACGAAGGCGCGGCCAACCTGCTCGAGGGCTTCCGCGTGGCCGCGTCACCTGACGCGCGCGGCAAGGGCACGCTCGTGGTCCTGAACGACGAGATCAACGCCGCTCGCGAAGCAACCAAGACCGACGCGCTCCGCCTGAACACGTTTCAGACGCGCGGCTACGGCGTGCTGGGTGTCGTCGATGCCGACCGCGTGGTGTTCTACCGCACGTCCGTCAGACGGCACACGGCGAGGAGCGAGTTCGACGTGACGTCGTTGACGAAGCTGCCGCGCGTGGACGTGATCCTGGTGTATCAGGGCGCCGACGGCGACCTCCTCAGGGCTGCGGTCGACGCGGGCGCGCAGGGTATCGTCGTCGCGTCGGCGGGCGCGGGTGCGACGAGCGGGACGCAGCAGGCCGGGATCGCCTATGCGCTCAAAAAGGGCGTCCTTGTCGTGACGACGACCAGGACCGGCAGCGGGCGGATTGCGCCGCCGCGCCGCGGACCGGACGCGCCGCAGCCAACTGGCAACGCCAACAATCCGCTGACGCCGGAGGAACGGTCGCGGCGAATCGCCGGCGAGGACCTCGCGCCGGTCAAGGCTCGCGTGCTGCTGATGCTGGCGCTCAGCTGCACGAAAGACCCGGTCGAGATTCAGCGGATGTTCTCGGAATATTGACCGCGCCTTCAGCCGGGCGTTACCATAGGGATTCGGATTCCCGCGAAACGACCTCGCAGTGTGGGCCAGTAGCGCAGTTGGGAGCGCGCATGAATGGCATTCATGAGGTCACCGGTTCGATCCCGGTCTGGTCCACCAACCTTCGCCTGACACCCGCCGTCGCCCGGAGATAGAACGACGTTCGACAAGCCAGGCGAGATCACCCACCCGCGATCGACGGGCCGGCACCGTGACGCGACACGTCGTCACAAGAGCCGAGGGCAGGGGAATGTCCCGACGGTCCCTGATGTACAGAAGGACGGGGCCTGGGGCTGAATCGAGCCGGCGTCTCGGCCAGAAAGACGCCGGCCCCGGACTTCCTGCTACTGTGTCGCCTGTGCGCCGCCTTCAGCAATGACCGCGTGCGTCTGCGTGCCAATCCCCTCGACCGCGCACTTGGCCGTGTCGCCCGCGCGCATCCACCGCGGCTCGGCGCGCTCGATGTTCGTGCCCGCGGGGCTGCCACTCGAGATCACGTCGCCCGGATTGAGCGTCAGGATGCTGGACGCGTAGTGCAGCAGCTCGAAGATGTTGTGACTCATGCGGCTCGTGTTCGAGTCCTGCATCACCTGGTCGTTCAGCGTGAAGGTGTGCCGGGTGTTCATCGGATTCTTCACGAACTCCTTCGGCACGATGAAGGGCCCGAGCGGCCCGAATGTGTCGTGATTCTTGCCAATCAGCCAGTCGGACCCGCCCATCTTCCGGTCGCCGCGTCCGCCGCGGTCGGAGACGTCGATCTGGACGGTGTAGCCGAAGATGTAGTCGGCGGCATTGGCGATCGGGACGTACTTGGCCGGCTTGCCGATGACGGTGTCGAACTCGCACTCGAAGTCGATGTTGGTGCGGCCGCGCGGCATCACGATGGGATCGTTCGCGCCGATGACCACCGTCGGCGACTTCTGAAAGAGGTACGGGTTGTCGCGCTTGTCGTCCGGCTTGCGCTCCCAGATTCCCGGTGCCGAGACGGCCTGCGATACCGGCTCGGGGGCCGCCCCCGCCCGCCGTTGCTGTGCGGCAATACCTTCCGAGTGCTCGACGTAGTTGCCGCCGGCATTCAAGATGACCGACGGGCGCACGGGCGGCAGAATCTTCAGCGTGTCGAGCGCGTAGGCGTATGCCGGCGCGGTCTTGGCCGTGGACACGTCCTTGGCAATCGAGGCCAGACGCGCTTTCCACTCGGCTTCGTACCGGCTGATGAGCACCTTCATGTCGCTCGGCGGCGAGAGCTTGGTCGCCGACGCGTTGCTGGTCTCGAAAGCCGCGTTCGCCTGCGCGATATCGACGACCTGGGAATCGCGGAGCACGAGACCCACGAAGGCCTGCCCGCTGCGCTCGAAGGTTCCGACCTTGAACGGCACCGGCGCGCCGCCCGACTGCGCATCCGTTCCAGATCTGCAGCCAACCAGAACAATCGCGAGGGCGACTGCGACCACGGCACCTTTGATAGTTGCTCCTGTCATCCACATCCTCCAGCGGTTCCAAGAGACCTTCATGACCACCCCGCCAAGCCCTGCGTGCGCAGGGCGAACGGAATATTCTATTCCAGGTCGGCGTCCACTGACGTCCTACGGTGTGAGGCAACAAAGACGGGCCTGCCTCGCAGCCGACCGGCGTCGGGGTGCGCTGCGAGGGGGTGGCGCCGATCCTGGTGCCGGCGAGGACGCTGCTCGCGATGTCAAACGCGCCGCAAGCCCAGGCGCCGAGAATCAGACGTCCGTGCTCGTGATAGACCGCTGTGGCCAGCACCTTGTGCGCGCACCCTCATCACGCGCGGCACCTCGCCGATGCGCTCGGGTGCGTACCTGCTTTGGTCCTGAGGTTTGGTACGATGCTCCCGCCTTGGTATCCGCTCGCGCAGCCCGCTTCGCCACGGCGATCGCCCTTGCCGGCGCCACCCTGACGGCGCGACCCGGCCTGGCCTCCCCTCTCGATCAGGACGCGTCGCTGCGTCCCGCGCCGGCGCGCCGAACCATGGCCGCCGTTCGGGCGGCAGACGCCGAGCGCATCCTCGTCGACGGCGTCCTGAATGAAGCCGTCTGGCAGCGCGCAGTGCCCGCGACGGATTTTCTCCAGTTCGACCCCCTCACGGGCGAACCCGCCACCGAGCGCACCGAGGTCCGCATCGTCTACACGCGCTCCACGTGGTACATGGGCGTGCACTGCTTCGACAGCGAGCCGGACCGCCTGCTCCGCTTTCAGCGACGACGGGACGAGTTCCTGCAGTCCGACGATCGCTTCATGTGGGTGATCGACCCGTTCCTCAGCGCGCAGAACGGCTACTTCTTCGAGACGAACCCGTCCGGACTGATGGGCGACGCGCTGCTCGGTCCGGGCATCAGCAACCGGCAATGGGACGGCATCTGGAATCTGGCGGTCCATCGCGACGACACGGGCTGGAGCTTGGAGATCGCGATTCCGTTCACCACGCTCAACTTCGATCCCAAGGCCGACGCCTGGGGCATCAACTTCCAGCGGACCGTCCGGCGCAAGAACGAAGAGAGTCTCTGGTACGGCTGGGCGCGCAACCAGGGGCTCCACCGTTTGTCGAACACCGGCCTGCTGACGGGAATGAATCAGGAGGTCAGCCAGGGCCGGGGCCTGGACATCCGACCGTTCGGTCTCGTCTCGGCCGACGCCTCGCCCGGTACCGGCGCTCCGTCCACGACGACGAGCGGCAAGGCCGGCGTCGATGTCTTCTACAGCGTGACGCCGGGGCTTCGGGCGAACTTCACGCTGAACACGGACTTCGCGCAGACCGAAGTGGATCAGCGTCAGGTGAACCTGACGCAGTTCCCGCTGTTCTTCCCCGAGAAGCGCGCGTTCTTCCTCGAGGGCGCGGGCTTCTTCGACTTCGGCACGGGCGGATCGACCGACGTGCTGCCGTTCTTCAGCCGGCGGATTGGCCTCAACGACTCGGGAGTGCCGCAGCCGATCGCGTACGGCGCGAAGCTCATCGGCCAAGTCGGCGCCGGCGACGTCGGCGTCCTGCACGTGCGGACCGCGGACTCGGACGGCGTCGCGGGAGAGAGCTTCAGCGTGTTCCGGGCGAAGCAGCGGCGGCGGCAGTCGTATCTCGGCGGACTCTACGCGGTCCGGCTTCCGGGCGGCGACGCGCGCGCGCGCGAAACGGCGGGCGCGGACTTCCAGCTCGTGACCTCCGAATTCCGCGGCCGGGAGAATCTCAGCCTCGCGGGCTACGCCATCCACACGACCAATCCGAAGGACGCGGGCCCTAGCGGCGCGTACGAGCTCCGCGTGGACTATCCGAACGATCGCTGGGAAGCCGGCATGGCGTACCGCCGCGTGGACGAGCACTTCACGCCGTCGATGGGCTTCACGCTGCGCACGGGCTACCAGCGCTACAGCCCGCGGCTGCGTTTCAACCCGCGTCCGCTGAATCACCCGTTCGTCCGCCTGCTGGGTTTCGGCGGCACCGGCGATCTCCAGACGGACATGAACAACCAGCCGCTGACGCGGCTCTGGACGCTCACGCTGCTCAGCCTCGACACGCACGGACAGGATCGCTACAACTTCATCGTCCTGCCGGAATACGAGCGGCTCAATGCCCCCTTCAAGATCTATCCGGGCATCACGCTGCCGATAGGCGGCGAGTACGCGTTCACGCGCTACCGCGTGGCGATCGGCACCGCCAGCCGCCGACTGTTCGCCGTGAGCCCGAAGGTCGAGTGGGGCAACTTCTATTCGGGCTCGCGCCAGCAGTACATCGTCGACCTCACGGCGCGGCTGCGCCCCGGCGTGATCATCTACTCGTCTGCCGAATACAACCGCGTCAGGCTGAAGGAAGGCGCATTCGAGACGCGCGTCTTCCGCCTCTCACCCGAGCTGCAGTTCAATCAGTGGGTGTCGCTCGTGAACACCGTGCAGTACGACTCGGTGAGCGCGGTCCTCGGCTGGCAGTCGCGGTTCCGCTGGATCCTCACGCCGGGCAACGACCTCTACGTCGTCTACACGCACAACTGGCTGAACGACGTGGGGCTCGATCGGTGGACGACGATGAACCGCCGTGCGGCGTCAAAAGTCGTGTATACCGCGCGCTTCTGACATCATCCACGCCCTCGACGACCGCCCGTCGTCCGCGGTCAGAGATTTCCTGGACGCCGTGCACGATCATCCGCACCGCCGCTCGAACGAAGGCTGACCGCCCTCGCGTACTCCTCAGCCGTATCGATATCCAGGAAGGCACCCTCGTCAGCGACCTCGATGTCGCCCTCCGCCGACGCGTGCGCGCGCACGATCGGCTTCGCGCCCACCTCCGGATCCGCCGCGCGCAGCGCATCGAACAGCGAACGATCGATGAGCAGCGGATGGCCGTGGCGCGATCCTGACGTCGGACGCACGATCGGCGCGTGCGTGCGCCGATACCGATCGAGCACGGCGCGCACGGTGTCTGCCGACACGAGCGGCACGTCGACCAGCGTCACCAGCACGCCCGCGACACCTGGCCGATCGACCACGCCGAGCCCGACGACAAGCGAAGACAGTTGACCGCGGTCGTAATCCTGATTCAGCACGAAGCGCGCGGGCAGCCCGCTTGTCGAAAACTCGCGGACGATCGTGTCGGCTTCATGCCCGACGACAACGACCACATCGTCCACGCCGGCCTCGAGGAAGGTCCGCACGATACGCGCGAGGAAGGTGTCGCCCCCCTCGAGCGGGAGGCTCGCCTTCGGGCGCCCCATGCGCGACGACCGCCCGGCCGCAAGCACCAGCGCCGGAATCATCGTCCCAATGTTATAGAATCGCCGCCATGACCGACGTCGATATCCACATCCGGTGCATGCGCTGCGGCGCCGAAATGGAGATGCGCGATCCGGGCCCCGGCCAGCCGTGGACGCCCGATCAATTCTGGGTCTGCAACACGTGCGGCCGCCACTTCTGGACGACCTATCCGTCGCCCGCCCCACCCAAGCCCAGGCCCGCCACCGGGCCCGCGTCGTGATTCGTGCCGGCGACGACCTCGATGACGACCCCGACGAAGACGACGAGGACTTCGACGAGGACGAGGATGCCGAGAACGAGGATGAAGAGGATGACGAGGATGAAGAGGACGAAGACGTGGAGACCTGGCAAGTGTCCGAATCGATACGTTGCCCTAAAGGTCGGCCTCTGCTTGACTTCGGCGAGAGAAACTGCCTAGACTGGCTCCGATTTGACCAGCTCAATAGACGCTGGACAGACTCGGCCGGCCTCGCGTCCCGATTGGCTTCTGACCCTTCGCAGGCGTTCGTAACCGGCTGAGTTCCCTTGGGATATCCCCTGGGGGTTCGGAACGGAGGGCTTGGGGTTATGCCAACCGGGACTATCGCACGTCTCCTGATCGACAAGGGTTTCGGCTTCATCCGGGACGAAGGCGGCATTGAACACTTCTTCCACCGCAGTTCCGTCCGGGGCGCGGTGTTCGAGTTGCTGCGCGAAGGGCAACGCGTCGAATTCACCCCTGAAGACTCGCAGAAGGGACCACGCGCGGGCGACGTGCGCCTGATCGAAGGCTGACGCCTTCGGTTGAAATTGCAGATTTCCGGTTGCAGATTTCAGATGGACTGCGCGATCTGAAATCTGCAATCAATCCTCAGTGCGCCAATCCCTCAATCACCTCTGCAATCTGAAATCTGCCATTCGCTCGGAAGCGAACGGGGCCCGGCGGCCCTCCCGGTCTTCAAAATCGGTCGCCCCCCGCTCGCGCGGGGGGGCTGGGTTCGACTCCCAGGCGCTTCCGCCAACACCATCTTGAAATTGCAGATTTCAGGTGACAGATTTTAGATTGGTGATCGCTTCGAGCGCGCCGGACGTATCGCCCAGGTCCTGAAAGACGATGTCGGCGCCGCTCGCCTGCAACTCCTCAACGGTATGACTCCCGGTCGCGACGGCGATCGACCGCGCGCCCGAGGCCCGCGCGCACGCGACGTCCAGCGGCGTGTCGCCGATGACAATCGCCTCCTCAGCCGCGAGCGTCGGGCCGCCCGACGCCGCCACGCGCGCCACCGCCATCGGGAGCAAGCCATTCCGATCCGGCGCGGCGTCGCCGAACGCGCCACACGGGAAATACCGCCAGAGATCGAAGTACGCCAGCTTCACCTGCGCGGCCGTTTCGTAGTTGCCGGTCAAGAGCGCCAGGTAGACATCTGGGCGGTCCGCGAGCGCGTCGAGGAGATCGCGCACGCCCGGCATGACGCCTTTGCGCGCCCGCGGCGGACACGGCTCGTCGAGCTCATGTCGGAGATGGCGAAGATAGACCTGTGGAAACCGCGCGAGGTCGGGCGAGTCCGGTGGGATGCCGTGGGCGGCGGCGGCGGTGGAAAGGATCCACGCGTCGGTCCGGCCTGGCATCGGGATGCCGCGCAAGGCGTCGGGGACATCGAACAGTTCCTCGAACGCGCGCGCCATCGCCCGCCCACCGGCGCCTCCGGTGAGCACAAGGGTACCGTCGATGTCGAAGAGAATCAGTGTGGGGTTGTTCAGCGCTCAGCCTTCGCCGCGAACGTTGCCGGCGCGCGGCCCCTTGGCCGACGGCTCTTCATCGAAACTGACACGCTGGCCTTCGTTCAACTGGTCGAAGCTCCCCTGAACCGAGCTTCGATGAAAGAACCACTCCTGCCCGCCGTCGTCGCGAATGAACCCGAACCCCCTGTCCCGTACGAGCCGCTTGATGGTGCCGCTCGGCATCCGAGTCTCCTTGGGCTCCCGTCGAGTGCTACTTCACGGTCACAGTAATCACCTGACAGGCGCCAGGCATGGTGTCGTGAAGGTCGTCGCCAAGCTGCAGGGCGAGCTTGTGCCTGCCTGGGGTCAGCTGGCTGTCGAACACGTCCTTGCCGTCTCCGAAATGCACCCACGACGGCGTGCCTTTGACGATGTTCTTGCCGGCCGGCAGACAGTCCTGGTCGATGCCAACGTGGTAGTGCGCCACACCGGGCCGCGTGGTCTTCAGGTCTCCAGCCGGGACCGGCGAGATTTCGATTCCCGACGATCCGAACTTCATGTGCACCGGGCTTGTCACGGTCGCGCCGTTCTTGGGCTCGATGAAGAACACGCGGACCGTGTTCGCCGCGGGCTTCTTCGCCTGGGCGCTGGCGAAAACCCCGAATCCGGCAACCATCACGAGAATCGGCAGCACGAGTTGCTTTCTGTATGTCATCAGCGATCTCCTTTCGCTCTCACATTCTAGCCGAGACGGCCGCCAAACCACCCGAGGCCCTTCCTTTCGCGCAACCGGCCGGTCGCCGGCTCGAGCGTGAGGACCCGGCTGGCCACGGCGCGGGCAAACGACTCGTCGGCGGTGGCCGCCACGATCGCCACCGAGCGGCGCGCGGCCGTCGCGCGCATATCGGCGCCCAGTTTCGCGACGTCGTTTCGGTCCAGCCCCGCGCTCACGTGCTCCAGCAGGAGGACGGCGGGGTCGAGCGCCAGCGCGCGGCCCAGGCGCACGCGCGCGCGTGCGGCGGCGTCGAGCTCCGCCACGGGCCGCGTCCACGCGGACGAGGGAAGCCCGACCTCCGCCGCCAGACGCTCCGCTCGTTGGCGGATGTCATCGGGCGGCGGCTCGATCTCGAGCGTGAACGGCATCGCCAGATTCTGGACGACCGTGAGCTGGTCGAGCAGCACCGCCCGCTCGCTGACAATGCCGAAGTGATCGACGGTGGCGAGCCAGTCGGCGCTGTCGGCGATGGCGGACGTCCTCCGTCCGAACACGCTGATCTCGCCGGCATCGGGCAGCGTCGCGCCGGTCGCCAGGTTGATGAACACTTCGGCCGACACCTGATCGAAGCCGAGAATCGCGATCTGCTCCCCGGCAGCCACGGTCAACCGCTCGATTCTGAGCGGGCGAAGACCGCGATAGTCCTTGGACGTGCCGGCGAACTCGAGCACCGCGGTCGTCACGGCTGGAGACGTCGATTGACCTCGTCGACGATGCGGCTGGACTGGGCGAGGGCGGAGATTTCGATCTTCGCCGCCGCGAGATTACAGGCGATGGCGCCGTAGGAAATCATGGCGTGGACGATCGGCGGCAGCATGCCCGTGTCGACGCTCGCGCCCAGAATCGCCGCCACCATCGTCACCGTCATGGCGATGGTGCCGATCGAGAACACCGGCTTTCGCGCCGCCGCGACGCGGCGGTGATAATCGCCCGTGACGCCATGTTCGGCCATCGCGTCCTTGACGGCCTTTCCCTTCCCGATGAGATAGAACATCATCATCGAGTGGGCGAGCAGCGTCACCATCGTGGAGAAGATTCCCAGCGAGATGTGGCGCGAGACGTCGGTGTCGCGCAGGCCGAAGACGGCCGTCGTGACGAGCCCGGTAAGACCGATGAAGACCGCGGTGAGCAGCGCGTGAGCCAAGCGCAAATTATGTCATCTTCACCCTTCATCGTCGAATGGGTCGCGCGGTTGCGGGGCCGTGGCGGCGAGCCGCGCCGTGCGCTCGACGTCGCGATGGGGCGCGGACGGCATGCGGTGCTGCTGGCGCGCGCCGGCTTCCGCACGTTCGGCGTGGACATCAGGCTCGATGCGGTCAGGGACGCGCGGGCGGACGCGGCGGCAGCGGGGCTCGACGTGGCCCTCTGGTGCGCCGATCTGACGAGGCATCCGTTGCCAGACGCCCGTTTCGATCTGGTGGTCGTGACGCGCTATCTGCAGCGCGACCTGTTTCCCGCGCTGCGCACGACGGTCAAGCCTGGCGGCGTGGTGCTGTACGAGACGTTCACGACCGCGCAGCGCGCGCTCGGCGTCGGCCCGGCCTCGCCCGATCACCTGCTCCAGCCGGGGGAGCTCGGACGTCAGTTCGAGGGATTCGACGTGCTGTTCGCGGAGGAAGTCTCGGCAGCCGAGGCGCTCGCCCGCGTCGCCGCGCGGCGCAGGAGCTGATCGAACGCGTCACGCGGCAGCGCGACGCTGCCGGGTCCGAGCGCGCCGTGCGACTCGTCCGCATGGAAGTCGGAGCCGCCGGAGACGGCGAGCTCGAGGTGGCGCGCCAGGGCGCGATAGCGCGCGGTCGCGATCGCGTCGTGTGTGGAGTGGTAGGCCTCGAGCGCGTCGAGACCGGCGGCGGCAAACCCCGGCATCCAGTCGTCGTGACCGAGCAATCCCGGATGTGCGATCGACGCGATGCCGCCCGCATCGTGAATCCGGGCGAAGACCTCGGGGGGCGACGCGGCTTCCCGCGGCACGAACGCCGGCCGGCCGTGCGACAGCCAGACCTCGAACGCTTCGCTCGTCGTTTTCACGTGCCCGCCGGCGACGAGCGCGCGCGCGATCCACGGCCGCCCGACCGCCCTGCTCGGGTCGTCGATGCCCGGCTGCAGGATGGCGTCGGCGTCGAGACGGACGCCCGACGCCGCCAGGCGGTCGATCATGCGCCGGACGCGGGCGAGGCGCCGCTGGCGCTGCTCGGCCAGAAACGCGTGCAGCGCGGGCGAGCCCTGGTCGATGAAGTAGCCCAGCACGTGGACGTCGTCCTCGTCGCGGATCGCGGTGATCTCGATGCCGGGGACGAACTGGATGCCCGCGTCGCCCGCAGCGGTGGCGGCGGCGGCGCAGCCGGCAACGGTATCGTGGTCTGTCACGCTCAGCACGGTCACGCCGGCGGCCGACGCGCGCGCCACGAGCTCCGCCGGTGTGCAGCGGCCGTCGGACGCCGTGGTGTGCGTGTGCAGATCGATCATCGGCTCGATCGGGCGCGGCGTGCGGACGTCCGCGCCGGCCGCACGGCGCGGACGGGCTTGCTGCCCCGCGTGTTCTGGCGATCGCGCAGCGCGCGGTATTCGCGCATGAGCACATCCAGGTGCGCGCGCTCTTCATCCGCGAACTCGAGAAAGATCTGCTTGCCCTCGGAATCCTCGAAGCGCTCGCCGTAGCGCTTGAAGAACCGGTGCGACCCGCGCTCGCACCGGATGCCGATGAGGAGCGCCTGCCGATCGTTCACGCCGTCGCGCAGCTGCTTGGCGCCTTCAGCGAACAGACCGCTCGCCGCGCCCTTGAAGAAGAGAAACGTCGGCCGCGACTCGAGCTGCGGGTCGCTGGCCACGAGCCGCCCGTACCGCGCCTGCAGCGTGCCCAGGTGCTCGCGCTCTTCGGCGGCGAGCTTCTGAAAGACGGACCGGCCGCGCGGGTCCTTCGTCTGGCTGGCGGCGCGCGTGTAGAAGTCGAGGCCGCTGCGCTCGGTGGCGATCGCCATCCGGAGCGCGTCGCGGGCGAACACCAGGGCGGTGGTCGGGCCGTCGATGGGCGGCGCTTTTCGCCCGGTGCGGCATTCCTCGCACGTTCCGTAAATCTGCACGACCGAATGGGCCGGTGCGAAGTGACGCGCGCCCGCAATCTCCTCCATCAGCGACTCGACGTCCGAGCTCAGGAATTCCGACGAGGCATGGCAGGTGGTGCAGACGAGATGGAAGTGGCGCGGGTGCCGGTACGACGGCTCGAAGCGCGACCGGCCTTCGCCGAAGTCGACCTTCCGCGCGATGCCGGCGCCGACCATCCACTGCAGCGTGCGGTACACCGTCGCGCGGCCGATGCCGGCCGCCTCGCGGTGGACACGCTCGAAGAGATCGTCCGCGCTGACGTGCCCTTCCTGACGCAGAAACACCGCCAGGATGCGATCGCGTTTCGTGGAACGTTTGCCGCCCGCGGGGCGGAGAGCGGAGAGATCCGGGAGCTGACGGTCCATTTGGTGAATTGGTGAGTTGGTGGGTTGGCGAATGAATTCACCAATTCACCAAGTCACCAACTCGCCAATTTCGCGCGCTAGTCGACGCTGAAGGATGAGCCGCAGCCGCAGGTCGATGTCGCGTTCGGGTTCTTGATCGTGAACCCGCCGCCGGTGATGGTGTCGACGAAGTCCACCTCGGCGCCGCTCAGATAGCGGATGCTGATCGGGTCGATGAACAGCTTGACGCCGTGGGACTCGTAGACCTGGTCGGCGTCCCCCTGACCGTTTTCCTCGATCATGAGGCCGTATTGGAACCCCGAGCAGCCGCCGCCCTGGACGAACACCCGAAGTCCGCTGCCTGCTTTGTTTTCTTCCGACAGCAGTTCGTTGATCTTTGCCGCTGCCGTTTCTGACACATTAATCATGACAACATTATAACAAGAACCCGGTTGGTATACTGCAGGCGGCCCATGCCGTATGTGACGATTTCCTCGATTTCCCGCGAAAACCTGATGAACTCGGCCGAGCAGCGCTGGCAGGCGGTCCTGGACACCCGGCCGGATCTCGAGCCCGCCCTGAGGCTGCAACGCCGCCTCCTGGCCCTGGTCGCCGATCTGGCCGGCACGCTCGAAGGGGGCCGGCTCCCCAGGCTGTCGCTGCCGCCGAAGTATCTGGCGGCCAAGCTGGCTCGCGGCGTGCCGGTCTTCGCGGGGGAGCCGATTCCGCTCCCCGTGCCGGTGCTGAAGGCGACCCTGCTGGGCCTGTGCGACGCGCTCCAGGACGGCGGCGCCGGAGAAGCGGCCGCGCACATCCGTCAGGCTGTGGACAGCGGTCACATCGAGCCGGGCTCGCTCCTGACCGCGTCGCTCAGCCGCGATCAGGGCGCGATCCGGACCGGCGCCGTGCATCGCGGGCTCTCGCCCGATCTCGTGTGGCTCGTCGCGGAGCTGGCCGTCAGCCCCTTCGCGCATATCCTGCAGCGGATGCTTTTCGCCGGAGCGATCGCGGGGAATTTGAAGGCCGCGCTCGACGCGTGGAACCGAGGCTACTGTCCCGCCTGCGGCTCGTGGCCGGCCGTCGCCGAAGTGGTCGGCGGACACCGGACCCTCCGCTGCTCGTTCTGCGCGAGCGCGTGGGAGCTGACCACCTACGCCTGCATTTACTGCGAGGAGAGCGGCGAGGGGTTCGTGACCGCCGCGCCGAACGAGGAGCGGAAGGATCGCCGTCTCGAGGTCTGCGCGACCTGCGGTGGGTACCTCAAGACCGTGGACCTGCCAGAGCTGTCGCCGTTTCCGCTGCTGTCGATCTCCGATATCGAGACGACCGACCTCGACATCGCCGCGATGGAGCACAGATACGCGAGACCCCCTCTAAAAGACTTCGGGTCTCGCAAGGGCTAAAGGCTGAGGGCGCAGGCAGCCCGCGTGTCCCGATTCAGCCGGAACGGGCATCACCGCTACAGATCTCGGCGCGCAAACTGCCAGTACGCGATCGCGACACCGGCCGCCACGAGGCTGCCGAGCACGGTCAGATCGCGCGACACGTCCGCGCGGCCGACCAGGATCGACGTCCCCGCGTAGTAATGGAAGGGAGAGATCCGCGCGAAGGGCGCCGCCGGCTCCCACGACGCGCCGATGAACTCGAGCAGATACAGCCCCACGGCGACCAGACCGACGAGCGTAATCGCCGTCGCGCGTCGGCGCGCGAACGCCGCAGCCGCGAGCGCCGCCGCCCCGAAACACCACGCCACCATCAGCAGCCCGGCGCTGAGCACCAGCACCGTCCACGCCGAGGGCCAGCTCGCGCCGGGCGGTGCGAGCAGGATCAGCCCGACGGAGGTCGCCGCGGCCATTGCACCCGCCAGCGCGATCGTCGCCATCGCGACGACGAGCACCGATCGCGTCACCAGCCTTCTTCGCGGGATCGGCCGCGCGAGCACGAGATCGACGAGCCCCGACTCGATCTCGCCCGCCGGTTCGCTCGCGAGGAAGATCGCGAACTGCGTGACGATCAACACCACGACCGGGTGAAAGTAGCCGGCGACCGCCATGGCCCTGAACGACGCGAGCGTCAGGAGCGAGCTGGCGAAGGAGCGCGTCACGAAGCCCGGCACGAGCGCCGCGAGCCGCTCGAACGAGCGCGAGCTCTCGAAGGACGCCGCCACCGCCACGATGACAACCTGCAGCGCGATCAGAATTGTCCCGAGCGCGGCGCACGGCCACACCACGCGACTAAACGACCGCCGCACGAGGGTCAGCACGGTCGCTCCTCCGCCATCAGCGTCACCAGCACGTCGTCGAGCCTGAACGCATCTATCTCGATGTCGGCGACCGGCAGCGTCCGAAGCGTCGCGAGGACGCCGCCGAGCGGCGCGTGCGTCTCGATCACCCAGTAATAGGCATCCCGCGAGACCACCTTCACTCCAGGTGCGGTCGGCACGTCTCCGTCCACGGCGGCCGAAAAGCGAACGGTGAGCCGTCTGGGCGCCGCCACACGCAGCTCCGCCAGCGGGCGGACCGTGACGAGTCGCCCCGCGCGGACGAGACCGACGCGACTGCAGAGCCGGTCGACCTCCGACAGCACGTGCGACGACAGGAACACGGTCGTTCTGCCCGCGCGGACGATTTCGTCGATGCACTCGCAGAAGGCCCGAATCATCAGCGGGTCGAGGCCGGTGGTCGGTTCGTCGAGAATCAGCAGCGGGGCGTCCGACATCAGCGCCTGCACGAGACCGAGCTTCTGTTTCATGCCGTGGGAGTAATCGCGCATCCGCCGCCGCAGATCGACATCGCTGACGTCGAAGCGCCGGAAGAGCGCCGCCAGCCGTGCAGGTTTGACGGGACGATCGCCGAGCGAGGCGAGGAACTTCAGGTACCCGGCCCCGGTCAGCTCGGGGTAGATCGGCATCTCGCCGGGGAGATACCCGATGCGACGCCTCGCCTCGAGCCCCTGACGTTGGCAGTCGAATCCCTGCACCGACGCGGTTCCAGCCGACGGACGCAAGAGATCGAGCAGCAGCCGAATCGTCGTCGTCTTGCCCGAGCCGTTGGCGCCGAGGAACCCGAACACGTCGCCCTCGGCAACTTCGAGCGACAACTCCTCGACGCCGATGACGTGGCCGTAATACTTCGTGAGCCCGTCGGTCCGGATGGCTGGTGCACTCATCGCCCCGACTGGCTTCTGGCGAGCTCCCGCAGCGCGGTTCCGACGAGGTCGGCGAACATGTCGATGGTCGCTTCGCCGGTCAACACGACATCGTCTGACCCCGACGGCAGGATGAACTCCTCGGGCGGAACGCCGGCAGGCTCGCGCACCGTGCGCCGAATCAGCTTGAACGAGACGGTGTAGGGCTGCTTCAGCATCGCGCCCGATGCCTCGAACTCGGTGACCCGGAAATCGCGGCCGTCGACGACTGTCCGCGCCTGATACAGCTCGAGCATCGCACCGCCGTTCGCGGGCGTCACCGGCGGCAACTGGATCACGTAGTCCGTTCCATGCGGCGTGTCGACGAGGGTCAGCTTCTGGTCGGAGGTCGCCTGCATCATCGTGATGACCGCCTCGACCTGCGCCTGCGCCATCTGCGGGATCGGGATGAACGGCGCGTCGGGCGAGGTGAAGTTGAAGATGTAGTTGCGGCCGTCGATCCGGACCAGATGCGACCGGCGCCCGGCGGCCGGATCCTGGCTGATCGCGCTCTGCAGGACGCCGTCGGGGCCGAAGTTCGAGAGCCGGAAGCGCGCGGGATGATCGCGATCGACGAGTTGCTCGATCCGGCGGTGGCCGTGAGCGGCGTCGAGCGTCAGCTCGTATTCGAGCAACTCGATGCCGTGCCCCGCCGAGAGCGTCTGGAGCGAGCGACCCAGGATCTCGGACGCCGACAGCGTCGTCGGTGCGCCGAAGCGCGGCAGGACCACCTGCACGACGAGCACCACCGCGGCCGCTGTCGCGAGCGCGGAAATGACGGCCGCTCGCGGCCACCAGGGTCTCGCCCAAGAGGCGCGGAGCGCGGTGGCGCCGCGGACGCCGCCGGCGCGATCCGTGCCGGCCGAGGCGATCGCATTCCGCACCCTGAGGTCGGTCGCTGGTGAGGGTTCCACCGCGTTGACGCACGCCAGCAACGTGTCGGTGGCCAGGCGGCGCTCGTCGGCGCGCGCGCGGCACTGCTCACAGCGTTCGAGGTGCGATCGGATCGCTTCCCCCCCTTCGTTGTCGACGGCCGCCTGCAGTTCGGTATCGGTAAGACAGCGCATGGCATCCTCGGTTATTTCTGGCCCGCGTCAACGGCATGTTTCCAGCGGCTCACAGCGCGCGCGAGCAGCCGCCCGACGGATTGCTCTCGGATGCCGCTCGCCGACGCGATCTCGCGATACGACAACCCCTGCGCGCGCAACGCGACCAGGAGTCGGTCGCGCGGCGGCAGTATGCGGATCGCATCAGCCATCGCGCGGCGGTCCAGCACCTCGTCGGAGGGCGGCGCGGTTCGTCGGTCGAAGCTCGAATCCCACGGGATCCAGCGCCGCCGCGTCCGGATGCGATCGCGGCAGAGGTTCGCGGCAACGGCAAACAGCCAGGCGCGCAGGTTCGATCGATCGCCGCCGCGCTCAAGATGCTGCAAGAGCTTCAGGAAGGTGTCCTGGACGGCGTCCTCGGCGTCGACGTCGCTCGCGAGCGTGAAGCGGCAGAAGCGGAACAGCGACGAGCGGTGCTCTTCGAACAGGCTGAGCACCTCACCTCGCGGGTCCTGGCCCGCGGCCCTCGCCGTCGAGACGCCGGCGGAACCTTTGAGCATGGGAGCGATCGCGATCGTACTCACAATCGGGCACTCCGGCTGGACAGCTTTCGTTCTGCCCTGTACAACGGAGATCGACCCGTTTTGTGACACCCCGCCCGCGGGTTGCCGGCCGGCACCGACGGCGCATATCAGCTGCTCGCCAACTTGCAGAGTCTGTCGAAGGCCCCGGCTGGCACCGCGGCGCCCTAAGGGCCTGTCAGACAACAACTGACTTTTCCGGTTTTCGCGTATTGGGGTGAATCGTATAGTTCCAGTCGCCGTGGAACCGATGCCGCGTGAGGCGGACGGTCGCCAGCTGCGCATCGGTGACGGTGACGCCGAGCGGGTACTCGCCGCGGTCAAGTTCCGACCGCACGCGCAACCCTGACCGGCTATGGGTCGGCCCGATCAGGCTCACGATCGTGGCCAGGTCGACGAGCGGCGTGCCGCGCCAGTTCATCGCGATGTGCGAAAACAACCGATGCTCGATCTTGTTCCACTTGCTCGTGCCTGGCGGGAAATGACACACCGTGATGGCGAGACCCGTACGATTGGCGAGCTGCTGCAGTTCCCACTTCCAGAGACGCAGGCGGGCTCCGTTGCTGCCGCCGGCATCGGCCGTGATCAACAGCGACTGGGCTTGGCGATACGCCGGGCGGCCCATCTGCTGCCACCAGCGCCGAATCGACTGCACGGCGAACGTGGCGGTGTCGTGATCGATCCCCACGCTCACCCAGCCTTCGTTCCGGTGCAGGTCGTAGACGCCGTACGGAATGGCCTTCCCGCCGGTCGTAGGGGTGGCCGGGATCACGAAGTCGTGGACGCGCACGCGCTGCGGCGATTTCGCCGGACGCCACGTGCGGCCAGCGTTCTTGAAGTTCCCGATCAGTTCCTTCTTCTTCGTATCCACCGAAATCGTGGGCTGCTGCTGCCGGTGGGCCTCCCCTACGCGCCGCGCGATATACCGAAACTGCGCGTCTCGGTCGACGTGCTGGCGGCCTTCGCGCGTCTTCGCATTGGCCTGCAGACTGTAGCCCAGGCCATGCAGCAATTCGGCGACCACGGTGTGGCTGATGTGATGGCCCAGCGCCTCGAGCGCCACGGCCAACGTGCGCGCGCTCAGGCACGTCCAGCGCAGGGGCGAGTCCGGATCGCCGGGCGCCGTCGGCTCCACCAGCGCGTCCAAGTCGCGCAGCAGCGTCGCATCCAGGTCGGTCGCGCGTTTGCGGCCCCCACCCGCCTTCCGTGTCCGCGTCCCAGGGAGGACCTCCCCCGACGCAAGTTCACGCAGGCCGCGCTGAATCGTCGATGCCGCGATCCCCGTCGCGCGCGCCACCTGCGCGATCCCACCGTAGCCGATCGCCTGGGCTTCCGTGGCGGCCCACACGCGGCGCGACCGCTCCGTCAACACCGGCGACAGCGCCGCATGTTTCGCCCGCAGGGTGGCCAGATCCACGGGCGCACCGTACCACGGGCCGATCAGCAGTACAAGCTATTATTTCCTGACAGGCCCTTAGGATCAACATGAGCGGCGTCGTCACGTTGGCGACGTGCGTGATGGGCGAGCGCGTGGAGAAGTCCTGCGGATCGTACCTAGTCGAACCGAGCCGTCGGACTCAGTGCAGCAGTCATGAATATCGGCTCGGAAAGACTACGCTCTCGCTTCCATTCGGTTGAATCGTTCTTCGGACATGAATGTGTCCGCGACGCGGACGCTCTACCGTCGTCGGCGACGACGCGGAATCGCACTGATGATGCCGTCGTGATTCGTTGGGGTTTCCGCAGAACTGGCTCTGGTGTGTGGCAGAAGCTGCGATGAACTTCCTCTGCGCGCTTTGCGGTCTCTGCGTTGATCTTTTCCCTCAGCCCTCAGCCCTCAGCCCTCAGCCCTGAGCCCTACACCCCGAGGGCCTCGAGATGGGCGCCCGAGTCTTGTTCCACGTCCTTGTGCAGGCTGTTCCCGTGCGCGTCCATCGTGACGATCGCGGGGAAATCTTCGACCGTGAGATGCCACATCGCTTCGGGCGTGCCGAAATCGAGCAGCGACACACCGTCCACGTGTTTGATCGTGCGCGCGTAGAACTGCGCCGCGCCGCCAATCGCGTTCACATAGACGGCGCCGTGCTCCTTGAGCGCCGCCAGCGTCTTCGCGCCCATGCCGCCCTTGCCGATGACGACGCGCACGCCGTAGCGTTTGATGATCTCGCCCTGATAGGGCTCCTCGCGGATGCTCGTCGTCGGCCCGGCGGCCATGACGCGCCAGCCGTCGCCGTCCTTCATCACGACCGGCCCGCAGTGGTAGAGCACGGAGCCGCGCAGATCGACCGGCGGCTCGTGCTTCATCAGGTGCGAGTGCACGGCGTCGCGCCCGGTGAACATGCGGCCCGAGATCATCACGACGTCGCCGATCCTGAGCGACCGCACGGCCTCTTCGGTGAGCGGCGCCTGCAGCGCGACCTCGCGGCCGGTGCGCGTGAAACCGGCCTGATCCAGCATCGGGATGATCGGATGCGATGGATCGCGATACAGCCAGCGATCGATGGCGCCCGTGGACGCGTTCAGCTCCACGCCGAGCCGGCGGAATGCCCAGCAGTCGTAGGCGATGGAGACGAAAAAGCAGGCGGGCAGGCGGTTGAGCGCGCCGATCTTGCAGCCGATGAGCGTGACCTTGCCGCCGAAGCCCATCGTGCCGATCTCAAGATCGTTCACGGTGGCCATGATCGACGCCTCGAGCTCCGCGAGCCGCGGGTCGGGGTTGACGTCGTCGAGCGTGCGGAACAGCTGTGCCTTCGCGCCCGCGTAGCCCGACGTCCGGTCGCCCCCGATGCACACCCCGACCGCGCCCGGCGCGCAGCCCTTGCCCTGCGCGTTCCACACGGCGTGCAGGATGCACTTCCTCACGCCGTCGAGCGTGCGGTCGACGCGCCCGAGATGCGGCAGCTCCATCGGCAGCGCGTACTGCGCGTTGGTGTTCTCGCACCCGCCGCCTTTGAGAATCAGCTTGATCTCGATCGCGTCGCGCTCCCATTGATCGAAATGGATGATCGGCGTGCCCGGTCCGAGGTTGTCGCCGGAATTCCTGCCGGTGATCGAGTCGACCGAGTTCGGGCGCAGCTTGCCGCGGCGCGTGGCTTCCGCGACCGCTTCCTGAATCTGTTGGCGCATCCAGATCTGGTTCGCGCCGGCCGGCGTCTTCACCTCGAAGGTCGGCATGCCGGTGTCCTGGCAGATGGCGCCTTCGGTGTCGACGGCGAGATCGATGTTCTGCGCGATGATCGTCAGCGCCTGCGACGACCGCGAGCCGCCCGGCTCGGCGCCGAGCGCGGTCTTCATCGCCGCGCGCACGTCCGGGGGCAGATCGGTCGAGGTGCGGACGATGAGCTGGAGGACGCTCTCGGAGAATAAAGGCAGCATACGAGCAGTATACTGAACGCTGACGGGGTTCGGGATTCGGGGTTCGGGATTCGGGGTTCGGGATTCGGGATTCGCCGGGGCGACATCCGAGTCCCAAGTCCCAAGTCCCAAGTCCCGAATCCCGAATCCCAAATCCCAAATCCCAAATCCCGAATCCCGAATCCCGTGATGTTCCGCACAGAACGCGATCCGTTGGGCGAGCTCCAGGTTCCCGCCGAGGCGTACTACGGCGTGCAGACGATGCGCGCGGTGGAGAACTTCCCGATCAGCGGTTTGCGCGCGCCAGCCGATCTGGTGACGGCGACCATCCTCGTCAAGAAAGCAGCGGCCGAGGCGAACGCCGCGCTCGGTCGTCTCGACCCCGACGTGGCCGTGGCGATCCTCGCCGCGGCCGATGAAATCCTGAGCGGTCAGCTTCGCGATCAGTTCGTCGTGGACGTGTATCAGGCGGGCGCCGGCACGTCGCACAACATGAACGCGAACGAAGTGCTGGCCAACCGCGCGGGCGAACTGCTCGGCGAGCCGCGCGGCACCTACCGGCGCGTGCATCCGAACGACCACGTGAACATGAGCCAGTCGACCAACGACGTCTTTCCGACGGCGACGCGGCTGGCGCTGCTCGCCGGCGCCGCGCCGCTCGTCGCCGCCGCGCACGCGCTCGTCGAGAGCCTCGCGCGTAAAGCCGACGAGCTCGCCGACGTGCTGAAGACCGGACGCACGCACCTGCAGGACGCCGTCCCCATCACGCTCGGGCAGGAATTCAGCGGCTGGGCCGAGTGCGTGCGCCGTGGCGCCGAGGACGTCGCGCAGGCGGCGGAGCAGCTCCACGAGCTGAACATCGGCGCGACGGCGGTCGGCACGGGGTTGAACGCCGGCGACGACTACCGGCGGCTCGTCGTGCAGCACCTCGCGCGCTACAGCGGCGTGGCCCTCGTGCCGGCGACGAATCTCTTCCGCGTCACGCAAAGCATGGGCGATGTGCTCGCGTACTCGGGCGCGATGCGGCGGCTCGCGGTCGAGGTCGGCAAGATCGCGAGCGACCTGCGTCTGCTCAGCATGGGGCCGCGCGCGGGGCTGTCCGAAATCGCGCTCCCGGCCGTGCAGCCGGGGTCGTCGATCATGCCGGGCAAAGTGAACCCGTCGGTGCCCGAGATGGTGAACCAGGTGTGCTTCCAGGTGATGGGATGCGACCAGACGGTCGCCATCGCGTGCGAGGCCGGCCAGCTCGAGCTCAACGTGATGATGCCAGTCATCGCCTGGAACGCGCTGCACGCGTCGACGATCCTGCGGGCAGCGATGAAGGTGTTCCGCCTGCGCTGCGTGGACGGGATCGTCGCCGACGCCGCGCGCGCGTGCGAATTGCTCGACCGCAGCACGGCGGCGGCCACCGCGCTCAGCCCGTACCTCGGCTACGCGGCCACCGCGGAGATCGCGAAGGAAGCGGTGAAGACCGGCCGGCCGATCCGCGATCTCGTCCTCGAGCGCGGCCTCCTCGACGCGGCGCGTCTCGACCAGATTCTCTCGGTGGAGTCGATGACGCGCGGCGGGATCGTGGGAGAGAAGGAGTAGTCGGGTGGGTCAGGTGGGTCAGGTGGGTCGGATGGGAAAGAGACTTGTCACGCTGGTGGTGTGTCTTCTCGCGAGCGGCTCTTCCCTACCCGCCCCACCAGCCTCGGCCGCCCCAGCTGCCCCTCCGGCCCAAGCGAAGCCGAAAGGCCGGCTCTTCGCCGCGCAGGATCTGGGCCTGCTCGAAGCGCCCGATCGCGATCAGTGGCAGAAGCCGGATCAGATCATGGACGCGCTCGGCATCGCCGACGGATCGGTTGTCGCCGACCTGGGCGCCGCCGGCGGCTGGTTCACGCTTCGTCTGGCGCGCCGGGTCGGGCCGAACGGGCTCGTCTACGCCGAAGATATTCAGCCGCAGATGATTGAAGAGATCGCCAGACGCATGCAGAGCGAGAACCTGGCGAACGTGAAGCCGGTCCTCGGCACGCCGAGCGATCCGCGCCTGCCGTCGGGCCTGGACGCGGCGCTCATTTCCGATGCGTATCATGAGATGGACGACCCGGCGGATCGCACGCTGGTGGTCACGCTGCTCAGGAACGTCGCGCGCGCGCTCAAGCCGCAGGGCCGCCTCGGCATCGTCGACTTCACGCCGGGTGGAGGCGGACCTGGACCCTCGGCCGATCAGCGTGTGGATCCGGAATCCGTGATCGCCGCGGCGCGCGCCGCGGGACTGGAGTTGATCGAGCGCGAGGACTTTCCGCCGTTCGTGTTTCTGCTGGTGTTCGGACGGGCGCCTAACGGTCGCGGGTTCCCGTGAGCCACCACAGCCCGGGCAGCGCGGCCGCGGCGACCAGCAGCTCGAGCAGATCGGGGACAATGAACGGCACGAAGCCGGTGGCGAGCGCGCCGGAGAGACCGCGCGCGGGCTGCACGGCGAGCGCGATCCACGACACGCCTCCCGCGAACACGACCGCGAGCCCGCAGACCATCGCGACAACGGCCGTGAGGTAGCGTCGGTCGAAGCCCCGCTCGGCGAGCCTTCCGGCGACGAACGCGGCGAGCGGATAGGCCATCAGGTATCCGCCGGTGGGGCCGAGGAGGCGCGCGGCGCCCGGCGGCAGAACCGGCGAGGCCGCGAACACCGGCAGCCCGGCGAGGCCGAGCGCAAGATACAGAATCTGGCTGCTCATGCCGAGCCGTGCGCCGAGCGCCGCCGCGCCGACCAGGACCACCATCGGTTGGAACGTGAACGGCACCGGCGTGAACGGCAGCGGCACGCTGATCTCGGCGGCGACGGCGGTCAGGATCGTGACGAACAGCACCGCACCGGCCTGTTCGGCGACTCGATAGCGCGAATCGGCCCGGGTGGTCATCGCGTCGAGCAGTGTGGAATGCATGAAGGCGGATCTTAGCGTATGCGCACAGCGCTGACAATTGCGGGCAGCGACCCCAGCGGCGGCGCCGGCATTCAAGCCGACTTGAAAACCTTCGCCGCCTTCGGTCTGTACGGCACCTGCGCGATCACCGCCATCACGGTGCAGAGCACGATGGGCGTCGAATCGGTGGCGCCGCTCTCGGCCGACCTGGTCACCGCGCAGATGGAAGGGCTCGCCGGCGACATCGCGATCCACGCAACGAAGGTTGGCATGCTCGCGACCGCCGCGATCGTCGAGGCGGTCGCCGCGGCCATCCTCGAGCTGGAGCTGCCGCTGGTCGTCGTCGATCCGGTGCTGGTGTCGACGAGCGGCGAACGTCTGCTCGACGAGGACGGCGTGCAGGCGCTCTGCACGGAGCTGCTCCCGCGCGCGCGAGTGGTGACGCCGAACATTCCGGAGGCCGAAGCGCTCAGCGGCCGCCGCATCGGCTCGCTCGACAACGCGCGAGAGGCGGCGCGGCGGATTCGCGACATGGGCGCCTCGGCCGTGATCATCACCGGGGGACACGCGTGGGAAAGCGCCAAAGGCTCAGGGCCGCGGGCCGAGGGCTCGCCGCTCGAGGTCGTCGACCTGCTGTTCGACGGCGACACGTTCCACGAATTCCGGACGCCACGCGTCGGGACGCGGCACACGCACGGCACCGGCTGCACGTTCGCGTCGGCCGTCGCGGCGAGCCTCGCCCTGGGCCGCACGCTCCCCGATGCGGCGGGCCGCGCCCAGCGGTACGTGGCGGGCGCCATCGCGCACGCCCCTCGAATCGGTCACGGCCGCGGACCGCTCAATCATTTCTGGAACATGCGGTCCGGCTGAAGCCGGACGCCACGATCGCCCTACCACGACCACGGTCGCCGTCCCGCGACGACACACTTGGTGTCCGGCTCCGGCCGGACCCCTTATACTGAAGGGTGATGGACCCGCTGCTGCGTATCGGTCGCGAGCCGCTCGAGCTGGAGCGGATCGCCGCGGCGCTGACTGAGAGTGCCGGCGTCGACGCCGGCGCCAACCCCTCGACAAGCTCGGGGCGCGACGGCGCCGTGGTGACGTTCCTCGGTCTGGTGCGCAACCACAATCTGGGCCGGAGCGTCCGATATCTGGAGTACGAGGCGTACGAACCGCTCGCGCTGAAGGCGTTCGAGCGAATCGCCGCGGAAATCGGCGGGCGATGGCCGGGCGCGCGCCTCGCGCTTCACCACCGGGTCGGGCGGCTGGGGATCGGCGAGGCGAGCGTCGCGATTGCCGCGCGCTCCCCGCATCGCGGCGACGCCTACGCCGCGTGCCGGTACGCCATCGAGCGCGTGAAGCAGATCGCGCCGATCTGGAAGCGCGAGTTCTTCGACGGCGGCGACGTCTGGATCGAGGGCGCGACGGCGGATCCAGACGACGAGCGCGCGCGGGCGGAAGCGGAGCGGATCGCATGCGTGTAACCGTGCGGCTGTTTGCCCGGCTCCGCGACATCACGGGCGCCTCGGAACTGGCGCGCGAGCTCGCGCCCGGCGCGACGATCGGCGACCTGTGGCGGCAGCTCGCGGGCGAGTTTCCCGAGCTGGCGCAGTACGAGCGGTCGATCTCGAGCGCCGTGAACGCCGACTACGCGCGCATGGATCACGGCGTGCACGACGGCGACGAGATCGCGTTTCTCCCGCCCGTGTCTGGTGGATAAGAGCAACCGCGGAGGCCGCTGAGCACGCAGAGCCAGGCTTTCTCTGCGATCTCTGCGAGCTCCGCGGTTAAGCGGACCTTTATGTTCGACAAGCTTGCGGCGGAAGAACAGCGGTACGAGGATCTGACGCATCTGCTCGGCACGAGCGACGTCCAGAGCGACACGTCCGCGTACCGGAAGCACGCCAAGGCGCTCGCCGAGATCGAACCGCTGGTGGAACGCTTCCGTGAGTACAAGACGATCGTCAGCGACATCACGCAGACCGAGGAGCTGGCGGCGGCGGGCGACGCGGACATGCGCGAGCTCGCCAGGGAAGAGCTGAAGGCCCTCGTCGCCAGGCGCGACGCGCTCATCGCCGAGATGAAGATCCTGCTCATCCCGAAGGACCCGAACGACGAGAAGAACGTGATGCTCGAAATCCGGGCCGGCACGGGCGGCGACGAGGCCGCGTTGTTCGCCGCGGAGCTGTTCCGCATGTACAGCATGTACGCGGAGCGGCAGGGGTGGCGCATCGAGGTGATGTCGAGCAACGACACCGGCGGCGGCGGGCTGAAGGAAGTCATCGCGATGATCGAGGGGCGCGGCGCGTACAGCAAGCTGAAATACGAGAGCGGCGTGCACCGCGTGCAGCGGGTGCCGGCGACGGAGGCCAGCGGGCGCATCCATACGTCCACCGTCACCGTGGCGGTGCTGCCGGAGGCCGAGGAAGTCGACATCACGATCAACGACAAGGACCTGCGCATCGATACGTTCTGCTCGAGCGGCCCAGGGGGCCAGAGCGTGAACACCACGTACTCGGCGGTCCGGCTCACGCACATCCCCACCGGCGTCGTCGTCTCGCAGCAGGATGAGAAGTCGCAGATCAAGAACCGCGCGAAGGCGATGAAGGTGCTGCGCGCGCGGCTCTTCGAGATGGAGCTGCGCAAGCAGCAGGAGGCGATCGCCAAGGATCGGCGCAGCCAGGTCGGTACCGGCGAGCGGTCGGAAAAGATCCGCACCTACAATTTCCGCGACAATCGCATCACCGATCACCGCGTGCATTTCACGACCCATCGCCTGACCGACGTGCTGAACGGCGATCTGGCGGAGATCCTCGACAACGTGATTACCCACTACCAATCCGAGAAGCTCAAGGACGCGACGGCGGTCTCGTGACCATCCATGCGCGCGTCGGCGCGGCGCGGCAGCAGTTGCGCGACGCCGGCGTTTCTCCTGTCGAATCGGACCTCGATGCGCGGCTGCTCGCGCAGCATGTCCTGGGCTGGACCACCGAGCGGTTCTTCACGAGCGCGAACGCGCCCGAGCCCGACGGCTTCCGTCCACGCTACGACACGCTGGTCGCACGCCGCGTCACCCGCGAACCGCTCGCCTACATCGTCGGCCACCGCGAGTTCTGGGGGCTCGACCTCGAGGTGAACCCGGCCGTGCTCATTCCACGGCCGTCCACCGAGCTCATCGTCGAAGCGATGCTGGACCTGTTTCCGATCCAGAGCGCGCCGCTCGCCGTCGCCGACGTCTGCACCGGGTGCGGGTGCGTGGCGGTCGCGCTCGCGCGCGAGCGGAGGGCGGCGAAGGTCATCGCCACCGACATTTCCCCGGAGGCGCTGGAGGTGGCGCGCAGAAACGCCGCGCGTCACGGCGTGGCCGATCGCGTGACGTTCAGGCACGGCGATCTGCTCGACGGCATCGAGTGGCCCTTCGACGCGATCCTGGCCAACCCGCCCTACGTCGTGGACCGGGCGCGGCCGGCGCTTCAGCCCGAGGTGCGGGATCACGAGCCGGCGGTGGCGCTGTTCGGCGGCGCCGACGGCCTGGGCCTCGTCATGCGCCTGGTTCAGGAAGCCCCGAGCCGTCTGCGCCCGGGCGGCTATCTGATCTTCGAGTTCGGGCTCGGCCAGGACGTCGAGATCGAAGAGCTGCTGGAGCAGGCGCCCGAGCTGACGCTGGTCGGCGTGCGCCGCGATCTTCAGGGCATCGCACGGACCGCGATCGCGAAACGCGTGTAAGACTCAGATGGCTGACTGTCTCTTCTGCAAGATCATCAAGCGTGAGATCCCGGCGTCGATCGTCTACGAAGACGACCGCGTGCTGGCGTTCAACGACATCAACCCGCAGGGCCCGACGCACGTGCTGGTCGTGCCGAAGCGGCACATCGCATCCCTCAACGACCTGTCGGCCGACGATGACCGGATCGTGGGCGAGGTGGTGAGGCGCGCGGCGGCGATCGCGCAGGAACGCGGCATCTCCGCCGGGGGCTTCCGCGCGGTGTTCAACACGAACCGCGACGCCGGGCAGACCGTCTTTCACATCCACCTCCACCTCATCGGCGGCCGCAGCCTCGCCTGGCCGCCGGGCTGAGGGGAAGCATTCCACATTCCCAATTCCTACCTGCGGGTCAACAGATATGCGCCCTTGCGCGACGGCCGATCGAGAAAGAACTCGATTGCGCGATAGCCGCGCGCAAAGTACGTGGTGAACAGCTGACGCGTGGCCATCCGCCATGCGAGCGCGAGGTCGGGTGCGCGCGAGAGCATGCCGGTGAAGTCGGCCGGAATCTCGACGCTGATGCGGCGGGCGTCGAGCGACAGATCCAGCGCCCCCGGCTCGAGCCACTCCGCGGCTGCTCTCGTCCGGTTGGCGGGCTCCACGGTCAACACCGGTGCCAGCGGGGCCGACCCGGCCAGGCGCCGTTCGACGCGGGGCGTCCGGATCCACCATTCGGCGACGAACCGGTCGGTCGGATTGCCCTTGTGCAACGGGCTCGACGATTCGCCGTAGACGTTCTCCTCGTACTCCTCGGCGATCACGCCGAGCTTCGCGAAGTTGAGATGCGCGTTCATCGCCTGCATCGGGTCGTACGTCCACTCGATCAGATCGAGCCCCAGCGCCAGCGCGCGGTCGCGCTGCTCCAGCTTCAGCTGGCGGCCGATGCCGTCGTTCCGGAATCGGTCGAGGACGCCGAGCATGTGGGACCACTCGGTCGGCCTGCCATGCTTGATGCCCGGCAGCGAGTAGACGAACCCGACCAGACGATCATCGTCGAACGCGCCGATGAGAATCCCGCCCCGCAGCACGCTGACCGCGAGGATCGGCACCGGCACGACCTCGTCGTACCCCGGTCCCCAGATCTCGCGCTCGAGGTCCACGACCGCGGCGAACTCCTCGAGCGTGGTCAAATCGCGATAGGTCACGGATCGCATCGGGTAATCGGGTAATTGGGTGATTGGGTAATCGGGTAATTGATTGGCCGATTGACCAATCGATGGCGCAATCCGATCAATCAATTACCCAATTACCAGATCACCCAATTACCAGATTACCCGATTGTCCAACGAGCAGCGCCGGCAGCTCGCGAAGCGATCGTATGACGGGCACATGGAGCTCGGCGGCGCGCACCGTCGGCGTGTCGCCGCGGTGCAACAGCACGGCGCGCAGGCCGGCGCGCAGCGCGCCCTCGACATCGTGCCGCAGGCTGTCGCCGACCATCACGGCGTCGGCCGGCTGAACGTCGACGAGCTGCAGCGCCGCGGAAAAGATGCTCGGATGCGGCTTCATGAACCCGTGCTCGGAAGAGGAGACCGTCGCGCTGATGAGGCCCTGCAGCTCGAAGTGGGACTGGAACGACGCGAGGCAGCGGTGCGAGTTGGAGATCAACCCGATGCGGATGTTGGCGGCCGCCAGCTCGCGCAGGACGACGGGCACCTCGTCGTACAGCTCGAAATGCTGGCACGCGGCCCACTCCGCGTACATCTCGCGCGCGCAGGCGTCCAGGTGCGGTCCTTCACCGCCCATGCCTTCGATGATGCGGCGCGTGTAGACGACGAAGATCTCCGCGTCGTAGGGCGCGTCTTCCGGGCCGTCGAGCAGCGGCGCCGCGCTCGCCACCGCCTGCGCGAACGTCGACGCGTCGACGTCCATCCCGTACCGCGCGCAGAACGAGCGGTACCCCTCGCCGCGAAACATCGGTCCGGGATGGATCAGCGTGAAGTCGACGTCGAAGAACACCGCTTTCACAGACACAAGATTGCCTGGTCATCGTAGGGCCCCGCGATCACGACCGTCGCGCGATCGGGATCCAGCGCGCGTCGCGCCGCGGCGTTCGCGTCCTCGAGCGTGACGGCGTCGAGCAGGCTCGGCAGCCGCGCGTCGTAGTCGAGGCCGAGGCCGAAGAATTCCTCGGTCTGCAGGAAGTTCGCGATCGCGGCGTTGGTCTCCAGCGCGCGCGGGATCGAGCCGATGAGGTACCGGCGCGACTCGTCCAGCTCTTTCGGCGTGAGGCCCTCGCGGATGAGACGCGTCACCTCTTCGTCGATCGACGCGACCGCGCGTTCGACGTTCGCCGGGCTCACCCCCGCCCGAATCACGAGCGGCCCCTCGACGACGTTGGCGTCGAGCGCGCTCGACACGTAGTAGGCCATCCCCTGCCGCTCGCGGATGCTGTCGCCCAAACGTCCGCCGATCGAATACTGGCCGAACGCGTTGTTCATCAGCCAGAACGCGTAGTAGGTCGGATCGCGGCGGGAGATGGTGGTGAAGCCGTACGCGATGTCCACCTGCGACTTGTTCATCATCGGGATCACGAGACGCCGGCGCGTGGTCGCCGGCTTGACTGGCGGCAGCCGAATCGGCGCGGGCGAGGGTTTGCGCCAGCCGCCGAACACGCGCGTCGCGCTGTCTTGCACCCGGGACGCGTCGACGTCGCCGACCGCCACTGCCGTCAGCTCGCCCGGCGCGAAGCGATCGGCGTGGAGCGCCAGGAGCTGCGCGCGTGTCAGGCTCCCGACGATCTCAATCGACCCCTTCGTGCGCCGGCCGTACGGATGCCCGTCCGGGTACAGCAGCGCCATCAACGACTCGCTGGCGCGGACGCCCGGGTTGTCCTCGTCCTGCCGGATCGCCGTGATCACCTCGCCCTTGCGCGTGGCGAGCTCCGCCTCCCCCACCGATGGCGACATGAGGATGTCGCCGAGGAGCGCGAGCACCGGATCGAAATCTTCGGCGAGGCACGTGCAGACGAGCGTGAACAGGTGACGGGTGACGGTCGTCGTCAGCGTGATGCCACGGCTGTCGAGCGCTTCGGCGATCTCGGCCGCGGACCGCGCCGCCGCGCCGCGATCGATCACGCGCGACAGCAGCCAGGTGGTGCCCGGCAGGCCGACGGGGTCCGCGATCGAGCCCGCACGCAGCGCGAGGCTGATGGTCACCGCCGGCGTGGTCCGCGCTTCCTTCGCGAGGACAACCGCGCCGTTTTCAAGAACGGTCCGCGCAGGTTTCAGGCCGCTTCGCGGCGCCTCAGACTTCACGCTTCACACTGCAGATTTCAGATTTCCGTTGCCGACGGGCAACGGGTCGAACCATCCGATCGTGCGGTTGGACGGCGAGAGCACGGCGCGCGCGGCGGCGGCGACCTCCTCGACCAGGACGGCCGCAATCCGCGCGGGAGCCTTCGCGATGAGGTCCACGTTCGCGACCGTCTCGAAGTAGCCGAGCTGATGCGCGATGTTGGTGACGCTGTCGCTGTCGAACACGAGGCGGGCTTTCAGTTGCGCTTTCGCCTTCACGAGCTCGGCGTCAGTGATGCCGTCGCGCCGCACGCGATCGAGCTCCTCGAGGAGCGCCGATTCCGCCAAGCCGAGCGATGTGCCTTCGGTGGCCGTCACCGACACACTGTACAGGAACGGCTGCTCGGTCGGCAGCAGCGAGCCGGAGACCGACGAGGCCAGCCCGCGCTCGACGAGCGCGCGATAGAGCCTCGCGCTGCGCTGCGGCGGCGCCACGCGGAAGCTCGACCAGAGGTTCAGTCCTTTCGCGCCGGTCAGCACGGCATCGAGAATCAGCATGGGAAGGAACTGCGCATCGGCGACCGCTGGCGCGTGATACCCGACCTTGAGATATCCGGTCGTGCCTTCCCTCCTGATGGTCAGACGGCGCTCGCCCGTCTGCTCGGGTTCGACCGTGCGAAGCCGCTTGATGTCGGCGCCGGGCTTGATGCCGCCGAAGAAATGCTCGACGCGGCGCAGTGCCGCATCGGTGCCGACGTCGCCGACCACGACCAGCGTCGCGTTGTTCGGCACGTAGTACCGCTGGTAGAACCCGTAAAGATCCTCACGGGTCATCGCCTGCAGATCCGCAAGCCAGCCGATGGTCGGATGCCGGTAGGGGTGCGCCTTGAATGCCGTCGCGGTCAGCTCCTGATCGAGCAGCTGGTCCGGGTCGTTCTCGCCGCCCTGCAGCTCCGAGATGATGACGGTGCGCTCCGACTCGCAGTCGTCCGGGTGATACAGGCAGCTCGCCATGCGCTCGGACTCGATGAACAGCATGCGGTCGAGCGCGTCGCGCGTCGCGGTCTCGAGATACGTCGTCTGATCGATCCAGGTGTAGCCGTTCCAGCTGCCGCCGAACTGCTCGATGATCCCCTTCACCTGGTCGCGCGGGATGTTGGCCGTGCCCTTGAAATTCATGTGCTCGCACCAGTGCGAGACGCCCGTCAGGCCCGGACGCTCGTCCTTCGACCCCACCTTGTACCAGCACCAGACCGAGGCCAGCGGCGCCGTATGTTCTTCCTGGATGAGGACTTTCAGGCCGTTGTCCAGCCGCGTGACACGCATCGGATCATTATAGAATCGGTAGACACCCATGCCTGAGTGGAAAGACACCGTCAACCTGCCGCGCACCGACTTCCCGATGAAGGCCAACCTGCCGACGAGCGAGCCCGAGACGCTCGCCCGGTGGGCCGCCATGGACCTCTACGGGAAGATTCGGGCGCGCCGGGCCGGCGCGCCGAAGTTCGTGCTGCACGACGGCCCGCCCTACGCCAACGGCAACATCCACATGGGCACGGCGCTCAACAAGATTCTCAAGGAGTTCGTCGTCAAATCACGCTCGATGGCCGGCTTCGACGCGCCCTACGTCGTCGGCTACGACTGTCACGGGCTGCCCATCGAGCTGCAGGTCGATCGCGAGCTCGGCCCGAAGAAGCGGCAGATGTCGGTGGCGGATTTCTGCCGTGCGTGCCGCGCCTACGCCGAACGGTTCGTCGGCACGATGAGCGAGCAGTTCCAGCGGCTCGGCATCCTCGGCACCTGGGATGATCCGTATCTGACGATGAACTTCAAGTACCAGGCCGCGATCGCGCGGGCGTTCGGCCGGTTCGTCGAGCAGGGGCTCGTCTACAAGGGCAAGAAGCCCGTCCACTGGTGCATTCATTGTCGGACGGCACTCGCCGAGGCGGAGGTCGAGTACGAGGACCACACGTCGCCGTCGATCTACGTCGAGTTCTCGCTCGCACCCGAGAGCGCGGGCGAGCTCGCGGCGCGGGTCCCGGCGCTCGCGGGACGCCAGGTCTCGGTGCTCATCTGGACGACGACGCCGTGGACGATTCCGTCCAATCTGGCGATCGCCTTCCATCCGGAGCTCGACTACGCCGCGTACGACGTCGACGGCCGCGCCGTGATCGTTGCGGAGGCGCTGGCGCCGAAGGTCGCCGCCGCCGGCGGGAAGACGTTCGGCGCGCCGCTCGCGCGGATGAAGGGCGAGCAGCTCGAACAGATCCGCTTTCAGCACCCGCTGTACGCGCGCACCTCGCTTGGCGTGCTCGGCGACTACGTGACGCTCGAGGCCGGCACCGGCGCGGTGCACACCGCCCCGGGTCACGGCGCGGACGACTTCAGCACGGGCATGAAGTACGGGCTGGAGATCTACGCGCCGGTCGGACCGGCCGGACACTTCCTCGACGCCGTGGAGCTCTTCGGCGGCCAGCGCGTGTTCGACGCCAACCCCAACGTCGAAGCGGCGCTCGAGGAGCGCGGACGCTTGTGGCACCGCGAAGCGTTCACGCACACGTACCCGCACTGCTGGCGCTGCCACAACCCGGTGATCTTCCTCGCCACGTCGCAGTGGTTCATCGCGCTCGACGGGGTCCGGCTAAAGCCGGACACTACGCACGAGGGGCACGGCGATCGCGCTAACGACGGTAGTGTCCGCCTTCAGGCGGACCGTGGACTGACGCTGCGCGAAGCGGCGCTCGATGCGATCGACAACCAGGTGACGTGGATCCCGGCGTGGGGCCACGACCGCATGTACAGCATGATCGCGAACCGACCGGACTGGTGCATCTCGCGCCAGCGGGTCTGGGGCGTGCCGATCCCCGCCCTCGACTGCACGACATGCGGCGAGGCCATCGTATCGCCGGCGCTGGTCGAACGAACCGCGTCGGTGTTCGACACCTACGGCGCCGACGCGTGGTACGAGCGGCCGACCGAGGAATTCATCCCCGACGGCCTGACGTGCCCGTCGTGCGGCGGCACCACGTTCGAGCGCGAGATGAACATTCTCGACGTCTGGTTCGACTCCGGGTCGAGCCACGAGGCGGTGCTCTCGGTGCGTCCCGAGCTGACGTGGCCGGCCGACATCTACCTCGAAGGCAGCGACCAGCATCGCGGCTGGTTCCAGAGCTCGCTCATGGTGGGCCTCGGCACGCGCGGGCGGCCGCCGTTCCGCCAGGTCCTCACGCACGGGTTCATCGTCGCCGAGGACGGGCGGAAGATGTCGAAGTCCCTCGGGAACTCGATCGAGCCGCAGGACATCATCAGGCAGAGCGGCGCCGACATCCTGCGGCTCTGGGTGTCGATGAGCGACTACACGCAGGAAGTGCGCCTCAGCAAGGAGATCCTCGCGCGGGTCGTGGAGGCCTACCGCAAGATTCGCAACACGCTGCGGTATCTGCTCGGGAACCTGTATGACTTCAACCCGCGCACGGACCTCGTCGACCGCGAGCGGCTCGTAGAGGTGGACCGGTACATCCTCGCGCGCTACGCCGACGTGGCGCAGCGCATCCTGCGTGCATACGAGGCCTACGATTACGGAACGATTTTCCAGGCGCTGAACACGTTCACGACGGTCGACCTGAGCTCGTTCTACAACGACATCTCGAAGGATCGCCTCTACACGTTCGCGCCCGCGTCGCCTGAGCGGCGTTCGGGGCAGACGGCGCTGTACCTGATGGCGGACGGGCTGACGCGGCTGATGGCGCCGATCCTGTCGTTCACGGCCGACGAGCTGTGGCGCTTTCTGCCGGGCGCGCGTGGTTCAACGGGCTCACCACGCCCTGAGCTTGCCGAAGGGCGCGAGGAATCGGTGCACATGGCGGTCTTTCCCTCCGCCGTCGATCTCGACCAGCACGCCGACGACGATCTCGTCAACCGCTGGAAGATGCTGATCGACCTGCGCGAGCGCGTGCTCGGGGAGATCGAGCCGCTGCGAAAGAACAAGCAGATCGGCAGCTCGCTGCAGGCAAAGGTCGTGATCTTCGCAACCCCGGCCGAGCGGCCGCTGCTCGAGCAGTACGCCACACAGCTGCCGATGCTGTTCATCGTCTCCGAGGTCGAACTGCGCGCGGCACCGACCGACGTCGAGGCGCGCGCCGAGGCGGTGCCGCGCGTGACGATCGAGCGCGCGACGGGCGTGAAATGCGAGCGCTGCTGGCGCTACGTTCCGGCGGTGTCGAGCGACCCCGCTTCAGCCGGCCTGTGCGAGCGGTGCCAGGATGCACTGGCGGAGACGGTCCATGGATAACGCCGTCAGGGAATCGGTCGCGCCGAGGGTCGAACACGAGCAGGCGGCCAGACCGCCGCGGCGCCTCGAAGTCTGGCTGCCGATGCTCATCGTCGCGATCGATCAGGTGACCAAGGCGGTGGTGCGGACCAGGCTGCCGGTGCACGACAGCGTGACGATCATTCCCGGCTTCATGGACTTCACGCACGTGCTGAACAGCGGCGCCGCGTTCGGCATCCTGAGCGGCACCGATTTCCCTTTCAAGACGGCCGTGATCGCGGTCATCGCCACGGCGGCGCTGGTCGGCGTCGGGCTGTACGCGTTCAGCCTCGGACACCATCAGCTGATCGCGCGCGTCGGGCTCGCGCTCATCATCGGCGGCGCGGCCGGCAACCTCGTCGACCGCGTCCTGGCCGGCTCGGTCGTCGATTTCGTCGACGTCTACTGGCGCTCGTACCACTTCTGGGCGTTCAACGTCGCCGACTCCGCCATCACCGTCGGCGTGGCGATCATGATTCTCGATATGCTGGAAGTGGGGACGCATGTATCCAAGACTGTTTGAGCTCGGTCCGATTACCGTCTACACCTACGGCGTCCTCCTCGCCGCCGCCTACCTGCTCGGCCTGAAGCTCGCGATGGTGCGCGCGAAGAACCGTGGCCTCGACGCCAACCGCGTCCTCGATCTCGGCATCTACATCATCATCAGCGCGCTCATCGGCGCGAAGCTGCTGCTGCTCGTCACCGACTTCCGCGCGTACACGTCCGACCCGCGCGAGCTGTTGACGCTGGCCCGCTCCGGCGGCGTGTTCTACGGCGGCCTGATCCTCGCGGTGGCCGTCGCGCTGGTCTACATCCGCCGCGTCGGGCTGCCGTTGTGGACGACGTGCGACGTGTTTGCGCCGGGTATCGCGCTGGGCCACATCGTCGGGCGGTTCGGGTGTCTGTTCGCCGGCTGCTGTTTCGGCAAGGCGACCACGATGCCGTGGGGCATCACGTTCAGCGATCCGTTCGCAGCCACCAATGTCGGCACGCCGCTCGGGATGCCACTGCATCCGACGCAGCTGTACGAGGCCGGCGCCGAGCTCCTCATCCTGATGGCGCTGCTGCTGACGGAGCGAAAAGGACGCGTGTTCGCCGGCCGGACGTTCTGGTTCTACATGCTGCTCTACGCGATCTCACGTTTCATCATCGAGATCTTCCGGGGCGACGAGCGGGGCGCCGTCGGCATGTTCTCGACGTCTCAGTTCATCTCGATTCTGCTCGCACCGCTGGCGGTGGCCATGTTGGTGTATCTCTCCCGCGCCACGACGCCCGAGCCCAAACGCGCGAGAAAGGCCGCGTAGGAGGACACCGAGATGACGAGAGGGCACAGCGTCGATCAGCCACGGAGCCACAGAGCCACAGAGGCACGGAGAAAAGGTTTCTCTCAGTGTCTTTGTGTCTCTGTGGCTAACCTTCTCTGGGGTCTCACGATCTCTCCGTGGCCTTCATAACCCACAGGATTACGGTTCCCGACGACAGCGAAGGCGTCCGGCTCGATCGGTTCCTGGTCTCCGTCCTGCCGGAACAATCGCGGTCGCAGATTCAGCGGCTGATCAAAGGGGGCCACGTTCGCGTCGGGGGGCACGAGGCCAAGTCGAATCAGGCGGTGAAGACTGGTCAGGCCGTCACCGTCGACATCCCCGAGCCCATCACTCCGCTGCCGCAGCCGGAAGCGCTGCCCCTGCCGATCCTGTACCAGGATCACGACATCATCGTCGTCGACAAGCCGGCGGGCATGGTGGTGCATCCGGCCGCCGGGCATGAGAGCGGCACGCTCGTGAACGCGCTGCTTCACCACGTGGACGACCTCAGCGGCATCGGCGGCGAAAAGCGACCCGGCATCGTGCACCGCCTCGATCGCGGCACGTCGGGGCTGATGGTCGTCGCCAAGCACGACGCGGCGCACGAAGAGCTGGCCCGGCAGTTCCACGATCGCGAAGTGGAGAAGGATTACCTGGCCCTGGTCTGGGGCGAGGTGATGGCGGGCCGGCGGATCGACGCGCCGATCGGCCGCGATCCGGGCAACCGCAAGAAGATGTCGGCGCGGGCGCGGCGCAGCCGCGAGGCGGTGACGCGCATCGTGCGCGCCGAGCACTTCGGGCCGGCCGTGACGCTCGCGCAGATCGCGATTCACACGGGCCGGACGCACCAGATTCGGGTGCATCTGAGCGCGATCGGCCATCCCATTGTCGGCGATGCGTTGTACGGCGGCGTCCGCCGCCGCGTGCCGGGCGACCTGCGAGCCCTGACGCATCTGGACCGGCCGTTTCTCCACGCCGCCCGGCTCGCGTTCACCCACCCGACCGAAGGTCGCCGCATGGAGTTCACGAGCCCGCTGCCCGACGACCTGCAGCGCGTGCTCGACGAGCTGCGCGAGAAACAGCGCGCCGCGGACGAGAACGAGGCGTAGCGCGAGGCTGGCAACCTAGCGCGAGGCTTCAGCCGAGCGGAACCATATGTCCATCGTCTACACCGGCCGCGTCTTCTCCGTCGAGGTTGAAACCGTCACGCTGCCCGGCGGGCGGACGCATCAGGTCGAGACCGTGCGGCACGCGCCGTCGGTCGTGCTCATCCCGCTCATCGATGCGAACCACGTGATGCTCGTTCGCCAGCATCGCCCCAGCGTGAACCGCGAGCTCTGGGAGCTGCCCGCCGGCGGCGTCAACCCCGGCGAGTCCGCCGAGGCCGCGGCCGCGCGCGAATGCGAAGAGGAAATCGGCCTGGCGCCGGACCGGATCGAGCGGCTGCGCGGACTGTTTCCGGCGCCCGGTTTCTGCGACGAGGAGCTGATCTTCTTCCGGCTCTCCGGCCTGCATCCGCCGCCGCCGGATTCACCGCATCAGGCCGACGAGGACGAGGACATTCACGCGCAGCCGTTCACCATCGCTGACGCGAAACTGATGGTCGCGCATGGCCAGATCGTCGATCTGAAAACGGCGTACGGCCTGTCGCTGCTGTAGGGTGGGATTCGCGGGCGCGAGCCTGTCGGCGCTCAGTTCCCCTGACGGCGATCGCGTCCGGCCCGGCGTTCGGCGCCACGTCGCCGTTCGCCCCCTATAGGGCTCCCGAGGTTCCTCTTCCGGCGATCCGCAAGGCGGCGGCGCTCGTCTTGCTCCCGGCGCTCGCGGTTCAACTGCACCGTGGCGGCCGCCTTGGCCGCGGCGGCCATCTCACGCTGGACGCGCGTGGCGCGGCGTGTCGGGTCGAGCACGTCGAGCAGGCCTTCGTAGACGGCTCGCGTGCGCGGATCGATCGCGCCAGACGAGATCCGCTCGCGTAGATAACTGGCTGCTGCCTGGAGGTTGGCGCGCTCCCACGTGTTCACGGCGTTACTTTAGCTCAGAGCGGTCAAAACGCATGGCTTCCTCGATGGTGGCCGTGTGAATGGCGACCGTGTCCTCGACGCGCCGCGCGTAGCCCCCGGCCAGCGCGATCACGAGCGGCACCCCCGCATCCCGAACGGCGTCGATGACCATCCGGTCGCGCTGGCGCAGGCCGTCCTTCGTCAGGCGCAACCCGCCCAGCTGATCGTCTTCGTACGGATCCGCGCCGGCAAGGTAGAACACGCACTGCGGACCGTGCGCCATCACCGCCGGCAGCGCGCGCGCCAGCGCGCGCAGGAACGTCGCGTCGTCGGCGCCGTCCTCGAGCCCCACGTCCAGCGATCCACGCGGCTTGAACATCGGGTAGTTGTGCTGCTGGTGCATCGAGAAGGTGAAGACGCGCGGGTCGGACTCGAAGATGAACGCCGTCCCGTTCCCGTGGTGGACGTCGAGATCGACGATCGCGAGGCGCTCGATCCCGCGACCCTGAAGCACGCGCGCGGCCACCGCGACGTCGTTGAAGGGACAGAAGCCCTCCCCGTGGTTCGGAAAGGCGTGATGAAGCCCGCCGCCGATGTGACACACGACGGGATTCGGGGTTTGGGCGTCGGGATTCGGGGTGCGGGCCTTGGGATTCGCGGCCGCGAGCGTCGCCGCGAGGATGGTGCCGCCGGTCATCAAGCGGAAGCCGTCCACCATCTCCGCGGACCACGGCAGCTCGAGCTGCGCGACCTCCTCGGGCGTCATCGTCCCGTCGCGCAGCGCGGCCAGGTATTCGGGCGTGTGGACCAGCGCCAGATCGTCCCAGCCCGCCGGCGGCGGCTCGAGCACGTCGGAGGGCTCGATCACGCCCATCTCCAGGAGCCGGGCGTGGACGAGCTGGTATTTCAGCGTGGGAAAGACGTGCAGCCCGAGGTCGATGTGATACCGGGGAGAGTAGACGAGGTTCAAAGGCAACAAGAAAGTGCGAAGGTGCGAGAGTGCGAAGGTGCAACCTACGCGGGTGAAGGCGGCGTGTACGTTCTCCCGCTCTTCACTCCACCTTTGCCTTCACTCTTGCCTTCTTCCTTCTTCCGTTTTCCTTCCACCGGCCTCGCGTCCGAGGACACCGGCTGAAGCGCAAGGGCGATGACTTCGTCGATGGTCGAGACGAGGTGGACCGTCAGGCCTTCCCGCAACTCGGGCGTCAGATCCTCGTTGATGTTCTTCGCGTTCTGCTTCGGCAGAATCACCTCGTGAATGCCCACGCGCCGCGCCGCGAGCACCTTCTCCTTGACGCCGCCGATCGGCAGCACGCGGCCCGACAGGGTGATCTCGCCGGTCATGGCAATATCGCCGCGGACCGGACGTCCCGTCAGCACCGACGTCATGGCCGTCGCCATCGTCACGCCGGCGGACGGCCCGTCTTTCGGAATCGCGCCGGAGGGCACGTGCACGTGCATTTCGGCTTTGGCGAAGAAGTCCGGATCGATGTTGAACTCCTTCGCGTGCGCGCGCAGCCACGACAGCGCGGCGCGCGCCGACTCCTTCATCACGTCGCCGAGCTGACCGGTCAGCGTCAGCGATCCGGTGCCCGCCATCCGGGACGCCTCGATGAAGAGCACTTCGCCGCCGGCCGGCGTCCAGGCCAGGCCGATCGCGACACCCGGATCCTTGGTGCGCTCCTCCATCTCCTCGTCGAGGAACTTCGGAGCGCCGAGCATCTCGACCACCACGTCGGGCGTGACCTCGATCGGCGCCTCGTTGCCTTCCGCGCGCCGCCGCGCCACCTTCCGGCACAGCGCGCCGATTTCGCGCTCCAGATTCCGGACACCCGCCTCGCGCGTGTAGCCGCGAATCACCTGCCGCAGCGCCCCGGGTGTGAAGCGGATGTAGTCCGCCGTCAGCCCGTGGTTCTTCACCTGCTTGTCCACCAGGTGGTCGGTGGCGATCTTCAGCTTCTCTTCCTCGGTGTAGCCCGCGAGCTCGAGCACTTCCATCCGATCCCGGAGGGCCGGCGGCACCGGATCGAGCACGTTGGCGGTCGTGATGAACAGCACTTCCGACAGATCGAAGGGGACGTCGAGGTAGTGATCGCGGAACGTGTTGTTCTGTTCCGGATCGAGGACCTCCAGCAGCGCCGACGAAGGGTCTCCCCGGAAATCGGACCCGAGCTTGTCGATCTCGTCGAGGATGAACACCGGGTTCTTCGACTCCGCGCGGCGCAGGCCCTGAATGACCTGCCCGGGCAGCGCGCCGATATAGGTCCGCCGGTGACCGCGGATCTCCGCCTCGTCGCGCATGCCGCCGAGCGACACGCGGACGAACTTGCGGCCGAGCGCTTCGGCGATCGACCGCGCGAGCGACGTCTTGCCCACGCCGGGCGGACCGACGAAGCACAGGATCGGTCCCTTCACGTTCGGGTTGAGCTTGCGGACGGCCAGGTACTCGAGGATGCGGTCCTTGGCTCTCTCGAGGCCGGAGTGGTCCGCGTCGAGGACCGCCTTGGTCTTCGGCAGATCGATGACCTCGTCGGTGCGCTTCGCCCAGGGCAGCGCGACGAGCCAGTCGAGATAGGTCCGCGACACGGTGTACTCGGCCGCGGCCACCGGCATCTTCGACAGCCGGTCGAGCTCGCGCACGGCTTCCTTCTTCACCGCCTCGGGCATGCCGGCCGCTTCGATCTTCTCGGTGAGCTCCTCGATCTCCTTGGTCTGATCGTCGCCTTCGCCGAGCTCCTTCTGGATCGCCTTCATCTGCTCGCGCAGGAAGTATTCCCGCTGGTTCTTGCCGACCTCGGACTGCACCTGCGACTGAATCTTCGATCCGAGCTCCAGAACCTCGAGCTCCTTGATGAGAATCCGGTTCAGGTTGTCCATGCGCGTGCGGATGTCGAGCGTCTCGAGGACTTCCTGCTTCACCTGTGTGCTGATCGTGGACAGCGAGGACGCAATGAAGTCGGCCAGCCGGCCGGGCTCGGTGATGTTCACCGCCAGCGTCTGCAGATCGTCGGACAGCAGCGGCGACAGCGATACCACCTGCTGGAAATTCGTCTTGATGTTGCGGGCCAGCGCGTCGATTTCCAGCCGATCCTCCTCGTTGGTGTCTTCGGTCGCGGCGGTCACGCGCGCGCGCAGGTAGGGCTGCGCCGACAGCACCTCCTCGAGCTTCAGCCGCGCCAGTCCCTGGACGATGAGCCGCAGGCTGCCGTCGGGCAGCTTGAACATCTTGTGGATGTGGGTGGCCGTGCCGACGGGGAACAAGTCGTCCTGGCCCGGCTCCTCAATCGCCGCGTCGCGCTGCGTGAACACCGCGATCAGCTTGCCGTTCGCGATGGCATCGTCGATCAGGCGGACGGAGCTCTCGCGCGCCACCGCCAGCGGCATGAAGGAATTCGGAAAGAGAACCGTATCCCGAAGCGGGAGGATCGGCAGCTCCGAGGGAATCGCGGGCGGCCGATCGCCGATCGAGACGTCCTCCGATTTGAGGTGCTCGAGCTGATCGCTCATGGCGAACTCTTTTCAGTGCGGAGCGCAGAACACAATCTGCAATCTGCAATCTGCAATCAAGAATGGGGTGGCCGGTGGGGAATGATTGGGCTCCGCCACCGGCGGAGCCCCAGGAGCCGTGGGACGCCGGTTTGTTACATGTCGAGGAAGAGTGAGCTCGTCCCGCGCCGCGCGTTGAGCTGACGCTCCCGCTGCTCGGCGACCTCCCTGGCCTCTTCGCAGTCCTTGCAGCGCACGGCGAAGGGCAGCGCCCGCAGGCGCTTTTCGGCAATTTCGTCGCCGCACTCGAAGCAGTTGCCGTAGGTGCCCTGCTCGAGCCGCGTCAGCGCGTCGGTGATCTTGTTCAGCGTCTCGGACTTCATCTGCACGAGCGCGAACTCGAGATCTTCCTGGATGTCGGCCTCGGCGCTCTCGACCGCGTCGAGCACTTCGTTCGCCTTGCCGCCCCAGGTGCCCTCTTCCCGGACGCCGCGCATCTTGCCCTGCACCTCGGCGTGAATCTCACGACGACGCTCGTCGAGCATCTGCTTGAGCTCGAAATAGCGGGATCGGGACATCCCTGATGCCGCTTTGATTTTGTGAGTGCCCTTCATAATCGCCGCTCCTTCCGTCCCGGGCCAGCCGGGGTCGCCACCACGCTAAGACTGCCGTCAGGCATGCAAATGAATTGCCAATCCTATACCGAAATAAAGTCCTACTGCAAGACTTTGACGTGTCTCTGACTTTGGACTCCGGTCGAGCCAGTTCGGACGCCCAATGTGAGCACGTTCCTCAATATCGCTCGTGGCTCGAGACGTCAAAACACTCATTTGCAGTCTCTTACGTCCACCTGGCCGCCAAAACCAACCCGTTGTTCAAAATCAAGAGTACCCATTAGACGCCCGGGGCGCCGGCACGGTTCTCTGGACTTGCCGCCCATGTTGTCCGCTGAAGGTGACGGTGAGCTGTAGCGGAAATTTCGACATGTGGCGGGATTTCCACGCGATTCGGAACAACGGCTGACGGTTTCGATGCGAACTCAGGCAATAATTGCGGCTGTGGTCTGTCCCCTCTGCGGCACGCGGCGCGCGCGCCGCGGCTGCCCCGCACTCGGCCAGCAGGTCTGCGCGGTTTGCTGCGGCACGAAGCGCCTCGTCCAGATTCAATGCCCGAGCGACTGCACGTGGCTCGCGAGCGCCCGCGAGCATCCGCCGGCCGCGCTCGTGCGTCAGCAGCAGCGAGACATCGGCCTCCTCGTGCACCTCATGCGCGACTTCAGCCAGCGCCAGTCGCAGATCTTCTTCCTGATCATCACGTTTCTCGTCCGGTACGAGCCGCCCGAGCTCCAGGGGCTGATTGACGACGATGTGGCTGAAGCGGCGGCAGCACTGGCGGGAACATTCGAAACGGCAGCGCGCGGCGTGATCTACGAGCATCGCCCGGCCTCGCTGCCAGCCGAGCGACTGACCTCGGCCCTCAAGCCGGTGCTCGCGGAGGCGGGTCACGGGGCGGGCTCAGCCTTCGAGCGCGACGCGGCCCTCGTCCTGCGACGCCTCGGAGAGGCCGTGCAGGACGTCCGCGCGCTCGACCCGGCGAACCGCCGTGCGTTCCTCGATCTGCTGGGGCGGGTCATCACGAAGACCCCCCGCGCGGGCACGCCTGGCGCGGACGACGAGGCCGGGCCGCCGGCCCCCTCTCGCTTGATAGTCCCGTAGGCGGGCGGCTATACTTAAGGTTTGTCCTACCGAGCTCTCGGCTCACAGCTCTCAGCTTCCAGCTGAGCACTGGCACAGCTGAGAGCTGAAAGCTGAGAGCTGTTGCTATGGCGAAGCGATGTGAAGTGTGCGGGAAGGGCCCCGTGGTCGGACGGCAGCATAGCCACGCGAACAACGTGAGCGCGCGGCGGTTCGAGCCGAACCTCCAGGAAGTTCGGGCGATGATCAACAACGGCGTGAAGCGGATTCGCGTCTGCACGCGCTGCCTCCGCTCCGGCAAGGTCACGAAAGCTGCCTAGAACGCCGATGAAGCAAGCCGTCTCCAGCCCGGACGCGCCGAAGGCAATCGGTCCATACTCGCAAGCGGTCCGTGCGGGGCAGTTGCTGTTCCTCTCGGGGCAGGTGCCGCTGGATCCGGCCACCGGCCTGCTGGTGGACGGCGACATCGCGGCGCAGACGCGCCGCGTTTTCGAGAACCTCGGCGCGGTGTTGCAGGCCGGCGGCCGATCCTTCTCCGACGTCGTCCGCACGACGGTCTTTCTCGCCGACATGAACGATTTCGCACTGATGAACGAGGTGTACGGCCAGTACTTCTCCGAGCCGTATCCGGCGAGGGCTACCGTGCAGGTGGCGCGGTTGCCGAAAGACGCCCGGGTGGAGATCGACGTCATCGCGAGCTACGCGTAGGCAGGGCCGGTCCTGCCTAGAGCGTCCCGCCCGGGTACCCTGCCCCGCCTGCTCGTCCAGCTCGTTCAACCCCCAGGACGCCGTCGACGCCGCGCAACGACTTGATCACCTTCTCGAGGTGCTTGAGATCGCTGATCTCGACCGTCACGTCGATCCGTGCGTGCTCGCCCTCGTCGGTCCGCGCCTCCATGTTCTTGATGTTCGTGTTGATGTCGGCGATCTTCGCGCTGACCGCCGCCAGCAGCCCCTTCCGATCCTCGACCTGCATCGTCAGCTTGACAATGTAGCGCGCGACGGCGTCGCCCTTGTCCCACTCGACGTCGATGCGGCGCTCGGGGTCGTAGAGCAGGTTGACCACGTTCGGACAGGTGGCGGAATGCACGGAGACGCCCTTGCCGCGCGTGATGTAGCCGACGATCTTCTCGCCCCGGATCGGGTTGCAGCACCGCGCGCGAAAGACCATCAGGTCGTCGAAGCCGTGGACCTTGATCTTCTCCTCGCCCGTGCCCAGCACGCGCCGGACGACGGACGCGACGGCGCCTTGGGGCGGCTTCTCGCGCAGTTTGTCCCCCGGCACGAGCTTGGCGAGCACCTGCTTGGGCTGGATCTTGCCGTAGCCGATCGCCGCAAACAGGTCGTCCGCTTTCTGCACGGAAAAGTCGGCCAGCACCTTCTTGAAGTCGTCGCTTTCGAGGAGTGACTTGGGATTCAGATCGAAGCGCCGGGCGTCCTTGTCGAAGACCTTCCGCCCGAGATCGCGCGCGTACGACTTCTCCTCGAGCCGGATCAGATGCTTGATCTCGTAGCGCGCGTGGGACGTCACGACGAAGTTGAGCCAGTCGCGGCTCGGCTTGTGCCCCGCCTGGGTGACGATCTCGACGATGTCGCCGTTTTTGAGCCGGGCGCGCAGCGGCACCATCTTGCCGTTGACTCGCGCGCCCACGCATTGGTGTCCGACGTCGGTGTGAATGGCGTACGCGAAGTCGATCGGCGTCGCGCCGCGCGGGAACGCCTTGACGAGCCCCTTGGGCGTGAAGGTGTAGACCTCTTCCTGATAGAGCTCGACCTTGAGATTCTGAATGAACTCCTGGGGGTCGCGGACTTCCTTCTGGATGTCGAGCAGCTGGCGCATCCACTGGAAGTAGCGGTCGTCGCGCTGCGTGCCGGCGCGGCCTTCCTTGTATTTCCAGTGCGCGGCGACGCCTTCCTCCGCCATCCGGTGCATCTCGATCGTGCGGATCTGGACCTCGAACGGCATCCCCTTCTCGCTGATCACGGAGGTGTGCAGCGACTGATACCCGTTGGGCCGCGGCATCGCGATGAAGTCCTTGATGCGGCCCGGCACCGGCGACCACGTCTGATGGATGATGCCGAGCGCCGCGTAGCAGTCCCTCACGCTCTCGGTGACGATCCGGATGGCGATGAAATCGTAGACCTGCTCGAGCTCGATCTTCTGGCGCTTCAGCTTCTGGCTGATGCTCCAGAGGCGTTTGATCCGGCCGTCGATCTCGACGAAGGGCACCTGCGCCTCGGCGAGCTTGGCGGCGACCGTCTTCTTGAGCTCATCGATCATGCCTTGGGCGGCGCGACGCTTGGCGTCGACCCTCGCGCGCAGCGCCTCGTAGGTCTGCGGCTCGAGATAGCGGAACGACAGCTCTTCGAGCTCGTTCTTGACCTTGCTCATCCCGAGCCGGTTGGCGATCGGGGCGTAGATGTCGCGCGTCTCCTGGGCGATCTTGACGCGCTTGTCGTCGGGCAGGTGGCTGAGCGTGCGCATGTTGTGCAGACGGTCCGCGAGCTTGACGAGGATGACGCGGATGTCGTCCACCATCGCGAGGAGCATCTTGCGGAAGTTCTCGGCCTGCCGCTCCTCGCTCGACGAGAAGGGGATGGCGCTGATTTTGGTGACGCCCTCGACCACGTGGGCGACCTCTGGGCCGAACAGCTCCTGAATGCGCTCGATCGTTGTCAGCGTGTCTTCGACCACGTCGTGGAGGAGGCCGGCGGCGATGGCCACCGCGTCGAGCTTCATGTCGGCCAGGAAGTCGGCCACGGCGAGGGGGTGAATGAGGTATGGTTCTCCTGAGTGGCGAACCTGTCCCCGGTGCTCGAAGGCGGAGAACACGTAGGCCCGCCGGAGCAGTTCGACGTCGGCGTCCGGACTGTAGGCCCGAACTTTTTCGAGGAGGTCCTCGAAGCGAATCATGGAATTCGGTGTCTAACCCTTTGTCGGTTTTTGGCTGTGTTTCCGACAAGGCGCGGGTGGCGGTGTCAGAACGGCTCCTTGACGTACCTTTTTTTGCTTCACTATACTGGCCCGGTTTCGGCTACGGCAATTCTCTCTGTTTAAGGGGGCTCAATGCGATTTTTGTCGGGAGCATCGCTGACCTTCGTCGCGGTGCTGGCCCTGGGGTCAGTCGCGGCGTCGGCTGGCTGCGCCAAAGTTGGTGAAATCAAGGCCAGAAAGGCGTTCAAGTCGGCCAACCAGGCGTATCAGCAGCAGGATTACAGGAAGGCGGCGGATCTGTACGAGGCGACGGTCGCGGCCGACCCCAACCTGAACAGCGCCTATTTCTTCCTCGGCAACAGCGTGGACAATCTCTACAAGCCGAGCAAGAAGGGCGAGGCAGCCAACGACGCGCTGCTGCAGATGGCGGTCGAGAACTACCAGAAAGCGGCGGAACGGCTGTCGGCCTCGGCCGATCCGGCGGACAAGAAGCTCGGCAAGCTGTCGCTGGAATACCTCGTGGCCGCATACGGGTCCGACAAGCTGAACGACCCGGCCAAGGCCGAACCGGTCGTCCAGCGGATGATTCAGCTCGAGCCGGGCGAGCCCGCGAACTACTTCGCCCTCGCGAAGATTTACGAGGACGCTGGCGCGTATGAAGAAGCCGAGAAGATGCTGCTGTGGGCGAAGACGGCCAAACCCAGCGACCCGGCGGTGTATATGACCCTCGCGGGCTACTACAACCGCCAGGGCCAGTTCGAGAAGACGATCGAGGCGCTCGAGGAACGGGCCGCGAAGGAGCCGAACAACCCCGAGGCGTTCTACACGATCGCCACCTACTACTGGGACGAGGCCTACCGCGACTTCAAGCTGAAGGAAGCCGAGAAGAAGGCCTTTGTGCAGAAGGGCATGGAGGCGGTCGATCACGCGCTCCAGATCAAACCGGACTATATGGAGGCGCTTGTCTACAAAGGCCTCCTGCTCCGCCTGCAGGCCAACCTGGAGAAGGACCCGGCCAGGCAGCAGGCGCTGCTCAAACAGGCCGAGCAACTGAGTCAGCAGGCCACGGAGCTGCGCAAGAAGAAGGCTGCGGGCATCAGCTAGCCGACACGAATGCGGCGCGATTTGCGCCTCCGACCGATTGGATCGCCAGGCCGTCAGGTGCCCACCTGACGGCCTTTTGTGTCACGAACGTCACACCCGCCGGGTTAAAATACCAGGTCTTTTCGAAGCATGCATTCAGCGGGGCGGGGCGTGGCCACGTATGTAGGCGCGCATGGAGAACACATGAGTCGCACGGCCATTTTCAGATCGCTTGCTCTTCTTGCTTTTTGCGTCCTGCTGTGGCCGGTTGGCCGCGCCAACGCACAAGGCGTGACCACCGGCGCCATCACCGGCACCGTCAAAGACCCGCAGGGCCAGGTCGTCCCCGGCGCAAGCGTGACTGCGGTCCACGAGCCTTCGGGCTCGACCTACGAAGGATTCACACAGGCGGATGGACGATTCTTCATTCCCGGCATGAGGGTCGGCGGCCCGTACAGGGTCACCGCGTCGCTCACGGGATTTTCCACGGAGACGAAAGGCAACATCTCGCTCAGCCTCGGCGTGACGCAGGATCTCGACTTCACGCTGAAGCTGGCCAATATTGCCGAAACGATCACCGTCGTCGGCCAGAGCGATCCCGTGTTCAGCTCGACCCGCACGGGCGCGGCGACGGCCGTGAGCCGGGACGATCTTGCGACGCTGCCCACCATCTCCGGAAGGATCGCGGACATCACGCGTCTGACGCCGCAGGCCAGCGGCTCGAACTTCGCCGGCCAGGACAGCCGGATGAACAACATCACGGTCGACGGTTCGTACTTCAACAACTCCTTCGGTCTGCGTAACGCTCCCGGTGATACCTCGGGCGTTGCGCCGATTTCTCTCGAAGCCATCGAGCAGGTGCAGGTCAGCGTCGCGCCCTACGACGTCCGCCAGGGCAACTTCGTCGGCGCCGGCGTCAACACGGTCACCAGGAGCGGGACCAACAAGGTCACCGCCTCGGTGTATCGCCGGTTCCGCAACGAATCCTTCGTCGGTACCGAGGCCAGAGGGTTGGCGTTCAACCCGGGCGTGTTCAACACGCACACGACGGGCGTGTGGGCCGGCGGTCCGATCGTCAAGAACAAGCTGTTTGCCTTCGGCAGCTACGAAAACTTTAAAGAGACGCGGCCGCTCTCGACCTTCAGGGCCAACCTCGGCGGGGAGCCGATCGGGGGCAGCATCACGCGGGTCCTGGCGTCGGATCTCAACGGCCTCAGCTCGTTCCTGTCGTCGAAGTTCAACTACGACACCGGTTCGTTCGAAAACATCGACAAGCAGATCCCGGGCAAACCGCTGCTCCTCAAGGGCGACTACAACATCAACAGCGGCAACAAGGTCACCTTCCGGTACAACCAGCTGAAATCGAGCACCGACGTGCTGTTGTCGGGCTCCTCGTCCCTGGGCAATCCCACTGGCCGTTCATCGGGCACCAACACGACGTTCCTCGGCTTCAAGAACTCGAACTATTCGATTCTCGAGAACATTCGCGCGGGCGTCGGCGAATGGAACTCCGTCATCGGCAGCAGCATGTCCAACAACCTCATCGCCGGATATACCACGCAGGACGAGAGCCGCGGGGACGTCGGCAAGCTGTTTCCGTTCGTCGACATCCTCGACGGCAGCGGCGTCGCGTACACGTCGTTCGGCTCGGAGCCGTTCACGCCCAACAACGAGCTGCGCTACAAGACGTTCCAGCTGCTGGACAACTTCACGAAGTTCGGCAACCGGCACTCGTTGACGTTCGGTGGAAGCGTCGAGAAGTACAACTCCGAGAACGTGTTCTTCCCCGGAAAGCAGAGCGCGTACGTGTACAACACGCTTGCCGATTTCTACACCGACGTGAACGGCTACCTCGCGAATCAGAATCGAACGACCTCGCCGGTGACGCTCCGGCGGTTCCAGGTGCGCTACACCAACATCCCAGGCCAGGAGAAGCCCATTCAGCCGCTGCAGGTCTGGTATGCAGGCGGCTACGTCCAGGACGAGTGGCGGCCGAGGACGAATATCACGGTCACGGCGGGCCTGAGAGTCGACGCGCCTTTCTTCGGTGACACCGCCTATCCGAACGCGAATGTCGATGCGCTCACGTTCCGTGATGAGACCGGAGCAGCCGTGAAGTATGCGACCGGAAAGCTTCCCGATCCGAAGCCGCTCTGGTCCCCGAGGCTCGGCTTCAACTGGGACGTGGCCAAAGATCAGAAGACGCAGGTGCGCGGCGGCACAGGCGTCTTTACGGGGAAGCCGGCGTACGTCTGGATTTCCAACCAGATCGGCAACACCGGCGTGCTCACGGGGTTCATCCAGGAGGACAATACCACCGCGAGGCCGTTCAATCCGGACCCCAACAGGTACAAGCCGACGACGGTGACCGGCGCGCCGGCGACCAGCGTCGACCTGGCGGTGACCGATCCCAACTTCAAGTTCCCGCAGACCTGGAGGAGCAACATCGCCGTCGACCGTCGGCTGCCGTGGGGCCTCACCGGCACGGGCGAGTTCATCTACAACCGCGACATCAACGGCGTGTATTACATCAACGCCAACCTGCCGGCCGCCCAGTCGGCGTTTGTCGGCGCCGACGGTCGTCCGCGGTGGACGGGGGTCGCGTGCGCGACAGCCGGGCAAGCGGGCCCGTGCGTAACTAGAATCAACAACGCAGTCGGGAATCAAATCACCAACGCCATCGTCCTGAAGAACCAGAATGTCGGCCGTTCCTGGAACGTTGCCGGCAGCCTGTCGAAGACCTTGACATCCGGCTTCTCCATCAAGAGCGCGTACAGCTACGGCGAGGCGCGGAACACGGTGGACGCCGGGTCCATCGCTTCCGGTTCGTTTACCAACAATCCCATGCACGGCGACCCGAACAACCCGGGTCTCGGCTATTCGAGCGCGTCTCCGGGACACCGCGTCTTCGTGGCCACTTCCTACAGCAAGCAGTACTTCGGCTTCGGCGCGACGACGGTGTCGGCGTTCTGGGAAGCCCGAACCATCGGCAATACCAGCTACACCTTCTCGGGGGACATGAATGGCGATACCGCGGGCAACGACCTGATTTACATTCCGCGGGATACCTCCGAGATGAATTTTTCGACGTTCACCGCGAGCGGTAAGACGTTCACCGCCGCGGACCAGGCGGCGGCGTTCGAAACCTACATCAAGCAGGACAATTACCTGAGCAAGCATCGCGGCGAGTACGCGGAACGCGGCGCGGTGTTTCTGCCGTTTGTCCGCAGGATGGACCTGAGCCTGTCCCAGGATGTGTTCCACAGCATTGCCGGCAGACGCCATTCGGGACAGATCCGGCTGGACGTGACGAATTTCGGTAATCTGCTGAATCACAACTGGGGCGTCGGTCAGCGCCTGACTCGGAACCAGATTCTGACCAACGGCGCCGCCGATGCGCAGGGGCGCGCGACCTACAGGCTGGCAGTGGTCAACAACCAGCTGTTGACCAAATCGTTGGAAACGACGACCTTCGCGGGAGACGTGTACACGATGATGCTGAGCTTCAGGTACACCTTCCAATAGGTCTGAAGTCCGAAGTCCGACGGGCTGGGGGGAGCAATCCTCCCGGCCTTTCTGGTTTCCGAGGGCAAGCAGATTGGCCAGCAGGCGATAGGCCCCAGGGACGCCAGGGGGCAGCTGGCGATGAAACGCGTAGGCAAAGTAGGCCCGTGCCCCTTGCCGCAGGTCGCGGTCACCCAGCCGCCTTTCCACGGCTCGTGGCCCTGGTCGTTGCTCCACGGAGCGGCAGAATCGGACTTGTGGAGTCCGATTCGGCGTGTTCAAGACACGGTGTGACGCCGCGTGCTGTTCGCCGTCGCGTTCCTCGCGGCGGCGGTCGCGGCGTACGTGCTCTTCGGAAAACGAAACGGCCGCTCCCCTTTCGAGGAGCGGCCGTTTCTATTTCAGATGTCGGATTCCAGATTTCTAGTTGCTTCCCATCGTAGCCCCGCCGGCTTTCCTCATGCCTTCGGTGACGATGCCGACCTTCTCGACGCCGGCGCCCTTCGCAGCGTCGATGACCTCGACGATGTCCTTGTAGCGCAGTGTGCCGGCCGCCATGATGAACATGGTCTTGTCCTTGCGCTGGTCGTAGATGTTGCGGAGCCGCGTTTCGAGGTCGTTGAGCTTGACCTCTTCGTGGTTCACCGAGATCCGCCTGTCAGCCGTGTAGTCCAGCACGATCTGGCTCACGTCCGGCGTCACGTCGGTGGTCTTCTTGCTCTCCGCCGGCAGGTTGATGTCGATCCCCTTCTGCGTGAGCGGCAGCGCGGCCATGAAAATGACGATGAGCACGAGCAGCACGTCGATGAGCGGCGTGATGTTCATCTCCGAGCTGGCGTGCAGGACCTCGCCCTTGACGACCTTGTCGGCGCCGAGGTGCTGATGCGCGTGTGCCATTACCTGCCTCCCTCGGATGTACCGGGCGTCTTCTTGGGATCGGTGATGAGACCGATGTCCTCGATGCCCGCCTGATGAAGCTGGTCCATCGCCGCCATCACCGCGCTGTACTCAGTCTCCACATCCGCCTTGATGAGGACGATCTTGTCTTTCTGATTCTCGAGGTACTCGCTGACCTTCGTCCCGAGATCGCCTTCCGCGATCGCCTTGGCGTTCAGGTACATCTGCTTGTCGCGCCCGATCGCGATCACGGTCTGGCCCTGCACCTCCGGCTTGTCGGCGGTGTTGGTCGCCTTCGGCAGTGTGACGCTGACGCCCTGCTGCAACATCGGCGCGATGATCATCATGATGATCAGCAGCACCAGCATGACGTCGCAGAGCGGCGTCACGTTGATGTCGGATTTGATTCCGCCCTTGGCGCCGCCAAGATCCATTGACATTGTTCACATCTCCTGACGCTGAACTGCGAACGTGCGTGGTGCGGATCGTGCGACCGGTGCACGCTGGCACCGTCGCACGCCTCACACCGCTCGCACCTACCTACTGAGCCGTCTTCTTGATGAAGTAATCGACGAGCTCCGACGACGAGTTGTCCATCTCGACGTTGAAGTACTCGATGCGGCCGCTCAGGTAGTTGTAGAACCAGACCGCCGGAATGGCGACGACGAGCCCGAGCGCGGTCTCGACGAGCGCTTCCGAAATACCGACCGAGACGGCGCCAATGCCGGCCGAACCGCTCGCGCCGATGCCCTGGAACGCGTTGATGACGCCGACGACCGTGCCGAGCAGGCCGACGAACGGCGCCGTCGAACCGATGGTCGCGAGCGCCGAGACGCCCTTCTTGAGGTCTGACGCCGTCAGTGCGGCCGCGCGCTGAATCGAGCGGCGCACGGTGTCCATCAGGTCTTCGCGCGTCAGGGTGCCGCCGCTCTCCTGCTGGAACTGATATTCCTGCAATCCGGCGAGCACCACCTTGGCGAGGTGGCTGTAGCGGTAGTTCTTCGACGAGGACAGCGCAATCGCGTCCTTGAGCCGGCCTTCCTTCAGGTGCTTCGCCACCTGCGGCGCGTACATCTTCGACTGGTTACGCGCCTGGGTGAAGGTGAAGATGCGCTCGATCGCCACGCCGAACGACCACATCGACATGAAGAAAAGCACGAAGGCCACGGCTTTGGCCACAAGTCCCATCGACTCCCACATTGCGACTAGATCCACGGTCCATCCTCCATCTCAGAATTACGGATTGCGAAATTGCAGATTGCCGATTGCGTCTCACTGCAAGGTGAAATTCACGGTCACGGTCATGATGACGGGCACGGGCACGCCGTTCAGCAGCGTCGGCGTGAACTGCCACTGACGCACCGCGTCGAGCGCCGCCGCGTCGAGCAGCGGGATTGAACGAAGCACTTTCGCTTCCTGCACGGCGCCGTTCGGGCCGATCGTCGCCTCGATGATGACGACGCCCTGCACGCGCGCCGACTGCGCGATCGCCGGATACACCGGCTTCACGTCCCTCACCTTCGTCGGCTGCTTGATGTTGCCGCCGACACGGACCGGGGCGGGCGGAGGCGGCGGGGGCGGCGGGGGCGGGGCTTCCGCCAGACCGCCGACGATGCCGCCGGTGACGCCACCAACGACGCCGCCCTCGACGCCGCCGACCACCGCCTTGCTCTGCTCGATGCCGGTCTCGGCCTTGATTTCCTTCGGCGCTTCAACGGGCGCGGCGTTCGGGTTCACGTCCATCGGCGGCGGGGGCGCCGCGGCCGCCTGAGGCGGCGGGGGCGGCGGGGGCGGCGGGGGCGGCGGGGGCGGGGCCGCCGCGACAAACGCCATCATCGACGGCGGCGTCGGCAGCACGTCGGCCGCCATGAGCGGAATGATCACGACCGCGCCGATGATCGCCGTATGCACGATGATCGACACCGGGACCGTATACCACTTCTGGCTGCCCACCTTGATCGATGGGTCCACGATGTCGCGGAACATGTCACGTGGCACGGAATGTCTCCTCGTACGCCGTCGCGCGGTGGCGTCGCGGCGTTCCTCCTCGAAGGTGCTTCAAATCAACCAGCGCAGAAGGCGCCGATTATAGTCAGTTCAAAAACTGAGAGTCAATGAAACTCAGTACGCTTAGACACCAGAAACCCCGAAATGGCCAACGGTTCCCGCCATCCGAGGGATCCGGGATGTAAAAAGAGGTCACGGCTCAGGCGCCCGACTCGATCCGCATCCCGTAGAACGAACGCCAGACGAAGATCGTCGAAAGACCGAAGAAAACCGCCGCCAGAACGTGCCCGAGCAGAGGCCCCTGGTCCACCCTCAACCGCACCGCCAACTGTACTGCCAAAAGCCCGAACAGCGTCGTGAACTTGATGACGGGGTTCATCGCCACCGATGAGGTGTCCTTGAAGGGGTCGCCGACCGTGTCCCCCACGACCGTCGCCGCATGCAGCGGCGTCCCCTTCATCTTCAGCTCGACCTCGACGATCTTCTTGGCGTTGTCCCACGCGCCGCCGGCGTTGGCCATGAAGATAGCCTGATACAAGCCGAACAGGGCGATCGAGAGGAGATACCCGATGAAGAAGTACTCCTCGAGGAAGGCAAACGCCAGCGTCGAGAAGAACACGGTCAAGAAGATGTTGAACATCCCCTTTTGCGCGTATTTCGTGCAGATCTCCACGACCTTCTTGGAGTCCTCCACCGACGCCTTTTCCGCGCCTTCGAGCTTGATGTTCGCCTTGATGAACTCCACGGCACGGTAGGCGCCCGTCGTGACGGCCTGAGCCGACGCGCCGGTGAACCAGTAGATGACCGCGCCGCCGCTGACGAGCCCGAGGAAGAACGGCGCGTGCAGCAGCGACAGCTTGTCGAGGTTCTCGGTCAGCCCGTTGGTCAGCACGAAAATGATCGAGAAGGTCATCGTCGTCGCGCCGACGACGGCCGTGCCGATGAGCACCGGCTTGGCGGTCGCTTTGAACGTGTTGCCGGCGCCGTCGTTCTCCTCGAGCAGGTCCTTTGCGCGCTCGAAGTGCACGTCGAAGCCATAGTCGCGCTTGAGCTGTTCCTTGATGCCGGGGAGTGTCTCAATCACCGAGAGCTCGAACACCGACTGCGCGTTGTCGGTGACCGGGCCGTAGGAATCGACCGCAATCGTCACCGGCCCCATGCCGAGGAACCCGAACGCCACCAGGCCGAAGGCGAACACCGCCGGCGCCAGCATGAGCGCGCCGAACGCCGGCGCCGTGCTGACGGCGTAGGCCGCGCCCATCAGGCCGACGATGCTCAGGCCCAGCCAGTAGGCGCTGAAGTTGCCGGCGACGAAGCCGGAGAGGATGTTCAGCGACGCCCCGCCTTCACGCGACGAGATCACCACTTCCCTGACGTGCCCCGATTCCGTGGACGTGAACACCTTCACGAGCTCGGGAATGATGGCGCCCGCCAGCGTGCCGCAGGTGATGACGGTCGACAGCTTCCACCAGAGTGTGCCGTCGCCGAGCCCCGCGATGAGCAGATACGAGACCACGTAGGTGGCCGCCACCGACACGATCGACGTCAGCCAGACGAGCGAGGTCAGCGGCGCCTCGAAGTTCATCTTGTCGACGTTCCCGTACCGCCGCTTGGCCACCGCCTCGTTCATGAAGTAGGACAGGCCGCTCGCGACGATCATCATGATGCGCATGACGAAGATCCAGACGAGCAGCTGCACCTGCACGCGCGGGTCGTGCACGGCGAGCAGAATGAACGAGATGAGCGCGACGCCGGTGACGCCGTAGGTCTCGAAGCCGTCGGCGCTCGGTCCGACCGAGTCACCCGCGTTGTCGCCCGTGCAGTCCGCGATCACGCCCGGGTTCCGCGCGTCGTCTTCCTTGATGTTGAAGACGATCTTCATCAGGTCCGACCCGATGTCGGCGATCTTCGTGAAGATGCCGCCGGCGATGCGCAGCGCCGCGGCGCCGAGCGACTCGCCGATGGCGAAGCCGATGAAGCAGGGGCCTGCGAGCGTGCCCGGGATGAACAGCAGGATGCAGAGCATCAGCAGGAGCTCGACGCTGATGAGGAGCATGCCGATGCTCATGCCGGCGCGGAGCGGGATGTGGTAAATGGGAAACGGCTTGCCGCGGAGGCTGGCGAACGCGGCGCGCGAGTTGGCGAACGTGTTCACGCGGATGCCGAACCACGCCACGCCGTAGCTGCCCGCGATGCCGATGAGGCTGAAGAGCAGGATGATGACGACCCGAATCGGCTCCAGGTGCTCGAGCGCCCCGAAGTAGAGCACCATGATCGTGCCGATGAAGACTTCGAGCAGAAGGATGAACTTGCCCTGCGTGATGAGGTACGTCTTGCAGGTCTCGTAGATCAGCTCGGACACCTCCAGCATCGAGGCGTGCACGGGCAGATTCTTGAGCTGCGTGAAGGTCAGCAGCCCGAACAACAGGCCGAGCGCGCACACCGCCAGCCCGCCCATGAGCAGCGAGCGGCCGTTGATCCCATGGAAATCGACCGTCGACAGGTCGGGCAGGATCAGGTTCGCCTCGCCGGCTGCGGCAGCGGGCTCCGACCGGGTCGGCGGCTGCCCGGCCTGCGCCGCGAGCACCGGCCGCGGCGCGGCGAGAATCGCGCTGCACAGGAGAAAGCCAAGCATCGGAACGGCGAGCCGTCCCAGGAGTCTCTGAACGGTCACAATCATTGCACCTCGCGCAAAAAGTCGGATTATAAGCGCAGCCGGGGCGGAAGCGCCATGCCACCAGTCAAGAAGATGCGGATGCCGTCCTCGACGGAGATGTCCGGAAAGCTCGCACGCTCGCGCTCGCAGATCACGATGTCGCCCAGGTAGAGATGGTTCGTCGGCACATAGACCGCGAGCAACGCCTCCGGCCCGCGCCCCCGGTCAATCGTGAATTCACGCGTCAGGAAGCCGAGCACGTAGCCCCGGCGCACGTCCTCGACCATCACGACCCGCTTGAACCCCGACTCGTTGTCCGGCGAAAACGCCACGATCAGCTGCTTGACCGGGGCGTAGATCGTTCGGAACCCCGGCACCTTCAGGAGCCACCCCTCCGCCCGCTGCAGCACACGGCGCCCGATGACGTTTCTCGCGAACGCCCCGACAAGGACGATCGCCACCGCCGTCGTGACCGTGCCGAGTCCCGGAATCCGGTGACCGATCACCCGGTCGTACAACGGCGTCGTCAGGCCATCGACGACGCCGAAGACCCAGATGACGGCGGCGACGCTGATGAACAGCGGCACCGTCACGAAGAAGCCCGCGATGAAGTTGCGGCGAAGCCACTGCATGGTTGCGGCGCCCCCTCAGGCCCGCCAGATCCAGACGACCACGGTTGCCGCGAGGGCGAGGCGATACCAGGCGAAGACATCGAGCGAGTGGTTCGCCAGGTAGCGGATGAAGTATTTCACCGCCGCGTAGCCGATGATCGCCGAGCTCACGACGCCGATCAGGAACGGCGATGCCGTCTCACCGAGGCCCGCCTCGAGCAGCGTGGGCCCTTCGCTGGCCGCCGCGCCGAGAATCGCGGGAATCGCAAGCAGAAAGATGAAGCGCGCCGCCTCGGCACGCCGCAGGCCGATGAGCAGCGCCACCGTGATCGTCGCGCCAGACCGCGAGACGCCGGGGACGAGCGCCACCGCCTGCGCGCAGCCGATCAGGAAGGCCTCCGCCATGGTCAGCGTGCGTTCGGCGCGTGTCTTGGACCCCGTGCGTTCGGCGACGACAAACAGGACAGCGCCGAGCGCCAGCGCCATCGCCGCAACCGGGGGCGTGCGCAGGTGCTCCTCGATCTGGTTCTTGAAGAGCAGGCCGGCCACGATGGCGGGGATCGTCCCGACAACAATCAGCCAGATGAGGCGCGCCTCCGGATCGCTCGCGTCGAACAGACGCGGCAGCGCCGCCAGCATGCGCGCGACGTCCCGGCGAAAGTAGATGAGGACGGCGATGAGCGTGCCGACGTGGCACGCGACGTCGAACGCGAGGCCGAACCTGTCCCCGTCGAAGCCGAAAAACGCGCGGGCCAGGATCAGATGGGCAGAGCTCGACACGGGCAGGAACTCGGTGAGTCCTTGCACGATGCCGAGCAGCGCGGCTTGAATGGGGGCCGGCATGAAGCTCTCAGCCTTCAGCGATCAGCGCTCAGCTCTCGGTTCTCAGTCAAGCACGCCGCGTTCCGGCTGAGAGCTGAAGGCTTCAGGATGCGCGTGCCTTCCGCTGAGGCTTCGGCTTCCGCTGAGGCTGCTGCGGCGCGTCCGTCGAGGCCGTCGCCGGCGCGTGCGACGCGGCGCGCGTCGGCGCGGAACCCCGCCAGAAGCTGACGATGGCGGCCGCGATGAATACGGTCGAGTAGGTGCCGGTGATGATGCCGACCACCATGGTGAAGGCAAAGCCGTGCAGCACGTCGCCGCCGAAGAAGAAGAGGGCGAGGGCGGAGAGCAGCGCCGTGCCCGACGTGATGACCGTGCGCCCCAGGGTCTGGTTGATCGCGACGTTGATGATCGTGTCGAGGGAATCGCGGCGCATGCCGCGCAGGTTCTCGCGGACGCGATCGAAGATCACGATGGTGTCGTTGGTCGAGAAGCCGGTAATCGTCAGCAGCGCGGCGATGACGTTCAGCGTGAGGTCGTAGCCGAAGAAGGCGAGAAAGGCGAAGGTGACGAGCAGGTCGTGCATGGTCGCGACCACCGCGCCAACCGCGAAGCTCAACTGAAAGCGGAACGAGATGTACGCCAGGATGCCGGCGAGCGAAAGGACGGTCGCCCAGATGCCCTTGGTCGTCAGCTCGCGGCCGACGGCCGGCCCGACGATCTCCGTCCCCTGCCGCCTGAAATTCCCGAGGCTGGCCTGCTTCAGCGCCGCTTCGATCGCGTCGGCGGTCGTGCCGAGCGACGCGCCGGACTCGGCGCCCACCTGCGGCACGCGGATCATGACCTGCCGCTGCGACGGATCCCCGAACTCCTGGATCGAGATGTCCTGGCCGAATGACTTCTCGAGGGCCGCGCGCACCTGCTGAATCGACACCGCCTGATCGAACTGCTCGATGACCACGGTGCCGCCGGCGAACTCGACGCCCTTTTGGATCCCCTTGGTCGCGATGGTGAACGCGCCCGCGGCGATGATCAACGCAGAGAGCGCGAGCGCGTGCCAGCGCCAGCGGAGGAAGTCGAAGTGCGTGTCTTTGAAAATATGCATGACTCAGATACTCAGCGTCGCGACCTGATGTTTGCGGGCCAGCGCGAGCTCGAACAACGTCTTCGACACGAACGTGGAGGTGAAGAGGTTGGACACCAGGCCGACGAACAGCGTGACGGCGAAGCCGCGGATCGGTCCGGTGCCGAACTGGAAGAGGAATGCCGCTGAAATGAGCGCGGCGGTGTGTGTGTCGACCAGCGTCCAGAAGACACGCGAGAAGCCCGCGTTGATCGCGGCACGGACGCCGCGCTGCGCCTCGAGCTCCTCCTTGATGCGCTCGAAGATCAGCACGTTCGAATCGACGCCCATGCCCATCGTCAGCACGAAGCCCGCGATGCCCGGCAGGGTCATGACCGCGCCGATGTAGGCCATCAGCCCGAGCAGGATGACCAGGTTCATGACGAGCGCGACGACGGCGTTGACACCGGACAGCTGGTAGTAGACCAGCATGAAGCTGATGACCAGCAGCAGCCCGACGAGCGACGCGATGACGCCCGAGCGGATCGAGTCGGCGCCCAGGCTCGGTCCGATCGTCCGCTCCTCCAGATAGGTCAGCGACGCGGGCAGCGCGCCCGAGCGCAGAATCAGCGACAGATTCTGCACCTCTTCCTGCGTGAAGCTGCCGGTGATGCGGCCATCTGTCGTGATGCGCGAGTCGATGCGCGGCGCCGACTGCACGCGGCCGTCGAGCACGATGGCCAGCTGGCGGCCGATGTTCTCGCCGGTCACCTTGCCGAACTTGCGACCGCCCTCGTTGCTGAGCGTGAAGCTGACGGCCGGCTGGCTGTTTTCGTCGAGCGATCCCCGCGCGTTGCGCAGATCCTGGCCGCTGACCGCCGCCACTTTCTTCACCAGGTAGTACACCGTGTTCGCGTCGCCGGGCGTGCCGCTCGCGCCGGGCACCACTTCCATCCCCTGCGGGACCTGCCCGTTCACGAGCAGCTCTTCCCTGGTCGGGGCCGGCCCCTGCTCCACGATCTTCAGCTCGAGCAGGCCGGTCGACCGGATGATCTCCTTCGCGCGCTCGACGTCGGTGACGCCGGGCAGCTGGACGAGAATCTGGTCGCCGTTGGTGCCCTGCTGCGCGATGCTCGGCTCGGTGACGCCGAGCTCGTTGACGCGGCGCTCGATCGTCTGGCGCGCCTGAACCACCGCTTCATCGCGCAGGTTCACCTGGACGTTCGGCTTCATCGTGAACGTGTAGGTGCCGTTGGTGCCCGCACTGCGATCGAAGTTGATCTGCACCTCGGTCGCGGCCGTGCGGAAGGCGGCGTCCTGCGCGGGCTGGACGCCGTCGACCTTGAAGTGGACCGGATCGGACGCGTCCAGGTTGGTGACGGTGATGTTCTTCGTCTTGAGCTCCTCGCGCAGCCGCTCCATCTCCTGCTCGGTCGTCAGCCGCAGGGCATCGTCGGTCTGGACGCGGAGCACGAGGTGGACGCCGCCGCGAAGGTCCAGACCGAGCTTGAGCTGCCTGTCGATGAGCCAGCCTGGCGAGCGGATCCCGTAGTGCACGGCGATGAGCGGGTAGACCCCGACTCCCGCGAACACGACGAAGACGGCGAGAATCGTGAGCACCTTCCAGCGAAGGTTCGACATATGGACTGCTCCGGGGTCGGTCCCCGGCCTCTGTTAGGGGTTCGTGGTCTCGACGACCGGCGGCTGGCCCTGATAGCCGCCGACAGCCGCCTTGGACACTTCAATCCGCACCTTGTCGGCGATCTGAATCTGCACGCTCTGCTCGCCGAGACGCGTGATCTGCCCGAAGATCCCGCTCGTGGTGATGATGCGATCGTTGACCTTCAGGTTGGCGAGGAATGCCTGCACCTTCTGCTGCTTGCGTTTGCTCGGCAGCAGGATGACGAAATAGAAAATCGCCAGGATCAGGATGAACGGGACGACCTGCAACAGGGGGCTTCCGCCCTCAGCGGTCATGCCCATGGCGAACACGGGACCAGCGTCGAATATCATCATGAAGTGTGCGGCTGGCGGGACAAGCTCTGGTGGAACGCTAGCCTGAAACTTTCGAACCGCCCAAACGCTATAGCGTCCCTAATCCGCCCGAGCGTGTCAAGGTAAAAGTTCAGGTTATGCAACGTGTTAAGGGTGGACGAGTTGATTTCGCCGGCCATGAACAGGTGGCGCAAATAGGCCCGCGAGCACGTCCGACAGGTATAACACCGGCAGGCCGGATCGGGGGGGCGGTCGTCCTCGGCATACCGGGCATTCTTGATGTTGATGCGCCCCTCGCTCGTAAAGAGCTGGCCGTTCCGTGCGTTGCGGGTGGGCAGCACGCAGTCGAAGAGGTCGATGCCGCGCGCGACCGACTCGACGAGGTCCTCCGGGGTGCCCGTCCCCATCAGGTAGCGCGGCCGGTCCTCGGGCAGCCAGGGCGTCGTCCGGGACACCATGTCGTGCATGACGTCGGGCGGCTCGCCGACGCTCAGGCCGCCGATCGCGTAGGCCTCGAAGCCGATCTCGACCGTCTGGCGCGCGCTCTCTTCGCGCAGCTCCGGAAACACGCTGCCCTGGACGATGCCGAACTGCGCCTGCCCCGGGTTGCTGACAGAGACGCCTGGCACCAGACCGTCACCGAGCGCGAGAAAACGATCGCGGCCGCGGCACGCCCATCGCAGCGTGCGCTCCATCGAGCGGCGCGCCGCGTCGACGTCGGCGGGATGCGCGAGGCATTCGTCGAGCACCATCGCGACGTCCGATCCGAGCTGGGCCTGAATGTCGGCCGCTTTTTCCGGCGTCAGCAGGTGCGCCGAGCCGTCGAGATGCGACCTGAAGTGCGCGCCCTGTTCGTCGATGGTCCGCCGCGCCGCGAGGCTGAACACCTGATAGCCGCCGCTGTCGGTGAGGATCGGTCTGGTCCAGCCGATGAAACGGTGCAGCCCGCCGCGGCGCGCGATCAGATCGTCGCCGGGCCGCAGATACAGATGGTAGGTGTTGCTCAGCAGGATCTCGGCGCCGAGCGATTCGAGATCGCGGTGCGTGACGCCCTTCACGGCACCCTGCGTGCCGACCGGCATGAACGCCGGCGTCTCGACCGCGCCGTGGGCCGTCATCATCCGGCCGCGTCGCGCGCGACCGTCGGTGTGGGTCACGTGAAAACCGAAGGGGGTTGGCGCCACAGAACAGATTACAATTTGTTTCGGGCGCTGAATCAACACCAAGGACACCAAGGACAAATCAGATCTTCTCTTTGTGTCCTTCGTGTCCTTTGTGTTCGATCAGGGGTGAAACTGTGAAGAAGCTTCGAATCGGGGTGATCTACGGCGGCCGGTCAGGCGAGCACGAAGTGTCGCTCGCGTCGGCGGCGGCGGTGTTCCAGAACCTCGATCGCGACCGCTACGAGCCGATTGCGATCCGGATTGAGAAGGACGGACGGTGGGCACTGCCCGAGCGTCCGCCGACGCTCGTCTCGACCGCCGACGTGATCCACTCGGACCGGAAGGAGCTCACGGATCGGACACGCGAGGCGCATCTGGTCGCGCACCCCGGCGGCGACACGCTGATGACGATCGACCCTTCGACTCGCGGCGGGACATCCGACGCCGCTCGCTCAGGGCAGGCCGCTGTGGTATCCGGCGTGACACTCGACGTCATCTTTCCCGTGCTGCATGGCCCCTACGGCGAGGACGGCACGGTGCAGGGGCTGCTCGAGCTCGCGAACGTGCCCTACGTCGGCGCGGGCGTGATGGCGTCGGCCGTCGGGATGGACAAAGCCGCGATGAAGCTCGTGTTCGCGGCGAAGCAGCTGCCCATCTGCGATTACGAGGTCGTGCTGAAGCGCGACTGGCTGCGGGACGAGCGCGCGGTGCTGCAGACGGTGGTCAACCGCCTGGGCTTCCCGGTGTTCGTGAAGCCCGCCAACCTCGGGTCGAGCGTCGGGATCTCGAAAGCGAAGCACGTGGCGGAGCTGCGCGCGGCCATCACGCTCGCGGCCGACTTCGACCGCAAGATCGTGATCGAGGCCGCGGTGCCCGAGGCGCGCGAGATCGAGGTCGGCGTGCTCGGCAACGACGAGCCCGAGGCGTCGGTCCCCGGCGAGATCATCCCCGGGCGCGAGTTCTACGACTACGAGGCAAAATATCTGGACGGCGGTTCGCGCGAGGTCATTCCCGCGGTGCTGCCCGACATGCTCGCCGAAGAAATCCGGAGGCTGGCGGTGGCCGCGTTCAAGGCGCTCGACTGCGCGGGGATGGCGCGCGTCGATTTTCTGCTCGCCGGCGACAGCGGCGTGCTGTACCTGAACGAGCTGAACACCATTCCGGGGTTCACGACAATCAGCATGTACTCGAAGATGTGGGCCGCCAGCGGTTTGCCCTACCCGCAGCTCCTCGATCGCCTGATCGCGCTCGCGCTCGATCGGCACGCGGAAAAACAGCAGCTGCGCACGAGCATGTGAAACACACGGTCGCGCAGAATTTTTGACTTTTCCTGCACATTGTGCTTGACACGGCTGCGCAGAGGTTCATAATCTACATCTGGTATGAGGGTGGTTGACTTAGACCATCCCTAGTGAAGCTCAGCAGCAAGTTGAGCTCACCCTTTCGCCCTCTGGAGACAGAGCCGGGAGGTGCCCTGAAGCGGCGAGCGCCGACATCGGGTGAGCGTGCCAGGCGGCAGCCACAGCGGTGCGCGTGAGCGCTCTCGCAGTATCCCAACATGAAGGGGGGGATAACAGACAATGGCGAAGAAAGCCAAGGGCGGGAAGAAGAAGGCCGGCAAGAAGCGGTAAGCTGACCTCACCCGTCGATAAAAGGGGGCGGCCGTCGCCCCCTTTTCAATTCCATCCTCAGATCGCTCGCAACCTTCCTGCGAAGCCCGAATCCCGAATCCCTAATCCCGAGTCCCTGCCGCAGAAGACGTCATCTGCGTCCCGTCCCAGACGCGGACTCGCCGGATGACGTCCCATTGCTGAATCTGATCGACGACGTCCATTCCCGCGATCACGCGGCCGAACACCGTGTATTTCGCGTCGAGTTGCGGCTGCGGTGAATGTGCGATGAAATACTGGCTGCCGCCGGTGTCGGGCCACGGGTCGAGCGCCATCCCGACCGTGCCGCGGAGGTATGGGCGCTCGTTCAGCTCGTCCCGAATGGTGTAGCCCGGCCCGCCTTCGCCGTCGCCGCGTGGATCGCCGTCCTGAATCACGAAGTCGGGCACGACGCGGTGCACGCTCAGGCCGGTGAAATAGCCCTTGCGCGCGAGCGTGAGGAAATTCTCCACCGTCAGCGGCGCGTCGAGCGGCGCGAGCTCGATCTGGATCGTGCCGCGATCGGTGTCGAGATACACCTGGGTGGACACGGCCGGATTCACCACGCGCGGGGCCGTGTACGCATCGGCCGCGACCGTCGTCGGCGCCGGACGAATCCGGGCGGCGGCGTCAGCGGCGGCGGCCGGATCGATCTGTTTGAGCAGCATCGCCGCGCGGACACGGACGGCCCAGTCCTTGTCGGCGAACGCGCTGTGCAGCACGGGCGTCGCCACAGCCGCCCCGTATGTCGCAATCGCGGCCAGCGCCGCGGCGCGCGCCGTGTAGCTCGGATCGCGCTGACCGAACCGGTAGGCCTCGGCGAGCGCGGGCGCGGCATTCGCCGGCTTCAATTCGCCGAGCCCCGCAGCCGCGGCGCCGCGCACGACCGCATCATCCGCTTTGAGCCGCTCGAGCAGCACGGCCACGGCGGTCGGCGCCTTCAGCTTCACGAGCGAGGCGAGCACGAACGGGACGACGCGCTGGTCGCTGTCGCCGAGCATCACCTCGAGGCGCGGCCGCCCGATCTCCGGCCCGAGCGTGCCAAGGACCGCGGCGAGCGTGGCGCGGACATTCCAGTGGGTGTCGGGGTCGAGCCCCGACAGGATGGTGACGAAGCTCTCGGGGTCGAAGGTCGCGAGCGACCGCAGCGCGGCGCCGCGCACCGCCGGGCTCGAATCGGCGAGCACGTCGAGCAGCGCGTCGTACACCGCCGGCGAATGAATGCCGCCGACCGCGCCGACGGTTTCGAGCCGGACGATGGGATCGGCTGCGGCATCCTTCAGGATCCGCAGCAGCGGCTCGGCGGCCGACGGGTCGCCGATTCGGCCGAGCGCGCGAATGGTTTCGACGAGCACCGGTCGCTCGCCGCTCGAGAGGAGCGGCATCAGCACCGGCAGCGCCGCCCGATCCTTCAGCGCGGCGAGCCCTTTGACTGCGAACGCGCGCGTGTAGGGATGCGCATCCTTCGCGAGGGTCAGCAGCGCGGGCAGCGCGCGCGGGTTGTCCAGCCGCTGCAGCGCGAACGCCACGGGCCACCACCGCACGCGCGGCTGACCAGAGGGATCGAGCACCGCGGCCGCGAGCTGCGGGTACGCCTGCAGCCGCACGAGCGCGTAGAGGGCGAGACGGCACGCCGCCGTCGGCGTATCGCGGCGCACGTCGTCTTCGTCTCCGGGCGGCTGCGCGAGCGCGCCGGACGCCACGACCTGCGCGACGAAGCCTCCGATCGCATCGGCCGCGGCGGCGTCGCCGATCAAACCCAGCGCTTCGGCCGCGCTGCCCTGGACGAGCGGCGACGGGTCGCCGAGCGCGCCGATGAGCGGGTCGCGCGCGCGCTTGTCGGCGATCAGGCCGAGCGCAAACGCCGCCATCTGCCGCACTTCAGGATCGGTGTCCGCGAGGGCACCCACGAGCGGCTGCACGCCATCCGCGAGCGCGACGTGTCCGATGGCGAGCGCGGCGCGGCGGCGGATCCGCGCTTCCTCGTCCGCCAGCAGCCGGACGAGATCGGGCGGCAGCGTGGCCGGGGCCGCGATCGGGGCCGGCTGCCCGCGCGCGGCGACGCGCGACGGCGGCGCCAGCACCGGACCCGGGTCGCGGAGCATCCGCTGATCCTCGAGACGCAGGATCCATCCCATCTTCTGCTCGAAGCTCGGACCGGCGGCTTTCGCCGGAGGAGCCGGCGGAACGGTCGCGCAGGCCGACGCGGCGAGTGCCAGCACGACCACGATTGACGTTCGCATCATCGGACTTCAGCCCTCAGACTGCAGACTTCGTACTTCGCACTTCAGACTTCGAGAGCGTGGCGCGCTCCACGCGGTCGTCGCGAATCGACACGCCGAGCCCGGGACCGCCCGGCACGGCAATCGTACCGTCGGCGGCCACTTCGATGGGCGGATCGATGAGGTCGGGGTCGAAATAGCGCTTGCTCGCGGCGATGTCGCCGGGCAGCGAGAAGTTCGCGAGCGTCGACAGGTGAATGTTCGCCGCGCGGCCGATGCCCGATTCGAGCATGCCGCCGTGCCAGACGGGAATCCCGTGCGCCGCGCAGAGGTCGTGCAGCCGGATGGATTCGCCGAAGCCGCCGACGCGGCCCGGCTTGATGTTGATGATGCGGCAGGCGCCAAGGGCGATCGCGTCCCGCGCGACGTTCACGGTCTTGACGGATTCGTCGAGGCAGATCGGCGTCTTCAATCGCCGCTGCAGCACCGCGTGATCGGCGATGTCATCGTAGTCGAGCGGCTGCTCGATCATCATCAGGTTGAACGCGTCCAGCTTTGCGAGATGCTCGGCGTCCGCCAGCGTGTACGCCGCGTTCGCGTCGACCATCAGCGGAATGGAACCGAAACGGGTGCGCACGGCGTCCACGGCGTCCAGATCCCAGCCCGGCTTGATCTTGATCTTGATCCGTCGGTAGCCGGCGGCGAGCTCGCGCTCCACCTTCGCGGTCAGGTCGTCGAGCGAATCCTGAATGCCGATCGAGACGCCCGACGCGATGCGGTCGCGCGTCCCGCCGAGCGCGCGGCTGAGCGGCTCGCCGCGCTGACGCGCGTACAGATCCCACGCAGCCATCTCGACCGCGGCCTTCGCCATGTTGTGGCCGCGGATCGCCTTGAGCGCGGGAAACACGTCCCGCGGATGGGGAAAATCGGCGCCGAGGACACGCGGTGCGATGAAGTCTTCGATGACATGCCAGGCCGTGACGTTGGTTTCGGCGCCGTAGTACGGATCCTGCTCGGCCACGCACTCGCCGTAGCCGGTCGCGCCCGCGCCATCCACCCGCACGACGATGAAGTGTTTGTCGTAGATGCGGCCGAAGCTGGTCTCGAAGAAGTGGACGAGCGGGAGCTTCAGCAGACGCAGCTCCAGACGTTCGATCTTCACGGCGCGATGATATCATCGGCCCGCCTTGGCGTTCCGCTACATCGCGATCGAAGGGCCGATCGGCGCAGGCAAGACCGCGCTCGCCGAGCGCCTCGGCACGCGCCTCGACGCCACGGTCGTGCTGGAGGAAACCGAGAATCCGTTCCTCGCCGATTTCTACGCGGACCGCCCCGGCGCGGCGCTGCAGGCACAGCTCTTCTATCTGCTCGGACGCCACCGCCAGCAGACCGCGCTGCGCCAGGCGGACCTCTTCAGCCAGACGACGATCTGCGATTACGTCTTCGACAAGGACAAGATCTTCGCCTACCTCAACCTCGACGACAACGAGCTGTTCATCTATCAGCGGCTGTACGAGCTGCTCGTCCGCGACGTGCCGCCGCCCGACCTCGTCGTGTATCTGCAGGCACCGACCGACGTGCTGCTGCGCCGCGTGCACAGCCGCCGGATGGACGCCGAGGCGGTCGCCTTTCAGCCCGACGATGACTACCTGCGCGAGCTGAACGAGGCGTACCACCACTTCTTCTTTCACTACAACGCGACGCCGCTCCTGGTCGTCGAGACGTCGCAGTTCGATTCCGACGCCAGCGACGAAGCGCTCGACGATCTGATCAAGCAGATCCGCGCGATGGGCCCCGGCACGCGGTATTACGTGCCGAGAACCAAATAGGGCTGAGGGCTGAGGGCTCAGGGCTGAGAGCCCTTGGCCCTGCCTTCACCCTTACGCTTAGCCCTTAGCCCTTAGCCCTGAGCCCTGCTAAGCTGACACCTGTATGGCCTGGTTCAAGAAGACCCGCAAGCCGATGGCCGCCCCGGCGAAGGACAAGGCGAGCCGGGTGCCCGAAGGCCTGTGGGTCAAGTGTCCCGGCTGCGCGCAGGTCATCTACAACAAGGACCTCGCCGCCAATCTCAACGTCTGTCCGAAGTGCACGCACCACTTTCGCGTGAACGCCGCCGAGCGCCTGCGCATGCTGTTCGACGGGCCGTGGACCGAGTACGACAGGGATCTGGTCTCGACCGATCCGCTCGTCTTCACCGACACCAAACCCTACAAGTCGCGGCTCAAGGCCGGGATCGAAAGCACCGGTCTGAAGGACGCGGTGATCACCGCATCCGGCGCGATCGACGGCATCGAGACGACAGTGGCGGCGATGGAGTACGGGTTCATCGGCGGCAGCATGGGCGTGGTCGTCGGGGAGAAGATCACGCGGGCCATCGAGCGCGCGATGAACGCGCGCATGCCGGTGGTCATCGTGTGCTGCTCTGGCGGCGCGCGCATGATGGAAGGCGCGCTGTCGCTGATGCAGATGGCGAAGATCTGTGGTGCGCTGGCGCGGCTCGACCGGGCGCACCTGCCGTTCATCTCCGTCCTCACCGACCCGACGACCGGCGGCGTCACGGCGAGCTTCGCGATGCTCGGCGACCTGAACCTCGCCGAGCCGAAGGCGCTCATCGGGTTCGCCGGCCCGCGCGTCATCGAGCAGACCATCCGCCAGAAGCTGCCCGAGGGGTTTCAGCGCAGCGAGTTCCTGCTCGACAAGGGCATGCTGGATCTCGTGGTCGATCGCCGCGAGATGAAGTCGACGATCGCGAACGCGCTGCGGTTCATGGGCGCGTCGCGCGCCGAGATGGCGCCCGCCGTCGCGTCCGGCGAAGCCGCGCCCGCCGAGCCAGCGCCGCAGGCGTGAATCCCCTCGAATATCTCTTCGGCCTCGAGCAGATTGGGATCAAGTTCGGTCTCGAGAACATCTCGACGCTCGTCGCGCGGCTGGGCCATCCCGAGCGGACCTTCACGTCCGTTCACATCGCCGGCACCAACGGCAAAGGGTCCGTCACCGCGATGGTGGACGCCGCGCTGCGCGCCGCCGGCCATCGCTCGGCGCGATACACGTCCCCCCATCTCGTCGATCTCGCCGAACGGTTCGTCATCGACGGCCGTCCGGTCGCCGAGGACGCGCTGGTGGCGGAGGTGGCCCACGTCCGCGAGACGATCGACCGCCTGCGCGCCGAAGGGGCGCTCGCCGTTCAGCCGACGTTCTTCGAAGTGACCACGGCCGTCGCCTTCGAGCTGTTCCGGCGCGCGCGCGTCGAGATCGCCGTGGTGGAGGTCGGGCTCGGCGGCCGTCTCGACGCCACCAACGTCATCTCGCCCGTCGCGACGGCGATCACGTCGATCGCGTTCGACCACCAGGCGTATCTCGGATCGACGCTGCGGGAGATTGCGCTCGAAAAGGCGGGGATCATCAAACCGGGCGTACCGGTGGTGGTGGGCGAGCTCGAGCCGGACGCCGCAGCCGCCATCGAGCAGGTCGCGCGCGAGCGCGGGGCGGAGCTCGTCAGGACGTCCGCCCGCGATGCCGCGGCCTTCGCCATCGGCCTGCCTGGCGCCCACCAGCGTGGGAACGCGGCGATCGCCGTTGGGCTGCTGACGATCCTCGACGCGCGAGGGATCGTTGTACCGCGGCAGGCGATCGCGGCAGGGCTCGCTCGTCCCGAGTGGCCCGGCCGGCTCGACTGGCGCCGCCTGCCGGACGGACGCGAGGTGCTGCTCGACGCTGCCCACAACCCGGCCGGTGCCGCCGCGCTCGCGTCCTACCTTCGACGGGAATGCGGGTCCTCGCTCCCCCTGGTGTTCGCCGCCATGCGCGACAAGGACGTCACGGGCATGTTCAGGGCGCTCCTGCCCGCCGTGAGCCGTCTGGTGGTGACGCGCGCGTCCAACGCGCGCTCCGCCGATCCGGAGATCCTGGCCGAGCGGGCGCGCGCGATCGCGCCCGAGCTGCCGATCGCGCTCGAGCCCTCGATCGACGAGGCGCTCGCCGCCGCGTGGCGCCACTCGCCGCGCATCATCGTCGCCGGATCGATCTTCCTGCTCGGCGATGTGCTGAAGCGTCTGAGCGGGTCGTGATACGCTTCGAACACGCCTGCCGCGTGCCTGGATGCTGAATCTGTTCCGCACTCTCTCCTCAGTCGCGTGCGTGTTGCTTTCGATGCAGGCATTCGCGCAGCCCTCCGCCGCGCCGCCGCAGACCGAGACGCAGATCAGCGATTCGATCGAGCGCATCGGCGAGAATCACATCAGGCGCATCGGCCACGTCGAGATCCATCGCGCGGGCAGCAGCGGCAACACGTCGATCTACGCCGACCTGGCCGAAATGTTTCAGGACGAGGATCGCGCCGTGCTCACGGGCAACGTCGTGTTCTCGCAGGGCGACAACCGCATCACGGCCGATCGCGCCGAGCTCAACACGAAGACGGGGCTCGGCACGTTCCACAACGCCTGGGGCATCTCGACGCTGAAGCCGCAGCGCCAGACGGCCCGGGCCGGCGCCGTCGTACCGCCCCCGGTCGCCGGCCAGGACACGGCGGTGTACTTCTTCGGCGAGACGATCGAGAAGCTCGGGCCGAAGAAGTACAAGATCACCAAGGGCGGCTTCTCGACGTGCGTGCAGCCGACGCCCCGGTGGGATCTGCACGCGGACACCGTCATCCTGAACGTGGATCACTACACGCTGCTGCAGAACGCGGTGTTGACGGTGAAAGGCGTGCCGATGTTCTACCTGCCGTTCCTCTACTACCCGACCAAGAAGGAGGATCGGGCCACCGGCGTCCTGATTCCGACCTACGGGTCCTCCTCGCTGCGCGGGCAGTCGATTCACAACGCGTTCTTCTGGGCGATCGATCGCAGCCAGGACGCGACGATCCTCCACGACTGGTTCTCGAAAACCGGTCAGGGCGTGGGCAGCGAGTACCGCTACAACTTCGGCGCGGGCAGCGACGGCGACCTCCGCGCGTATCTCCTCGACCAGCACGCCGCCACCTACGTCCGGCCTGGCGGCAGCACGCCGGTCACGACGGACGCGTCGCGCAGCTTCGAGATTCGCGGCGGCGCCAATCAGGTGCTGCCCCTCCACCTGCGCGCGCGCGCGAACGTGAGCTACTTCTCGAGCATCGTCAGCTCGCAGACGTTCAACACCAACATCTACGACGCGACGCGGAACCAGCGCTCGTTCGGCGGGAACGTGGTCGGCGCGTGGGGCACCTACACGATGAACGCGACGATGGACCGCAGCGAGTACTTCTACAACACGACCGACTCGGTGTTGTCGGGGAGCTGGCCGCGGGTCGCCTTCACACGCAACGAGCGGCCGATTCTCGACTCGCCGGTGTACTTCTCCGTCAGTACCGAATACGCGCGCTTGCTGCGCGAGTCGAAGACGACCCTCAGCGATGTGGACACCGGCCTCAGCCGCGTCGACGTGTCGCCGCAGATTCGCTATCCGTTCAAGAAGTGGCAGTGGTTCACGGTGAACACGACGCTCAACTGGCGGGACACCTACTACACGCGGAGCCTCGACCCGACGAACACGCGCAAGGCGCTCGACACGCCAATCAACCGGCGGTTCTACTCGTTCCAGGCGCAGATCCTCGGCCCGGTGTTCAACCGAGTCTGGGACACGCCCGACAACGGCTACGCCGAAAAATTCAAGCACTCGGTCGAGCCGTTTCTGAACGTGCAGCGCACGTCCGGCATCGACAACATCAGCTCAATCATCCAGTTCGACAGCATCGATTCGTACGTGGGCGGCACGCAGTTGACCTACGGCCTCAACAACCGGTTCTACGCGAAGCGGCAGCAGACGCCTGGCGCGCCGGCGCAGTCGCGCGAGATCATCAACGTCGAGCTGACGCAGACCTACTACACCAACCAGCTGGCGGCGCAATACGATCGGCAGTACCAGACGACCACCGGCACGGCCGCGCCCAGCCACCTCTCGCCCTACGCCTTGAGCGTGCGCACGGTGCCGGCCAACGACATCAACGCGACGGTCCGCGCCGAATTCGACGAGCGGTATCACAAGCTCCGTACGATCTCGGCGCAGGGCACGTATTCGTGGAGCGGCCGCCTGCAGACGACCCTCGGCTGGAGCAAGCGCGCGTTCATCGCGGGCCTCCAGGGCTTCAACGATCCGGCGCTGCTCGACCACTACATCAACGCCTCCACCACGGTGCACACCAAGGACAACCGGGTCGGCAGCGTGTACACGTTCAACTACGACGTCTTGCGCAGCGCGATCCTGCAGCAGCGCGTGTCGGCGTTCTACAACGCGCAGTGTTGCGGGGTCGCGTTTGAGTACCAGACCTACAATTACGGCTCCAGCTCGATCTCGCCGATTCCCTCCGACCACCGTTTCTTTCTGTCGTTCACGCTCGCGGGGCTCGGCAACTTCTCCCCCTTCAACGGCGCGCTGAGCGGCGTGCCTCGGTAGGCGCGGCCCGGCTGATGTCGAGCGCGACACTCGTCACCGGCGCGGCAGGATTCGCGGGCAGTCACCTCCTCGATCTCCTGTCGCGCGACGGCGCCGAGATCGTCGCCTGGCACCGGCCTGGCGGCGGAGCGCCGCGCGAGGTGGCGGGCGCGCGATGGGAGGCGGTCGATCTGCTCGACCCTGCGGCGGTCGATGCGGCGATCGCGCGCGTGCGGCCGGCGGCCGTGTATCACTGCGCGGGCGCAGCCCACGTGGGCCGGTCGTGGGATTCGACCGAGTCGACCTTCGCCACCAACGTCCGCGCCACCCATCACCTGCTGACGGCGCTCGACCGCGTCGGCCAGGATGCGCGCGTGCTGATTCCGAGCTCGGCGCTGGCGTACGCGCCGGCGGCCGACGCGCTCACCGAGCATCACCCGCTCGTGCCGGCCAGCCCGTACGGCCTGAGCAAGCTGGCGCAGGAGATGCTCGGCGAGCGGACCGGGGGGCACCTGGCCGTGATGATCGCGCGCGCGTTCAACCACTTCGGCCCGCGCCAGCGTCCGCACTTCGTCGCGTCGGGCTTCGCCCGCCGCATCGCCGACATCGAGAAAGATCGCTGTGACCATGAGATTTCGGTCGGAAACCTCGGGGCACGGCGCGACTTCACGGATGTGCGGGACACCGTGCGCGCGTACCGCCTCATCCTCGAGCGCGGTCAGCCGAGGCGGCCGTACAACGTCTGTTCGGGCCGCGCGATCACGATCCAGCATCTGCTCGACCTGTTGATCGCCCGCGCGCGAGTACCGGTCGCCGTCAACGTCGATCCGGCCCGCTATCGGCCGAACGACACGCCGCTGCTGCTCGGCGACCCCAGCCGCCTGCGCGACGAGCTCGGATGGACGCCGGAGATTCCGCTCGAGCAGACGCTCGACGATCTGCTCGAGTACTGGCGCGCACAGCCATGAAGGTCCTGGTGACCGGCGGGACCGGCTATCTCGGCCGGGCCATCGTGCGCGCGCTGTCGGCGCGCGGACACGACGTCGTGGTGTTCGCGCGCACGGCGAGCCGCAGCGGCCTGCCGGGCGCCGCGGTGGACGGCGACATCCGCGATCGCGCGGCGCTCGAACGGGCCGCCGCCGGCTGCGACGCGATCTCCCACTCGGCGGCGCTCGTCAGCATCTGGCGCCGCCGGCGCGGTGACTTCGACGAGATCAACGTCGGCGGACTGCGCAACGTGCTCGCGATCGCCGCCACGCTACGTCTGTCCCGCGTCCTCTACACCTCCTCGTTCGTCGCGATCCCTCCCCGCGGCCGGACCGAGCCGCTTCAGGCGAACGACTATCAGCGAACGAAGGTGGCCGCCGATCGTCTCGCCGACACCGCAGTCGGCGACGGCAGCCCCCTCGTGCGCGTCTATCCGGGCGTGGTCTACGGCCCCGGGTCGCTCACCGAAGGCAACCTTGTCGGCCGCCTGATCGCGGACCATCTGCGCCATCGCCTGCCGGGCCTGATCGGACCGGAGAACCGCTGGTCCTATTCGTATGTGGACGATGTGGCGGCGGGACACTGCGCGGCGCTCGAACGCGGCCGCGAAGGCGGGCGTTACGCGCTCGGCGGAGAGAACGTCCCGCAGTCCCGCGTGTTCGAGATCGTCGAGACGCTGACCGGGCGGCGCCCGCCGCTGCGGATCCCTTTTCCGATCGCGAATGCGCTCGGCGCGGCCGAGGAGCTTCGCGTGACGCTCGTCGGCGGCACCCCGCTGGTGACGCGAGGCGCCGTCGAGATCTTCCGGCACGACTGGTCGCTCGACAGCAGCGACGCCGTCCGCGACCTTGGCTACACCATCACGCCCCTGACCGAGGGCATTTCCCGCACGGTGGCGTCGATTGTGGACGCGTCGCGCTCGCGGGAGACGAGGCGATCGTGAAGGCGCACGCGGAACGGGCGCGGCAATGGGTGCACGTGGGATCCGGATCCTTCGCGCTCCTGCTCCGCGTGCTCACGTGGTGGCAGGCGGCGGCGCTCGCCCTGGTGGCGCTCGCCTTCAACGCCCTCGTGCTCCCGCGAATCGGCGGACGCCGGCTGTATCGCCCGGTGGACGAAGCGCGCGGGTTTCCGCTCGGCATCCTCCTGTACCCGCTGTCGGTGCTGCTGCTCGTGCTCCTCGTCCCGTCCCGCCTCGACATCGTCGCCGCAGCGTGGGGAATCATGGCGCTCGGTGACGGCGCCGCCACGCTCGTCGGCCGAGCCGTGGGCTTGAACGCAAAGGCCGCTAAGCCCGCAAAAAGAGATCCTTCTCCGAGCTTTGCGCGCTTTGCGGGCTTCGCGTTCGTACGTAGTCCTCTGCCGTGGAACCGCGAGAAGACGGTGGCCGGCACGCTGGCCTTCATCGTGTGTGGCGGCATCGGGGCCGTCGCGCTCGCCGTGTGGACGCGTCCGGGCGTGACGCCGGTGCCCCCGCTGGCGTTCGCGATCGTGGCGCCGCTGGTCGCGGCCGTTGCCGCCGCGCTCGTCGAGTCGATGCCGGTTCGTCTCGACGACAACATCTCGGTGCCGGCGACCGCGGGAACCGTGCTGTGGCTCGCGAGCCTGATGACCTCGGCGTCGGTGGCCGCCTCGCGGGACGCCGTCGTCGCGGCCGCGCCCTGGGCGCTCGGCGTCAACGCCGCCGCCGCGTGGCTGGGCTATCGCGCGAAGTCGGTATCGCGATCGGGTGCCCTCGGCGGGATCGCGGTCGGGTCGGTCATCTATGCCTGCGCCGGCGGCCGGGCATGGGCGCTGCTCCTCGTCACCTTTCTCCTCGCGTCGATCACGTCGCGGTTCGGTCTGAAACGCAAGGTCCTTTTCGGGATCGCCGAAGAGCGGGAGGGACGCCGCGGCGCCGGCAACGCCTTCGCGAACTGCGGCGTCGCCGCGCTGGCGGCCGTCGCCGGGGCCACGACGCCGTACGCGCCGGCCGCGCTGCTGGCGCTCGTCGCCGCGCTCACCGCAGGCGGCAGCGATACGGTCGCGAGCGAGATCGGCAAGGCCTGGGGACGCTCGACATTTCTGGTCACCAGCTTCCGGCGGGTGACGCCGGGCACTCCCGGCGCGATATCGCTCGAAGGCACCGCGGCCGGACTGGTCGCGGCCTTCGCGCTCGCCGCGATCGGCGTCGCGCTCGGCCTGGCGCCCGCCTCGATGGTGGTCGCGGTCGTGGCCGGCGCCACCTCCGGCGCGCTGGTCGAGAGCGCGCTGGGCGCGACGCTCGAGGGACCGGGTATCCTGAACAACGACATGCTCAACTTCATCAACACAGCCGTCGCTGCGGCGGTCGCCCTGGCGCTGGCGTGAGCAGCACGCTGCGTGCGTTTGTCGATCTGGGGCGGCCGTTCACGCTCGTGGCGCCGGCGCTCGGGTTCATGTCCGGAGCGCTGACCGCGATTGGTGCGGCGCCGCGCGAGGCGTGGACACCCGCGCTGCTCGTCGCGCCGCTCGTCGGATCGGCGATGGCGGCGCTGCTCAACGCGGGCAACAACGCGCTCAATCAGATCTACGACCTCGAGATCGATCGCGTGAACAAGCCAAAGCGGCCGCTGCCGAGCGGGCGGCTGTCCATCTCGCAGACCTGGCTGTTCACCAACATCACGTATGCGCTGGCGCTGGTGCTCGCGTGGCTGGTCGCCCCGCACGGCCGCCACGAGTGTTTCTGGCTGGTCGCCGGCGCGGCCGTCTGCACCTACATCTATTCGGTGCCGCCGCTGCGCACCAAGCGGATGGGCATCTGGGCGAACGTGACGATCGCGATTCCGCGCGGCGTGTTGCTGAAGGTGGCGGGCTGGTCGTCGATCAAGACCATCATGGGCGTCGAGCCCTGGTACATCGGCGCCATCTTCGGGCTGTTCCTCCTCGGCGCGACCACCACGAAGGATTTCGCGGACATGGACGGCGATCGGCGCGGCGGGTGCCGCACGCTGCCGATTCAGTACGGCGTGCAGCGCGCGGCGTGGATGATCTCGCCCTCGTTCGTCGTGCCCTTCGTGATGATTCCCGTCGGCGCGTGGCTGCACGTGCTGACCGGCAATTTCTGGCTGCTGCAGGTGCTTGGCGCCGTGATGACGGTCTACGGCCTGTACGTGTGCTATCTGATGCTGCGGCGGCCGGAAGACCTGGCCGTGGAAGAGAACCATGTTTCGTGGGCGCACATGTACCGCATGATGTTCGTCGCGCAGATCGGTTTCGCCCTCGCCTACCTCTTGTAACGCTCGGACTCGACACGCAGGGACGCCGACCGCGAAGACGCGGTCGAGGAAGAGCACTTTGCCCTACGCAACATCGCCATAGGCGAGCGCCTGGTCGGGCGACGTCACCCCCACGACGGCTGGTTCCACCACGAGGGCCTCGTCCTTCGCTTTCACGTCGAAGTGCGAACCGTCGTTCCAGCGCGCGCTGATCGGCAGCTTGATCTGCTCGTCGATGAAGCGCTTCAGGAACCGGGCGCCGAATGCCGTGCTGTGACCTTTCGACACCACGAGCTCGAGCGCCTCGGCCTCGACCGCCATCGTCTTCCCGGCCTTCGCCAGCGCCAGCGTGACCTGCAGCAGGTAGTGCTTCGCGATGTCCCGCACCTCGTCGTGCGTCAGCGGGGCGAACAGCACGACCTCGTCGATGCGGTTGCGGAACTCCGGCGGGAAGCGGCGTTCGAGCTCGCGCATCACGTCGCTCTCGACCTGGGTGACGCCGACCGCCTTGGACAAGAACCCCATCGGGTTGGTGAGCTTGCGGAAGCTCTCGGCGCCGATGTTCGACGTCATGATGACCACGGCGTCGGAGAGATACACGCGCTTGCCGCGGCCGTCGGTCATCCACCCTTCATCGAACGCCTGCAGGAAGAGGTTCAGCGTGTTCGGGCTCGCCTTCTCGACCTCGTCGAGCAGGATCACGCAGTAGGGATTGTCCCTCAGCTGATTGGTGAGCACGCCGCCGCGCTCGCTGCCGACGATCCCGCGCGGCATGCCGATCAGCTTGTCCACCGACACCGACCCGTCCTGGTACTCGGACATGTCGACGCGGATCATCTTCTTCTCGTCGCCGAACAGGAATTCGGCCACCGCCTTCGCGAGCTCGGTCTTGCCGACGCCGGTCGGCCCGAGGAACAGGAGCACACCGTCGGGACGATCGAAGCCGTCCTTGAGTGGTCCCTTGTTCAGGACCAGCCGCCGGGCCACGGCGTCGATCGCGTTGCGTTGACCGACCACACGCTTCTGCAGCCGCGCTTCGATGTCCTTGAAGCGATCGGTGACGTCGCGGAAGACCATGTCCTCGGGAATCTGCGCGGCGTGCGAGATCACCGAGACGATGTCGTCTGTCGTCACCTCCCAGCGGCGATCGATCTCGGCGCGAACGGCCGCCGTATCGAGCCAGCCGATGACCTTGTCGGGCAGGTGCAGGTGACGCATGTAGCGCGGCGACAGATCCAGCGCGGTCTCGATGGCCTCGTCGAGCAGCCGCACCGAGTAGTTCCGCTCGAGCCGCGGGCGCAGGCTGTAGAGCATGCGCCGCGTTTCCTCGATGGTCGGCTCAGAGACCGTCACGCAGCGGAACCGGCGCGCCAGCGCCTCGTCTTCCTGGATGTACTCCTTGTACTCGCTGAGCGTGGTGGCCGCGACCATGCGGACTTCCCCGCGCGCGAGCACCGATTTGAAGATGTTCGCCGCGTCGGACGGCGCACCGAGCGCCGAGCCGGCGCCGACCATCGTGTGCGCCTCATCGACGAACAGAATCAGGTTCGGCCGCTCCTTCAGCTCGCGGATGACGTTCTGGATCCGATCCTCGAACATGCCGCGCAGCATCGTGCCGGCGACCATCGCGTTCATCTGCAGGTTGACGACCTGGCAGTCGCGCAGGCGGACCGGCACGCTCTCGGGCTCGAGCTCGATGCGGCGCGCCAGCCCTTCGGCGATCGCGGTCTTGCCGACGCCCGGCTCGCCGACGAGCATCACCGAATTGGCGCGCTCGCGATGGCAGAGGATTTCGAGCACCTGCTGGATCTCCTTGTCGCGGCCGAACACCGGCGGCAGCTTGTCCTGGCGCGCGAGCAGGTTCAGGTTCGTCGCGAAGTGCTTGAGAAATGGCGGCAGCTCGAAGCGCTTCTTCAGCCGCTCTTCGCGCAGCTCCAGGTCGTGCATGCGCGCGTTCAACCGCGACACGAGCACGTCCGGCTCGACGCCGTGGCGCCTCAGGATCGAGACGGGCACGCCCTGCGTTTCCTCGAACACGGCGGAAAACAGGTCGGCGGCTTCGATCATCTGCCGCCCCGCCCGGCTGGCATGGTGGAGCGCCAGCTTGAAGACGAGCTTGGTCGCCGGCGAGACGCGGAGCTCGCGCGCCGCGAAGGACGGCATCATGTGCAGATGCTCTTCAATCGCCTGAAGAATGGCGTGCGGGTTCAACTCGACGTCCCGCATCACCTCCGCAAACATGTCCCACTCGACCTGCACGAACGCGAGAAAGACATGTTCGTTTGTCAGCAGCGCGTGCTCGCGACGCCGCGCCTCTTCGATCGCCCGATCGACAATGCGCTGCGCAGTTTCGCCAACCTTGCTCGGTGAGATGTCGAGGTCTTCTACGTGCACGTCACCCTCCGTCCGGGAAGGACATGAGCAAGACGTACGCCAGCGATGAGAGTGCGTGGTCTGGCGGCCACACTCTACAGGGCTTAGGGCTTAGGGCTTAGGGCTCAGGGCTCAGGGCTCAGGGCTCAGGGTCAACTCTTCTGA